>Ga0315291_10011302_pt1 | contig 10889 bp, 6 predicted proteins | sample YL17G12_20_MG_FD_203070 | JGI IMG/M metagenome (GOLD analysis project Ga0315291, IMG submission 203070) | Sediment microbial communities from Yellowstone Lake, YNP, Wyoming, USA - YL17G12_20 | ecosystem: Environmental > Aquatic > Freshwater > Lake > Sediment | place: USA: Wyoming | collected... | reverse complement strand
AGTTAGCTGGTCGGGGCGGCCGGATTCGAACCGGCGACTTCCTGCTCCCAAATCATAGAATAGGGCGTTCAGCGGGATGTGGCTGTGTCTCGTCGCAGGTCGTAACTTATTGCAACCAAGCGCATTGCCATTGTCAGTTCGTTTTGCGCCGATTGGCGAACAAGCGCAGGAAATGCACGAACGCAAGCACAAAAAAAGCACGCCTTCTGATTTCTTTCTTTGGCATGGAGTCCGACTGCCTAACCTCAAGTTCCCTCAAGAAGGCCTCGGAGGTATACTCAGAAGGTGTGTAAAAAGGGACGAAGGCGGTGTATCCTTCTTGATAAAAAGGAGTTGTGTTTAGAGGACATCGAAGAAGGAGGACACCGCTATGAAGCATGAAATCACAGAAGAGCGACCCGAGTCAAGGGCGTGTTGGGAGCGTCTGGAGGAGTGGGCGCGCGCGAGGGTGCAAGAATTTGTTCAGGCGTTGCTCGAGGAAGAAGTGACGGAGTTGTTGGGGCGGAGCAAATTGGGAACGACGCGAGGGGTTGGAGGCAGGCACGGGGTATCGGAACGGATATGGGAAACCGCGGCGTCTGACAATGCGCAGCGGCTCAATCACCTCTCGTGCGGCCTCGCCCAAGCATCGAACACCGGTGATGTTCGCGAACCGGACTCTTCAACCGAACAAACCCCTTTCTTGTTGACGCCGTGCTTGCCGAGAGATCACCGTTTCTCGATTTGTTCGGGTTTGGCTCGCTGCGCTAAGAGAGGTCCTCTTGAGGGGTTCTCTTATTTGCTTCCCATCCCCGTAGAACTGAATGTGATACGTCTCGACTCCTCCATGAAGTGCAGCTGTAACTGGAGCCATGTTCTCTACATTGGCGTGAACCTATGCATCGTGCCGCAGCTACTCACACTCATATAGCACAAGTCACAATACGAAAATAATTAAGGTCGCTTCCTATCCATTCGGAACTGACCTTCTCTCAATACCTTATGTAGTGGGCCCAGCAGGATTCGAACCTGCGACCTACTGATTATGAGTCAGCCGCTCTAACCAACTGAGCTATGGGCCCACGGTCTCGCGCGTTTATTCCTCCACGGTCCAGTTCAGGAACGGTACGAGCCGCCCTCGTCTCACTGGATGGCGCATTTTGCGCAACGCTTTAGCCTCGATCTGACGGACGCGTTCGCGGGTCACATTAAACACGCTGCCAACCTCTTCGAGCGTCCGCGGGTAGCCGTCGCCCAGACCGAACCGGAGCCGGAGCACTTTCTCCTCGCGTTCCGTCAACGTCTTGAGCACCCGTTCGAGCTCCTCCCGGAACACGCTAAACGCAGCGACGTTAGCAGGCGACTCAGCGCTTTTGTCCTCAATGAAATCGCCGAAACTGCTGTCTCCATCGTCACCGATAGGTGTCTCGAGGCTTATCGCTTCCTGGGCTATCTTCAGGATGCTCCTCACCTTATCTGTGCTCATGTTCATCGTCTCAGCGATCTCGTCCGCAGAAGGTTCTCGACCGAGCTCCTGAACGAGCCTCCGCGAGACGCGAACCACTTTGTTTATCGTCTCGATCATGTGCACAGGAATGCGGATAGTCCGCGCCTGATCGGCGATCGCTCTCGTGATGGCCTGTCTGATCCACCATGTCGCGTACGTGCTGAACTTGTATCCCTTCCTGTACTCGAACTTGTCCACGGCTTTCATCAAACCGATGTTACCTTCCTGAATCAGGTCGAGGAACGACATACCGCGATTGGTGTACTTCTTGCCAATGCTCACCACGAGCCGCAGGTTAGCTTCGACCAGCTCCATTTTCGCCTGATACACCTGCGCCTCTTTTTCGCGGATCTGCTCGATAAGCCCGTGGATGCCCTTCACGTCGGTTCGCGCATCCTCTTCGATAAACCTAATTCTGTCGAGGCACGTCTGAATCTTCTTGTCGCTTTCGAACAGGAGCATCTTATCAACGCCGAGCCGTTCAGCAAGCGCCGGTTTTCGTCTGACCGCCTTTCCCTTGTTAGCGATCTCCTCCTTGCTCATGCCGATTTCGCGTTCCGTTCGATCTATCTCAGCGTAAAGGCTTCCGATCCGTCGTTTGAGCGCTTTGATCTTGAAGGCGATCTTGTTGACTTCCTTCATCTTGAGCGCGAGCTGGCCGATTGCTGCCCGCTGTTCGGCTTCGCGCGCTGCGATAGCGGCTTTCGCCCGTTCCATCGTCTTCTGTGCTACATTGGCACGTGCCATCCTTCTCTGGTTGTCGCGAATCTCGTCATCTATATGCTCCAGCCGTTTCATGATCCTCCGGAGCCGACGCGCGAGCTTTTTCTGCTTCTCCTCGTTCTCCTCGTCGGTGATCGCAACAATGCTCTGTTTCCCTTTCTGAATTCGCTTCGCGAGGGTGCGCAGTTCACGTACCGTGTACCCAGCGCCAATGATGAGGTCGCGCAACTCGTTCTCAGCAGCTTCGATCCGTTTTGCGATCCGTACTTCCTGATCCTTCGTGAGCAACGGGACTCGACCCATCTCACGCAGGTACATCCGGACGGGATCGTTCGATCTCGCGGGCTTACTCCCGGGATACCTCTCCTCCTTCCGCGGCACGAGCGTTCGCGTCCGCTCGACCATCTCTTCGGCTCCTTTGCCCTCCTCGACAATACTTATCTCGTTATCTCCTAACGCAATAAGTATCTCATCGAGCTGTTCTGTGGAGAACATCTCGTCAGGCAAAATCTCGTTCACCTCTTGATAGGTGAGCCTGCCGGTTTTCTTCCCTCGAGCGACAAGCTCCTTGACGTACCTATCGCGCAACGCCGTATCACGAGCTGCCGCAGACGCGTTCTCCTGAGCCGCCGACGGGACGTTCACAGACGGGGTCCGGACAACAGCCTTGGCTGAGGTCCGTTTTGTCTCCTTTTTTGCAACTCTCCGTTTCGCCATTTTGACACGCCTCTTCAATCGAGCTACCTTTGCGCTTCTCGTGAGGCTTTTTGCGACCCGTTTCGTACCGCGCTTTCTCGATTTCAAAACGGTTATTCTCTTTCGGCGTACTTTCTTCGTCTCAGCTGGCATCTTGTTTCGCTAGTCTCCTCGATGTCACTCCGATCCCCTCATATAATACGGACCTCGCACACCGGTTTTCAACATGTTTGTACCTTATGACGACCCTCCCACCAGTTCCTCCTTCTGTTTCAGAAGCTTCATGAGTTTTGCCGTATCACCGTTACGTTCGGCAATTTGAATTTCCTTCTGTAACTGTTCAGCTTCTCTCTGTCTGGAAACCCTCTGCACGGACTGAATCCAGTCGGCAACAGCCTTGTCGGGGTTCTCAGTTATCAGTTCACGTATGAGCACGCTCGCAAGAAGCTCCCTTGTTTCAGGATCGGTCACCGAGTCCATCAGAAATCGACCCATGTCCTCCTGACCAGCAGGCGCATCCAGCAACATCTTGACGAACCGTCGCAAAGTATCCGAATCTATCTGCTCCGGCTCAACATGCTCACGAACCTGCTCGACGAGGTCCTGCCGGTCAATGAGCACTTTCAGCAGGTCTCCCTCAAGCTCGCCCAGTTTCGGTTCGGCACGTTCCAGTTTCGGTTGAACTCGCCGCGTTAAGGCTTTCGAGAACTCCGCCCGCATAGCCTTTTCGCTCATGTTGAGCTTTTCCGCAAACAGTTTCAGGTACTCGCTCCGTTTGAGCTCGTTCTTGACCTTTTCGATAAGCGCAAACCCTCTCCGGGCAACCCCTATCTTCGTTTCGATATCGGCTCTATCAATGGTATGTGCTGCAATGAGAAAGTCGAGAAAATCGCTCTGTTGACCGACCGTCTCGCAGAATTTCTCAGCACCGTTTGACCGGATGAAGTCGTCCGGATCCTTGCCTGCTGGCAATCGAACAAGTCGTGGCGCAAGATCGCAGGACAGGAGCACCTCAACGCCTCGGAGCGCTGCGTTAATTCCTGCCTCGTCCGTATCATACAGGAGCACCACACGCGATACGTACCGTTTCAGCAACCGCGTTTGCTCCTCAGTGAGCGCCGTTCCGAGAGACGCCACAGCGTTTCGGACACCGGCACCCACGACCATGATAAGGTCAAAATACCCTTCAACGACGTACGCTGTTTGCGTTCGCCGGAACGCTTCCTTCGCCTGGTATATGCCATACAGACTTCCCCCTTTATGATATAACGGACTCTCGGGCGAATTGATGTACTTGACATCATCATCTGACATTGCTCTGCCGCCGAACCCGACAACTTTTCCGGAGACTTCCGCGATCGGGAACATCACTCTGTCGCGGAATAGGTCATAATACCCGCCGGTTACTCTCTCCTTGACCAGACCTGCTTGGACAAGTATCTGGTCGCTGAAACCAGCGCCTCGCGCCGCCTCGTACAGCCCGCTCCACGTATCGGAAGCATATCCAAGCCCAAACTGTTCCCACAGCTCTTTGGGAACCTTCCGGTTGGTGAGATACTGACGTCCCCGGCTCGATTTCGCAAGGTTAGACCGAAAATGTCCTGCCGCAAAGTTGTTCAGTTCCGCTATCTTCTCACGGACAGCCTTTGCAGCGCTCACCTGCCCGTCGCCCGACGGCAGTTCAACTCCGGCGCGGTCCGCAAGTGTCCGAACAGATTCCCAGAAGGTCAACCCTTCATGGAGCACGAGAAAATTGAATATATCACCGCCCTTCTTGCACCCAAAACAGTAAAATATCTGTTTGGACCGGCTCACATTGAACGACGGCTTTTTTTCATTATGGAACGGACATAACGCGCGATAGTTGTCTCCTGAGCGCCTCAACGGCAAGTACTGTGAGATCAGGTCAACAATATCTATCCGTCCCCGGATTTCGGCGAGAACATCTGCTTGCGATCCCTGCTGCACCGACACTAGCCCCCTGCAGGATTACTGTTTATCAAGTGAGGACGATTGCGTTTACCACTGGCGAACGAAGGCTATACCTCCCCACGAGCGAAGTAAAAATCTGCTTGCCTTCGAAGAACGCTGTCACGAAGCGACCGCGCACGCGGAATTGTCACGAATTAGCCCGGCGCTGACACACCTCCACTTACGTCTTATTATACCACTCGCAACCCACCTTGTCAAACGCAGGCGCACGTTCACGGCGAAACCGATGCCATAGCTCTGAAAATTTTTCTCGCAATTCGCGTGAGAATCCTCTATAATCAAGTCTGGTGGCAGTTAGTTCTGTCTGCAAAGTCGTAAGGTCAAGATTCCGGAGGGAAAAACATGAAACACGTAATACCAACAATCCTTCTCGTCATGGCGTGTGCCGTCGGATGCGAGACGGTTGTCGTTTCGCGACCACCGGGACCGCCGCCTCACGCACCGGCTCGCGGTTACCACAAGAAGTACGTCTATCACTACTATCCAGACCTCGAAGTGTACTGGTCCGTTGATCTCCACAGCTATGCGGTCTTCGAACGCGGACACTGGGTTGCTGTCAGATATCGTCCAGCCATTCTGACCGAAGCTCACCGGTACATCGTGTTGGAAGTGGACGAAAGAGAGCCCTGGCGGCACCATTCCGTCTACAAGGAGAAATATCCGCCCGGACAAGCCAGGTTTCGCGGCGGGCGTAAGGGACGCGGACAAAGGTAGGGCGACTGACTCTGCTGCGACTCCAGGACGCCGAGGGCGCGTCAGAGCTGTACGCCAAGAGGCGGTCCGGAGAGCAGTCTTTAGAGTTTCAGGATAAGCAGGTCCCGAAAGCGAGCGCGGGTCTCGCCGCCGCGGAAACCGACAGTGCCGCTCGTTGGCGTAGGTGGTCTGGGTAGCGCATATTCTATCTTCTGCTCGCCGTCCAGCCAAACCTTTATAGAATCTGACTCGGCGCGAAGCCACACTGTTAGCCAAATCCCTGGGACAACTTGTTGTGCACCAACGCGAGCGATGGGGTGGAACTCGCCTTTCGCGGCCTTATGATATGCCAAGATTTGCCGATTCGGCTTGTTCAGAGAGATTTCGTAATACGTTTCATGGTCCTGCGCCCAGAACATTATGCAGGGCTCGCATTTAGAATACTCGATGAGAACACGGCAACGAAGGAAAAAGTTCGAGAACTCACCCTGGCGCAAAATGCTCTTCCCTTCGCGGTCTACGGCATTCATGATATAGTTTCCGTCCCGGATTTCCCAGGGCGCGCTATCCGGGGAAGGCCACCATCGCTCAAGAACGGCCGCGGGGTTGGCGAAGCCCTCGCGCAGGAGGACGATCGTTTTGGAGAGCCCCTTGTATTCCTCTTCCAGGTCCATCCAGAACCGAGCCTTCCTATTCGCTTTGTGGAGCAATATGCTCTCAAAGCCGAGGAGGCCAATCTCGCTGGCAGCTTCCCGCAGGCGATCATAGGCACGCTGAAAGACATGATTCTCGAGCTCTGGGCACTCCGGGGGCAGGTCAGCGAGGGCGACTATGCCCATCCCAAGCGCATCCTCGGGAGCATCGAAAGCGAAGAGTCGGCTGAGTTTGGCTGCGAGGTCGCCCTGCTGTCCAGGGTTGAGGTCACGGAAGTGCCTGCACGCAAATCGTAAATAGTGGGTCACCTCCCACGGGTCTTTGCCTTGAACACCCTGACTGTAGACGGTCTGTATGACGTCGCGGCTCCGTAGCTCTGGCGGCAGTGTGCCCACTTCATAGAACCCAATCGCTCTGCAACTGGTCGTCTCGTTAAGCATTAGTTCTGCGAGGCGCCCCAGCAACGCATCTCTGTGGGGAGCCGTATCGCCTATTGCCTTCGTAAAGCCTTCCCAGTTTTGCGCCACGGTCTCATATATTTTCAGTGGATCGGTATGCCGGGCTACCGCCCCTATGAGAGCTTCCAGAAGCTCAGCATCGAGAGCTAGCCTATTTCGCGAGTCCATGTATGGCCTCCAACACGATTTCTATATCGAGTTCCTTTCCCCCTGTCAGCATCTTGACAGCCGTCCTTTGGATGCTGTTGGCTTGGCATTTCTGTGCTAACTGTTGGAGAAGGGACCAGAGGAGCTTCTTCTGATCGGGAGCGGCAGCTTGGAGCATGCTCGCTTCGATGCTCGAATAGATTGCGTCGAAGTGTACTTGGTCCAACTCAAGTCCGATGACACGGGATGTGAGAGTAGCGGTCTCGTCCCCGCTCGCGCGCTTGATGAAGTCGGCTGTGCGCTCTACTGCCTCCCTTTGCTCAGAGTCGTCGTCAGCTATGTGCGCGAGGCGGAGCCGCTGGATCAGCGCGCGCCGTTCCACCGCTGGCTGAAGCGCCTGATGCGACGCAGCGACCTGACAGAGCAGCTTTATCCGCTTGCATAGCGCCCCCGCAGCCTGTCGCTCTAAGAAATCCTCGTCGTCCATCGCCTCTACGTAGCTCAGCCCATCGTCCTTGCCGTGGTCCCACGATGGGACGTTCTGCAGCACCTGGGTGAGCTTGTCCAAGAGCCTGCGCTTGGAGTCTGGTGAAACACCCTTCTTGATCGCCGGTTTGAGAAAGAACTCGAGCTTCGCCCTGTTCTCCGACGACAAGGAAACATCCAGCTTTTCAACGACATTGGGTATCAGGTTCTCTGCCATCGAAACCGCGAAGACTTCTATCTGCGAAGCCTTCGTAGCCAGCTCAAGTACCTTACCGATCTTGCCAGCATTGAAATCCTTCTGAAACGCGGTCACAACCCCTCCTGCATCTCGCTCCGAGAGCGCGTTTGGATGCTTCACGAATACCTCCAGAAGCGAGTCTCTGAGCTCGGGATTGGCGACGAAACCATCAATAAATCGGACCGCTACTCCCTCAACGTGACGGTTTCTGCTCTGATCGGCGACGTATACGTCCAGCGCGGCGAACACCGGACTGGCATCGTCTATGGCAACGTGTTTCAGGCTTTCGGGCTCGGATCCAAGGTGCGTCACGATAAGTGATGCAAGGCCAGCACGGAGGTTGTTTGGCACCACCTCCAGCATTCGCGCGAGAGTGCACAAATCGTTGGCAAGGAGAAGGTACGCTTGCGTCTTCTGTAGGAGCTTGACGTGGTCCCTGATCCCCCTGAGAAGCCCTTGCGCCTTTTCCTGATCGGAACCTATCTCCGCAAACCTACGCGTGACTACGGTTGTGTCGCGCGAGTCCAGCGCATTTACAAACGCCGAGCTCACGTCGCCGACTTCGATAAGGCGAAGCATCTTGTGCATGTCCCGTGACCCGAGACTTCTGGTCGCTTTCGCGAATCGCAGCAACTCCTCGGGGAATAGCTCCTCGGCCCTGCCGGGTCCCGGTAAAGTGTCTCGCTGCTCGGTCGATGGCCTGTTGCCTTCTTCCAGCACCGGCAGATAGTCAGGTCTCCTTAGGATTTCTGCGTAGGCGGATGGCCACTCCTGATCTATCATGACTAAGCGAGCAAGCAGCTCCATGTCGCCGGGGCTAAGCTTCAGCAGTCCCGCCCTTTCCCGCTCCCTCGCCAAGGACCATGCGCTCGCCAGAGCGTTGATATACTTCTTGATCCGGCGGGGGTTCCTGAGCGAACTGCTGGCCACCACGTTAACCGCAGCCTTCTGGAAATCGTCGGGCGCTACATTCTCCTTCTCCAAAAGTCTCTCCAGCAGAGCGACGATCTCCTCCTCAGGGGGATCAAGGATTCGTATGGTAGTGGCAAAAAACTTTCGCAGGAACTCCTCGGGCGGCGTATCCTTCACCTTCTCCTTGAGATGACATTTGAGCGCCTCGTCATCGCACGGGACAACATAGCAGCAGTTGAATTGCGTATTTGCGCTCAAGAAGGTCTTGATGGTGGTCAGAGACTCGTAAGCCGTATCGGGAGGGCAGCGGTCGAGGTTGTCAAAGACAATCAGCACAGTGGGCCCAGCTCGTTCATTGGTTGTGTGTTTGCACCTCCGACGCCAGATGTCCTGCAATCTTGTCATCATTTCATCGAACTTCGACTCGAACTCGACAGGATCCTGGGGAGGATATTCGATTATCTTCTGGACCATCTGCCGACGCAGATTCCTTGAGACTTCCACCAAGATCAAGCCTATGGGGCCTACAGGCCCCCCAACTAGCGCAAGAAGTCGCAGTCGAGGAACAGCGCCCAGCACCAAGACCAGCACCCACAAGAGAAGGAATAACAGCAGCCCGATGTTGTCGCGACCCCACGCCTTGACACACGCCATAAACGAAGCCTCGGGCTTCTTCTCCTCGTATTCTTTGGCGACGTGCCTTACGTCAACCGCTATTTTCTCCCGCACATCTCGCCGCTTGAGTTCCTCGTTCAACTGGCGCTGTAGCTCGTGCAGAAAAGCTTTCCTTAGCGAGTCACCTGCGTATTTCCAGGCGTCGAATTCGACAATGAAGGCGATGCTGTCCTCCATATCGCGCTTGCGTAGTTCCGCCTTCAACAGCCTGATTACCGACCTTTTTGCCGACGCCCCACCCTCCAAATAGTCCGATACAGGTTCCGGGGCAGGCCTGCTCAATCTGGGTCTTGAGGGTATCAACATACGTGTGGTACCCCAGCTTGTCATCAGTTCTATCGCTGATTGGATCATCCGAGAGGCAAATTGGATGGAATGAGGATTCGTTATCGGTCATAGTGTGTTACCTCCCACCCTCGGCGCTATTATATGTCACCCAGCGGACGAGATCAAGTAATTTCGATCATTGCTGAGCAGAAGCGCCAGCCATGGGAAACTTGCGCAGCAATGCTAGCCAAAATGCGTGTGCCAGCGGGCCCGCAGCTCCTCCGGGAACATTCAACAAGATATACCGTTCCGAAACCGCACACCGGCACGCAGTGCCACCGGCTGTGCGCCGGAGTCACGCTGGCATTACGCGAAGATAGACCAGCGGGACACGGGCGAAGGGGGAACCCACCGTAATTCGGTTGAGCAACGCCCGGATAGATATGGCTAGGCACCCAACCGCGCAACCGATGGAGGCGACTAAACCCATGGCGGGAACGGGCTCACCGCCAACAGGTTCGTACACCCAGAGTTGAAGTGGCGGGGTTCCGACGCCTGACCATCCACCGATAAAAAGCTTGCCCTGAAACGTCTCGAGCCAGCAGATGCCTGCCGAAGGAGGGTTAACAAAACCGGGCACGTACACTTGTTCCCACGTGGTACCGTCGGTGGTCTTCATGAGGACGCCGCCGTCCGGACCATAGCTCCGGCCTGCCCCGACAAATAACGTATCGCTGAGCACATCAATGTCACAGGTCAATGCCATTGTTGGATCGCCGAATCCGTTCGGCGCCACCTGTTCCCAATCCGAGAAAGGAACGGTCTCAGTCGGGGTCGCCCGCCAGACTTCAAGTCCCTGTGAGACGTTCCACGTGCCGGCGTACATCTTGCCATTGAACACGGCAAGCCCGCATATGTTGTGGTTAGCGCGGTCACCAAACCCGTTCGCGTTGACCTTCTGCCACTGGTTGTACGGCGGGAAGAGGTTACCATCGGTACGCCAAAGCTGGCATCCGGCGTACGGCCAGCGCGCTGCCTCAGTGCCGACGTACAGATAACCATCGTGCATGAGCATCATCGTAGCGTCTGTGCCGCTCGGAAAACCCCAGCTATCTTGGTTGACTTGTGTCCACATGCCGGGGCCGCCTGTCGCGCTCCGCCACACTTCGGGACCGGAAGTCGGATTGAAACAGCCGACATACAGGTATCCGTTAAACACTCGAGCGCTCGTGCCGCCATAATTGCGCGTATCGCCGAATCCATTAGTAGTGATAGCCTGCCAGGAGATGTCAGCGCGGTTCGCGGCATCAGCATTCGCTCGATACATCGAGAAACCATTGGCCTGATTCCATGTAGTAACGTAGAGACTCCCGTTAAACCATTCGATATAAAGGACGCAGAAGTTGTTAGCATTTCCGAACCCGGCAGTGTTGATCAGTTCCCAACTCTCGCCGTCCGCAGA
>Ga0315291_10011299_pt1 | contig 10890 bp, 9 predicted proteins | sample YL17G12_20_MG_FD_203070 | JGI IMG/M metagenome (GOLD analysis project Ga0315291, IMG submission 203070) | Sediment microbial communities from Yellowstone Lake, YNP, Wyoming, USA - YL17G12_20 | ecosystem: Environmental > Aquatic > Freshwater > Lake > Sediment | place: USA: Wyoming | collected... | reverse complement strand
TGCCAATCACATAAGAACACTACCTTTGACGCATCCAGTAAACTATTTCCACCCGTCAACTGTTCCTGTTGGAGCGATCTAGGCTTCAGATCCGCGTCTTAATGGTTTCTCTGTTCCGGGCCGCATCGTCTTCCGCCCGTTTCTTTATGCGAAGACCGGCTCAGTTTCGGCTCCCCCCAGCGGTTGATGGAGCACTTGAAGTTGGAGACCGGCGCTGTTTCCCCCTTTGGTTTGATCCACAACCGCGCCAAGGATGTGCGGGTGGTGATCGACCAGGATTTGAAGAACTACCAACAGATTAGTTTTCACCCGAATGTGAACACGGCCACGATCACCGTCAGCGTACCTGATTTCACCAGATTCCTAACCTTGTGCGGGCAACCGGTGCGGTATTTCGCGTTCTAGGCCCCGCACCACAGAAGCTGTTCACTCGCGGATAGTCGCAGCGGTGCTGGGACAGATTGGGTATAATAAGCTCACCTGAGCAGTCCTTCCACTTCCAGCGGGACGCACCCTTAAACAGGCAGTTTAAGCGGTGCGCGCCCAACGACAGGGCGCAGTAGGGAGCGCCGCAGCAGAAGCAGTCCGCGAGCTCAGAAAGAGAGGAGACTGAGATCTTTCTCGTCATCCGGGCGCCGACCGTCTCTATTCCCCGGGCACCCCCGTAGTAGCTGTGTTTTTGGGATTTGTTACTACTTTCGTAAATTCTGATTTACAATGGAGGGGCGTGGAGTCCATGGGGAAACCGAGTACTTCGATTTAGTACACGCTCCCCGAACATATGTTTGCTCTGACAAGCAGTTGTCAGGATTGGTTTGGTATAACGTAAACGATGGGGCAAGAGATTGAAGGTTTGGGGAATTTTCGTTGGGCGCGTTTCCGTCTGACCTACCGGGCGCAGAGTCCGCTGTTCCTGCCGGCGTACAAGGGTTCCACCTTCCGTGGTCCGTTCGGCCACCACTTCCGCCGTCTGGTCTGCACCCGCGATGAGCATGAGAGGTGCGGTCTTTGCCCTCTGCACGAGGTTTGTCCTTACGCCCTGGTGTTCGAGCCGTCCCCGCCGCAGAATGCCTCGATGATGCAGCGCTTTTCCGACATTCCCCGCCCGTTTGTGTTCGAGCCGGACCGGGACGAGAAGCGCGATTACACGCCGGGTGAGACCTTCTCCTTCCATTTCCTGGTCTTCGGAAAGGCCATCCAATTCTTCCCCTACTTCGTGCTCACCTTCCGCGATTTCGGCGAGGACGGCATCGGCAAGGGCCGGGGGAAGGTGGTCCTGCAGAGCGTGGACTTCACCGAACCGGACGGGGAAACGAATGTCTACCGGGAAGGGGACAACCTGGTGCGCACCGGCTGGACGGCTCAAAGCGGACAGGATCTGCTCAATCAACCGTTGGGAACTGGCGGTAACCTGACGCTTCAATTCCAGACGATGACCCGTCTGACGCACGCCGGGCATTTTGCCGAGATTCCCACGTTTCCCATCCTGATCCGCAATCTGGCCCGGAGGATATCCGCCTTGTTGGCCTTCTATCACGACACGCCCTTAGAGTTGGATTATGCCGCTCTCTTCGCTCGGGCGGAATCCATCCAGTTATTGCAAAACGAGACGAGCTGGCAGGAGTGGGGCCGCTATTCCCGCCGGCAGCAGGAGCCGATGCAGATGGGCGGCCTGGTGGGCACGGCTACATACCAGACCTCGGACAAGGAGGGTTTCGCGCCGTTCCTTCCTTTCCTCTGTCTGGGCGAGATCGCCCACGTGGGCAAGGGTGCTGTGTTCGGGCTGGGGAAATATGAGATATCAAACAAGAGTTATTAGTACTTGTGTTCTGCGGTCAACAACAGAGCACACAGGCGGATGTCGTCTATGAAGCTCTATAAATATGCAATAAAGAGAGAAAGAATGAGGTCGTCATTCCTCTACTGGATAACCACCAATCAGGATGCGATTCAATTGTGGAATGCTCGGAAATGAAGACGGTTTGAAAGGAATGAGCAAATGAATTATGGAACCGTGTTAGCGCAGATAAGCGAGTGGATGATCAATCGTGGGTGGAAAAAGAAAGTTGCCAAGCATAGGCAGTATGACCAGAGCCTATTTGAGCATACATTGGTTGAATTAGATGCAGCCTTACAACTCCTACCAATTATTAGGCAGTCATTTCATTTTAATCTTACCGAAGAAGAGGAGTTGATTTTGATTACTTCGGTGATTGCGCATGATGTTGGAAAAGAGCGCCCAGAATGGCAGAAGTATGTGTTGGGTCGAGGAGAATTCCTGTCTGATATTGATCCAGAATTGACCAAGCGCGTGCTACCTGAACTATGTATGATCCTAGGTTTTCCAGATCTTAAAAAAGATGTTATGGCTGTTATTGAGAATTGTGTCGATCTGCATATGAGCCATGAGCGTAGCGACTCCAATGTGGTCATGGCCATGATGAAAGGTACTGACCGATGGTACACATTGGCAAATCTTGTGTATCAAATAGATAATATCTGCTCTGCCAAAGGTATATTCGAAGCTAAAACTGGTTTAGAACGAAGTCTTTTGGGCAAACACCTAAAGACAGCCTATCATCTGGTGATCATTCGAGGTGTCTCAACAATCGCTTTGCATAAGGCGGCGCTGGAAAGATTCAAGGAATCAGGCTGGACACCGTTGCTGCATTTCAGCGACGCCACACTTTATGTTTGCTCTGCAGCCAAGCCAGTACCAGAACCAACGCCAGCAGAAATCGAGAATCGGTTGATAGATGTCTTAAAGGAAGCCACGGGCAAAGATGTAACGAGGTTCATTGTTGGGAGCCCTACAGGTAACATTTTACCGAAACCTGATTTATTCGAGCATAGTGAGATCCAAGAGTACCTTGAGGCATCGACACACAAAATTGGGCGAAAATCCTTCATAACTACCTATGAACGCGAAAAAAAACGCACACTCAGCGGAAGATTAGTTGCGAGTGGCAGGGGAAAAAGAAAAGCAGAGGTAATCGAGAATTACTGGAGATTAAAAGGAAAAACCAACGCCCGATATTCTCCTGAAATGGACAGAGAAGCTGACCGAATCTCCACTGCTCACCCCGATATGCTTGCATTTAAGTTTTTCAAGGCAACCATGAAGTCTAAGTTTATAGGTCACGAAGGAACAGGAATTGTCAAGCAAGAATACGAAACGATATTTGGCCCTGGATCTTGGACTTCACTTCTCAGAACCTCCACTCTGATGCCAGCTCAAGATATGGCCAAAACAGTGGATTTTTTTTGGCAGCTACCAGGGGAGAGTTTCCAAATGAGAGTAGGAACAGTAGAAGAGCTAGCCTCGGATAAGCGCACGGAGCTACTAGTAATAACATTAGCGGAGATCGCCAAGAAAGTTTACGCGGCCATTTCCGATCCACCCACTCGTGCAACGCTAAGCCGAGAGATGGCCATTGGTTTTATTCAAGACCTGATAAGCCCAGCAGAGCAGGTCGATTTGACTGAATGTGCCCGAAAACAGATGGACTATTATGCTGCATCGAAACCATTCGCTGGTAAACAAACTAAGAAGGCACGACATATTTGTCCTGTCTGTAATACCCCATTTGAGGAAGGTACCGAAGCAGCTGCCGATTTCATCGATAAACCGGAATCACATACCAATCGTGGAGTGGCAAACTATCAATTCGACCATGTCATTATTTGTAACACCTGCAAGTACGAGCGCTTCTTGCGTCAGCTCCTATTAGGAGAGCGGGCTGAGGAACTGATCGTCATTTTCCCTCGTATGAATATCGGACCCGGTGGCGGCGAACTTTTAATACGCAAGGCCAGGGATCTGTATGACAGGGCGTATGTACTGATGATTGGTGATACAGACGACCCTGACCGCCATTTGTGGCTAGCTCTCACGCATCTTATTGCCGAGCAATTACTGAATCAAGATATTTTCCGGCTAACACCACAGCAGCTTGCCGATTTGCTCACATATCGATCAGGTGAGGAGAAGAGAGCAGAAAACAGGCACCAGCTGGAGGAAGCTCTAACAGCCGCTTTTAAAGATAATTTAGACGAGGCCAACACCGAATGGGGAACAAATTTCACTTCGTGGGATGAGGCTATTGATGCTGTGTACGATAACAAGGTGAAGGATCCCACTGCTCGACGAATTCGAGCTGAAATATATCGACTCTATCCTCAAATGCAACTGGTATGTCAAACACCGCATATAATCATGTTACCGGTAAGCTACCCAATCAAGCTTCAAGAAGACTCAGAGACTAATGCGGCATTACGCCGAACTTTTATAGCGCTTCTGTTAGGCCTGAGCCTGGATGTTACGGTCGCCGTAGTGCGCGATAGTGAACAGATTGACTTCCAGGGCGGAGAAGGAGTGGCATTCGTCCCATCCGTAGCAAGTGTTCGGGAATTGATCGGCAGCAATTGGGTTTCATTGAGCGAAGCTGAGGGCTGGTTCCGACGTATCGGGGTCGCCAGCATCCTGGCAAACCTCGGGCAGTATTCGGAACGTTCTGGTTTGTTTGAGGTGTTGACAGCACCAACTCCTGGTCATGTACTCCGGCGCATTGAGCAAAAACGTGCAGTAGACAAGTTGCCTCTTAATCACCAAGACATTGCCTATTTGCGCATCTTAGAGGAGGTGAGACTGCCAAAACAATAATCATACGCTTCCAAACCAGAACATTGGGTAAGGAACTCCAACGTTTAAAAAAGGAGGTTGTTTGAATGCGTACACCCATTTTTATCAGGGTCCAGCGTTTCGACCTGGAAGCTGTAGAACCCAAGATTGAGGTTATTCGTGATTGTTTCGACCACTACCTGGATAGCTACCCAATTAAATCGCCCCGGTCGAAACATAGCCTCATGGGCCCGGTTGGCAAAATTTTACAAGAGGCCCGCACTACCAAATGGGACGTTGAATCCCTGACTGGTTATGCCTTGAACATTCATCTGTCAAACCCCAAAACCAAGGGATACATCAAACCAGAGGCTCGCAAATGGCTGCAAGACGGAATTGGTTTGCTACTCAAGTTACTCAAAGAGGTGCCAGTCACAGCGCAGGATAAGGTATTGGATCGTATTGACTATGGCTTGTACTTTACCCGGCGGGCCAAGGGGTTGGAGTGGGTAGAGAGTGTACGCCAAGAATTCATTGGATTCATAAGTGACAGATACGGTACACCGGAGAAGTTGGCCCAGGCATGGGGCGATAAGCCGGAAAACTATGGGGCTGATTTCGCTAAGCTGCCATATCCAAGCAAGGCACTGTTCAATAAAGCTATCGGTCAGAAGAAAGCCGACATCAGTGAATTTGCTCAGCAAGCCGAACTTAAGGGCTATGAACTGATTGAAGAAGAGGAGGAACTCGAGTGAACGAAAACAACGCTTTCGACGAGTTACAGCCGTACCTGGTCGGGAAACCCCGGCCCATTATCGGGGCACAGACCGTGCAATTGATCATGATACGCGAGATCTTGGATTATACTGTCTTGCGTACGGAAGAGACCCGGGAACTGAACACGGTGCACACCCCGCTTTCAGTCGCCAAATCCGACGAGTCTGTGCGGCGCGTAGCTTTCCTGGCAACCAAACAGAAAGCGGCGGAGTCACGGGAATTGGAACATATATTGCGAACAGCAACGAGCAAGGCAGGTTTGGTTGGGTACCCAGAATGCTATCTCAAGGACAACCTCTGTATGAAATGCCCACGTTGCGGGTTATACGGTGGAACGAGCACTGTGGCTGGGCAACGGGAGCGAGCTAATATAAAGCACCGCATTGAATACTCGACGGCATTTTCCTTGCTGCCCTTCGATGATATTGGGACGGTCCTCACCTTCAACGCTATCGACGATCATAATCAGACCACCGGGCAGGCGCTGGGACAACGTTTCGCTGTTCAGCCAGCTACCCTATTTCCCTCGGTGATTACGTTGAAGAGCGCAACCCAACGGGAACTGATCCTTACTGTCAAGACACTCCTGTCCTGTAAAAGTTACGGAGCGGAAAGCCGTATCGGTGGCGATACCCGCAATTCAATCTGGGGTATCATCGCCGGTTGGGAAGAAGTGATTACCTCCCTGGAGTTGACGTTGGAGTTAGCCGACAAGCCGGACGCTTTGTACCCTGAAACAATAAGGCAGATCATCCAGGATAAATATGTACCTATGGCAGGGAACCCGAAGCACGTGGTTGTGATAGAGCCCGCTGCTGTGGAGATGCTAGTCAAAGCCTGTGCCGAAACTGACTTAGATAAAGCTTTCCTGCAAAAGGCTTATCAAGATATCGCGGACTACCATTCCGAACAACCAGTTTCTTAAGACGAGGAGGTGGTTATGGGTCAAGCCATTTCGCTGCGCGATCATGGCATAAGAGTATTTGCATGCCAGTTGTTCAACCATGACTACTTGTGGTTCTCCTCCTATGAGATAAGTAAGGTCTCAACGACACTGCCATTGCTTCACAATTACGCGCTAACCTACTCGTTAGGTGACGTCTCCTACGGCATTTCAAAGGAAACAACGCCTCACTACGAAAAAGATCTAGCCAACATCCCTCTTTATACAACACCAGCGATTGCAGCCTTCTGGAGCCGTACACGCATCACCTATAATGCAATTAACAGCCGTTCATTGCGCACCGACGATGCGCCACGTGGGATCAACTCACCCGACTTAGGTTGGCGCAACTATCTTGATCCGGTTTATCCCATGGACGATCACGCTGCACAGCAATTTGGTTTCGTCTGTTACTTATTCACCTTCAAGGGTCAAATACCAAAGGGAGTCACACGGTTAGGCAAGAAGGGTGCGGCCGTCCGTATCCAATGGGAAGAAATCGAAAAACCAATAGCGGTTTTTCGAGATGAAGTAGTGCGACCTACCCATCCATTGAACCCACTCGACATCTCTGGGCAAGTCACCGCTTACGAGCCAGTCTGCATCCCGCCACACCTGTTACTGCGCAGCGCCGAGGTAAGGAATGATTGGTTTGTTTTTTCCGGAGCACACCGGGTACATACGCCGCGAAGGGTGATACTAAGGTGCCAGGAATAGCAACAAGACCTCTGGTGTTGCCGCTAGTGCGACATCCGATAACCCATCGTCCTCTATACCATCACCAAGCAGCTATGCTAGATGGCTGGAAAGAAAATAATTCCTTTCTACTCATTACCAAGACAAGCACGGGCAAGACCATCGGTGCGGTCTTGCCCGTGCTTCTGCATCGTCAACGTGCCATTTGTGTTTACCCGACTAATGAACTGATACGCGATCAGGTACGCAACATAAAGGGTGTCGCTGAACAGGAAGGTCTTAAGGTCTGCGTGCAGACACCCGATACCTTGCCTGAAGAATATGCTTCTTCCGATGTGATACTGGTACACGTTGATGCTCAAGTCCTTGATGTTTGGCGAAAAAAACGACATCAGCATAAAAAGTGGCAGGTGTTGCGAGAGCTTTTAGAAGCCGACAAGCCCAAGATTATTTTGACCAATCCAGACGTTTTATTCTTGATCTTTGCCTTGAAATATCACGCTGAACCGTTAGCCGCCATACAAGGATACGACGCCTTAATTATGGACGAGTTTCACCTCTATTCGGGTGTTGAGCTAGCTCATGCCCTGTTTATGCTACATCTAGGACGAAATCTGGGAATGTTCGATAAAATTGTTTTACTTTCTGCCACACCTGCGCCGGAGGTTGGTGCGTACTTGAAAAAGGTACTTGATGACCCCCTATGCGTGGATACCTCAGTCGTAACCGCATACCCTGTCGTAGGCGATCGATCAGCAGTGCAACGAGTAGAGGTGATCCCTCGCCTAACTGGTGAAGATGTGATTGAAACAGCAGTCACATTAATCAAGGAGTTACGCAGTGAGATTTATCGTCGTCGGCAGGACAATCTTGCACCGGACTACATACCAGCTGTGATTGTAGTGAATTCCGTAGTCAACGCCATTCTGCTAGAAGATCGCCTGGTTGAGGAGGGGTTTTTCCGAGAAGAGATGGCGATCATTCGTGGACTATCAGCACGAAGTACACGCAACACGACGGGGAAACTGCTAGCAATTGGCACCTCAGCTATTGAGGTTGGCATAGACTTTCAATGTGACTATCTGATATTTGAAGCCAGCGAAGCTGCATCGTTCATGCAACGCTTTGGCCGAGTAGGGCGCCATAGCCCTGGCATTGCTTATGTGCTCTGTCCACAAAATGTTCTGATCGGGATCGAAGCCTTGCGTCGAGAGAAAGGATCGGAAGTGGATCGGGGCGACCTAGAGGAACGCGTATATGCTTGGTACCAGAATCAAGATACACGTGCCTGGTTCGCCACCACGTTTATGGGGTTGGTCTCCGCCCTTACGCTGGGCGAAAACCTGATAAAGAGGTTGCGCGAAGACCTCAGAGCGCCGTCTGATCGACTCACAACGGTTGAGGCCCAAATTGAAAAGTTCTACACATCCTATGCTGAAAGGCTCGGATGCTCTGATAAACTTCAACGGGTATTGAGTCACTTATATAAGGCACGCCAAGGAGACCCGTACTACAAGTGGCTGGTGACCTACCGCGACCTTGATACTTTTCGTACCTCCCTGCCAAGCGAATGGGTGCTCGATTTCGCTGAATTAATAAGACGAGGAGGCGATTGGGACCAGGCAAAATACACAACTGATATTGCCATGTTATTACATAGGGCAGAAGGGCTTCGGTTTAATGAGAAAATTCCGCATCCTAGCGGCAAAATGGGGATGCTCACGGTCAAAGCCTATGGGAGGTTCAAGAAAGTTTGGGTGATACCAACTTTCACCGAAGAAGAATGTGGGATCCCATACTGTACCAGCAAGTACCCAGGTATGCAATTCATACAGGAAGGTCATAAGACTTCTGTTTCACACGTGATGACCTTGCAAGATCACGTCTTTGTTGTTATCCCGAAAGTATTCTTTTCTAAATTGGATTGGCGTTTGCCAGTTTTTCAGTGCGGGCAGCAATTGATTGCTTTTGATGGAACAGCCCTGCTGTTATATGAACTATGTCAAGAGACCATTCATTGATCCTCACCGTTGACGGTTTCGGTCGGTTTATCGGGCGTACCTCGGAGCGGATTGTGGTGAAGGAGAAGGGAAAGCTGGTCCAGGAGGTACCCTTCTTCCAGGTGGAGCAGGTCCTGGTAGTGGGTAACGGCGTTTCCCTCTCCTCCGATCTGATTCGTGATTGCGCTGAGCGTGGGATTCCTATCCTTTTTCTCTCTGGCTCCGGTAAACCGATTGGTCGCCTCTCCTCGCCCGATCTGGTGGGCACTGTCTCCACTCGCCGCGAGCAAATGATGGCCCTGCTGGACGGACGCGGTCTGCAGGTCACCGAACTTTTCCTGGAAGGAAAGATCAAGAATCAGATGGCCACCCTGAAGTATTTTGGCCGTCACCGCAAGGAGGCCAACCGGGAAGTGTTCGATCGAATCTGCCAGGGCACCGACGCAATGGAAGACCTGCTGGAGGAGCTGAAAGCGGTGGGCGAGGGAACGGTGGATCAGCACCGGGAATATCTGCTTTCCATCGAGGGCCGAGCGGCCGCCCACTATTGGGACCTGATCGGCCAGATCTTCCCGCCGGAATTGGGTTTTGTGGGTCGGGAACGCCGCGGCGCCACCGACCCGGTAAACTCGGCTTTCAACTATTGCTACGGTATCCTCTACACCCAAATCTGGGGCGCGGTGGTTCTGGCCGGGCTGGATCCTTTCGCCGGCTTCCTACACACCGACCGACCGGGAAAACCCTCACTGGTGCTGGACTGCATTGAGGAGTTCCGCTCCTTCGCCGTGGACCGCCCGCTGGTGGCTTTCTTCACCAAAGGAAGCAAGCTTCGGATGGAGGATGACCGCATTGCCGAAGATTCCCGCCGCGAGTTGACCGGCAAGTTCTTTGCCCGTCTGGATGAGGAGGAAATGTACGACGGCAAGCGGCACAAGCTGCGCACCATCCTCCAAATGCAAGCCAGGCGATTGGCTGTTTTCCTTCGAAACGAAGGCGGCTACCGGCCTTTTGTGGGGAGTTGGTAAATGCTTACGGTAGTGATCTACGACATCTCGGAGGACAAGCTGCGCAACAAGTTGGCTTCCCTTTGCAAGGACTACGGTCTGGAGCATGTCCAGTTTTCCGCCTTCTCCGGTCCTTTAAGCTGGAACCGGCGGGAGGAGTTGTTTCTGCGCCTGAAGAGGGCCTGCGGGCGCAAAGAAGCCAACGTGCAGGTGTTCGCCATCTGCGAGAAAGATCAGGCATTGTCCAAAAGGCACATTTTTGTGCAGGAGAAGAAGGATGGAGAAGGAGAGTGACTTTCGCTTTAGCGTCACGGACGTCAAGCAGTTCCTCTACTGCCCGAGGATTCCGTATTTCCTATACGTGGTGCCGGTACCCAAGCATTCCACAGCCAAGATGGACCTGGGCAAGGCGGAACACGAGATCGTGGAGGAGCTGGAGGAACGACGATTGCTGAGAAAATATGGCTTGGACGAAGGCAAGCGTGACTTCCGGGTGCGGCTATCCTCGGGGCGGCTGCGCCTGTCTGGAATCCTGGACCTGCTGATTTCCGGTCCGGCGGGTCACTTCCCGGTGGAGTTCAAATTCTCTAGCCGTAAGCCCGCCCTCAACCACAAGTACCAATTGGCGGCTTACGGCCTGCTGGTGGAGGAAGCGATGGGCGCACCCGTCCACCAGGGTTACCTCTATTTTCATCCCCTCAAGCAGATTTATCCGGTTCCCCTCACCCAGGGCGTGAAGGACTTCACCAAGCGGATCCTGCGCAATCTGTGGGATCAAGTGCGTACACAACGTTTTCCGGAAGGCACCCGCCAGCTTGCCCGCTGCCGCGAGTGCGAATACCGACTGTA
>Ga0315291_10011295_pt1 | contig 10890 bp, 6 predicted proteins | sample YL17G12_20_MG_FD_203070 | JGI IMG/M metagenome (GOLD analysis project Ga0315291, IMG submission 203070) | Sediment microbial communities from Yellowstone Lake, YNP, Wyoming, USA - YL17G12_20 | ecosystem: Environmental > Aquatic > Freshwater > Lake > Sediment | place: USA: Wyoming | collected... | reverse complement strand
CTGTTCGAGGAGCCCTTCACTCAGTACGCCCTGCCCCAAGCTGTGCTGCGCTTCAAGCAGGGCTTCGGCCGCCTCATCCGCACCAAGACCGACCGGGGGGTGATGGCGGTGCTGGACCGCCGCATCAAGAGCAAGCGCTACGGGCAGGCCTTCCTGGACTCCCTGCCGCCCTGCCAGCTCGAGGAGGCGCCGCTGGCCGAGCTGGCCGCTCGCACCGCCGCCTGGCTGGAGGGCGAGCGCTAGTTGGGGACAGCCAAGCGCACGGGATTGTAGCCCATTTCGGTTCGGGGTACACTGGTAGCGACAGCTTCTCAGGCCGGAGGGCATAGTCTTGCGGACTCTCATCCTCTCGCACTACCTGGCAAGGCATAGTGACTTCGTGGTTCCAGACGTGGACATCCACGAGTGGACCAGTACGTCACCGTCGCCTGCCGGCTACCAGGCGACGGTTCTGGACATGAACATCGTGGATGCTGGCAGCCACGATCATAGGAACCACCCCTTCTATGGAACCAAGGAGCACGTGGAGAGAGCTCTCAAGAGCGGAGCCGTGGTCATATGCCTGGACTACCTGACGTACACAAACCCGCACTCCTCGTTGGACGGCCGCCGACAAGACCTCCAGGCGACACGCCAACTCAAGGGGACTTTCACATACCCATCGAAATACCAAGGCATTCAGGAGACCTCGTACGATTGGCTCGACCAGGGACTGCTGGGCGCATCCAAGCTTGACACCATGGACGCGCGGTCGTCGGGCCAGTTCCGGCTGACCACTCAAGCGGACGAAGCGCGATCTTATTTCCGGTTTGTGAGGCAGTTCTACAAAGTGATCCACGGGGTTGAGCTTGATAGAACAGGCAGAAGGGGCACCCTCCGGTACCAGCGCCAAGACCGGCCGTCCGTCTCCGGCGCCACGGAGGTGACCGCCACGGTCAGCGTCCTCGCCGTCAACGCGGTGACCGGCGAGCCTGTCGCTGCAGAGATAAAGCACCCAGACGCTCCCGGCTCTCTCGTCGTCCTGCCAAGGTTCGAGGAGCCTTCGGGAGAACAGGCGGCGTCTAAGGTCCAACCGATTGTCTGGGCCCTGAAACGGCTCGCCGAGTGGTGCTATCAACGCAACATTCAGGAGGTGGGCGTAAAGGAGGAGTTGCCCGACTGGGTCAAGGCTCACCGCTCCGACGAGGCCCAGCAGCTGGACGACCGTGTGCAGCAACTGGATGCCGAACGCAAGGAGATGGCGGACAAGAGAGACAAGCACGACGAAATGCTAACGCTCCTGTGCGGCACGGGTGAGCCCTTACGGGCGGCCGTTGAGAACCTCTTCGGGAGCCAGTGGCTGGGGTTCAGAGTGGACGTCGCCGGCAAGGAGGAGTCCATAGACCAGTTTGTCCACGACCAGGCAACGGGTCGCTCCTTGGCCGTCGAGGTCACGGGCGTTTCAGGTAAGTTCTACAAGGACAATGCCCACTTGGCGGACGTTCTGGACTACCTGCCAACGCACACGGAAAAGAACGCTGCCGACAGGGTGGAGCGCATCGTACTGGCGGTGAACACCTATCGGGACACGCCTCTGGGCGATCGGGAGCACGAAGATGACTTCACCCAGCCCGTAAGAAAGATAGCTGCCAGTAACGAGTTCTGCCTCATACGGACGTGCGACCTCTACCGGCTGTGGCTTGACTACGTCGAGGGCACAAGGAACGCGGACGACGTGTTCAATTCGATATTCTCGTGCGCTGGGTTGTACAAATATGAGGCGCCTGGCGGGACTTCCTAGATGCAGGACGTATTTCGCCACATCGAGGAGCACCAGCAGGAAGCCATCGACGAGCTCATCCGCCTCTGCCGCCTGCCCAGCGTGAGCGCCGAAGGAAGAGCCATCGAGGAGACGGCAGAGCTGGTGAGCGAGATGCTGCGCAGCCTTGGCTTCCGCACTCAGATCCTTCCCAAGGCCGGCGGCCATCCGGTGGTCTACGGCGAGCTAACCGGCGCCTCGAGGGAGAAGACCCTCCTCTTCTACAACCACTACGACGTCCAGCCAGCCGAGCCCCTCGACCTCTGGTCATCGCCTCCCTTCGAGCCCGCCCTGCGGGACGGCAAGCTGTTCGGGCGGGGCGTCTGCGACAACAAGGGGAACATCGTCGCCCGCCTGGCGGCCATCCGCGCCTTCCAGGCCGTGCGCGGGCAGGTGCCCCTTTCCCTCAAGTTCTGCATCGAAGGCGATGAGGAGATCGGCAGCCCGGGCATCGAGCCCTTCGTGGAGGAGCAGCGTCAGCTTCTGGCCGCTGACGCCTGCCTGTGGGAAGGAGGCGGCGTCAACTGGCGGGGCCAGCCCCAGATTACCCTGGGGGTGAAAGGCCTCCTCTACGTCGAGCTGCAGGCCCGCGGCGCCAACCGCGATGCCCATTCTTCCTACGCGACCGTGGTACCCAACCCCGCCTGGCGCCTCGCCTGGGCCCTGGCCACCCTCAAGGACCCGCAGGAGAACATCCTCATCGATGGCTTCTACCAGCAGGTGCGGCCTCCGAGCCCCCAGGAGAGGGCAGCAGTGGAGGCTATGTCCCCTCAAGAGGAGGAAACCGCTCGCAGCCTGGGGATCGACGGCTTCCTCAAAGGCGTTCGCGGCCTGGACTACCGCCTGCGCCACCTATTCGAGCCCACCTGCAACATCGCCGGGCTCAGCTCCGGCTACCAGGGCCCAGGAACCAAGACGGTGCTGCCAGCGCGGGCCACGGCCAAACTCGACTTCCGCCTGGTGCCCGATCAGGACCCCGAGGACGTGCTGGCGAAGCTCCAGCGCCATCTTCGCCAGGCAGGCTACGGCGACGTGGAAGTGCGCTGCTTGGGAGCCGAGCGGCCAGCCCGCACGCCCATGGACCACCCCTTCGTGAGCGTGGTGTGCGAAGCGACTCGCCAGGTGTACGGCCAGGAGCCGGTCCTCATCCCCAGTATGGCCGGAACCGGGCCCCTCTACCCCTTCGTCAAGACCCTCGCCCTGCCCACAACCGATTGCGGCATCGGCTATCCCGAATCACGCATCCACGCCCCTGACGAGAACATCCGCCTGGCCGATTTCCTCCAGGGCACCAAACACATAGCCGCCGTGCTGGAGCGCTTCGCCAGGGAAGAGGCCTAGTCACTATTCTCCAGCCTCCGCTCCTGGCACCTCAACCCTCCCCGCCAGAACAGCCCGCACCAGCTCCACCTCGTCCTGGCGACTGCTCGCCTGTCCGTCCAGCCGAGCCGCCTTCAGCAATCGCAGAACACCGCCCATGAGCGACCCTCGCGCTACGCCCAACCGCGCGAGGGCCCTCCCATCGAGGGAAGGCTTTACATAACGCCACTCCGCCAGATAGCGACCGAGCTCTTCTCCAGCCGCCGACTGCTGGGCCGCCAGCGCCCAGGCGTCGACGGCAAGCAGGGGATAGGTCTCCAGCCGTTCGACCACCTGGCTGGGGCGAATATCAGCCCGCGAAAGCCAGGGCAAAAGCTGGCCTAGCTCGGCCGCGCCTTCCAGCGCCTGCCGCTGCCTCTTGGACAACGCTAGTCTGAGGGCTATTGCCCCGGCATCGGCAGTGGAGAGACGAGTGCCCAGCAGGGCCAGGTAGAGCTCGGGCTGCGGCGGCGCCTGACCAGCCCGGCGCGCCCGCCGGAAGGCCACGGCCAGCTCATCATCGAAGCGCAGAGCCTTGTGGATGGCCACCAGCACCCCCAGCTCCTGACAACGCAGAAGGCCCTTCTCCGGCTCGTCCTCTGCCAGCAGACGCACGAGCTCGTGTTGCAGCCGCGCGCCACTGATGGTGTCCAGGTAGGCCATGTCCCGCTTGAGCAACGCCAGCGTTTTCTCCTCGATGACAAAGGAGAAGCGCGTCTCGTAGCGAACGGCTCGCAGGATGCGAGTCGCGTCGTCGATGAAGCTGCGGTCGTGGAGAACGCGCACCAGCCCACGAGCGATGTCGCCCATGCCGTCGAACGGATTGAGGAGCTGTCCGCGCTGGTGGCTGCACAGGGCCAGGGCCATAGCATTGATGGTGAAATCGCGCCTGGCCAGGTCCTCGCCGATGGACGCCGGCCTCACCCTGGGCAGAGCCCCCGGCCGCGTGTACCTCTCGGCACGAGCCATCGCCAGGTCCAGACGGAAATCCTGCCCCTCCACAGTTGCCGTCCCGAAGGCGCGATGCTCCAGCCAGCGCCTGCCCAGTGCCGCCGCGGCCGCTTCCGCCAGGGAGCGCATCCCGCCCTCGCCCACCAAATCGATATCCACCTGACCCCGCCCCAGCATCAGATCCCGCAGACCGCCGCCCACCAGATATAGTGTGCGCCCCTCCTCATCCGCCAGCCCAAGGACAACGTCCACGGCCTGGCCGATACCTCCACTCAGGCCCGTCCACAGTCGCGGCAAGAGGTTTGCTGTTCTGATTAGGCCTTTCTTCCGCATGCTCCTCTACGCCTCTCTCTTCCTGTCATCACGGCAAGCGCTTGACATTGGCCCTCCAACGCCCTATCATTACCTGCGCTTGTAGCGTCTTCTCCGCATCTAGCCGCCACCTTTCCCACCTAACTCAGCGCGGAGGGGAAGTATCTCCCTGGACGCAGAGCAGCGGCTAGGGAAGATTCCTGAAGGTTAAGGTTTGCCATCTAAAGCAGCGCTAGCAGTAGAACAGGGATCGCCCCTATCACAATTGCAGACAGCTCTTGGCCTGAAGTTCAAAGACCCTTCCTTGCTCCAACAGGCCTTAATCCACCGGTCATATCTTAACGAGGCTCGCCCCCCAGGGCTAGAGTCCAACGAGCGGTTCGAGTTTCTGGGCGACGCCGTTCTGGGATTTGTCGTCTCCCAGAAACTGTGCAACGACTTTCCTCTTCTGAACGAGGGGGACCTCACCCAGCTCAAGACCTCCCTCATCCGCTGGGAGACTCTAGCTCGGGCTGCCGAAAGGCTCTCCCTGGGCGATTATCTCCTTTTGGGCCGGGGCGAGAACCTGACCGGTGGCCAGCGGAGACCCTCCAACCTAGCCCGCGCCTTTGAGGCGATAGTGGCAGCGGTCTTACTGGACAGCGGCCTGGCCAAGGCCAGAGCTCTGATCCTACGTTGCCTCAAGCCAGAGCTTGCCCAGATGACAGCTGGAGAGATAGCCCTGGACAGCAAGTCGCGGCTGCAACAGCTTGTGCAGGCCCGCTGGCAAGCAACCCCCTCCTACCGAACGGTGGCCGCCGAGGGACCAGACCACGCCAAGGTGTTCACCATGGAGGTGCTGGCGGGCGAGCGCACCCTCGGTCGCGGCCAGGGCAGAAGCAAGAAGGAAGCAGAGAGCAAGGCTGCCCAGCAGGCCTTGAAGGCCATCGACACTGACGAGCCCGCTCCCTGCCAGGCAAGTGAGCTATGTACCTGACACGACTGGAAATTCAGGGATTCAAGAGCTTCGCCCCCCGCACGGCCTTTGAGATCGGGGCAGGCATCACCACCATTGTCGGCCCCAACGGTGTCGGCAAGAGCAATGTGGCCGACGCCCTCCGCTGGGTCCTAGGCGAGACGAGCGGCCGTCTTCTCAGAGCTCGCAAGCTAGAAGACGTCATCTTCGGCGGCAGCTCTCGTCGCGCGGCGGCCAACACGGCTGAGGTGACCATCACTCTCGACAACAGCGACCGCTGGCTGCCCCTCGATTTCGCCGAGGTAGCCATCACCCGCCGCGGTCGCCGCTCCGGCGATAGCGACTACTTCATCAACCGCAAGCGGGTCCGCCTCAAAGACATCACCGACCTCTTCCTGCGGGCCAACGCCAGCCATAGCAGCTACGCCATCATCGGCCAAGGCCTGGTAGAGACCATCCTCAACCTCCGCCCTGAGGAGCGCCGGTTCCTCCTGGAGGAGGCCGCCGACGTTCAGCGCTATCGCCTCAAGATCGAGGAGGCTCAGGATCGCCTGACAGCCACTCGCGCCAACATGGAGCGTGCCCAGTTCCTCGTCGATGAGATAGCCCCTCGCCTGTCCCAGCTCGAACGGCAGGCGCGACGAGCAGCCCGCCACGGGGAGCTATCACAGGAGCTCACAGACGCCCTGCGAGCCTCGTATGGCCACCTCTGGCAGGAGGGCAGGGACGCCCTGGCAACGGCTCGACAGACTCTCGATCGCTGCCAGCAGGAGCAGGCCCGCGCCGAGGCGGAGATCAAGACCTGGGATGAACAGCTAGCGGCAGTGAGAGAAGGACTGGCCAGGAGGCGTTCGGCCATCGCCGACCGCACCTTCCAGCGCCAGCGCCTCAACGAGCAGGTCAGCCGCCTGCAGGGGCGCATCGCCATCGCCCATCAGCAGCATAGCGGCGTGATCGGTCGGCGCCAGCAGCTCAAGCTAGAGCTGGACGCCTTTGAGAAGGAGATGCTCAATCTGGCCCGAGCCTCGGTGGATGACAGCCGCCGCAGGGTCGCTCTGGATGAGGAGCTGGAGGCAGGCCGCCGCGCCCTCAGCCAGGCACGGCAGGAGCTAGACAGCCTCGAACAGGAGTCCTCCGGCATGCAGTGCCAGGCAGCAACAGGCGAGGAGAAGGCCGCTCGCACCCGCGCCGCTGTAAGCGACATCGAAGCGCGCCTGCGCAACATGGCCGACACCCGCTCGCGTCTGGAGGAGGAGATATCCCAGCAGGAGGAACGCCGCCAGGCCCTCGTATCCCAAATGGCCGAGGCGGCACGCGGCCTGAGCACCTATCGGGCCGAGGAGAAGCGCCAGAATGAAGGCATGGTGGCCGCTCTTCAGAAACAGGATGCCCTCAAGAGCCGCTTGGGGAAGAGCCAGGTTGCCCTCGTGGCCCTGCAAGAGAGCTGCCGCCTGCGCGACCTGGAGATAGAGCGCCTTGAGGCGCGCCTTGGCATCCTCACCGACGCCCAGCAAGCCTGCAATGCCCGAACACGGGCCACTGCTGCCCCCATCCTGGAGGCCACCGATATCCCTGTGCATGGCCTCCTGGGAGTGCTGAGCAGCCTCATTCGCGTGCCCAAGGGTCTGGAACGAGCCATCGAGGCCGCCCTGGCCGAGAACCTCCAGGCGATGCTGGTGGAGCGCCAGAAGGATGCCCTCGCGGCTGTGCAGGAGCTTGCCAGGCAAGAGGTAGGAAGGGTAGTCATCTTCCCCCTGGACAGCCTCAAGGAGGTCTACCCCCTCAACATCATGAAGGAACAGGGGGTCATGGGGATCGCCAGCCGCCTGGTGAAGTGCGACGGACGTTACCGCAAGGTCGTCGATACCCTCCTGGGCCGCACCATCGTCGTGGATGACCTGGATATCGCTCTGCGTGTCCTGCGGCGAGGGATGGGCAGCGTAGTAACCCGCGACGGCATTCTCCTTCATCCCCTCGGCTCCATCAGCACCGGCCGTCCCACCAGCGAGGGCAACGTCTTCGCCCGCCAGCAGGAGCTGGCCTCCATACCGCGAGCCATCGAGAGGCTGGTTCGCTCTCGCCAGGCAGCCGAGGAGGAGATGGAGCATCTCCGCTCACGCATCGCCGAGGATGACAGCGCCCTGCAGGAGGTAGTACACACCCTGTCCACCCTCCAGGAGCAGCGCATTGAGACCCAGGATGCCATCGCCCAGGACCGCGGTCTCCTGGCCCAACTGCGAGGCGAAATGCGCTGGCTCATCACCAGCCAGCGGAGGTCCACCAAGCAAGCGACATCCCTCGCCCTGCAAGCCCAGCGCCTGGAGGAGGAGAGAGAGCAACTGCTGGCCCAAACCGCCGAGGCTCAGGAGGTGACCCAGTATCTGCGCTCGGCCGCTAGCTTGTTCGGCGAGCGCCGGCACTCCCTGTTGCAGAGGGTCACTGAGTGCAGCACCAAGGTGGCCTCCCTTGAGGGAGAACTGCGCTCCCTAAGCACCCTGCAGGAGACGCGCCAGGTCACCCTGGCCAAGCTGGACAGCGAGATGACTGCCAAGCAGGCCGAGCTGCGCGGCATCGATCTGGAAAGCACCTCCCTCACCGGAAACACCGAGGCAGACTGGCGAGAGGTCGAGAAGCTTACGCAGGAACTGAAGAGCTACGGCGAAGAGGTGGAGCCCACCCAGCGGGCAATCGCCGCTCTGGAGAGCCAGGAACGAGACTGCCAGGCTAAGGAGGCCACCGCCCGCAGCCGTCTGCTGGCGGTGGAACGCCAGCGCCTGGAAGCAGAAGCGGAGGTGCGCCGCCGCCTGGACGAGCTCGATAGCCTGCGTCAGCGCATCGAGGCCGACGGCCTGACGCTAACCGATGGGGGCAAGGTGGCACCATCAGCACCTATGCCCGAGCCTGAACCGCCTGCTTGGATGACTACAGGCGACGGCGATGGCAACGGCCACGCCAGCCGCCTGCCGCCCGTGGCCGGTGCGGCAATCATCGACCCAGAGATCATGCAGGAGCGCATCCAGCGCCTGCGCGCTCAGCTCCGAGCCGTGGGCCCGGTCAACCCCCAGGCCGAAGCCGAGTACAGCGAACTGAACGAGCGCCACACCTTCTTTACCTCCCAGCTCGCCGATCTGGCCGCAGGCGAACGCTCGCTCCTAGAAGCCATCGACGAGCTGGACGAGGTCATCTGCCAGCGCTTCAAGACCACCTTCGAACAGGTAGCCCAGCGGTTTAGCCACTACTTCACCACCTTCTTCGGCGGCGGCAAGGCCAAGCTTGTTCTCACCGAGCCGGAGGATTATCGCACCTCCGGCGTGGACATCGTCGCTCAGCCACCCGGCAAGCGCCTGCAAAGCCTGAGTGTGCTCTCGGGTGGCGAGAAGGCCCTCACAGCGGTGTCTCTCCTGTTCGCCCTCCTCCAGACCAACCCTTCGCCCTTCTGCGTCCTGGACGAGGTAGACGCCATGCTGGACGAGGCCAACGTAGGCCGCTTCATCACCGCCCTTCAAGAGCTGGCCCAGCACAGCCAGTTCATCGTCATCACCCACAATCGCCGCACCATGGAGACGGCCAACAGCATATACGGCGTTTCCATGGGTGACGATAGCACCTCCCGCGTCCTCTCCTTGCACCTGAGCGACGTCCCCTCTAACTAACGCCCTCATCTGCTTGATCGACCCCCAGGCCCATACTATAATCCAGCAAGCCATCCGCCTGACTTCAGGAGGGAGCATCTGTTCAAGCACTTCGGACATACCCCACAGGCTGAAGAAAAGACCGCCGCCGCCCTCGACCGCACCCGACGCACCTGGTTCCACCGTGTAGCCGGACTCTTCGAACGCTCCCGCATCGACGATGACCTCTGGCAAGAGCTAGAAGAGCTTCTCATCGCTGCCGACGTCGGTGTGGTCACCACCGGCACCCTCATCGAACGCCTTCAAGCTCGGGCGAAGGGCGAGGGGATGAAGCAACCCGAGCAGGTTCGCCAGAGCCTCAAGCAGGAGCTGACGGCCATCCTGGCCGTGAAGGGCGCTGGCGGCCAGCTCTGGGGCGAAGACACGGGAACTTTTGCCGCCAAACCGGCCGTTATCCTAGTGGTAGGGGTGAACGGCAGTGGCAAGACCACCAGCATCGCCAAGCTGGCCTGGAGCCTGAAAGACGACGGCAAGCGGGTGATCCTGGCCGCCGCCGACACCTTCCGCGCCGCCGCCATCGATCAGCTACAGCAGTGGGGGAAGCGGGTGCAGGCGGAGGTGGTGGCCCACCAGCAAGGGGCTGACCCCGGCGCCGTGGTCTTCGACGCCCTTACCGCCGCCGAACGGCGGAGCGCCGACGCGGTGATCATCGATACGGCCGGTCGTCTCCACACAAAGGTGAACCTGATGGAGGAGTTGCGCAAGGTGCAGCGGGTGATCCAGCGCAAAGACCCCTCAAGCCCCCATGAAGTCCTGCTGGTTCTGGACGCTACCACTGGCCAGAACGCCCTCCTCCAGGCCAAATACTTCACCGAGGCAGTGCAAGTGACGGGCCTTCTCTTGGCCAAACTGGACGGCACGGGCAAGGGCGGCATCGTCTTCGCCATCTGCGACCAGCTAGGCATACCGGTGCGGTTCGTGGGCACCGGCGAGCGGCCGGAGGACCTGGCCCCCTTTGTGGCCGAGGACTTCGTGGAGGCCCTTTTCGCCTAGCGCGAAGCTAGCGATGCCATGCTAGAAACCCTGAGCTGGTGGGCGACAGCAGAGTTGTTGGGGGCGATAGCCTTCCCTATAGCCTTCGTTTTCTTCCATCGTCTGCCCGACCGCGGCTACGCCTTCACCAAGGTCATAGGCCTGCTACTGGTGAGCTACTGCCTCTGGATTGGCGCCACCCTGGGCATCTACCCCAACGCCCGCGGCTCCATCATCCTCATCATGGCCCTCCTGGCTCTCCTATCGGCCGCCCTGGCGGGGCGGCATCGTCAGGAGCTGAGCGCCTTCCTCCGCGGTGGCTGGCGCTATCTACTGTTGGTAGAGGGCCTTTTCCTTTCCACCTTCGTCCTGGCCGTCTTCCTACGCTCCTACGCTCCTGAGATCCAGTGGGGCGAGAAGCCCTTCGAGTTGGCCTTCGTTAACGCCATCAACCGCAGCGAGCTCTTCCCAGCCAACGACCCTTGGCTCTCCGGCCACTCCATCAGCTACTACCACTTCGGCTATGTCATGGCCTCCACCCTGACCAAGCTGACCGGCCTCGGAACCAACTACACCTTCTACCTCACCCTGTCTTTGGTGGCAGCGCTGGCGGCTACCGCCGTCTTCGGGGTTGTCTACAACGTCTTGGCCTCCGCTCGAATGACCACGGAGAAGGCTCTGGCAGCGGCCCCAAAGCTGATGCCGCGAGTGGCCATCTTCGGCCTGGCGGGAGCCGGGCTGCTACTTCTGCTGGCCAACCTGGAGGGCGTGTTCGAGATGCTGGCCGCCCACGGCATCGGCTCGGAAGCTTTCTATAAGGATTGGGTAGGGGTCTTCAACCTGAACGGCCC
>Ga0315291_10011293_pt1 | contig 10891 bp, 5 predicted proteins | sample YL17G12_20_MG_FD_203070 | JGI IMG/M metagenome (GOLD analysis project Ga0315291, IMG submission 203070) | Sediment microbial communities from Yellowstone Lake, YNP, Wyoming, USA - YL17G12_20 | ecosystem: Environmental > Aquatic > Freshwater > Lake > Sediment | place: USA: Wyoming | collected... | reverse complement strand
GCCAGCGGTACGGCTCTGAAAGATATGAACCAGAAAGCCGGCTGGCGAAGGCTGCGTTTAGATATGGCGCTGTCGGTCGTGAAAGATAAATCGATTGCCCAAATGGATACTCGCAGCAGAGAATTGGAGGTGGTCAACCGCCTGCTCCTTGCCTGCGACGATGACATAAAGACCGAAGCAAGGCCGTCGGTGGAGGCGCACCTGCACGCCTGGCTGGATAAGTGCGTGATTCATCTGCATCCCAGCGCGGCGGGCGCCTACGTCAATGCGAAGAACGGACGCGCGAAACTCAAGCAGCTTTTTAAGGCCGAAAGTCTGCCCCCGCTTTGGGTGCCCTATACGGACCCGGGGTATATGCTCGCCAAGAGAATCTCGCGTCTTGTTGAGGGGTATCGCAAGGAATTCGGCAGCAGGCCGGCGATCCTGTTTCTCGAAAAGCACGGCCTGTTTGTTACGGCCCGTACCGCTGGTGGTGCTCTGCGGCTTGTCCGCAGGGTCATCAGACTTTGCAGCAGCAAGCTGCGGCGGCCGAAAGCCCCCGTTAGAAAGGTCGGTGCCGAAGAAATCGAGCACGCAAAACTCTGCATCGCGCAGGGACACTCAAGAGGAACCGGCGAACAGGCCTGGATATGGTATTATTACAACGATGCTATTGAGGGATTCTGTCGTCTCAAAGACGCCGGAAAGATGCTTAGGGGGTGTCTGACGCCGGACGAGTTGGTCTATGCCAACGGACCTGCGATATGGGTCCAGAAGTGCGATCCGCAGCGCATCGCAAAACATCTGAAAAGGCAAATCGCTGCTGGCGGAAAACCCGCTGCGGCGTTTTTGGTCAGGGGCGTCGGGCTCTTTGTTGTCGGCACCGAGAAGATCGCCCCGACCGTGCGGGACATTGTGCTGTACTCAACCTTCATTCGGGCAAATGCGCACCGGATGGGCGGCATTCTCACGCTGAACAAGCGGCAGGAGGACTTCATCAATAACTGGGAATCCGAGGCCTTCCGCAAGAAGCTGGCAAGCGGCAAGAAATGAAACCGTCCTCGGCGCTCTGAATGTTCGCCCGCTGTGGATTTGTTACAGCTTCTTATTGCTTTTTTATGTCGTATGCGATAAGCGCATCGCCGTGGCGGATGTACAGTCGGCCGTCGGAAATTGCCGGGTGCGCCCAATGTTCGCCGGAGCCGGCGGTGACGCGGAAGGAGCTTACGATTTCAAAGGCCTTTGGCGAAGCCTTCACCAGCGCGACGTCGCCTGTGTTTTCATCGTAGCAATACAACATTCCGTCGGCATAGACGAGCGAGCCTTTGTTGCCGTTCCAGGAGGTCTCGTACATCACTTTGCCGGTATTCCAGTCGAGGCAGACCCAATCGCCTTTCGCAATGTCCTTGAAGTTGGAGCCGTAGATGCAGCCATCGACAAGGACGACGCCGCCGTGGTGACAGTCGAGCGTCTGGTCGCTCCATTTTTCCTTAACGGAATTGCCGTCGGCGGGGATATCGAGCATTAACCCGCCGACCGTCGCCTCACGCTCAACTACACTGGTCACGTAGAGCGAGCCGTTGCTATAGACGGGCGTGTTGGCGGCCGTGTCGAACGAGGACTGGTACGGGATGCGCCAAAGAAGCCTGCCGTCGTCGAGAGAGACGCCTATAATCGACCTCTGCATAACATCCACCAGCAGTCGATTCGAGCCTCTTTCGATAAGTATGGGCGAGGAATAGGCCGAAAGCTCATCCGAGCCGGGGCTTGTCCAGACCGTTCGCCCCGTCATCTTGTCGAGTGCGACGACTGCGCCGTTTTGGCCGCCCGGCGTGCAATAGACCTTGTTGCCGTCTATCAGCGGCGAGCCGCTCATACCCCAGCGGAGGTTCTTTGCGTTGAATTCTTTGAGGGTATCGACTTCCCAGATTTTCTTGCCAGTCTTGGCGCTGAAACAGGCCACAACTCCGACGCCGCTGAAGACATAGACCCGGTCGCCATCGACGCTCGGCGTCGTGCGGGCGCCCTTCTGTGACCCCTTCCATTCCGAGCCGTAGGATTCTCTCCAGAGCGGTCTGCCGTTGGGGTCGCAGGCGAATAAGAATCCCTCGCCGTCGATCATTCCGGTAGTACAGATTAAACCGTCGGCTATGGCGACGGATGAAAAGCCTATCCCGATGCCTTCGACGGACCACAGCAGCCTCGGGCCGCCGGCAGGCCATTCCTTGAGCAGGCCCGTCTCCGCCGATTTGCCGTCGCGATTCGGCCCGCGAAACTGGGGCCAGTCGGCCCCGTAACAGAGCCTTGAAAGACATACGAACGTCACAACAAGCCTGCCGACCGTTTTCATATCACCAATGGTATCCGCGAATCTGCCGATGTGCAAGTAATTCCACCGCCCTCAGGCATTAACAGATATGATTCAAAAAGGACCCGTCAAGTCCTGTGCGGAAGGCTTATCACAGAGAAGGTCCTGAACGAAGTTGAAAGAACGCAAACCACAGTGCACCGGTCCAACAGAGTCCGCCGACGCCTATCAAATCAGCCGCTAATCAGTGGGTGTTCCTCGCCAGTCACATAGTTTCTACGGGCGGGTTACCTTTACAGCAGGCTGGGTCTTCAGGAATTCGATGAGGGCGTCCCATGTCACCTCGTTCGCTTTTTTCTTGGCGCTCTTCTCGAACCAGTGCAATGATGCCTTTCCAACCATTAGGTGTCCAACAATATCGCCATCTTTCTTCACGGTGAACACTGCCCCCTTGTTGCCCAATTCCGGTTCTTCAACAAATCTCACCGTCGTCTTGAATGCAGGCATTTTTACCGTCCTTTCTATACTTTTTTCCTTTTACTCGTGATTAGACGCGTTCTCTATCAGTCCTTAGCAGCACACCGCGCCAACTCTAAGCTGCCAGCAACGGGGCCAAATCGGCCCGCTTCAACCTCGGAAAGCCAAGTTCCCGAAGGACTCGATTGAACGCAGTCAAAGTCAGCTTATCCGGCGCTACGATTTCAATCCCGATAGGTTTTCCATCACGGGTGAAATCAATCACAAGTCCGGGCTCAACCCGCCTCGTTCGCCAGCTCTTGTCCTTCGGACGGCGCGGCAAATAGTAGTACGCAGCTAAAGGCCGGCCATGTCGAAACGTCACTTCCAAATACGATTCGTTCATGTTTAGGATTCCCAATCCCACCATTCTGGCCGGCGACGATGTACCATAGCACCGCGAGTATTGTATCACAAAAACGAGACACTTGTTTAGGATAATGCTTCCGTCTTTGTTCCTCCCGTTATAATACTGCTTGCGGTGTTCCTGTTCAATCCCTTTTGCCTGCGATCAAGCCCATTTTTTCACAAATACCCCGCAAAATGCGCGTGGTCCGGCGATTTGGGTTGCTTTAGCGGGGTGAATCTGCTATTTTATGGGCTTTCAATAGTGTTAGCGGGGCAGATTAGATACAAGAGACTATTCTTTTGCCCTCGGAAGATGATTTTGCCAGGAGAAAAATGTATGACGTTTGAGATTGAGGACACTCGCAAGAAACCGGCTGCGAAGGTCAAAGAGCTTATCAAGGATGGGCTGATTGCCCTTGAGGACGCGACGGACTGGCTGCGGACTATATACGAGATTCGGTTCTTTGAGGAGAAGGTATTCGACCTTTTGGGCCAGAATATTATCAAGGGCGCCTCGCACCTTTACGCCGGCGAGGAGGCGGTCGCAGTCGGGGCGATCGCGGCTATTGAACGAGGCGACGTGATCGGCTCGACACACCGGGGGCACGGGCACTGCGGCGCGATAGGCAACAAATACGCCGACAGCGAGCAGGACCGTCAAAATCACTGGAACCAGATGATGGCTGAGCTGATGGGCAAAGAGACCGGATACTGCAAGGGCAGGGGCGGCTCAATGCACATCGCCGAGGTGGATAAGTGCAACAACTTGGGCTCAACGGGTATTGTGGGCGGCAATCAGCCGCCCGCGGTCGGGGCGGCCCTGGCCGAGAAGTATAAAAAGACCGGCAGGGTTGTGCTTTCGTTCTTCGGCGACGGCGCCACCAACTGCGGCAGCTTTCACGAGTCGATGAATATGGCTTCGACCTTGAAAGTGCCTCTGGTCGCCATTATCGAGAACAATCTATACGGAATGAGCGTGCCGTTCTCGGGCAGCGAGGTCGATGGGACCCTCAGAGCAAGCAACATAGAGGATATTGCCGTTCGGGCGACGGCTTATGACGTCCCCGGCGTGATTGTGGACGGGCAGGATGCCGTTGCGGTCTTCCTGGCGGTCCGCTCGGCGGTTGCGCGGGCGCGTAAGGACAACCAGATGACGATAATCGAGGCCAAGACCTATCGCTGGTACGGGCACAGCCGAAGCGACCCGCGAGAATACCGCACCAAGGCCGAAGAGAAGGCCTGGCATCAGCGCGACCCGATTACGGTCCTGCGGGGGAGGCTGCTGGGCGAGGGACTCTGCACGGAGGCCCAGTTGGACGCGGTAAGGGACAAGGCCAATGCTGCGATTGAAGCGGCGACGCAATTCGGGATGGATAGCCCCTGGCCCAATCCGGCGGATGTGGCAAAGGACGTCTATGTGGATGAGACCTACCCGGCTGAGGTTATCAGGGCCGAGAAGGCCACCGGCGCGAAGGTGATGGAGGCGACCGCGGCGTTCGAGGCGGCCGTCAAGTCATCCGCCGCTAAGACAAAGAAGGAGGCCACCGAGCAGGCCAGGGTTCAAATCAAGGCCAAATTCGGTATGGACATTATGACAATCGGCCAGGCCGTCTCGACCGCCCAGGCCGAAGAGCTCAGAAGAGATAAGAACGTAATCGTGATGGGCGAGGACGTCGGTCTGTACGGGGGCGCCTACCAGGCGACTCGCGGGCTGCTGGCGGAATTCGGCACCGAAAGGGTCATCGATACGGCTATTTCCGAGGCGGCGATTGCCGGCGCTGCGGTTGGCGCGGCCCTTCGCGGGATGCGCCCGGTCGCTGAGATTATGTATGTCGATTTTCTTACGATTGCGATGGATCAGCTCGTTCACGTCGGCGCCTATAACCGCTATATGTTCGGCGGCAAGGCCAAGGTGCCGATGGTCCTGAGGACCGAAGGAGGCGTCGGCAGGTGCATCGCGGCCCACCATTCGGAATCGTTGGAGGCGTGGGTAATGCACACCCCGGGCCTCTATGTCGTTATGCCATCGACGCCTTACGATGCAAAGGGCCTGCTCAAAGCGGCTATCCGCAGCGACAACCCGGTCGTCTTCATCGAGCACAAGGCCACTTACGGGCAGACCGGCCCGGTGCCTGAAGGCGACTACATAATCCCGCTGGGCGTCGCCGATATCAAGAGGGCCGGAAGCGACGCCACGATTGTCAGCTACAGCAGGATGGCGATGTATTCCCTGGATGCGGCGAAGGTCCTGGCCCAGAAGGACGGAATCGACGCCGAGGTGATCGACGTTAGAACGCTAAAGCCGCTGGATATCAAGACAATAGCCGAATCAGTCCGCAAAACCGGGCGTTTGATTACCGTGAGCGAGGGGTTCGGCACGTGCGGGGCGGGCAGAGAGATAACCGGCCGCTATATGGAATACGAATTCGAGGACGGCTCGCATGGCTTCGACTATCTCGATGCGGCCCCGGTGAATCTGGCGGCGGCCGACGTGCCCCCGCCGATGAGCGAGCCGCTCGAGATGGCCAGCATCCCCAGCGTCGAGAGTATCGCCGAAGCAGTTAGAAAGCTCGTTGGCGGTTAGCCGACCGGGTGGCAGCCTCAAGCCCGAAGGGCTTGGGGATGGCCTGAAGCGATATGAAATACGATATACGAAATACGAAACAAATGAGGTCTAAGTAATATGGCAAAGGAAATCAGACTGCCGCAGCTTGGTGAAACGATGAAAGAAGGGACTGTCGTCAATTGCCTGGTCAAGGTCGGCGACGAAGTCAAGAAAGGCGACATCATCTTTGAAATTGAGACCGACAAGGCCACCCTCGAGATGGAATCTCCATCCGGGGGCTTTGTCAAGCACATACTCGCCGAATTGGATGAGACTCTTGCCGTCGGCGCGCCGCTGATGGTCGTAGGCGAGAGAGATGAAGATGTGCCGCAGAGCTTCGTGGATTCGCTCAAGGCCGGCGGGGCCGCGCCGGCGGCGCAAGCCGCGCCTGCACCGAAAACGCTGGCTGCAGCGAAACCCGAGCCTGAGCCGGGCAAGCCTTCGCCCAAGATTATAGCGTCGCCGCGGGCGAAGAAATTGGCGGGCGATCTGGGTGTGGACATTGCAAAGATCGCCGGGACGGGACCGGGCGGAAAAATCACCGAGCAGGACGTTCAAAACGCGGCCGGTGCAAAACCCGCAAAAGAAGCGCCGGCAGCCCCCATCGCGGCGGAGCCTAAGCTCGGAGCGACTATACCGCTCAACAGACTGCAGAAGATAACGGCGGAAAGGATGCTCAAGTCCAAGCAGGAAATTCCCTGCTTCTATCTGACCGTCAAGGCCGACGTTACAGAGCTTGTGTCGCTGCGGACGAAAATGAATGAAGCGGGCGATGTGAAGGTTGCTTACAACGATTTCATCATAAAGGCTGTTGCGATGGGGCTGGAGAAATACCCCATTATGACCGGTCAGTTGGCGGGCGATGCTATTAAGTTGGCCGAGATAATCAATATCGGCCTGGCGATCTCCGTGCCGGACGGCTTAGTTGCGCCGATTCTCAAGGACGTGAACAAAAAAGACGTCAGGCAGATTGCCCGCGACGGCCAGGCCCTGATTGAAAAGGCTAAGAGCAACAGGCTTGCCCCGACCGACTTGGAGGGCGGCTGTATTACGGTGAGCAACCTCGGTGCGTTCGGGATAGACAATTTCATCCCGATAGTCGTGCCCGGCCAGTGCAGTATATTGGGCGTCGGCCGGATAACCGATACCTGCATCCCGGACAACGGCGGCATCGCAATTCGCAAGCTGATGAATATGACCCTCTCGGTTGACCACAAGGTCGCCAACGGCGCCTACGCCGCCCAGTTCCTCGACTTCGTCAGAAAACAATTGGAGGATACATCCGTCTTTGCCTCTTGACTCCAATCGCCATTCAATCAATCAACCACTCACTAACAAAGGGGTGTTCACAATGGCTAAGAAATTTGAAGCGCAACACCTGGCGAACATACGCAAGGCGACGCCGAAGGCGCCGGTTATCGGCGTATTTGCGACGAGCGATCCGCGGATCGATGATGACAGCCGCAAGCGCTGTCAGAACATCGCCAAAATGGCTGCCGATACCATCAGTGGAGCGGTGGTCCTGCCGGACAAGACGCCGGTCCCCGTGGTCTATTCGACCGTATTGGTCGATGGCGAGGCGCAGGCGGACATCGTCGCCCAGCAGTTCCGCAAGGCCGGCGTGGATATCCTCGTTTGTGTGCCGGATACGTGGGCCTTCCCGCAGCTTACGGCGATCTCGCTGCTTGCGCAATTCCCGCCGAATACCCCCATCAACATCACCTGCGGTAACAGCGGACCCAGGCCGGGCGTCGTCTATGCGCACGCGCTCAACGGGGCACTAAGCCAATACGGGCGAATGGCGGCGTTGAACGTCGGCACGTGGCCCGATACCGGAATGAATCCCAAAATGACCGACCAGACGGCGAAGAACCTTATCGACTGGTGCTACGCCGCCGTCGCTGCGGTCGCCTTGCGCGGGCGAAGAGTCGTGGTCCTCGGCCACGATTCGATGGGTATGGAGACGGCCCTTGCCCACATCATCCCGACGCGAAACACGTTCGGCCTGGAAATCACACGCTTGGATATGAAGCTCCTGGCCGATATGCTCAACAAAAAAGCTTATGACGAGAAGGAGCGCAAAGCGCTGCGGGGCTGGATAGATAGACATATCGGAAAACGGCTGGAGCTACGGGATGAGGCCGACAGCGAACGGTTCAACCAGTCCTTGGCGATGTACCTGATAGTCCGCGATTTGATGGCCGGCCTCAACGCAATCGCCGGCGGGTTTATGAGCCAGCTCGAATGGGGCAGCGACCTGCGCGGCATCCCGCTGCCGGTGGCCGACGTGATGGAGAGCCTTTTCAATTCGACGTTCGACCATAACGGCCGCAAAGCCCCGCTGCCTTACGCCACCGAGGCGGACGTGCAGGGGCTTTTGACGATGCTCTTTATGACGTATCTTTCCGGCGGCAATCCCCCGCTCTTTATGGACTTTCGAAAGGTGTGGGAGGCGTGGGAAATCAAGGAGCTGGCCGGGAAAATCGGCGTCAAAAACCTGGACAAAAAGGCCGACTGGTATAGCAAGGGCCTCGTCGATGGCGACAACTCCGGCAGCGCATCTTTCGACTGGGCGGCGAAGCCCGGCGCATCGATGAAGGAGATTATGGACGGCATATCGCTGCCGTTGGCTGAGGCGAACTACTTCCCCGGCGGCGGCAATGCGGTCAACTTTATGACCCCGGCCGGGATCGAGGGCATCGCCGCTCGACTGGCTTACAGCAGCGCCTGCGGTTTGTTCAGTATGATCTGGGATGAGGCGCATACCACCGAAGTCCCGCCCGAGCTCGCCAAGGCGATGTGCGAATTGACAACGCCTATCTGGCCGCACACGTTTATTGTGCCCAAGTACGCGAGCATGACCGAATATAAACAGTATCCGCCCGCCAATCACTTCCATATTACCTGGGATCTCCCCGTCGCCCGCTTACAGCACTGGATGGACCTCAGCGGCGTCTTGAGCGTTGCACCCTGGGCCGCAAGGCCAAAATTCATCGAAGGAACCGACCGCCCCCAACCTCTCGTCCACCTAATAAACGCCGGCGAAAACACATACAAACTCCTCACGCGTCGCGGTTAGCTTGAACCGTGTCACTTATGCTCCAATGATCTTGTCATCCTCAACGACACGGAGTGGAGTGAAGGATATGGCCTTCGCACTGTTATTCCGAACGAAGCGGAGTTGAGGAATCTATTGAGAATTGTCACTGTGAGGCCGCTGCAGGCGGACGCGGCTCTTATGAATCCGCAAAGCATACAAGTCTCTGTGAAACCATATCGGCGATTATCTGCAGGTTGTAGCCGCTCGTATCGCAGACCTTGACAATGTCACTGTATTTCGCACTTTGGGGCGCGAACATTTCGAGGTCGTTCGGCATCCGCTCAAACCAGCCCTCGTTGAAACTAAAGCCGTCCTTCGAAGGGAATATCGCCGCATAGAATATGTCGGCCTCGACGAGGTCCTGGAAGAAGTGAGTCCCGAATGACAGCTCCGGCATAAGGTTTCCGCCCTCGTAGGCCAGCTCGGCGAGGACTGCGACGTTGTTGATCTCGGAGAAACTGACGGGCACGCCCAGCGAGGGAGTGGTTGTCCCCCAGCGGCCCGGCCCCAAAAGAAGCGTTGCAAGCTGCTCCCTGTCTTTAATCTGCTTGTTCAGCGCGCCCACAAGGCGGGCGATGTCGTATTTGCCCGTCGCAGGCAGGGCCTCGTAGCCCGCGGGATGGACGAATATTATCCTCTTGATCTTCTCGCGGATGCTGCCGCCCATAAAGTAGCTTTTGCACTCAAAGAGAATTTTATTCGCGTCAATATGGGAAGGAATCTTGACCGTCACCTGCGCGCCCTTGGTCTGCAGCGGTCTGCACTGGAGCAGGTTTATCATCGGCACGCCGTCCTTCGTGAAGTTGACGGTGAACTCAATATCGACCGGATAGTTGTAAGTTTTTTCGAGGGCGCTGAGTATCTCCTGCATATTGTGGGCAAAAGGCGTTTTCCCCAGCAGTTTCTCGAAAGTAAGCAGCCACTGCTGGGGGTCCTTCATTCCACGCTCCCTGGCCATTCGCGCCATCTCGGAGTCGCGCACGGCGACGAGGTCCAGGTTGAGCTTCAGATCTCGGTCTATAAGCTCCCGGAACGCAACCGTAGTCAGGGCGTTTTCTTTGATGTCCAACAAATCGACCTTATTCTGTGAAAACTTCCTGATGTCGTCCATTCCGGCTGTCGGTCTGCGCAGGGGCGCATCAAGCGCGACGATGCGGGGGTAATCATCGGCCACCCGGTTCACCGCCCGCGTCCCAAGCCCCAGGACCAGCCTCAGCATCCCGGCCTTTGGGTCAAGGTCCGACCTCCAGACAAACGTGTTGCGCGAGATGCCCACCCCAGCCAGGTCGGGGAAGAAATAGCTGTTACGGTACGAGCCTGAAACGCGCTGGACAAGCAGCGCCATCTGCTCATCCTGTTTGTCTAAGCCCCTTTGCAGACGATACGTCAGGGCGTCTTCATTCATCGTGCTGGCATAGACCCTTCGCACTATATCTTCAAAGTGGGCGTAGCGCTCGTCGGGGCTACCCTGATTGACGCAGAAGAAGCTTTCATACTTGCCGGCGAAGGCGTTTCCAAAAGCGTCCTCGAGCAGACTGCTCGACCGCACAATGATTGGGGATTGGCCGAAGTACTCGAGCATCTCCTGGAGCTGTTCGCGGACCTGGTCCGGGAATTTACCGTGGAGCATTTTTTCCTTCATCTCGGCGGCCACCCGGAAATATCCGCCTTCGGTCTTCTGCTCCATTCGCAGCTTCCACCAGCCGTTCTCAACAATATAGGTATAGAAAACATCCGAACCAACGAAAAAGGAGTCGTGCTGCTCGAGGTTGCGGCTCCACGACAGCGTGGGGTCGTTTGCTACGATCTTGTTGGCCAGCAGCATCCCGACCGTTTTTCCACCGACAAAGCCCGTGCCGATCAGCCGGCTCTTCATATTCAGCAGGTCGTCGAGCGTGAAGTGCTTCCGGGCCAACGACAGCATTCTCTCTTCTCGCCCGACCATAATCCTGCAGAGCTGCTCGACTGCCTTCTGCTTGTCGCGCCGCAGGCCCGATGCGTCCCTGGCAAGCTCCTCTGCCTGCATAAAGAGCCG
>Ga0315291_10011290_pt1 | contig 10892 bp, 9 predicted proteins | sample YL17G12_20_MG_FD_203070 | JGI IMG/M metagenome (GOLD analysis project Ga0315291, IMG submission 203070) | Sediment microbial communities from Yellowstone Lake, YNP, Wyoming, USA - YL17G12_20 | ecosystem: Environmental > Aquatic > Freshwater > Lake > Sediment | place: USA: Wyoming | collected... | reverse complement strand
AAGACAGTTGCCGCATTCTGCATGGGAAAGAAAGAGACCTATGAATATATCCATGATAACCCCGCTGTTGAATTTAGAACGATCGACTATACGAACAACCCTCTGGTCATCGCCCAGCATCATCATATGACGGCAATCAACACGGCTCTGGAGATTGACCTCACGGGTCAGGCCACTGCGGAATCCATCGGGAAGTTATTTTATAGTGGCGTCGGAGGCCAAGCTGACTTTATGAGAGGTGCTGTTTTGTCGCCTCATGGTAAAACCATCCTGGCCATGCAATCCACAGCGGAGGGCGGGACTCTCTCAAGGATCGTCCCTTTTCTCAAGGAAGGGGCGGGTGTGACACTTCATCGAGGCGATGTTCATTATGTGGTGACCGAATACGGGATTGCCTACTTACAGGGGAAGAATGTCCGAGAACGTGCAATGGAATTGATCTCCATCTCCCATCCGAAATTCAGACCCTGGCTGATAGAAGAAGCGAAAAAACTCAATCTTATCTTCAGGGATCAGGCATTCATACCGGGAAAGAGAGGGGAATATCCCGAGGCCTTGGAAACCCATAGAACAACAAAGACGGGTACAGAGATCCTTCTCCGGCCGGTGAGGATAAGCGATGAGCCTTTACTAAAAGACTTTTTCTATTCTCTCTCAGACAACAGCCTCTACCGCCGGTTCATCTCGGTAAGGCAGGATATGCCCCACGAGCGCCTTCAGGAATTTGTGGCCATTGACTATACACGGGAGATGATCATTCTTGCCGCAATTCAAAAAGAAGAAAAGGAAGTGATCGTAGGGGTCGGACAGTTTGGGATTGATCAGACAATCCATACTGCAGAGGTTGGATTTGCAGTGAGGGACGATCATCAGAACTCCAGTCGAGTTGTTCTGCGAGTTCCCCCCAAAATTTCTCCGGATCGTTAAGAGACCTCTGATACAATTCTTTGTAGTCTTCCATGCGTCTAATGGTAGCCTTCATCTTAACTGCATCCGAAGGTTTATAAACCAATTTCTCTTCCGACATAGACATTTTTTCTTTCACTTTTAACAACCTCCTCTCAATATTTTAGTAGAACCAACTTTGTTATTATGTTCACAAGTTGTGAACAGTTAAATATACTGCATACGGGTTTTTTTTCAAGTAGAGGCATTTTTTTCACCGAGAGGGATCATTGGTTTTAGGAACGCGTAATCCGTGAACGATTTATCCCATATATGCCTGAATACAAAAAGGTTTTTTAATGGATCTTTTGAAGAGAGATTTAGGAACGTTGCCAGGGTGATAGTGATATTTTCTAATTGAAACGTCATATTTCATAAAGCATTATTTGTTTACCTTTCATAAACATATAAAATATTTAATAAAAACAATAGATTAAAAAATATTTTAAAAAATCCTTCATCATTAATCCTCATAAAATTTTTCTTGACAAAAAAGAGGCGATTTTGTAGTTTGGTGTAGAACAAGAAACATTTCACAAATTGAGCCTCAAAGGCAAACATCCGAAATATTATTGAAGGTCGCTGTAAGGCGACATCCCGGCCTTAATAAAGAGCACTTCTTTTGTCGGGATAGGGGGGAGTATGCTGATCGAGTATCTTGCCATCCTTATCTATATTGCCATTGCTGTTGTTTTTGCCCTCTTCACCATTGTTGCTACTCATCTCTTAGGCCAGAAAAAACCCTCGGCCGTCAAGCAAGCACCTTACGAGTGTGGGATGACCACCATTGGCTCAAGCTTCCGCAGGGTTCCTATCAAGTATTACATCATTGCCATGCTTTTTCTCATCTTTGATATTGAAGTGGTCTTCCTTTATCCCTTGGCAGTAGTCTTCAAAGAGTTTAAGGTCTTTGCTTTTATCTCAATGGTCGTCTTCATTGGTATCTTACTCATTGCCTACATCTACATTTGGAAAAAAGGAGCGTTGGAATGGGAATAGAAACTTATCTTGAAAAGACCCCTTTTCTGCCTTACTTAGATTGGATCGTCAATTGGGGCCGGAAGTATTCGATCTGGCCGGTGACATTTGGCTTAGCCTGCTGCGCCTTGGAGATGATCGTCACCAGTTCGGCGACGTGGGATATTTCTCGATTTGGCTCTGAGGTTTTCAGACCTTCCCCTCGGCAGGCAGATTTGATGATCGTTGCAGGAACCCTGACCAAAAAAATGGCTCCCATGGTCAAGCGCATCTATGAACAGATGCCAGAGCCCAAATGGGTTATCGCTTATGGAGCCTGTGCCTGTTCAGGAGGAGTCTTCAAAACCTACAGTGTGGTCCAGGGAGTGGATAAAATTCTACCGGTAGATTTCTACGTCCCGGGTTGTCCACCCAGACCCGAAACTCTCCTCACAGCCCTTGTTCAGCTTCAGAAGAAGATTCAAAATGAGACGCTTGCGGATCGAAAAAATGTTCGGATGGCTCTTGAAACGGAAGAATAAGTCGAATAAGACCCGACCGCGGGAGGGAAAGGAATGGCTGAAATCAATATCGCTGTAAAGAAAGTGCAAGAAAAATTCCCGGCCTCCGTCCTGGAGATGAAGACATTTCGAGACGAGGTCAATGTCACCGTTCAGAGGAAAGACATTTTCGAGATCTGTAAATTTCTCTATTCCGATCCGGATCTCCAATACCAGATGCTCGCCGATCTCTGCGGTGTGGACTATTTCCCCCAAGCCCCTCGTTTTGAAGTGGTCTATCTCCTCTATTCCTTTAAGAACAACCATCGATTGAGAGTGAAGATAAAAGTCGGAGAAGGGGAATCGGTTTTAAGCGTGGAATCGATCTGGAAGGCAGCCGATTGGTTAGAGAGGGAGGCCTACGATCTCTTCGGAATCTCTTTTGCAAACCATCCAGATCTAAGAAGGATTCTCCTTTGGGATGGGTATGAAGGCCATCCCTTGAGAAAGGATTTTCCGGTCGAGGGACCGGATTTTGACAAACCATTCATTCCCGAGGTTTGAAATGGCAGAGACAAGGTTAATGACCATCAATATGGGCCCTCAGCACCCGGCCACTCACGGGGTTCTGAGGATCGTGTTGGAATTGGATGGAGAGGTGATCGTTAAGGCCGTCCCCCATATCGGCCACCTTCATCGGGGGGTTGAGAAACTCGCTGAAAGTAAAACGTATCACCAAGTCATTCCCCTCACCGACCGTTTGGATTATACCAATGCGATGGGTAACAACTTGGGCTATGTGTTGGCCGTCGAAAAACTCTTAGGCATTGAAGTCCCCAAACGGGCCCAATACCTAAGAGTCATGATGACTGAGCTTCAAAGGATTGCTGCCCATCTCATCTGGTTGGGAACCCACGCCTTGGACGTCGGTGCCATGACGCTCCTCTTCTACAACTTTCGGGAAAGGGAAGAGATCCTGAGAATCTTTGAGGAAGTGGCAGGGGGGAGGCTTACGCCCACCTACATGAGGATTGGCGGAGTTTCAAAAGACCTTCCGGATGGGATTACAGATAAGATTAAGGAATTCGTCCAGGCCTTTCCCGACCATGTGAAAGAATATGAAACGCTCCTGACGAAGAATGTGATCTGGTTGAAGCGGACCAAGGGCGTTGGGATTATTTCCAAAGAGGATGCGATTAACTGGGGCATGACCGGACCGAGCCTCCGCGGCTCTGGAGTCAAATACGATGTGAGGAAGGCCTTTCCTTATTCGAGTTATGATGAGTTCGACTTTGAAATCCCCATTGGCTCAGTCGGGGACGTCTACGATAGATACATCGTGCGTTTGAGAGAGATGGAATGGTCCAATGCCATTGCGGAACAGGCGCTGGAACGGCTGCCCAAAGGTCCCATCATTGCAAACGATCCAAGGATCACCCTCCCACAGAAAGACGATGTACTCACGGATATCGCTTCATTAATCAGGCAATTCAAAATAGTCTCCGAAGGCTTCCAGCCACCCCGGGGCGAGGTTTATGTGAGCGTGGAGGCATCCAAGGGAGAGCTGGGATACTATCTCGTCAGCGATGGATCGAATCGGCCCTTACGGATGAGAATTCGACCGCCCTCTTTCCTCAATCTTAGTGCTCTTCCCAAGATGATTGAGGGGAGTCTGATCGCTGATGTAATTTCGGCGATCGGGAGCATTGACATCGTCCTGGGAGAAATCGATCGTTAGGTGTAAAGCGTTAGGAGTAAGGTGTTTTCGCTTTACGCCTCACGCCTAACGTTATTATAACGTTAAGAGGTTTATCATGACGGAAATTCTTTTCAGCAGTTGGGGTGGAGTGGTAACAGACAATCGAGGGAAACCTGAGGCAGAGAGGCAACCCGTCTCCGTTCTCAATCTACCTCTGGAATTGGATAAAGAGAAAAAGATCAAAGCCTTTATTGGATGGGATGGAATTGTCATCAGAGACCCTGAAGTCAATATGGTCGATTTGATTCGGGCTTATCTGGAAGCAGTTCAAGATGAATCCTGTGGAAAGTGCACTCCCTGTCGTGTAGGGACTCGGATCATGGCGACCATACTAAATCGGATTGTCAATGGCCAGGGTAAGGTTGAGGACTTAAAACAATTAAAATATTTAGGGGAGACGATTCAGAAGAGTTCCAAATGCAACCTCGGACAGACCGGTCCTAAGCCTGTGCTAGATGCCATCGATCATTTTGAAGACCAGTTCTCGGGTGCCATCCAATTACAGAAAAAGATTCCTCGCCAGGAATATAAAGTCAAGGTGACAGCGCCTTGTGAAAGCGCTTGTCCCTCCCATCTTCCCATTTCCCGTTATGTTGAGTTGATCAAAGAAGGGAGATTTGAGGAATCCCTTGCCGCCATCCGAGAGGCAACCTGCCTTCCTGGAGTTCTGGGAAGAGTCTGCGTACGACCTTGCGAAGATAACTGTCGCCGTGGAAATGTTGATGAGTGTATCTCCATTAAATGGCTGAAGCGATTTGTCGCAGATTATGAACTAGAAAAGAGGAAAGAACCTCTCTTTAAGAAGGAAGGGGCTCGTTCAGAAAAAGTGGCAATCATTGGGGCGGGTCCTGCTGGTCTCTCCTGCGCTTACTACCTTGCCCTGAAAGGTTATTCAGTAACCATCTTCGAAAGATTGGGAGAACCGGGTGGAATGGCTGCTGTAGGAATTCCTGACTACCGTCTTCCTAGGGATACCCTGAGATACGAAGCAGGGATCTGCGAAAAACTGGGTGTGGAGATTCGATACAACACACAGGTGGGAAAAGACATAACCCTCTCTCAGATGTTTGAGCAAGGTTACAAAGCCATCTTTATCGGTGTGGGTGCCCAGACCAATACACCTATGGGTGTCGAAGGAGAAGATAAAGGATATAAGGGATTCATCCCTGGCGTTTTCTACCTCTTAGAAATCAATTTGGGAAGAGACCCCTATCCCGAAGGAAAGAGGGTGGTCGTGGTCGGTGGTGGAAATGTGGCCGTTGACTGTGTCCGTTCTTCTTTCCGTATTGGCAAACCAGATGTAAACCTGGTTTATCGAAGGACGAAAAAAGAGATGCCTGCTGATCGAGTGGAAATTCATGATGCAGAAGAGGAGGGAGTGCAATTCCACTACCTCTGCAATCCCGTCAAGATCATTGAGAAAGAAGGAAAGGTTGTCGGAGTGGAATGCATCCGGATGGAATTGGGTGAACCGGATGAGTCAGGAAGACGGCGTCCTGTTCCCGTTAAAGGTTCTGAATTTTTCATTGAGACCGATATCCTGATCCCGGCCATTGGTCAAGCAATTGACCTTTCGTTCCTCGAAGAGAAAGACGGAGTAAAGACGACGAAACGATCTACCATCGCCATCCAAGAAGGAACTTTCATGACAAGCCGGCCAGGGATCTTCTCTGCTGGAGATTGCGTGACTGGACCAGATGTCCTGGTCCGTGCAGCCGGCCATGGAAAGAGGGCGGCTGAGAAGATTGATCTCTTCCTTCGTGGAAAAGAAGTGAAAGAATCCGAGGAAGAACGCCTGGATGGCCTGGTTGAGAAGATCAAGGTTTATAACAAGAATGAGAAGATCGGGATCTCCGGTGGACAGAAGAGGGCGATGTTGAACATGCTTCCTCCTGATTCAAGGAAGTGGATCTTCGATGAGGTGGAGGAAGGATTTTCCATTCCGGTGGCCCAAAAGGAAGCAGAGCGCTGTCTCAGATGTGTACGGATCGGACTATTTGCTGTTTAGTACCAGGCGTCCCCCTCACCCTATCCCTCTCCTGCCAGGGGAGAGGGGTTAACTATAGGTGGAATTATTAATCTGGTCTCCTCCCCCTTGATGGGGGAGGAGAAAGGTGGGGGTGAATGGAGGATACGATAGAGAATGTTAAAGCTGACGATTGATGGGAAAGAAGTTACTGGAAGGCCAGATCAAACGATTTTGGAGGTAGCGAGAGAGAATGGGATCTATATCCCCACTCTTTGCTACCATCCTAAGTTGAGTCTTATAAAATCGTGCCGCCTCTGTCTGGTCGATGTGGAGGGTGCGGAGATGTCCATGGCCTCCTGTGCTACGCCTGTGGTAGATGGAATGGTGGTCCATACACGGACCGAACGCGTGGAAAAGATGAGGCTTGAGGCACTGAAGTTTCTACTCGTCAATCATCCCCTCGACTGTCCAGTGTGCGATGCTGGAGGAGAATGCCAACTCCAAAACCGCGTCTATGAGTTTGGAATTGAGAAGAATGAGTTTTCTCCTGAGAAGATCGAGAGGCCTCCTTCAGAATATGGCACTTCCCTGATTCGGCAATGGCGAGACCGATGCGTCATGTGTCTCCGTTGCGTCCATGGCTGTATCGATGTCCCAGGGGCAGATGTACTCGACGTAGCCGATCATGGATTCCCCTCCTACATCAAAGCAGCGCGAAAAGAGAACTGCATCTCCTGTGGAGAATGCCTCCACGTCTGCCCTGTAGGCGCTTTGACTGAAAATCTCAGTAAGATCAAAGGAAGAACTTGGCAACTGGACAGGGTACAGACGACCTGTACGTTCTGCGGTTGTGGCTGTCAGTTGGAACTCAACACCCTTGGAAAAAAGAAACTCGTCAAGATCACGACCATGGGTGAGGCTGGCGTCAATCGCGGTAGTCTCTGTGTGAAGGGAAGATTCGGTTACGACTTCATTCACCATCCTGACAGGCTCCAGAAACCTTTGGTAAAGAAGGCCGGGGCTTTTGTTGAGGCCTCCTGGGATGAGGCCCTTAACCTGATCGCCAAAAAATTCCAGGAGGTAAAAGAGAAGTTCGGAGCCCAGAGCATCGGAGGCATCTCTTCCTCCAGGGCAACGAACGAGGAGAATTATCTCTTCCAAAAATGGATGAGGGCCTGTGTGGGGACGAACAATGTTGATAATGGTGCTCGACTCTCGAACGGTTCCTCCCTTTATGGGATGAAGGATTCCATGGGATGGGGCACTATGACCCACTCGATGGAGGATGTGGGAAAGGCTGATCTCATCCTTCTCATCGGAGCAGATGTCTATGACGATAACCTCATCTTCAGCAATAAGATGAGGGAAGCGATCCGTTATCACAATGCCAAGGTCATTGTGATCGATCCTCGGAAGACACAATGGGAAAAATGGGCAGACCTCTGGTTAAGACCAACGCCAGGGACGGATATCGTTTTGATCAACGGTCTGATTCGTCTCTTGATTGGAAAGGGCGTTATTTCGAGGGAATATATTGGATCGAAGACAGAAGGTTTTGAGGCGTTCCAATTCTCCCTTAACCCATTCTTACCTGAGTTTGTTGAGAAGACGACGGGGATCACCCCAGCGGAGTTGGAGGCGATGGCCAATCTCTATAAAGCGGCGAAAAGCAGAGCAATCGTCTTTGGCTCAGGCGTGATGCAACATCATAATGGAATCGAGGTCGTCAAAGCCCTCTGCAATTTGGCGCTGCTTACCGGAGAGACAGAAGAAAGCGGCGGTGGGCTCTACCCGATGCTTACCCAGAATAATGCACAAGGTGCCTTCGATATGGGTTGCCTTCCCGAATTCCTTCCCGGTTATCAGAAGGTGGATGAAGAAAAGGCACGCAGGAGGTTTGTAGAAGCTTGGGATAAAGGTATTCCAGAAAAACCAGGCTCGACCTATATGGAGATGTTCGATAAGATTCTGGAAGGTGATATCAAAGCCCTCTATATCTTTGGTGAAGATCCCTTCATCAGCCTCCCCAACTTAGAGAGACTGAAGAATGGAATCCATAAAATTGAATTTTTAGTGGTCCAGGATCTTTTCATAACCCACATTGGTAGTTACGCACATGTGATTTTACCAGGGGCGAGTTTTGCAGAAAAGGATGGGACCTTCACGAATATGGAGCGGAGAGTCCAGAGGGTGAGAAAAGGAATCTCACCGGTTGGTGATTCCAGAGCTGACTGGAAGATCTTTTGTGATCTTTCAACCCTAATGGGTTACCCGATGAATTATCGGGATCCTTCAGATGTGATGGGGGAGATCGCCTCTCTCGTACCTTTCTACTCTGGTATGACCTATCTCAATTTGGAGAAGGGTGGAATCCAGTGGCCCTTAGACAATGGAATGCAAAAGAGATTCAATCCATTGGAATATAAAGAGCCGATTGAAAAACCAAATGATCGATATCCCTTATGGATTATTCCGAGGGGATTCCACTATCATTACGGAATTGGGACAACGAATAAGAGAGCCATGGGGTTAGCCAAAGTCTTTTCCGATTCTTGCATTGAGATTCATCCAGAAGATGCTGCCAGGCTTGGATTGACAGATGGGAATAGGGTGAAGGTCATTTCACCCAGGGGAGAGGTGGAGACAACTTGCAAGATTTCTGGAAGTCTTCCCAGAGGGGTGGCCTATTTTGCCACCACCTTCTTCCCAGCTTTTGTGAATAATCTCCTGACCTCTGGTCAACAACCCGAGTATAAACTCTTCATCGGAAGGATAGAAAAGCGATAGACCCCGTTAGAAAAGGTGGGGCTATAAACCCCGCCTTCAAAAAGGTACTAACTTTCTTTTTTATCATCCTTAACTCGAAGGATGAAGCTTTCTAACGGGGTAGAGGAGAAGCAGGATGCAACTATTATTTCTTCTCATTGAGATCATCGTGAAATGTGTCGTGGTCTTTGGCGGTCTGATGCTTGCCTTCTGCTATATGGTCTGGCTGGAGCGAAAGGTTTTAGGCCACATCCAGGTTCGTATTGGCCCTAATCGTTGTGGACCCTTTGGATTGCTTCAGCCTTTTTCAGACGGTATCAAGGCTTTCTTCAAGGAAGACCTGATTCCGGGTAGGTCGGATAAGGCGGTCTTCGTTCTCGCCCCGATGATCTCTGTGATATCGGCCATCAGTCTCTTTGCGGTGATCCCCTTTGGAAATCAGTTCACCATTCCAGGAACGGACTGGGTGGTCAAACTTCGGATTGCGGATATCGACATTGGACTACTCTATGTCTTTGCCATTGCCTCCCTTGGCGAATTCGGAATTGTTCTGGGAGGATGGTCGTCTGGGAATAAATATGGTCTGATCGGTTCCCTCCGGGCAGCGGCCCAGATGATCAGTTATGAAGTGGCCCTCGGGCTCTCGATCATTGGCGTCATTATTCTCTCCCAAAGCCTGAGGCTGACAGAGATCATCAATCATCAGGCAGGAGGGTTCTGGAATTGGAATGTTTGGTATCAGCCCGTTGCCTTTGTCCTTTATCTCATTTGCGGTCTGGCAGAGATCAACCGGACCCCCTTTGATATGCCTGAGGCAGACGCAGAATTGGCCTGTGGATTTAACATTGAATACAGCAGTATGAAATTCGCCCTTTTCTTCATGGCAGAATACATTCATACCATAACAGTGGCAGCAGTTGCCGTGACCCTCTTTTTAGGAGGATGGCAGCCCCCGCTCCCATTCCTCGATTTCATCCCAGGGGTGGTCTGGTTTGCCGGAAAACTCTTTGTCTTCTGCTTCTTCTTCATTTGGCAGAGGGGTACCTATCCAAGGCTTCGCTATGATCAGATCATGCAGTTTGGTTGGAAGGTTCTGTTGCCTTTAACATTGATCAATCTCTTGATCACCGCGTTAATCGTTTCATTGAAAGGATAAAGAAAGAGGCAGAAGATGATCATTCCATTGCTGAAGGGTTTAAAAGTAACGTTAAAATATTTCTTCTCCAAACCCATCACCATCCAATATCCGGAGGAGAAGGTGCCTCCAGCAAAACGTTGGAGAGGCATTCAATATTTTGAGAAGGACGAGCGTGGAAAGACCAAGTGTGTGGCCTGTGGCCTCTGTATGATCGTCTGTCCCTCTCAGTGCATCTATATCGAGACCGCTGAGGATGAAGAGGGGAGGCGGTATCCGCTCACCTATGAACTCGATGTCACGCGATGCATCTTTTGTGGTTTTTGTGAAGAGGCCTGCCCGGTCAAGGCAATCTTCATGGGAAAGACCTATGAGTGGGTGGAGGGCAGTCGAAAGCCATTCCTCATGACCACTGAGAAACTATTAGAGGAGAAAGCCAACAATCCGTAATATTTTAAAAGCTCCCCTTCCATGGCGCCTGCCTGCGGTAGGCAGGGGAGAGGGGGTTAGAGCGCGGAGGAAGATGATGACGGAGACAGTGGGGACATTATTTCAATGGTTGATCTTTTTGGGGGTGGCTTTTATCTCCGTTCTCGCCTCCTTTTTGGTCGTCACTCGAAAGAACCCGATTCACAGCGCTCTTTTTTTAGTGTTGACCTTCCTCTGTGTGGCGGTGCTTTACCTTCTGCTCTATAGTCAATTCATTGCCATCGTCCAGGTAGTCGTTTATGCAGGGGCCATCGTGATGCTCATCGTCTTTGTCATTATGCTTCTGGATTTGGAGAATGAGCTACGGTCCCGCCTAAAAATCGTTTATTCAAAGGTGATCGGAGGCTTTTTGGCTCTTCTTTTTCTTTTAGG
>Ga0315291_10011289_pt1 | contig 10892 bp, 5 predicted proteins | sample YL17G12_20_MG_FD_203070 | JGI IMG/M metagenome (GOLD analysis project Ga0315291, IMG submission 203070) | Sediment microbial communities from Yellowstone Lake, YNP, Wyoming, USA - YL17G12_20 | ecosystem: Environmental > Aquatic > Freshwater > Lake > Sediment | place: USA: Wyoming | collected... | reverse complement strand
TGAGCTTGGCGTCGCGGGCACTCAGACGAGGTCTTCGGCTACGGCGTCGCGGCTTCCCGGATGTTCCGACGGGTTTCTGGGCGAGGCCCGAGATTGAGGCGCTGACCAGGTCGGGGCTCATCAGCGGCCTCTCGGACGCACTCTATCATCCGGACCGGGCTGTATCGCGCGCCGACATTGCTGTGTGGCTGGGCCGCGCGCTGGCAGGTGGAGATGCCAACGTGCCCGAACACGCCGGGAAGCCCACCTTTGCCGATGTGCCGGCGACCGACAGCAGACACAAGTACATCGAGTATGTTGTCGCCAAGGGCGTTATGTCCGGATACGACGAGGGCGTCTACCGTCCCGAGCAGACGCTGGATCGCGGCCATATTGCCATCATCATCGCGCGGGCTCTCGCGGGGGGTGACGCGATACCAGCCGGCCTACATGGCAGACCGACCTTTCCAGACGTTACGTCCGAGCCAGGTGATCCCTATCGGAACTGCCACAGGTATGTCGAGTACCTTGCGGCGCGGCGGATCGTCAAGGGTTACCCGGACGGCCTCTACCATCCCGAGCTGACATGTTCCAGGGATCAGGCGGCCGTGATGCTCTACCGGGCACTCACCCAGATGCGGTAAGGTGCTTCTATGCCTGCAAGCCCGGCGCGGCGAGTTCCACGAACGCCTCCAGCATGAGACGTTTCACCTCGTTCGGCACGCCGATGGCGGCACCGTCGCCGTAGTCGCTCAAGATGAAGCCTCCCTCCGGCGTCGCCCAGTGCGCGAGCAGCAGCTCAGCTTCCTGGCGGATCTGGTCAGAGTTCCCGCGGGGGAGGGTTGCCTGGATATCGCACAGGCTCTCAAAGCAGATTCGCCCCCGGTAGCGCTGCCCGATCTCTTCAATGCCGAGGTTCCGCGGCTGTTGCAGGTTGACCACATCCAACTTGCAGTCTATCCATTCAGCGATCACCTCGTTGATGTGCCCGCAGGAGTGCATCCACGCATGCATTCCCGCCTCGTGGATCGCGTCGAAGAGCCTCCGGTAACGGTCCTTGAAGAACTCGCGCCACATGGGGAGGCTGAGGAAGCAAGCCTGCTGCGTCCCCCAATCATCGGTCATTGCGAACCCGTGGATGCGGCCGCGGAAGCGCTTGCCCACTTCACGCGCGACAGCGATCGGGAACTCCAGCACGCGCTCGGCCAGCTCGTGAACCTGCCTCGGTCGCTCGGGCATGTCAACGAATAGGTCGGGCATACCGCGCAGGAAATGCATGCGCTCGAAGAGGGTGAAGCCGACGCCGATGAGCACGTATTTGTCGCCGGCGTTCGCGAGAGCTCGCTCCACAACCTCATAGCGGGCGTCGTCGCGTGGGTCAGGCCATGGGATCTCATCCAGCCGGTTTAGCGAGGTGAGAGGGTGGCCGGTCGGCTGACCCATGTTAACGATGCCGCTTCCGTGCGGCGGCTTCTGCCAGACACATCCCCACTCATCGGCGTTTGGCTTCCGGGGCTGCCAACCGCGCGCGGGCGGCAAACCCATCTCGTAGGTGTCGTCAATCCCCAGCTCGGCGCAGCGGATCGGAATCCGCTCCGGCCGCTGGAACTCTATGGCCCGCCTTACGATCTCGTAGCTGGTCATCGGTCAGACGCTTGCGGTCAAAGGTCCCGCAGCTGCTCCCTGAGGAACTCCGCCGCGGTAACGATGTCGGCTGCCGGGTCCTCGCCGACCTCCCGCTCGATGGTCAGGTATCCGTCATAACCGATCTCTTTCAGCGCCCGGAGGTATGCGGGCCAGGGCACCTCCCCCTCGCCGAGCGGCACCTCGCCGCGGTTGGGGCCGGGGCCGATTCCATCCTTTGCGTGCGTATGCACGATGAAGTCCTTGAGATCGTAAGCTCCCTGGACCGGATCGAACCCGCCCATTACCATGTTGGCGGGATCGTAGTTGACCTTGATTGACCTCGTCCTCAGGCCGCGAAGGAAACGCGCGAGCGTCGCCCCCAACTCCGGCCCGGTCTCGCTGGCGAACACGACTCCGATTCTGTCGCCATGCGCGCCGATCTCGTTCAGTGCATCGGTGGCAACCCTCCAGCCCGGGTCATCCGGGCTCTCAGGTATACGGCCGATGTGCGAGGTAAGCACCTTGACCCTCAGCGACGCGGCCAGATCCATCATGCGCTTGGTCTTAGCAACGTCCTCAGCAAGGTGGTCGGGCTTCACGAAGCCGCGCCCGAGATCGCCGCAGAGGGCCGAGATTCCCATCCCGTAGCTCTCGAGAGCCGCGAGCAGCTCCTTCTTCTGCGCCTCGGTGGTCAGATCCGGATCGAGCTCACCGACCGGGTGGTCGGGGTCGTAGTACGTCAGGTTCGTCGCCCAGATCTGCACGCCGTCCACCTTGAGCGCCGCCGCGGCCGCAAGCGACTCGTTGAAGGGCTTGCGAAACGACGTGGTCATTGCGCCGATCTTCATGCTAACTCCTCTCCGGGTTCGACACGCAAGAGGCCCGATCTGGCCCCTCGCCGTGCGCTACCTGACCGTCCACGTCTTCTCCGCCTGCGCGCCCGAGAAAACGTCTGTGACCAGGATTCTCCACTTGCCCGTGGCATCATTGAGGGCGAACCAGAAAGTGTGGGCTCCAACCCCTCGCGGCGCGTCGATGTTGCGCGAGTAAAGCGGGCGCTTACCCCCATCCGGCCCGAAGACCTCGACCTTGAGCACGTGACGCAGCGGCTGACGCCCGACAGCCTTGACCGTCGCCTGGCAGACCACCGGGTCACCCTTCTTGCCACCTCCTGCAAGCGCAAGCGACAGGCCCTGCACCTTGTACGGCAGCAGAGTGTAGATCTCAGGGTCGGCCTCTCGCAGCGTCGTGCGCACCTCCCCGATCAGGCCGAGGTACCGGTGCTCCTTCACATCGTACCAATGACCTTCTCGCGGCAGCGTGACCCGAACCCGCTCCGTCGGTTTCATCCCCTCTAGCGCCACATACACATTCGCCCCGTCCGCGCTCTGTCCGAACCGCCCGCAGGGCTCCTTCAGGAGAGCCAGCGCCTCGATCCCGCCGCCGCTCCACGACACTCGCTCGACTGCCACCGGAAACCGCCCGCCCGCCGCAGTGACAGCCACGCGCGGTTTGCTGCCGGATGTCTCCAGCGCCTGGCGGACGGCCGCCCTCAGCTCCTCTCCAGGCGCCCCCAGGCGCTGGTCGTCGTACCCGTCCAGCCACTTGCCCAGGAGGATCGCCCGGCCGCGACCATAGCCGTCGTCGGCGAACACCTCCGCCAGCGATGGCGCCGCCAGCCGCTTGCCATGCACGTCGGTCTGACCAGGCATGTTGTCCGCCAGCAGCAGGCCGCCTCGCCTCACGAATTCCTTGATCGCCTGCACTTCCTTCTGCGAGAGCGCGATCGAGCCTGGCAGCACCAGGACGCGATAGCCTGCCAGGGCGCCCTTCTCGACATCATCGTAGGCCAGATAGTTGTACTGGTAGCCTAGATCCTCCAGCACTTGCCCCCAGGCAACACGGCTCTGTATGAACCGGCTGAAGCTCGGTGATGTGCTGCGGCCGTACTCCATGCCTTTATGCTTCAGCTCGCCGTCCTGAATCCACCAGGTGTGGCCGCTCGCCATCGAAAAGTGGATGGCTATCTTGTCGTGCTCGCGCCTGAGGCCGCCCATGGCGCGAGACAACCCCTCGCCGCGCAGCTCGCCGAAGCACCGCTGCAGCGATCGGCCCTGCGCGTTCAGGGTCAGATCCGGGTCAACCATCGAATAACCCCAGAAGATCGAGGCGCCCCGGTGCCCGTGCAAGAACCTATGCCAGATTTCGTATTCGAGCGGTATGCCCGACATGGCGTAGCCGGTAAACCCTGTCAGTATCATGTTCGGGTTGAAGGAGCGGTGCATCTCATCTTGGCCGCCGCCCGAGTAGGGCTGCAGGTACTCGACGATCTTGTCTATCTGCGACCAGTCGCAGCCGTTGTGCGAGCCGGGAAGCTGTGTTCCAGAGATCGTCACCAGACCCTCCGGGTCCACCTCTCGGGCGACACTGCGGGCGTAGCGAAATGCATCCGCCAGCGTCTTGTTCATGAACAGGCGGTGGTCCACCCACGGCGCCGGGTTCCCGCGCTTCTGCGCCTCCTCCCAGGTGACCGGCATCACAGCCTCCCAACTGCCGAACCCGGTATCCCATTCCGCGTTCAGCTCGTCGAGAGTCCGGTAGCGCTGCCGGAGCCACTTCCTGAACTCGGCCAGCGTCGCCTCGCCCCAACACAGGTCGAAGGCGTCTTCATAACAGGTGATGGCAGACTCGTCGGCGATGTAGTAAGCGAGCGGGCTGTACTTCAGAATCGGCGGGATGCCCTTTCGCAGCGCCTTCGCCACCGGCCGCCTGAACTCATCCGTGTGAATGCACGGCACTCTCGCCAGCCACTTCCTGTCACCCGTCTTCCGGTAGTTGTCCTTACGCTCCAGGTAAGGGAATCTGCGATACCAGTAAACGCCGAACCCCGGCGGATGCATCGAGACCGTCAGCGGAAACTGCCACTGGGTATCTGAGGTGCTGGTGATGCCCGCGTTCCGGTACTGCTCCTCGATCAGATCGGTCCAGGGCCACACGCCGTCGTGAAGCCACGGCATGATGACCTCGTAGTCCTCCCATCTGCGCCGGGGCGCAGTGAGGGTGATCTCTGCTCTCGCCTCGTGAATCAGCCGTCCACCGTCCATCAGCTTGCACCGCACCCAGCCGCGGTTGGTCAACGTGTCGGGGCAGGTCAGCCGGAAGCTCACCTTTCCTGCCCGGGCGAGCTTCTTCTCCTGCCGGCTCAGCAGCCGACCGCTCAGGTCCCACAGCTCCGATGCCAGCGCCAGCCCCTGCGCCTTGCCCGAGACCCGCGCGGCGCCTCTGATTCTCCCGCCGGCGGCTACCGCGTCGGATCCAAGCCTAACCTGGGTGACGCGCGCCTCATGCGTGACTTCATAGGTCGCCGAGCCCCAGTCGCACTTCTTGCCGTCGGCGCTGATGATCACATCGGCGAAATGCCGCCCGCTGTCGGGCGCGCCCTTCGGCAGGGCAAACTCGGTCTCATTGTCCCCTCGGTCGAATTCCACAGAGCGGCGAACATGTTCCTCGACCCTGCCCTCCTCATTGCGGAAGACGACGTCAACCACGCCAATCTGCGGCCGGCCCTGGTTGCCCACCCAGACATTCAGCACGGGCTTCCCGACCGCAAGGTGATCGAAACGGCGCTTGGAGACGGAGAGGCCCGTCATCTGGAGATTGGGCTCTTTGCCGGCCGCCCAGATGATCGAGCGCATCAGCAGGCTGAAGAAGTACTCCCAGAAGCTCTCCTTGAGCTGCCCGCGGCGTATATCCAGCTCCGGGAAGAGCGCGTAGTTGTGGTAGGCCAGCCCCACGACACGGCCCTTTCCGTACTGCTTCACCGCCACCACCGGTGCGCCGCCTCCGCCCGTCGCGAGCGCGTCCGCGGCGGGGCCAAGCTCGTAGAGGTAGTGCTTGAGCGGGCCGTAAGGCAGCGCCTCGAAGGGCACGCCGTTCACGATATAGTGATCGGCCGCCTTGCGCCAGGGCTTGCTTGAAAGCGCCTGCTTTGGCGCTTCGGGATAGCCCTTCTCCATCCCCGCCCCCTCCGCCGTCAGCCGCGTGGGTGGGACCGCGACGATGGGTGACAGGTCCCACAGGCTCTTGTCGCTCTCATCCTCGCCCAGGTGCGGGTGAACCAGCACGAGCCCTTCGCCCCGCCGCACGCGCTGATAGATCAGCTCGCGAACCGTGACCGGCATATGGTTCCAGCCAAGGATGCTGTGCATGACGAGCACGTCGTACTTCGTCTTCGCCGCCAGTTCCGGCTCCAGCACCGAGTAGGACTTGCCGTAATCGCCCGGCGCCAGTGGGTCGAAATCCGGATAGCGGTCCATGCACCACTTGTTCACATCCCAGCGCGGGTCAATGCTCAGCACCCGCGGCTCCAGAGTCAGCCGCTGCATCAGCTCGACGACGGCCCGGCCTTCCTGCACGCTGGAGACAATGAATGCGCGGATGGGCCCGTTCGCGAAGGGGTCGGCCCACTTGACGTGCGGGGTCACAAGCTCCCGCGAGTAGGTGACGTCGTACTTCGGCGGCGCCTGCTGGCGTCGCTTTTCGCTGCTCTTCACGAGTTCCTCCTCCAAGGCGGCTCGCGCCGCGAACTCCCGGTACTTCTTAGCCGCCCGTCAGACGTATCCTGCCGACTAGCCCGGCGCGACGCCTGTCCTGCGTCTTTATCCTGTCGCCCTCAGACGTGGTATCTTCTATGGCCGTCGGACCGCGGGGCGCCCCCTTCCCGCGGGCGATTCGTTGTCGCAGCACGACCGCGAAAGACAGCCCAGAACGCAGCACGAGAGGTCCAGAAGGATATGAGAGATCGCTCGCAGCTAGGGGAGGTGCGCCCGATCCGCACCCCGGGCCGGCTGATTCCCCTGCCGGTTGAACCACACAGGCGGCGGCTTCGCTATGAGGTGGTGGGCCTCGGCCTGTTCGCACTCGGGATCGTCCTCCTGATGGGAGCGGCGCGGGAGACCGGCCTGGTCGCCCCCTTCCTCTACCACGCACTCAGCTTCCTCGTGGGTAAGGTCGGCGCCCTCGTTGTCTCGCTCTCGCTTCTGACCCTCGGCGGCGTGATGGTCATGCGGCTGAAGCGGATTGAGTTCGGCCGCCTCTCCGCCGGCTTCGGCATCCTGCTGTGGTTGATCCTTGCCGTCTGGCAGCTCGTCCTGCCCGAGGCGGGGCTTCTCGGCCGCGATTTCGCGGCCGAGCCCGGCGGCATGCTAGGCCTGCTCCTCGCCGAGCTGCTGCGCCCGCTCTTCGGCCAAGCCCTGGGCATCCTGATCCTTCTGCTGGCGGGAGTCTGCGCCATCGGCTATATCAGCGACACACCGCTGATCCGGCTCTTGGCAGGGGCCGCCTGGGTGTGCGGGCGCGCGGCGAAGGCCTCTCGCATCGCGCTCGCAGGCATCTCTCTCCCGGGTCGCGGAAAACTGCCGCCAGCCCCGCCCGCGCCCAAGCGTCCCCGCCGCAAGGTAGAGCCACCACATGTCGTCGCGCCGCCGTCCAAGGATCAGGCGGCCGGCTCCGCCCCGCCCACAGGCGAGGGGGAGAAGCAGGCTGAGACCCCGGGTCAACCCAGGTTGCAGCTCCTCGACTCCTCCTCCGAGGCGCAGCAGGAGGTTGAGCAAGATCCCAGCCCCGAATGGGCCAGCTTTCAGCTTCCGCCCCTCGACCTGCTGACCGAGGCTCCCTCCACCGAGGAGGCCCAGCGCGACGCGCTCGCCAGCGTGGAGACCCTCGAGACAGCGCTGTCAAGCTATGGCATCGAGGCCCAGGTCGTGGACGTCGAGCGCGGCCCCCGCGTCACCCGGTACGAGATCATGCTCCCGCCCGGCGTGCGCGTCAGCAAGGTCACCAACCTCGCCGACGACCTCGCCTACGCGCTGAAAGCCCTCGCCGTTCGCGTCGAGGCCCCCGTCCCCGGCAAGGGCGTTATCGGCATCGAAGTGCCGAACCCGGAGGTCACGTTCGTTCACCTCCGCGAGATCATGGAGTCGAAGGCGGCCGAGCGCATGCGATCCAGGATCGCCTTCGCGCTGGGCCGGGACATCCCCGGCCACCCCATGATGGCCGACCTCGCCACCATGCCCCACCTCCTCATCGCCGGCGCCACCAACTCCGGCAAGAGCGTCTGCCTCAATGCTCTGATCGCGTCTATCCTCTTCCGGGCGCGGCCGGACGAAGTCAAGCTCCTCTTGATAGACCCCAAGCGGGTCGAGCTCAGTCTCTTCGAGGGCATTCCCCACCTGGCCGCGCCCGTTGCCCACGACGCCAAGGAGGCGGCCGGCCTGCTGCGGTGGGCGATCCGGGAGATGGAGCTCCGCTATTCGCAGTTCGCCGACCTGGGCGTGCGCAACATCAAGGGCTGGAACGAGCGCGCCCAGATGGATCCCGACATCGAGCCGCTCTACTATCTTGTCATCGTCGTTGACGAACTCGCCGACCTGATGATGCAGGCCGCCACCGAATTCGAGACCTCCATCTGCCGCCTCGCGCAGTTGGCGCGAGCCACCGGCATCCACCTCGTCGTGGCCACTCAGCGGCCCTCGGTTAATGTGATCACAGGGACCATCAAGGCGAACATCGCCTCCCGCATTGCCTTCGCGGTGGCGTCTCAAGTGGACTCGCGCACGATCCTCGACATCAACGGCGCCGAGAAGCTGGTCGGGTCCGGGGACATGCTGTTCCTCCCGCTGGACGCCCCGACCGGCAAGCCGGTCCGCCTCCAGGGCGCCTATATCAGCGAGCGCGACATCGCTGCGGTCGTGGATTTCCTCAAGAAGCAGGCCAAGCCCCACTACTCGCGAGGGGCCGTCGAGAGCGCTGGCTCGGTCGTCCTGAAGACCGGTGAGGAGGCAGAGGCGGAAGACGATATGTTCGAGAAGGCGCTGGAGTTCGTGCTCGCCACCAGGCATGCCTCCGCCTCGATGCTCCAGCGCAAGTTCAAGCTGGGCTACACTCGCGCCGCCCGCCTCATAGACATGATGGAAGAGCGCGGCTACGTCGGCCCCCACGACGGGCGCAAGCCCCGGGAGGTCTACGCTTCCCCACAGGACCGGATCGGCGAGCTGGCGCGGTCTCGGCCCTCGAAAGGCCTCGAGCCGGAAGAGGACGAGGGCGCGGTGGATAAATCCGAGGACCTAGAGGACAGCGAGAACTTCGAAGATGAGCAGGAGTAGAGCGCCGCGCGCACGGGCCTGGTCTGATCCGCGCGGCGGCGCACGCGCACCCCTGAGCCCGCCCGGCAAGGCGCTTCTCCTCAGCCTCCCGACACCTCTGTCTCCCGCCCCTCGACCCAGGTTGACCATGCGACCGACGGCGGGTAAAATCGCAGGCTACCTATGGCCTCAGAAGTGCAGGTGATGGTTGACACCAAGCCGCGCCCTGTGGCCGCGCCCCCGCCCCCGCCCCCGCCGGGCGCGGCTTTCGCGGGCTTCGTTCTCTTTGCCTCCCTCGCCGCCCTCCTGGCATTGCTCTATGCGGGCTCGGAGTGGTGGAATCTCGCTGGCGGCTTCGGCTTCCCCTCCGACGCGGCCTGGGTGCGCGTCGTCTTCGCCCGCAACCTCGCCTCCAGGGAAGGCCTCTGCTTCAACCCCGGCAGCCCGAGCGCGGGTGCCCCCGGCTTCTCCTGGATCACGCTGCTGGCCGGTGTTGGCTTCTTCACCGGCGACTTCGTCTTTGCGGCGAAGCTGCTCGGCGTTCTCACTATTATCCTGACGTCCTACATCGCCTGGCACATCACCTACAACCTGCTCGGCGACTGGCGTTTCGCCTTCATCGCCGGGCTGGCCGTCGCCGCGAGCCCCCGTCTCACCTCCGCCGGCCTCGGCGGCACCGAGGCCGCGTGGGCAGCGCTGGCGGTGGCCGCAGCCATCCACTGGCAAGCAGTTGGATGGGATGGCAGCAATCGTCAGCGCGCCCTTGGCGCGGTCGCCGCGGGGCTCGCCGCGCTCGCGCGGCCGGAGCTGATCCTCTTGCTTCCTCTGCTCGTCGCCGATCGGTGGCTCACATCGTTGGCCCAGCAGAAACCAGGGCATCGCTTCCGCGGCGGAGTGCTGAGGAGCATACCGGAATTCGGTGGCTCGCTGGCCGTCATCGCACCCTTCGTGGTGTTCAGTCTCCGCGCGGGCGGGCAACTCTGGCAGCAGCCTGAGTACTCGCTGCGCGCGCCCGGGGTCTGGACCTGGTCGGGTGGAGCCCTGCACCACCTCTGGTGGGGAAACCCCGTGCTATGTCTGGCCGCCATCATCGGGCTGCCGGTCGCCTTGATCTCCGCCATTCGCCCCCGACCCCGCCACCCGAGTTTCCTCGTTCCGGCCCTGCCTGTGATCGCGCTCCTCGCGCCCGGCCTGATCTGGCGGCAGGCCGGACCTGGCAACGCCGTCTTCACGGCCACCTACCTGACGCCTATTGTCACCATCCTGGGAGCTTGCGGGCTCTTCTTCGCGCACCGCTACCTTCGCCGGCGGATCGCCCCCGACCGAACCGAGCGCCGCCGGGTCGTCCTGGGAGTCGTGCTAGCGCTAGGCTGCGCCGGCGTCTTTGGATTCCCGGCGGCGGTCCATCCGGCCGCCTGGCGAGAGCACGGTTTCCAGGTCAAGAAGGTGAGCGATCTCCAGGGCTACATCGGTTGTTGGGCGGCCGACCACCTCGCGACCGATGCCTCCATCGCCAGCCGGGAGGTCGGCGCGATCGGGTTCTTCTCCCACAGACGGATGATTGACCTCGGAGGGACGGTCTCACAAGAGGCCCTGAACTACCTGGGCAAGCCCGGCTCGCCTGACTCGAACCTGCTCGAGTACCTGCAGAAAGCGCGCCCCTCCCACCTTGCGATCAGGCCCTCCGACTTCCCCGATCTCTCTCAGCGCGCCGACCTCCTCACCCCGGCCGTGACCTGCGTCGTGACCGACCCCATCTCCGGTGGCGTCACGACGATGGCGCTGTACGAGACACCCTGGCCGCCACTTTCGGTCATGCAGGCGCGGGTGCAGTCGGGGAGGCGGTAGGGCCGTAGGGTGGGCACACCCTTGCCCGCCGAGCCGCGGGAGGCGGCACCTGTACGACTTGCTGGAAGGGCAGCAGCGCCTTTTCCTACGCTGCGCTTCGCGCCACCAACCGAACCACCCTCTTCCCAAACGTTGCGCGCCACTCCCGCTTCGTCCCCTCGAATGACGGTAGAATCAGGCCTCGTCGTCTTGCCTCCTCGGAAATGAGATCCACCCCCGCCATCTCCGCCAGCTTCGCACGGAGCGGCTCCCAGATATAGTCCGGAACAACCATGACTTCATGCCAGGCGCCGGCAA
>Ga0315291_10011288_pt1 | contig 10892 bp, 11 predicted proteins | sample YL17G12_20_MG_FD_203070 | JGI IMG/M metagenome (GOLD analysis project Ga0315291, IMG submission 203070) | Sediment microbial communities from Yellowstone Lake, YNP, Wyoming, USA - YL17G12_20 | ecosystem: Environmental > Aquatic > Freshwater > Lake > Sediment | place: USA: Wyoming | collected... | reverse complement strand
CGGCAAAAGCAAGAGGGCGGGAGGAACGTGATGCCTGACTTGTATGAGCCACTAATGCTATTTACGGGGCGGGCCACGTACTACCTCGCCCGCAAGGTATGGACCGAGCTCCGGCGCCAGCCCGGCATGGCGGGCCTGAAGCTCTCCGAGCCTGACGTCACCCGCTTCGCGAACGAGAACCTGAAGGTCAAGATCAACGAGAGCGTGCGCGGGGCGGACGTGTTTCTGGTGCAGACCGCGGCGAACGCCCGCCACGCCCCTTACGGGGTGAACCCCGAGAAGGTGACGCCGAAGGAAGCCGCCGACCTGGACCTGTCCGAAAACCTGATGGAGCTGCTCATCACGATTGACGCGCTCCGCGGCGCCTCGGCGGGCCGGATTACGGTCGTAGCGCCGTACTTCCCGTACGTGCGCAGCGACAAGAAGGACGAGCCGCGCGTGTCCATCACGGCGCGCCTGATGGGGCAGCTCCTGCGGGAGGCCGGCGCCGACCGCGTGCTGACGGTGAACCTGCACGCGCTCCAGATCATGGGCTTTATGGCAATGGCATGCGACCAGTTGGACGCCAACCCGCTCATCGCGGAGTACTTTCGCCGCAACTACGACGTGACGAAGATCGGCGTGCTGGCGACGGACGCCGGCGGCCTGAAGATCGCGACGGTCTACGCCGAGCGGCTGAACGTCCCCGTGGCGGTCTGCGACAAGCGGCGCTGGGCGGACAACGAGGATCCTGAGATCCGGGCGGTCATCGGCATCGAGCAGATCAAGGGGAAGGAGATCGCGATCTTCGACGACGAGATTCTGACGGGCGGGACGATGACGCGGGCCATCTCAGCGCTGCGGGACAAGTTCGGCCTGCCGGTGACGTACGTCTCGTGCGTCCACCCGGTCCTCGGCGAAGGGGCGACCGAGCGGCTCCTGTCCACGGGCGTTAGGCGGATCGTAACGACGGATACACTGCCGCCGCCGGTGGTCAATGACCGGGTCCACGTGGTGAGCGTGGCCGGGCTGCTGGCCGCGGCCATCTACAACATCCACACGAACATGTCCGTCACGCAGATCTTCCGCGAGCAGGAGCAGCTCTTCGAGTTCGGCGCGGACCGGACTTAACCCACCATGGAGCGACCGGAATCCATCGAGGCGGCCATCGCGCGCCGGCTGGCCGAGCACGTGCCGCTGGAGGCGCACGAGCTGGAGTCCCTGCTCCAGACGCCGCCGTCGCCCGACATGGGCGACTACGGCCTGCCCTGCTTCGCGCTGAGCAAGCGCCTGCACAAGGCGCCGGACGCCATCGCGGCGGAACTCCAGGAGAAGCTCGCCCCTCCCGAGGGCGTGCGCGAAGTGCGCGCCGCGGGCCCCTACCTGAACTTCTTCGTCGAGCGGCCCGCGATGACGGCGCGGGTGCTCGGCCTGGTCCGCGGTATGGGACCGGCCTACGGAGCGGACAACCAGGGCGAAGGCAGGACGATCGTCATTGACTACGGCAGCCCGAACATCGCCAAGCACCTCGGCATCCACCATCTGCCGTCGGCGGTCATCGGCCGCGCCCTCTACAGGATATATGGCAAGTTAGGCTACCGCTGCGTGGGCATCAACTTCCTGGGTGACTGGGGGACGTCGTTCGGGCGGCTGATCGCAGCGGTGGAGCGGTACGGCGTCCGGGAGGCGGAGCGGCTCGGCGTCTCGGACCTTCAGGAACTCTACGTGCGCTACAGCCGCGAGGCGGACGCGGACCCGGAGATGGAGCAGGCGGCGCGGGACGCCTTCCGGCGGCTGGAAGAGGGGGACGCGCGGGCGGCAGAGCTCTGGAGCGCGTTCAAGAAGGTGAGCCTGGACGAGTTCGACCGCGTCTACGGCGTGCTGGGCGTGGCCTTCGACCGCGTGGCGCCGGAGAGCTTCTACAACGACCGCATCCAGCCGACGATCGAGCGGCTCCAGCGCAGCGGCGTGGCGCAGGAGAGCCAGGGAGCGCTTATCGTGCCGCTGGAAGACGAGGAGCTGCCGCCGTGCCTGCTGCGCAAGAGGGACGGTGCGAGCCTTTACATTGCGCGGGACATCCCGGCGGCGGAGCACCGCTGGGACGAGTTCCACTTCAACAAGGCGCTCTACGTGGTAGGCAAGGAGCAGTCCTTGCACTTCAGCCAGCTCAAGGCCGTGCTGAAGAGGATGGGGCACGAATGGGCGGACCGCATCGTGCACGTGAGCTTCGGCCTGATCAGGTTCCGAGACCCGGAGACAGGCGAGGCGCGCGTGGGCAGCACGCGGCGCGGAGAGATGCTCCTGTTGGAGGAGGTCCTGCAGGAAGCCGTCAGCAGGGCGCGCGCCAAAATCGAGGAGAACCGCGACCGCTTTGAGGAGGGCGCGGACCTCGACGAGCTGGCCGCGCAGGTCGGCATCGGCGCCGTGGTGTTCAGCGAACTGTCCACGCGGCGCACGCGCGACGTCGTGTTCGACTGGGACCGGATGCTGGACTTCGAGGGGGACAGCGGGCCGTACGTGCAGTACGCGCACGCACGCCTGTGCAGCATCCTGCGAAAGGCGGGGGAGCCGGTCAGGGCCGATGCGGACTGCGCGCGCCTAAGCATGGCCGAAGAGTGGACGCTGGTGCGGCACCTTGAACGCTTCCCGGCGGCCGTGCGGCGCGCGGCGGAGGAGTACGAGCCGTCGGTCGTGGCAAGCTACCTTCTTGAACTGTGCGCGGACTTCAGCTCATACTACAGCGCCGGCATGCGGGAGCCGGAACGGCGCGTGCTCTGCCCCGACGCGCAGACGCGGGCGGCGCGCCTGCTCTTAGTCGCCGCGACCAGGCACGTGATCCGGAACGGACTGGAATTGCTGGGAGTGGCGGCACCGGAACGGATGTAGGCCAGGCCACGGAAGGTGAATGGCGGACGGGACATGGCTGAGGAGACCACAACGGCGCAGGCGGGCGATCTGAAGGCCATCTTCTTCGACGTGAACGGCACACTGTGGGACAGCCACGGCTGCGCGCTGCACGTCATGGAGATCCTGCTGCCGCAGTACACGCCGCCGTTGCCCGCAGAGGATCCGGGGGAGATCATCCGGCGCTTCAACGTGGTCTTCTTCGAGCTGCCGCGCAAACAGCATGTGCGCGACAGACAGCCGTTCTCCACGCTGAAGCGCTTCGAGGCGCTGCTGGCCAGCCTGGACGTAAGAGAGCGGGGCCTGGCGGAGAAGATGGCGCGCTTCTACGACTCGGCGCGGCGTCTTGTGATGCGACAGTTCCTGCACCTCGACGCTCACCGCGTGCTCACGGAACTCGGCCGCCGCGGCCTGCAGCGCGGGGTGATCATGGACGGCGCGCCGGCGCGCCAGCGCCACCTGATAGGGACGCTCGGCCTTGAGCCTTACCTGGAGCACGTCGTCTACGGCGAGGTCGAGGGCTACAGCAAGCCGGACGTGAGGCTCTTCAGACGCGCGCTGGAGCTGGCGCAGGTCCAGCCGGGGCAGATGCTCTACGTGGGGGACAGCCCGCTGACGGACCTCCTGGGAGCGGCACGGGCGGGGATCCCCACGGTCTGGTTCAACACCGGACGCCGCCGCCTGCCGAAGGACTGGCCGATGCCGGATTTCAGCGTCAGCACGCTCTCCGAAGTGCTCGACATCATCGAGCCGTAGCGCCGCAGCCGGCGGCGGTCACCTCCCTGGCAGCCTAATGAGCCTCGCGGACGAGGGCGACGCGAAGGCCCCCGAAAACAGCACTACTGGGGCTGCTGGCGGGGCTCCGCACCGTCACTGCAATGCACGAGGCCCATTGATGCGGTAGAGGTGGACGTCATAGGGGGCAAACGCATCCTCGAAGGCGCCGGCGCGGACGGGGATGCGGCGGCCCTCGTCCAGGACCTCGGCCTCGCCACTCCCGGGGGGCAGGCCATCCACGGTGAACGTTCCCGTCGTGGCGCCATTCCGCATCGCGACCGCGAAGACGTAGACGTCTCCTTCCCAGCGCTTCTTCATGGCGGCGATCGGGACGCCCGCGTCGGACGACATCACCCGGAGGCCGCCCGCAATGGTGGGGGAGTTCAGGACCGGCGCCAGCGAGTGGATGCGGCGGTTGACCGCGCTGACGGCGGCGAGCATCTCGGGGTCGTCCAGCAGGGCGTGCTCGTTGAAGCGCGGCTGCCACTCGTGCACGAAGTAGATGAGCCCCATCGAGCCGTGGATGAGCGACATCCAGACCTCGGCGCGGACCTGGTGCGGGGTGGCCTTCGCGAGGGAGCTGATGTGCGTGCACTCGATGCAGTCCCACACGATCTTCTCGCCGCCCGACCACTGGCGCAGGCGCTCCACGCCGCGGCCCACGTACCACAGGCTGCCCGCCACCTCGGGCCTGTCGTGGACGACCGGGTAAATGTCGAAGGAGACGATGTCGCAGCCTTTGATGTACGCGGGGTAGTCTTCGGGGTGGTTTGTGCGCGCGCCGCGTCCGATCCAACCGTCGTAGGCCACGCCCTGGCCGAGGTTCAGCATCACGGGCCGCGAGGGGTCGGCCGTCCGGATCCGCTCGTAGTCCGCCACAATGCGCTCCGCAGCGATCGGAGGGCCGTAGCCTGCGCCGCGGCCGAGGGACTGTGCGTTGTCCGGCTCGTCGCCGTGCATCCAGCCGATGATGGTCGGATCGTCGCGGTGGCGCAGGCCGACTTCGTTCGGTTCGCAGATGACGCGCATGCCCGCGGCCTTCAGATCGGCAAGCTGCTGCTGCGTGGGGCCGCGCCAGAGGGCCACGTAGGTGTTGACGCCGGCCTCGCCGTAGCGGCGCGCCATCGCCGGGTCCTGGAGCCAGACGGCGATCGGGAAGTAGCCCGCATCCTTGGGCGGGCCGTTCGGCCAGCGGGCGTAAGGGTTCCCGCCCGCCCGCCCAACCGGGTCCGCGACCTGTCCGTAGGCCAGGACGCATAGCGCCGTCACGAGTGCGACGAGTGTGAGGGGGCTCAGCATATACAGCCTCCGGGGCTCGAGGGATCCTCTCATGCTTCGTGCGCTCCCGCGCCATTCATAGAACGCCGTCGCCCGTTTCCCTGCCTTTGGCCGGGTGGCGGACGTCGCGGCCGGCCACCATGTAGATGACGTCCTCGGCGATGTTGACCGCCTGGTCGCCGATGCGCTCGAGGTTGCGTGATATGAGGATCAGTGTGATGCCTCGCGAGATGGTGGACGGGTCGGACATCATGTAAGTGAGGACTTCGCGGAAGACTTGGTCCTTGAGAGCGTCCACGCGGTCGTCCTCCATGATGACCGCCTCGGCCTGGATGGGGTCCCGCTCGGTGAAGGCGTCGAGGCTCTCCCGCAGCATGTGCTGGGCGATCTGCGCCATCAGGGGCAGGTCTATGAGCGGCTTGAGGGGCGGCTGCTGGAGCAGCAGTTGGGTGTTCTCGTAGATGTTGACGGCCTGGTCGCCGACGCGCTCGAGTTCGCTGTTGATCTTCATCGCCGTCACCAGGAACCGCAGGTCCATGGCCATCGGCTGCTGGGTAGCCAGGAGCCGGAGGGCCGCGTCGTCAATCTCCAACTGCGTACGGTTCAGTTGATGCTCGAGGTCGGGGATCGCTGAGGCGAGTCCCAGGTTTCTCTGGACCAGCGCCTGAACGGCCAGGCGGATCATCTCGTCGGCCTTGGCGCCCATGCCAATGATGCGCTGGTTGAGGTTGCTGAGTTCCTTCTCGAAGTGTCTTTCCATGTCCTATCCTCCGGGAAGCGTCGGCGCGACATCATCCGTAGCGCCCCGTGACGTAGTCCTCGGTGCGTTTGTCGCGGGGGTTGGTGAAGAGCTCCTGGGTCGGGCCGAACTCGACCAGTTCGCCCAGGAGCATGAAGCCCGTCTTATCCGACACGCGCGCTGCCTGCTGCATGTTATGCGTCACGATGACGATGCAGTAGTTCGCCTTCAGCTCCTGCATCAGCTCTTCGACTCGGGCGGTGGCGATGGGATCGAGCGTCGAGCACGGCTCGTCCATCAGGAGCACCTCGGGCTCGATGGCGACAAGGCGCGAGATGCAGAGGCGCTGCTGCTGCTCGGGCGAGAGGTCGAGCGCGGAGGAGTCGAGCCGGTCGTGCACCTCGTCCCAGAGGGCGGTGGCGCGGAGGCTGCGCTCCACGATCTCCCGGAGCTGCTGCCCGGAGGCCATCTTGTGTATGCGAAGGCCGTAGGCCACGTTCTCAAGGATCGAGAGGGGGAAGGGGTTGGGCCTCTGGAAGACCATGCCGACGCGCTTGCGCAGGCTGAGCAGGTCGGTTGTGGGAGCATAGATGTTGGTCCCGTCCAGGCAGGCCTCGCCCGTGGTCCGGACGCCGCTGATCAGGTCGTTCATCCGATTGAGTGCCCGCAGGAACGTGCTCTTGCCGCAGCCCGAGGGGCCGATAATGGCCGTGATGGCCCGGTCCTCTATCTCCACCGAGATGCGTTTGAGCGCGTGGAACGCCCCGTAGAACAGGTCCATCGCGCGCACGGAGACCTTGATGGGGGCGCGATCAGCCGAACCGGCCGGTGACATAGTCGTTAGCTCTCTTGTCCGACGGAGTGGTGAAGAACTTTCTGGTCTCGTCGCACTCGACAAGCTCGCCCATGAGGAAGAAGGCCGTCCTGTCCGAGACGCGCGACGCCTGCTTGACGTTGTTGGTCACCAAGATGGTCGGGTAGCGACTCTTGAGCACGGACAGCGTTTCCTCGATCTTCGCGGTGGAGACCACGTCGAGGCCGGAGCAGGGCTCGTCCAGCAGAAGGGCGGCAGGCTCCAGGGCGATGGCGCGGGCGATGCAGAGCCGCTGCTGTTGCCCGCCGGAGAGCCGCAGGGCCGAGTCGTCCAGCCGGTCCTTGACCTCGTCCCAGAGGAAGGCCGCTTTCAAACTGCTCTCCGCGATCTCGCGCAGGCGCGTCGGGTCCCTCAGGCCCTGCAGCCGCGGCCCGAAGACCACGTTCGCCAGGACCGTCGTCGGCAGGGCGACAGGCACGGCGTAGACCATCCCGATCCGCCTGCGCAGTTCCGTGACGTTCACGCCCGGCCCGTAGATGTCCATCGAGTCGAACCAGATGCTGCCCCGGTGCGTCATGCCGGGGATGAGGTCATTGAGCCTGTTCAGACAGCGCAGAAACGTGCTCTTGCCGCTGCCGGCCGGCCCGATGATCCCCAGGATCTCGTTGAGGTGGAGAGACAGGTTGATGTTCCTGAGTATCGGCGCGCCGTGCAGAAACACGCTGAAGTTCTCTGCCCTGAGCCTGGCTTCCATGGTCGCCGGCCGCCTCACGATAGCTTGGCTATGAAACGTCGCATGAGCCAGTAGGCCGTGAAATTGATGAGCAGTATGGCCAGGATGAGCACCGTGGCCGTCTTGTAGGCGTTCGTGTTGGATATGCCTTCGCGAAACAGAATGTAAAAGTGAAGGGCAAGGGTCCGGCCGGACTGAAGGGGAAGGATGGGCACCTTCAGCGACACTCCGGCCGTAAACATGACGGCGGCCGTCTCCGAGACGCTCCTGCCGATGCTGAGGATGATGCCCGTGAGGATGCCGGGCATGGCGCTCGGCAAGACGACCCGCGTGACCATCTGCCAGCGCGTGCTGCCCAGGCCGAAGGCGACGTCCCTGTAGGCGCGCGGCACGACGCGTATCGCCTCCTCGCTCGTCCTGATGACCGTCGGCAGCACCATGAGTGCCAGCGTGAGCCCGCCGGACAGCACCGACCAGCCAAGCTTGAGACGGATCACGAAGAAGACGAAGCCGAAGAGGCCGAAGATGATGGAGGGCACGCCGGCCAGACAGTCCGCCCCGAAGCGTATGACCGCCGTGAGCCGGCTCGGGCGCGTGTACTCGGTCAGGTAGATGGCCGTGCCCACGCCCAGCGGCGCGGCCACGAGCACGGCGATGACGGTGATGTAGGCCGTGGCCACGATGAACGGGAAGACGCCGCCCTCCTTGCCCATCCTGATCGGGCCCTCGTAGAAGAAGGACGGCCTCAGGTAAGGCAGCCCCTGCCAGAACACGAACGCAACGATGAGGACAAGGATGGCCACCGTCAGGCCCGCACAGAACCAGACGGCGCCCTTGGCGATCCCCTGCTCGATCTTCGCACCCTCGGTCGTCATGCCCGCCTCCGGGCGGCCGTCGTGGCGATGATGTTCAGCACCATGATCATGATGAACAGGACGATGCCGGTCGCGAACAGGGCCTGCCGGTGCTGGCCCGCGGCATAGCCCATTTCCAGCGCGATGTTGCTCGTCAGCGTGCGGACGGAGGACGTAACGGACGTGGGCACCTGCACCGAGTTCCCTGCGACCATCAGAACGGCCATCGTCTCTCCCACCGCGCGCCCCATGCCAAGGATGACGGCCGCCACGATGCCGGAGCGCGCGGCCCTCAGCACGACACGGTACGTCGTCTGCCACCTGGTGGCACCGAGGGCTATAGAGCCCTCGCGGTAGGTCTGCGGCACGGCCAGGATGGCGTCTATCGAGATGCTCACGATGTTCGGCAGTATCATCACGCCCAGCACGACGCTTGCAGCCAGGACCGAGAGGCCCGGCCCGCCGATGTACACCCGGATCAGGGGCACCAGCACCACAAAGCCGATGCCGCCGTAGACCACGGACGGGATGCCCGCCAGGAGTTCGATCGTCGCCTTCAGGGCCATGGCCGGCCCCTTCGGGCAGAACTCCGCCAGGGCGATGGCGCTGCCCAGCCCCAGCGGCAGCGCTATGGCGAGCGCACCCAACGTGACTACCACCGAACCGACGATCATCGCCAGGATGCCGAAGTGCTTCTCGAGCGGCTGCCAGCGGGTGGAGAAGACGAAGCCTTTCGCGCCCTCGGAGACGATGACGGCAAGCCCTTCGTGGACTATGAAGATGGCGATGAGCGCAAGGCCCGAGATAGCCGAAAGCGCAAACAGGAAGAGCACCTTCGAGATCGCCCAGTCGTGGATATCCGCCTTCGCCATGGTCCGTCCGCTGAGGGACCGCCAAAACCTGGGCTGCGCCGGGCCGGGGCGCTGCCTGCTCCTACTTCGCTGCGATCAGTCCCTCCTGTTCCAGCATCCGCTGGCCCTGGGGACTGAGGACGAAGTCCACGAACAGCCTCGCCGTCCCCTCGAGCTGTCCATTGAAGATGAACATGAAGGGCCTGACAAGCCTGTAGCTGCCGTTCTCCACGTTCTCACGGGCCGGCCGAATGCCGTCAATGTTCAGGGCCTTCACCGACCCGTCCACCAGCCCGAGCGAGATGTAGCCGATGGCCTCGGGGTCGTGCGCGATCAGCTCGCGCATCGAACCATTGGAGTCCTGCACGAGCGCGGCCGGCGTGATCGCCCGGCCTCCCATGAGGAGATCAACGAAGGCGCCCCTCGTGCCGGAGCCCTCCTCGCGCGTCACGGGCCGTACCGGCCCTTTGGGGCCCCCAAGCTCGCCAAAGTCGGTCACGGTGCCCGAGAATATGCCGCGGATCTGGTCCGTCGTCAGGTTGCTCAAAGGACTGGACGGGTGCACGATCACCGCGATCCCGTCGCGGGCCGCCACCATCGCCGACAGGTCCTTCTCGTCCGGCTGTAAGCCGCGCGACACCATCCCCACCGTGGCAGCGCCCGCCCGCACGGCCAGTACCCCGGCCGTCGAGCCGCCGCCCTGCACAAGGATCCTTACGTCGGGGTGGCCCTGCTCGTAGGCCTCGGCAACCATCTCAACGAAGGGCTGGAAGGAGGTGGAGCCGGCGATCGTGATCTGATCCTGCGGGCTGTCGCCGCACGAGGCACAGGCCGCCGCAAGGACCAAGGGGAATATCCACAAGCGCTTCATGGCACGCCTCGGCTGTTGATCTGCCCGCCCGGACGCCCGGCGGCGGATTATACCACGGCCCTTGCACCGGGTCTCGCGACGGCGGCTGGGGTCGGGGCCAACCGGCGCCGTCAGCGTGCGGCGTCCCCGCGCGAGTAGTGGTCGGGGTCCTCGGCCAGGCGCTGGCGCACTTCCTCGAACATCGGCTCCAGGACGGAGCTGTCCCACGCGCGGTCCGTGCACGGAGAGGATTTCATCTTCGTGACCTCGCGGCTCAGGTCCCCGGTGCGGTAACTGCCGTAGATGTGGAGCGAGTCGGATACGTCCACGTAACGGCCGCAGCCGACCGGCACGCCCATGCGCCGCGCAAGCCGCTCGGCGATGCGGCGCTGGAGGTCCGTCAGGGCGAACACGTTCATGAACCAAGCCTTGTAGAGGTCCCGCGAGCGCCAGTGTGTGTTGAGGTTGAGGGTGTACCCGCCGCCGTCGGCCGGCAGGAGGCGCGCCCAGACGCGCTGGAGGCAGGGCGGGTCGTCCGTCTTCGGGTCGCACTGAGGGATCCAGGTGATGCCTTGCGCGCGTCGGGAGTAAGGGACGGCAGCGAGCTTCTCGACGATATAGTCCACCTGGTTGACGGCGGGCAGTTGAGGGCCGGCGCCGGGGTCCATCAGGTCCTGCACGGGCCGGTAGGCGAAGAGCCGTTCGTGGTAAGTGTAAGTCCACTTCCCCTCGCGCGGGTTGATCCAGTGGTCATGGATGCCGTCCACGACCTCCTGCCGGTAGATCTCCAGGTCCTGGGGGCCGCCGGGGAAGTTCTTGTGGATGCGCGGCTCCGAAAGGGGCCGCCGCACTTCCACCATCACGGTCGCGTCGAGGCTGGGCGGGTCCTTCGGCTTGTCGTACTCGGTGCGGACCTCCACGCCGCGGTCCCAGACTGCCAGGACCGCCTTCTCCCAGGCCTCCGGCAGGTTCTCGCCGCTGACGAACAGGACTGGAATGTCAGACATGCTGCGCGCTCACTTGCTTCCGGAAGTAGTCCAGTGACAGCCGCAGCCCCTCCGCGCGGGGCGTGCGCGGCTCCCACCCGAGCACACGCTTCGCCTTGCTCACGTC
>Ga0315291_10011287_pt1 | contig 10892 bp, 12 predicted proteins | sample YL17G12_20_MG_FD_203070 | JGI IMG/M metagenome (GOLD analysis project Ga0315291, IMG submission 203070) | Sediment microbial communities from Yellowstone Lake, YNP, Wyoming, USA - YL17G12_20 | ecosystem: Environmental > Aquatic > Freshwater > Lake > Sediment | place: USA: Wyoming | collected... | reverse complement strand
CCCACGACGCAACCCGTACACCCCTAACGCGGGGGCTCCGCCTCCTCTCCTGGTCGGCCGAGACGATCAGCTGGCCAGCTTCGACATCCTGCTGGCACGGCTCGAGAAGGGGCACACCGAGCAGTCGATGATCATCACCGGACTGCGCGGCGTCGGCAAGACCGTCCTGCTGGGGGAGTTCCGTGGCAAAGCCGAATCCCGCGGATGGGCCGCACTCGAGGCCGAGATCACCAAGCAGACCGACTTCGGCAACCGCATGGCGCACCTCGCGCGACGCGCCCTCCTTCACGTCGCCCCCCGCTCGCGCTGGAAAGACGTGGCGCGCAAGGCGGCAGGCGTCCTCAAGTCGTTCACGCTCACGGTCTCGTCCGACGGCTCTCTCTCGGCCGCGCTTGACATCGATCCGGTCGAGGGACTCGCTGACAGCGGCGACCTCTCGGACGACTTGACCGATCTCTTCGTGGCGCTCGGCGAACTGGCTCGCGCCCACAAGACCGGCGTGGTGTTTCTCATCGACGAGATCCAGTTCCTCTCGTCGGCACACCTCGAAGCGCTCATCGCGGCACTCCACAAGACGGTGCAGCGCGCCCTGCCCGTGACCATGGTCGGCGCCGGCCTGCCCCAGATCCCGCGACTTGCCGGCGAGGCCAAGTCGTACGCGGAACGGCTGTTCAAGTTCCCCCGGATCGGCAGTCTGCCCCACCGGCAGGCCGTGGAGGCTCTGGTGGGACCGGCACGCGCCCTCGACGTCATCTACGAGCCCGGCGCCGTCGAAGAGATGGTCGCCTACACCGAGGGGTACCCGTACTTCCTGCAGGAGTACGGCCGGATCGTGTGGGACGAGGCCGAAGCGGACACGATCGCGATGCGTGACGTGCGCGCCGCCCTTCCGCTCGTCGAAGCCAAGCTCGACGACGGCTTCTTCCGCGTCAGGGCCGAACGCTGTTCGCGCCACGAACTGCGATACCTGCGGGCCATGGCCGAGCTCGGCGCGGCGTCCCAGCGCGCCAGCGACGTCGCCGCACTTCTGGGGCGCAGCACGGCGCAACTCGGTCCAGTCCGGTCGCGCCTCATCGACAAGGGCCTCCTGTACACGCCGGGCTACGGCCTCGCCGCATTCACCGTCCCCCAAGTCGATGCGTACCTGAAGCGCGCCTACCCGCTGCAGGTGGACGATCCGGCATGAGTGAGAGTGCGAGGAACGGCGACGGTGCGACAGCTCAGCGCGGTCGAGGCGGAAGCCGGACCGGCCACCTCACCGGCCGACTTGACCTGAGCACACCGGACAGGCGCGCATGCCGAGCGGCCGCTCGAGACCGCTCGCCGCGAGCAGCTCGTCGTCGGCGAAGATCTCACGGGTCGCCCCGTCCGCCGCGATCCTGCCGGCGCTCATCACGATGGTGCGCTCGCAGAGCTCCGCCGCCAGGTCGAGGTCGTGGGTGGCGACGATGCGCGTGTGCGCGAAGGAGCCGAGCAGGCCGATGAGTCGCCGCCGGGCTCGCGGGTCGAGGCCGCTGGACGGCTCGTCCATCACCAGGATCGCGGGCTCCATGGCGAGCACCGTGGCGATCGCCACGGCGCGCTTCTCGCCGCCCGAGAGCCGGTACGGCGGCCGCTCTTTAAGGCGGGTCGCGTCGACACGGGCCAGGGCCTCGTCGACGCGCCTGCCAACGTCCTCGGGCGGCAGGCCGAGGTTCAGGGGTCCGAAGCCGACATCCTCGGCGACGGTCGGCATGAAGAGCTGGTCGTCGGGGTCCTGAAAGACCATGCCGACCGTCCGCCGGATGTCGGCCACCGTCCCTTTCGTCACCGGCGTGCCGCCGATGTCGACCGACCCCTCCGACGGCGTCAGCAGCCCGTTGAGGTGCATGAGCAGCGTCGACTTGCCGGCCCCGTTGGCGCCGACCACGGCGATGGCCTCGCCGTGGCCGACCTCGAACGAGACGCCGTCGAGGGCCCGCGTGCCGTCGGGGTAGGCGAAGCCGAGGCCGCACACGGTGATGGTGTGGTGGCTCATCCGCCCACTCCCGTGACGAGCTCACCGAGCACCGCCGCAACGTCGACCAGGCGGAACACGACGAAAGCGGCCGACCAGCCGGCCACGAAGGCCACGTCGGCCGCCCGCAGATGCAGGCGCCGCGCCACGCGCACCTGGCCGTCGAAGCCGCGGCATTTCATCGCCAGGTAGACGCGCTGTGCGCGGGCGAAGGTGCGCAGCAGCAACTGGCCGAGCATCTGCGCGTACACGTGCAGGCCGGTGCCGTGACGCCCCACGGCGCGCAGCGAGCGCGCCCGCGACATGCGCAGCGCCTCGTCGCCGAGCACGAAGATGTAGCGGTAGAGCAGCAGCAGCTGCGTGACCAGCACGTCCGGCACGCGAAGTCTCTCCAGTGCGAGGCAGACACCCTGGAAGCTGGTCGTGGCGGTGAGCACCAGCGCCGCCGACGCGGTGAGCACGAAGCGCAGCAGGATGGACGCGTACGAGACCCAGCCGCCGGCGATCTCGACCCCACCGAGCTGGGCCACGATCTCGCGGTCGAGCAGCGGGTTGAAGGCGCCGACGAGCAGGGCGAAGGGTGACACGGCGAGCAGCAGCCGGCCGAGGAAGCCGAAGGGGACGCCGCCTTCGGCGGCGAGCACGACCGGGAAGAGGACGAAGGGCAGCAGCCCCAGCACCTCGTAGCGGTCGAACGACACCACGCAGACGATGAACACGCCCGTGGCGAGCACCTTGGCGCGCGGATCGACACGGTGGACGACCGTGTCCTGGCGCGCCAGACGGTCGAGGCGGTCAAGGGTCGAGAGCCCTGTGGCGACGGACGACATCGGGCGAGCCCTCGTCAGGCGATCTCGCCCGTGGTGGTGGCGACGAACTTGCCGTGCTTCACGCCCTTGGTGCCGATGAGCCCGTCGGCGATGCGCTTGAGCTCGGGCGCGGCGCCGCGCAGGACGACGACCTCGAGGCAGTGGTGGGCGTCGAGGTGCACGTGCAGCGTCGAGACGATGGCCTCGTGGTGGCTGTGCTGATGCTCGGTGAGCTTCTCGGCGAGATCGCTGACGTGGTGGTCGTACACGAGGGTCACCGTTCCCACGACCTCGTCGTCGCCCACGTTCCACTGCTCCTCGACGAGTGACGACCTGATGAGGTCGCGGAGCGCCTCCGAGCGGTTCACGTAGGCCTTCTCGGCGATGAGCGCGTCGAACCGCCTGAGCAGGCGCTCCTCGATCGATACTCCGAACCGCACGACCTTCGCCATGACGCCTCCCTTTCCCGGCCGTCCCGTGCCTTCCATGCCATCACCAGGGCACAAGAATAGCACCATCGTCGTCACGTTCCGCCGAATCGTGTGACGTCACGCGCGATGCTTGACGCCCCTTGGAAGCTGTACTACAGTCCGTCGGCATAGTAGCACGAGTCCATCGACCGTAACACGGTGGCACGCGAATCGTCTTGGCGATTCGCCGCGTTCGCCGCGGCCGATCGCTACCGAGCAGTCGACATGAAAGGACCCGCCCCGATGCACATGGCCGACGCCCTTCTTTCGCCCGCCGTCGGCGGCGTGATGTGGGCCGCCACGGGAGCGACGGTCGCCTACAGCGCGCGGAAGGTGCGCGAGGACCTCGACGAGAGCAAGATCCCGTTGATGGGCGTCGCGGGGGCGTTCGTGTTCGCCGCCCAGATGGTCAACTTCACGATCCCGGGGACCGGCTCGAGCGGGCACCTCGGCGGGGCGCTGCTGCTCGCGATACTCCTGGGGCCGGAGGCCGCCTTCCTCGTGATGGCTTCGATCCTCGCCGTCCAGGCCCTGTTCTTCGCCGACGGAGGGCTGCTCGCCCTGGGGTGCAACGTCTTCAACCTGGGCTTCTTCCCCGCCTTCGTCGCCTACCCGCTCGTCTACCGCAGGATCGTCGGCGACGGCCCCGCGCTCGCGCGGCGGCGCGTCGGCGCCGGCAGTCTGATCGCCGGCAGCGTCGGGCTGCAGCTCGGGGCGCTCGGCGTCGTGCTCGAGACGACGGCGTCCGGCGTGAGCGAACTGTCCTTCTGGAGCTTCGTCCTGCTGATGCTGCCCATCCATCTCGCCATCGGCGTCGTGGAGGGCCTCGTGACGGCCGCCGTCGTGCTGTTCGTGTACAGGGCGCAGCCGGAGCTTCTGGCACGCAGCGCGGCGCGGAAGCCGCTCGGTGGCCTGCGGCTCAAGCCCGTGCTCGTCGGCTTGGCCGTGGCCGCGCTCGTCGTCGGCGGCGCCCTCTCGTGGTTCGCCTCCGCGAACCCGGACGGCCTCGAATGGTCCATCGCCAAAGTGACGGGCGCCGAAGAGGAGTTGAGAGCCGACTCGCCCCCGCACGACACGGCGGCGAAGACGCAGAAACGCACCGCGATACTGCCGGACTACGCGGTCAAGGGGAGCGAGGCCTCCGGCGCGGAGGTGGGCGCCGGCACCAGCCTGTCAGGTGTGGTGGGCGCGCTCATCGTGCTCGCCGTCGCCGGCGCGTTGGGCTTCGCCCTGCGCCGGCGCTCGGCCGCTCGTGACTGACCCCGAGGAGCGCGAGGCGATGGGCATCCCGGAGGGGCTGATCCGCTGCTCGGTCGGCATCGAGGACCCGGACGACCCCATCGCCGACCTGGAGCAAGCGCTGACCGTGACGTAACACACTCCCGGGGGGGACCACGGGGCGCTCGCGTCGTCGCGAGCGATTCTCCCCGCGCCTCTTCCCTGAACCGCCGCGCCGGTATACGTTGTGCGCTGGGATCGCGTACGGTCGGTTGGCACCGCAAGGGCGAGCCGAGGGCCAAAGGAGAGTCGCGCGTATGCACACGATCACAGACCGTCAGGAGCTCACCAAGGGAGACATGATCTCGATCACCGTCGAGGCGCCGATGATCGCCCGCAAGATCCACCCCGGTCAGTTCATCGTCCTGCGGGTCAACGAGACCGGCGAGCGCACGCCGCTGACCGTCGCCTACAAGGACGAGGTCCACGGGACCATCACGATCATCTTCCAGGTCCTGGGCAAGACCACCGCCATGCTCGCCTCGCTCAAGATCGGCGATGCGATCAAGGACCTGGTCGGCCCGCTGGGCTGCGACGAGCGCTTCAAGAAGGTGGGCACGGTGGTCGGCATCGGCGGCGGTTCGGGCATCGCCGTACTGCACCACATCCTGCAGGGCTCCAAAGAGGCCGGTAACTCGCTGATCGGTATCGTGGGGGCGCGTGAGAAGGCGCTCCTCATCCTGGAGCGCGAGATGGAAGACCTGTGCGAGAGGCTGCTGATCACCACCGACGACGGCAGCTACGGCATGCACGGGCTGGTCACCGACGCGCTGGCCGGACTGGTCGAGGAGCAGGTGCACATCGACGAGGTCATCGCCGTCGGCCCCCTGATCATGATGCGTGCCGTCTGCGAGATGACCCGGTTGTACGAGATCCCCACCCTCGTGAGCCTCAACCCGATCATGGTCGACGGCACCGGCATGTGCGGCGGCTGTCGGGTGACGGTAGGCGGCGAGACCAGGTTCGCCTGCGTCGACGGCCCCCACTTCGACGGCCACAAGGTCGACTTCGACGAGCTCATGCGGCGTAACACGATGTACGCACGCGATGAACGCACGTCGCTTCTGACGTCGGTCAAGGCACGATAGGGGGCAGTGATGGCTCAATCAAAAGCGCTGCTCGCCAGCATCCTCGACGACACCGATCTCTCGACCTTCTGCCCGCAGTGCCACGAGGGGCTCAACCGCTACGACCCGAAGCCCCGCAAGGTGTGGATGCGCCTGCACGTGCGGGCCGCGGGCAAGAACGGCGAGCTGTTGCTCGCCCCCGGCTGGGACGTGGTCGACGGTCGCGTAGCCGTGCAGTTCGAGCGTCGCACCGATCTGGAGCTCGAAGACGGACAGGTGGTCGACGACCTCCTCTGTCCCCACTGCGGCGCGTCGCTCATCGAGAAGGAGGCCCACTGCGAGGAATGCGCGGCGCCGGTCGGCGTCGTGGTCACTTCGGTGCAGTCCAAGCTGGTCAACTTCGCGATCTGCAGCCGGGTGGGCTGCCACGGGCACGGCATCTCCCCCACCGACGAGGCTCGGATCAAGCCCAAGGTTGCGCGCCAGAAGAAGCCCGAGCAGGACGCCGTGCTGCGGGTCCGCAACTTCCAGGAAGTCTCGTACGGCTTCGACCGCGAACTCGCCGTGACCGAGGCCGGGCGCTGCATCATGTGCAAGAAGCCCCTGTGTGTGGCCGGGTGTCCGGTGGGCGTCGACATCCCCGGATTCATCAGCCTCATCAAGGAGAGCAAGTTCGTCGAGGCGGCGCGGATGATCAAGGAGAAGAACGCCCTGCCGGCGATCTGTGGACGCGTGTGTCCGCAGGACGACCAGTGTGAGAAGGTCTGCGTGCTGGGCAAGAAGGAGCAGCCGGTGGCGATCGGCAACCTCGAGCGCTTCGCGGCCGACTTCGAGCGCGAGACCGACGCGGTGACCATCCCGCGCAAGACCCCCTCCACCGGAAAGCGCGTCGCCGTGGTGGGCGCCGGGCCGGCCGGCCTCACCCTGGCGGCCGACATGGTCGCCAAGGGACACTCGGTCACTGTGTTCGAGTCGCTGCACGAGCCGGGCGGTGTGCTCGTCTACGGCATCCCCGAGTTCCGTTTGCCCAAGGCCATCGTCAGTGCCGAGATCGACTACCTGCGGCGGCTCGGCGTCAAGATCGAGGTCAACTCGATCGTTGGCCGTCTCTACACGATCGACGAACTCTTCGAGACCGGCTACGACGCCGTCTTCGTCGGCACCGGCGCCGGCCTGCCCGTCTTCATGAAGCTGCCCGGCGAGAACCTCTGCAACATCCTTTCGGCCAACGAGTACCTCACGCGGCTCAATCTCATGAAGGCCTACGCGTTCCCCGAGTACGACACGCCGGCGCCGCGCGGCCGGCAGGTGGCGGTGCTCGGCGGCGGCAACGTCGCCATGGACTGCGCGCGCACCGCGGTGCGCATGGGCAGCCGCGAGGTGACGATCGTCTACCGCCGCACGCGCGACGAGATGCCGGCCCGTACCGAAGAGATCGAGCACGCCGAGCAGGAGGGCGTGCGCTTCCGCTACCTGACCAACCCGATCCGCTACATCGGCGACGACCAGAGCTGGGTGAAGCAGATGGAATGCATCCAGATGCAGCTCGGCGAGCCCGACTCGTCAGGCAGGCGGGCGCCGATCCCCAAGGCCAAGTCGAACTTCCTCATGGACATCGACATGGTCGTCGTCGCCGTCGGAGCCGGCCCCAACCCGGTGCTCTTCTCGGGCTCGCCCGATCTCGAGCGCACCGATCGCGGCTATATCAAGTCGTACACCGAGTCCGGTCGCACCAGCATGCCGTGCGTCTGGGCCGGCGGCGACATCGTCACCGGGGCGGCGACGGTGATCCTCGCGATGGGGGCCGCCCGCCAGGCGGCCGATGACATGCACGGGTATCTGACCGGCGACAGGAAGGACTGGGTGTAGGCCACCCCCTTCCGCCGCTTGGGGAGGCCGGGGGCGGCTGATCGACGACCCGGCTCTGCAGCTAGGTCGTGCGGCGGTAGAGGCGGCGCAACTCGTCGATGCGCCGCTTCGAGAGAAAGACGCAGTCCTCTCGGGACGCCTCGCCGTCGGCCACGTCTCGGGCCATGACTTTGCACGAGGGCGCGCCGCACAGCCCGCAGTCGAGTCCCGGGAGTACGCTCGCGATGCTCTCCGCCTCCCGCATGCGCCGGACCCGCTCGCGGAGATCGCCCACCACCACGGTGGCGCGCGGCTCGGGTGCACGCTCCAGCGCGAAGACCTCGGTCGGGTAGCGCCGCGCCACCTCGGCCTCTGTTTCCGGATCGGTATGGGGGAGGTCCTTCGCGAGACCCTGCAGCTTCGCCTGCGAGACGTAGACGTTGTCGACCGTGAGGTTGCCGTTGCCGCAACCGGCCCAGCACGCGCTGCACTCGAGGAAGTCGATGTTCTTGAGCTTGCCCTTCTCTATGTCGTCGAACACCCGGATCACATTGGGCAGACCCGTGACCGACAGGTACCGGTGTTGGCTGGGCAGGTCGGCGAGCGGGCGCGGCGTCGACCAACTCACCATGCCGGCCGACCGCACCGGGACCAAGCCGGGGCGGCGGCGGCCGCTCCTCGCGGCCTCACGCGCCTCGGCGAGCACCGAGTTGTAGATCTGCGGGATGCCGACTGCGCCGTCGAGGTAGCTTGTGCCGCCCTCGGCCGGTTGCTTGATCGAGACGGTCTTGGCCTGGCAGGCCGCCACGTAGATCGCGGCGATCTGCTCGGGCGCCAGGCCGCGCTCCCGCGAGAAGCGACGCTTGATCTCGCGTCCCGCGATCTCGCGCGGCGGCTGCATACAGATGATCTGCTCGACCAGCTTGGGGTACGAGACCTGGAGAAGGCGGACCACGACCGGACAGGTGATGGCGATCACCGGCCGCGGGCCGCGCCAGGTGTCGACGTAGTCGGCGATCGCACGGGAGACCAGCACCAAGTCCACGCCATAGTCCCAGACCGCATCGAACCCGACCGCCAGCAGACCCTGCACGATGTGCTCCGGGCGGACCTCCTGCGGGAACTGCCCGAAGAGGACGGGGGAGGGCACCGCCACCCTGAACGCGAAGTGGTCGAACTGCTTGAGTGTATGCGTGGTCGCCACGAGGGCGCCGTGCGAGCACGCCGTGAGACACGAGCCGCAATCGATGCAGAGTTCGTTCAGCACGCGCGCCTGGCCATGCTTCACCCGGATCGCGTTTGTGGGACAGACCCGCATGCACGCCAGGCAACCTTCGCAGGCCTCCTCGTCGATGCGAAAGCCGTGCGCGTACTCAAGCATGGGAGTCGAGCTTGATCCTGGAGGCGACCGTCGTTCCCACGCCGACCGTGGACTGTATTTCGAAGACGTCCGAGTTCCTCCTGATGTTCGGCAACCCCATGCCGAAGCCGAAACCCATCTCGCGCATCTCGTCGGTGGCGGTCGACCAACCCTCTTCCATGGCGCGGTCGATCTCGGGGATCCCCGGGCCACGATCGGCGATCTCGATGCCGACGTCGTCGTCGGTGAGCACGAAGGTGAGCGTGCCCTCGTCGGCGTACATCACCACGTTCATCTCGGCCTCGAAGGCCACGACCACCACCCGACGGATGACATGGGAGTCGATGCCGAGCTCCTTCAACATCGCCTTGATCTCAGTCGAGGTCTCACCGGCCTTGTCGAAATCGCGGCCGCGCAGGCTGAACGAGCGCGAGAGCAGCTCCTCGGACACCTACATCACTCCCTCGAGCCCGGCCCGGTAGAGGATGCCGCAGCTGTCGAACATGCCCAAAGACGTCGTCAGGATGGGGATACCGTTCTTGCGCGCAACGTCGAGGACCGTCTTGTCGGGGCGCTTGCCGCGCACGTAGATGATCGCCTGCACATCCGCCACCACGGCGGTGCGCACCGACTGGATGTTGGTCAGCCCCGTGAGCATCAGGGCGTGCGGCCGGTGAAAGGCGAGGATCTCGCTCATGCCGTCGGAGGCCACCACGGCTTCGAGGTCGACGGCGTGGTCGACCGCTACGAGCATCTCGCAGCTCAGGAGCTCGGCGATCTCGTTGAGCTTCATCGCCGCGCGCCCTACTACCGTCACCTCAGGCCGAGATCGGCGAGCTTGAGGGCGAACCTCCACGTGTCGTCGGGCGTCGAGAACAGCGCCAGGCCCACCCGGTCGGCCAGCTGGACGACATCGTCGGTCGGTCGCTTGCCGTGGGCGAACACCACCATCCCCGCGTCGACCAGGTTGGCGGCGGCGATGAAGTTCTTGTGCGTCTGCAGCGTGACGAGCATGCTGCCCGCCTCGGCGCCGGTGATGACGTCCGACGCCATGTCGGAGACATACACCCCGGGCACCTCGGCGTCCTCGTAGGCGTTGAGCGCCTCAAGCCCTGTCCTCTCAGCGATCTCGGAGATCTTCACGGAGCGTCCCCTTCCCTGTCTTTCGCGGCTGCGCCGGCGAGTGGTCCTAGAGTTCGATGAGGCCGCTGTCGGCGATCACGATGCCGGGGCAGCAGTCGACGCTCCCGCACATCTTGCAGGGCAGGACGAGGATCTTCTTGGGACCCTCCCGCAGACGCTGATTGAAGTACTCGTTCAGCGCCGCGATGCCCTTGTCGCTGACGCAGCGGCTGTTGGTCTCGTGAGTCGAGTCGGAACAGAGGGCGACGTAGACCGAAGTGTCGCGGCCGCGCTCGACTGAGATGCGGCCGATCTCGCACTCGGGGTCTTCGCAGGTGCAGAGCATGAGGCCCACGACGTCGCTGAGGTCGACCGTCTCGCCGCAGGTGTCGCAGCGCATGTCGAACGAGACCGCCTGCGAGCTGACCAGGTACTGCCAGTGGTGAGGCCCGTCCTGGTACTCCTCGACGGGGGGAGCGAGTTCGGTCGAGAAGTAGGTTCCCCTGGCTCCGCAGTGGTGGCACCCTTCGACGACAAGATACCCGCTACGGATGTCGGTCAGGGACCAGCCGTGAGCGCACGAGCTCATCGGTCCTCCTGTCTCTTAGGCGAAGCTCAGATCGTGCCGGTCGAGCCGGGTTCCTGCCCGAATGCTACCACAGGCGGCTGCGAGCAGCGCCGAGGTGCCGGCGAACACCATCAGTCGTCGATGGGGTCGATGATCGAGTCCATGAAGTAGTGGCCATGGCGCTCGGCAAGGGACGACGGACAACGTCACCTGGCCGACTGAAGGAACGTCACCCATCGCGAACGGTCAGACAGGCCGCCGGACCGGGAACATGCAGTCATCACCAGACTGCATCCACGGGATGGCTCGAGGAGGCATCGATGTACGTGCGGATCGCCCGCTTCGAGGGCGGGGACATGGAAGAGATCGAGGCC
>Ga0315291_10011285_pt1 | contig 10894 bp, 2 predicted proteins | sample YL17G12_20_MG_FD_203070 | JGI IMG/M metagenome (GOLD analysis project Ga0315291, IMG submission 203070) | Sediment microbial communities from Yellowstone Lake, YNP, Wyoming, USA - YL17G12_20 | ecosystem: Environmental > Aquatic > Freshwater > Lake > Sediment | place: USA: Wyoming | collected... | reverse complement strand
GCTCATCATGCCCGCGAAGTTCGTCATCGTGAAGGTCGAATCGGTGAACGCGATGTCCGCGGTCGTGCCCGTCGCGGTTATCGCGGCGCCCGGCAGGATGTCGAAGCCGGCGGTCGTGGCGGTGATTTCATAGAACCTGATGCCCGATACCGCCGTCATCTTGCCCGCGAAGGTCGTAGCGTTCAGCAAATCCACGCTGGGCGTGCCGTCAATGTCGCCGAACGTGATGGTTCCACCCGCCATGATGTCCGCGTCCACGAGGAACCTGCCAAGGCCGATTGTGCCGTTTACGAACAGCACGTTGCCGCTGACGGCTGTTATGGCGCCGTCAAAGGTCGTGACCGAGAAGTTCGAGGTCCCCTGGCCGTCGAACGTGAAGTTCCTGTACGCGGTAATTGAGCCGTCGGAGTTGAAGAATCCGATTGCAACGCCCGTGTTGGTGAACAGGACATCCTGGCCGGTTGATGCAATCGAGCCGCTGAAGTTGTTGTCAACGGTGAACGTGGTCGTGTTTAGCGCGGCGGCGCCTGTGAAGGCGACGTTGCCGGTTCCCGCCGTCCATGTGCCGGTGAAATTGCCGGCGCGGAAACTCGTGGGCGCGAGCGGCGTGCCCGCGTGGTCCCACGTGATGTGCCGTCCGGCGTTCATTGAGCCGGAGAAGTCGCCGGTCACCCTGAAGGGCGTGTCGAGGAATTTAATGTCGTTCGAGGCGTTCATTGCGCCCGCGAAACCCGCCATCGTGAAGGTCGAATTGTTGAACGCGATGTTTCCGTTCAGCGCGTAGAACGACGCGCTGTCCGTGACGGTGAAGCCGCCGGTCGTGGCGGTGATTTCATTGAATGTGATGTCCGAGCCGGCCGTCATCTGGCCCGCGAAGGTCGTGACGTTCAGAACGTCCATGCTGGGCGTGGCGTCAACGTCGCCGAATGTGATGTCGTCGCCCGCCGTGATGTTCGCGTTCACCAGGAACGCGCCAAGTTGAATTTTGGTTGCGGCGTTCACGAACGTCACGTCGCCGTCGGCGGCGATTATGGAGCCGTTAAAGGTGGTGACCGCGAAGTCCGCCGTCCCCAGGCCGTCGAACGAGAAGTTCTGGTCGGCCAGAAATTCGCCGGTGGCGGTGAAGGAGCCGATTGTTACATCCGCGTCCGTGAACGTTATGTTGCCGGCGAGCGCCATAATCTGGCCGGCGAGGTTGTTGGTGACAGCGAAACTTGTGCCGGTGAGGAAGGATATGTCGCCGGTCGCCGCAACCCACTGGCCGGTGAAATCAACGGCGGAGAAGGAAGACGGATCCCACTTGATGTATGTGCCGGCCTGGAAGGCGCCGGCGAAATCGCCGGTTACGGTGAAGGAACTGTTGTCAAACCATATGTAGCCGGTCGCGGACATCGTTCCGCCGTAGAAGTCCATGTCGAAATCGCAGTCGTGGATGTAAATGTCCCCCTCCACCGTGATGTCGGAAGAGAACATCGAGCCGAAGTCAAATACGGCGGTATCGAACGTGATGCCGTCGCCGGCTATGAGTTGGCCGGAGAAAATGTCCGCGGTGAAGGTCCCGGGGCCGAATATGATGTGACTGCCCGCGCTTATCAGGCCGTCCGGCATGAACTCGCCGAAGTCAAACGTGCCGTTCTTGAAGGTTACGTCGCCGTCGATGGACGCCATCGTGCCGTCCCAGCGCCCGTTGATGGCGAACGCCAGAGTGCCCAGGTCAAACGTAAGGTCGCCTTCGGACTGGATAAGGCCGGTGGAGTTGAATGACCCGATTGTCACGGCGGTGTCGCTGAACGTGATTGCACCGTCAACCGCCATGATTGAGCCGTCGAAATTGTTGCTGACGGTGAAGGTCGTATCGTCAAAGGTGATGTTGCCGGTCTCCGCGACCCACTGGCCGCTGAAATTGGTGGCCGTGAAGGACGACGGGTCCCATATGATTGAACCGCCCGCCCGGAACGTGCCGAAGAAGTCCCCGGTCACTCCGAAGGTCGTGTCCGTGAAGTGGATATTCGTGCCGGCGTCCACCGTGCCCGCGTAGCCGCCGGTATTGTTGACCGTCATTTCGATGAAATTGACGCTGCCCACCGCGGCCATCTCGCCGAGCCATATGCTCGTGTTCAGCACGTCCAGGCTATTCACGACGTCGTCGTCGCCGAACGTGATATTGCCGCCCGCCATGATGTTCGCTTCCGCGAGGAACCTGCCCAGGCCGATTGTGGTGTTCTGGAACAGCACGTTGCCGGTAACGGCGGTTAAGTCGCCGTTAAAGTTCGTTACTGCGAAGTTCGAGGTCCCCTCGCCGTCGAACGTGAAGTTCCTGTATGCCGTGATTGCGCCGGTGGGGTCGAAGGACCCGATTGTAAGGCCCGTGTTGGAGAACGTGATGTCCTGTCCGGCGCTCATCGTGCCGGCGAAACCCGTCATCGTGAAGGTCGAATCGTGGAACGCGATGTTCGCGGTCGAGCCGGTCGTTGTTATCGAGGCGTCGCTCATGATGTTGAAACCGGCGGTCGTGGCGGTGATTTCGTTGAACGCGATGCCCGTGCCCGCCGTCATTGTGCCCGCGAAGGTTGTTACGGTCAGTAAATCCGCGCTGGGCGTGCCGTCGATGTCGCCGAACGTGATGGTGCCGCCCGCCGTGATGTCTGCGTCCACGAGGAACCTGCCCAGGCCGATTGTGGCGTTCTGGAACAGCACGTTGCCGGTAACGGCGGTTAAGTCGCCGTTAAAGTTCGTGACCCCGAAGTTCGAGGTCCCCTCGCCGTCGAACGTGAAGTTTCTGTATGCCGTGATTGCGCCGGTGGGGTCGAAGGACCCGATTGTAAGGCCCGTGTTGTTGAACAGGATGTCCCGTCCGGCGCTCATCGTGCCGGCGAAACCCGTCATCGAGAAGGTCGAATCGTGGAACGCGATGTCCGCGGTCGCGCCGGTCGTTGTTATCGAGGCGTCGCTCATGATGTTGAAACCGGCGGTCGTGGCGGTGATTTCATTGAACTGGATGCCCGTGCCCGCCATCATCTTGCCCGCGAAGGTCGTGACGCTCAATGTGTCCATGCTCGGCGTGCCGTCGATGTCGCCGAATATGATGTTGCCGCCCGCCGTGATATCAGCGTCCGCGAAGAACTTGCCCAGTGTGATTGCGGTTAAGGCGTTCTTTAATTCCACGTTGCCGCTGCCGGCGATTATGTCGCCGTGGAAGTTCGTTACCGTGAAGTTAGTGGTTCCCCCGCCGTCGAACGTGAAGTTCGTGCCGGCGGTTATTGTGCCGAGGAAATTATTCGTGATGTTGAACGTGGAATTTGTGAACCCTATGCTGCCCGTCTGCGCCGTCCACTGGCCGCTAAAGTCATACGTTTGGAAAGTCGCGGAGGTGTCCCATGTTATTCCCGTGCCGCCGTGGAACGTGCCGGAGAAATCGCTGGTTACCTGGAAGTTAAGCCCGTGGAATACTACCGCGCCGCTCGATGAGGAGAAAGTGCCTTCAAACGAGGGCACGTTTATCGTGCCGCCGGTGAACGTTATAGCGCCGGTGCTGAGAATCTGGCCGTCATCTTCCACCGCGCCGAACAACGAGGTTCCGGTAGCATAATCAAGGAATGTCGCCGCGCCGGTAACGGCCTGGATGGTCCCGTCGAACGTGTCAAAGCGCAACTGGTTCGGGGTAACGGCGTTTCCGTCGAACGTGAAGTTGGTATTGGCTATGAACTGGCCGGTGAACTGATGCACGTACAGGTCGGAATCGGTGTAGAGGATGCTTCCCGCTGGCGCCAGTATGGAGCCGCTCATTATGCCGCCGGTCGTGCCGCCGACGCTGAAGTCTGACCCGTTGATAAACGAAACGTTTCCGGCGGTTGCGATAATCTCGCCGGTGAAGTTGTTGTCAACCGTAACCGGGCTTGCGTCAAAGGTTACCGTCGCGCCCGTGATTTCGCCGTCGAAGTTGTAAACGTGCATGGAAGCCGGGTCGAACGAGACGCTGCCCGTCGCGGTCAGCAGGCCGGTGTCCGTGAAAATGCCATCCACCTGGAATGTCGTGCCGTCGTCGAACTTGATGTTGCCGCCGGCGCTGATAATTCCGCTGAAGTTGCCGCCGATGGTCACCCCGGTTGAAGCCGGAGCGAAATTAACGCTCGCGGCCCATACGCTGCTCCCGTCAACGTCGTTGCCGATGACGAAGTTCGCCGTTATGCTGCCCGAGGCGGCGGTTACGTCGAAATTGTTCGCCGAACCGTTCACCGTTATGTTGCCGGCGATGTTGCCCGTGGTGGCGACGATGCTGCCGGTATCGACGTTTCCGGCCGTGAATGGGCCGGTGACGCCGGTTGCGCCCGTGATGCTGCCGCTGTAAATGCCGTCAACCGTGAAGGCGCCGGAGGCGAACGATACGCTGTTTCCGCTGATTGCCCCGTCGAAAATGCCGTAAATATGCGACGCCGAGGCCGGCGTGAAGGTGCCTACGGCCGTCCACGCGCTGGCGGAGTCAACGTCGCCGTAAATGGTGAAGGCCGCCGTGATGTTGTTGGTTGAGGCGGTTACGTCAAAATCGCTTGCCGCGCCGTTCACCGTTATGGCGCCAGCGATGTTTCCCGCGGCGGCGCTGATGCTGCCGTTCGCGACGGTTCCGGCCGTGAAGGGGCCGGTGACGCCGGTTGCCCCGGAGATGCGGCCGCTGTAGATGCCGTCAACCGTGAAGCCGCCAGTGGCGAACGATACGCTGTTTCCGCTGATTGCTCCGTCGAAATTGCCGTAAATACGCGACGCCGAGGCCTGTGTGAAGTTGCCTACGGCCGTCCACGCGCTGGCGGCGTCAACGTCGCCGTAAATGGTGAAGGCCGCCGTGATGTTATTGGTTGAGGCGGTTACGTCAAAATCACTCGCCGCGCCGTTCACCGTTATGGCGCCGGCAATGTTTCCCGCGGCGGCGCTGATGCTGCCGTTCGTGACGGTTCCGGCCGTGAAGGGGCCGGTGACGCCGGTTGCCCCGGAGATGCTGCCGCTGTAGTCGCCGGCAACCGTGAAGCCGCTGGCGAGCGATATGGTGGTGCTGGCCTGGATGGTGCCGTCGAAATCGCCGTCAACAGTAATGGCTCCCGGCGTGAAGCTGCCTCCCGTGACTTGCCACAGGCTGGCGGCGTCAACGCTGCCGTTGATGTCGAAGGCTGCCGTGATGCCGGTTGCGGCGGTTACGTCAAAATCACTTGCCGCGCCGTCCACCCCTATGGTGCCGGCGATGCTTCCCGTGCCAGCGCTCATGCTGCCGTTCGCGACGGTTCCGGCAGTGAAGGCCATGGCGGTGATGCTGGTGCCGGCCGCGATGCTGCCCGAATAGTCGCGGCCAACCGAGAAGTTGTTGAGCGTTATGCTGGTGCCGGCTTGGACGGTGCCGTCGAAATCGCCTCCGATGGTAACGGCCGCGGCTGGCGCGAAGGTACCTGTGGCCTGCCACAAGCTGGCGTTGTCAACGTCGCCGCCGATGGAGAAACTCGCCGTGATGTTGTTGGTTGAGGCGGTTATGTCAAAATTACTCGCCGAGCCGTTCACCGTAATGACGCCGGCAATATTTCCCGCGGCGGCGCTGATGATGCCGTCTGCGACGGTTCCGAAAGTGATGGGGCCGGTAACGCCGGTTGCCCCGGAGATGCGGCCGCTGTAAATGTCGTCAACCGTGAAGCCGCCGGCGGCGAACGATACGCTGCTGCTTCCGCTGCTTATTATTCCGGCGAAATCGCCGTGAATAGCAATGGCCGAGACCGGCGTGAAGCTACCTGTGGCCGCCCACGCGCTGGCGTTGTCAACGTTGCCGTAAATGGTGAAGGCCGCCGTGATGTTGTTGGTTGAGGCGGTTATGTCAAAATCACTCGCCGTGCCGTTCACCGTTATGGCGCCGGCGATGTTTCCCGCGGCGGCGCTGATGATGCCGTCTGCGACGGTTCCGAAAGTGATGGGGCCGGTAACGCCGGTTGCCCCGGAGATGCTGCCGCTGTAAATGTCGTCAACCGTGAAGCCGCCAGTGGCGAACGATACGCTGTTTCCGTCGATTGTCCCGTCGAAATTGCCGTACACGTGCACGCCGCCTGCGGCGGGCGCGAAGCTGCCGCTGGCCTGCCACCGGCTGGTGGGGTCAACGTCGCCGTAAACGCTGAACGTCGCGGTGAGGTTGGTGCCGGCGGTAACGTCGAAATCGACCGCCGGGCCGTAGAGTGTGATGGCGCCGCTAAAGGCGCCCGTGCCGGAGTTAATGCTGCCGTGGGAGACGCTGCCGGCGGCAAATGCCAGGCTGGTGATGCCGCCTGTTGCGGAGACGCTGCCGGAGAAGATGCCGCCGGCTGTGACGACGCCGCTTGTGATAGTTGCCGTGCCAAGCGCGAGGTTGAGATTGCCCCCGGCCGTAACATGGCCCGCGAAATCGCCGGTGGTATGAATGGCGCCGCTCATGCCGGAATCGCCCGCTACGTTGTCGCCATCGTAGTCGTTCGTAATGACGACACTGCTGGCAATACCGCCGTCAAGGACCGTCAGGTTGAGATTGGTTATCGTGCCGTCGTTTGCGATTCTGCCGGTGATGGGGTCTGTGTACGTGAAAGTGTACGCGAGGTAAGACCCGCTGGCGCCGGTATTGTCGTCCGCGTCGGCCACGAAGTTCGCGCGATAAGTTGTGGTGTCCAGCGTTCCGGCCGTGACGTTCACGTTCTTCAGGTCTTTCAAGGCAAGCACGTCGCCGCCGAGCGCGCCGTGGTTGCTGCCGTCCGTCATGTCAAGGTTCAATGTCAGCGAGCCGCCGGAGAAGAACGCCAGTTTTGGGGTGTCGTGTATCGAGCCGCCCTTGGTGTTGACGGTGAGGTCCATGTCCTGGAAATCGTGCAGGGCGGCGTGATTGCCTACTCCCTTGTTGTTGGTGATAGCGCCTATGATGTCCCCGCCGACCGTGTGGCCGGCCAGGTTGTGAGTCATGTTCAAAGTCACGCCGGTTATCGTGCCGATTCCGTTGGAGTCGAAGTCGCTTACCAGCGCGTCATAATCCGTGCCGCCCGTGGTCCCGATGTTCGTGGTGTCAAAATTGTGCTCGATGTTGATTGTCGTGCCCTGGATGCTGCCTGCGGCCCAGATGCCGCCGATATTGCCGTCAAGGCTCTGAGCGGTGTTGCCCAGGATGCTCATCGTCGAGCCGGTGATGCCAGTCTGATTGGTAGTCTGGTAGAAGACCTTGTCGGTCATGTCGCCGATTGATACCGTGGCGCCGTTGACCGGTCCGTCAATCTCAACTCCGTAAACGCTGCCGGTCGCGGCCTTGATGGCGCCTGAAACCGTTATGGACGGCGCAGGGATTTCGGTGGTGGGAACCAGGCCCTGGGTGTAGTATATTCCTCTGAACCCGGTGTCTTCGGTGATGTTGCCGCCCACCGCGGCGTTCCCGATGCCTCCTCCGGTCGCCGACGCGGAGTGTATGTTCAGCGTGCCGACGGTCGTGCCGTGGATGGCGTCATTGCCTACGCCTGTTGCGATGACGTCGCCTTCTATTTCTATTGAGCCGACGGCCGAGGCCGCGTTGAAATTAATCTCCTGCACCTTGTCGATGATTCCGTTGTTTGCGGCGCCCGCCGTAGCGGTTACCGTGGCGCTGAAAGTGCTGTTTTCGTTGCAGGAACTGTCGAACACTATGGATTGGATGAAGTCGTTGATGGTGTTGGGAGCGCCGCTGTCGCCTACCGTTACCGTGACGCTGCCGCCGCTGCCGCCGTCGTTGAAGGACAGCGTTATGTGGTCGCCTAAAACGGTGGCAATGGTTTCGTCGTACGTGGCAGTTGATGTGGCACTAAGGACGATGGTTGCGGACGGAGCGATGCGCTGCTCCAGTTCTGTCAACTCCAATCTTCTTCTCAGTTTCATAAACACTCCTCCTGAAACGACAGGTGCCGTACCCCTTTGTGATCACGAGCATAAGAGTGCGAAAAACGATCGCCTTAATGCTTCATGTCTGTATGACTCACCCTGCCGCACTCCAGAAACAGCCTATTATGCGGAGGTCTCTTGGCTGAACGTATATGCCTCTCCTACTTTCCGCAGGCGGCCGAAAGAACTCGCAGCCTAACAGAGACAATAATGTCTTTTGAAAAAGAGCAAACTATAAAAACCCATATAATACCTTAATACCGATCACCGCGCGTCGCATGAAGCCAACGTCAGGTGCAAATCATAGAAGTGCAGCACAATATGTTGGATACCGGATGGATCAGGGGACACTAATGTTATCCTTTTAAGTTTTATCGGCATTTAGACCAATACTTATTTAGACCAATACTTATTTAGAATCCTAGCACTTGCGCAATATGCTGTCAATAAAAAAAACAAGCCAATTCCAAAATAATACGCCGTTTCTCGAGCGGCACATTTATGAACCCAGTATCCGGTCAATCAGCGCATCAATATTCAGTGCACTTTATGCCTTTGAGCATTTCTCGGCGTCAAGTTTCAATACGCCGAATTTATCCTCGTACCGTTTGACAGCCTGCATGAAGCCTGCAAGCAAGCCCTTGGCATTATAATAATGTATACGCGCGAAGAGAGTTTGACAACTTTTTTAACGCTCCGGCTTTATGGTGCCGAAGTTCAAAACGGTTTCCTCGGGGTTCCCGGCGACAGTGAAAAAGTTGCACTACATATCAGCGCAATCGTGATCGTCGAGCGTAATGCGCTGGGCGGCGGGAGCGGCGCTCTCGGGAGCACCTTTCTTCTTCTGCTGCTGCTTTTCTTGTGGAGACATGGTTGTTGCTTTCTGTTGGAAACGTGCGCTTGCGTATCTACGCGCCAAACTGATGTAGTCTGAAACCAGAAATGTGCGTCGGGTATCCCGCGCAAAAAGAGAAGCGCCCCCGACCGCAAGGCCATGATGTGCCGGAAGGATCCAATCATGAAGAAGAGTTACAGTACGGAGCAGATAGTGCGCGTCCCCAGCGTATTTCGCGGGGGGTTTCATTTGGGGTGCGGTTGAAACGCGGTTGTTAATCCAGGGGGCGTTGTTAAACAGAGAATCTGAGAGTTTGGGCGCGTTTATTTGAGGTGCGCAGCAAACCATGATAGTTTCACTCGGGCCCCCAGAGAGTGATTTCGAACTAGAGGATTTCCTAGAGACTATTCCCACGCGCCTAAGCCTTTTACAATTTGGCATTATGGAAAAAGCCCCGTCTGCTCTCGCATCAGGGCTTTGCGTTAACTAGCGGGGACGCAAAGTTCCCCGTTTCATGACTGGCTCCGCGCGACATAATAGAAACCGGCCTCGCCAACGCCTCCGCCCTTTTGGACAAAATGAAGAAAGGGAAAATAGCCGCCACACACATTCCGGCGCGATACAAAAAACCGGGCGGCCCTTGCAGACCGCCCGGCGCGGTATTCGCTTTGTACGCCTATCTGCTCAACCTTCTCCTCAAATATGCGAGCCCCATGAAAACGCTCCCGCCAGCTATCAGGATCATGCTTCCCGGCTCCGGCGTTATTGTGCCATAAACCGGCGGTAGTATTGGCGGATCAGGCGGTGCTGGCGGATCAGGCGGCGCTGGCGGATCAGGCGGCGCTGGCGGATCAGGCGGCGCTGGCGGATTAGGCGGCACTATCGCCGTCCGCACCGTTAAATATATCCGGCCGTTCTTCATGTTGCGGACGTCGGAGTCTATCGCCAGCGCGAAGCATCCATCCGACAGGTAACTCCGCATGTTCGCCAGTTGCCCCGCTGTGAAAGCGTATGCCAAGTTCTGCTTCTTCTTGGGCAAGTCGATATAGGTCAGGAGGTGCGTTTCACCAAAGGTCCAGACGTCGAAGTAGTCCGTGATAGACTTGCCGTCCTTGAAAGTCTTCAACGCAGGAAACGGCTTGCCAGGCTGATTGTTCAGCAAGTCCACATAGAGCGGGTACTTCTCCTTCTTCTTGTCATACACGCTGCTGAAGGTCAGCGTCGCGCCGGTGATCTGCTCATCGGGCGCCAGCTTCAGGTTGATGCCCCACTGATAAGCTTTCTTGTAATCAAGGTTAGGAAGGCCCTTTTGTGGGGCCTGGAAAACATACTGCGTAGCGAAGGCAGTCACGGAAGTGCAGACCAAGATGCACGCCAAGGCAAGCGAAACTACGGTCTTTTTCATCGTGTAACCTGCTGGTAAGAGTTTTTACTTCATGTGATTTAAGACCAAAATCATTTTTTAACTGTTATGTGCCCAATCTGCGCACACTAAACCACAATGCTTCCGTTAATGCTCTAGACACAACGAGCGCGGGAAAAATCTCGTTTTTTCTGGAATTTGTGCAGGGGGGTAATAGGAATTCGTGGCCGCCCTCCCAGAGCGTTCGGCCATTTTCGCGGCGGGACTCTTGCGTCTCAGTTCCCGCCCGCAAGTGTTACCCATGGCGGCCGACTCCGAGATGTGCGGCGCACCACAAGAATCTTCAAATCCGCCGGGAATCCACTTGGCTTTCGCGCGAAACCGTTGCCTGATCCTCCCACCGGTTAACGCACGTGAGAAACTTTAGAGAGGAGGACACATGAACCTCGGAAAAGACATCGCACTCTTGAAGCGCATGACGGTGGCTGAACTGCGACGGCGCTACGCGGAGGTCTTCGGCGAGGAGACTCGCAACCGTCACAAAGACTTCCTCGTCAAGCGCATTGCTTGGAGAATCCAATCGGTAGGGGAGGGCAGCCTCTCAGAACGCGCCCGCCGCCGGGCCGAGGAACTTGCAAGCGACGCGGACATCCGTATGCACGCGCCGAAAATAACCTCATTACCCGTACCTGCTCAGAGACGTGAAGGCGGAGCGGCCGGATCACGTGTGGTCCACGGACATCACGTACATCGGGATACGCGGGGGATTCGCGTACCTGACGGTCGTGATGGACTGGGCTAGTCGC
>Ga0315291_10011283_pt1 | contig 10896 bp, 9 predicted proteins | sample YL17G12_20_MG_FD_203070 | JGI IMG/M metagenome (GOLD analysis project Ga0315291, IMG submission 203070) | Sediment microbial communities from Yellowstone Lake, YNP, Wyoming, USA - YL17G12_20 | ecosystem: Environmental > Aquatic > Freshwater > Lake > Sediment | place: USA: Wyoming | collected... | reverse complement strand
AGAGATGCCGCAATCCAATCGTAGTACGATGATTGTGACGCTGGGTGGACAGCCGCAGGTCGTTACGTTTGCCCTGGATGGTTTGCTCGAAAAAGGCGCAGCGATCGAGGAAGTGATTGTGATCCATTTGTCGCCGCGAGATTCGGGGCGCACAAAGGGGGCATTGGACAGTCTGGCTGCTGAGTTTGTCGAGGATTCTTATGCCGGCCGGCCGTGCCGCCTGCGCTTCTTTCCCGTTCGTCACGCCAGGGGCGGACTGGAAGATATCCGCAACGAGACCGAGGCCAACGCGGCCTGGCTTGCGATCTATCACTTGATTGCCGATTTGAAGGCAGAAGGGCGACACTTGCACGTTTGTATCTCCGGTGGCCGTCGTATTCTGGCCCTGCTGGCGGTGAGCACGGCGCTGCTGCACTTTGATCACGGCGATCGCCTGTGGCACATGTACACCGATCCCGACTTTCTGGAACGCGCCCGGGACGGCGCCATCATGCACGCCTCACAGAGTGACAGCGTGCAGTTGATCGAGGTCCCACTGGCGCCCTGGGGCGCCTATTTTCCTCCGCTGCGCGCGCTGGCCCAGGCTTCGCCCCAAGAAGTCGTCGCGGCCCGGACTCACTGGCTGGACGAGGCGGAGCGCAAGCGCTGCCGGCAGGTAGTCGAACAACTGACGCCGCGCGAGTTAGATACCCTGCGGGCCTTTGCCGCCGGTCAGAACCCCCAGGAGGTCGCGGAGGCGCTGTGCGTCACCGTGCGGACGGTGCACGCGCACAAGACCAAGATACTCGATCACTGCCGCAATGCCTGGGAGCTGCCACCTGACGCGCGCTTAGCGTACTATTTCCTGCGCGAAAAGTTCGGGCGGTATTTTCAGACGCCGGAACCAGTATAGCACAGATGGAAGGAGGAGACATTGGAATCAGTTACAAGATTTCTTAGAAGAGTTTCCATTGAGAATGCAAGAGCCCGGTGGTATAGTATAAAGCGGAGGTGACAATGCGCGAGTTGGCGGTAACGCTAGAGACGGTGACGTTGTTGTTCCTGGGTGGGGCGGTTTTGCCTCAGGATAGCCTGTAGCGAGACGAGGGGAGGAGCCAGGATGCGAAATCTATGGTTAGTTCACGTGGGGCCAGTGCAAGAATTCATAGTCAGTGCCCGGCGTAGTCGCGATCTCTGGTTCGGATCGTGGCTCTTGAGTGAGCTATCGAAAACGGCTGCCCGAACCATAGCGGAGAGCAACGGCATGGATAGCCTGATCTTTCCATCCCCTGGAGAGATCGCAGCACTGCAGCCGGGAAGCGCTCTCAACGTAGCCAATAAGATCGTGGCGGTGATCGAACAGCCGCCTGAAGAGATGGCTCTGGCCACTCAGCAAGCTGTGATCAAATGTCTCCAACAGATCAGGGACAGTGCTTACGGCCACATCCAGGGCTCTTTCGAGCGACATGTGGCTGAACAGCAGGTAGATGACTTGGTAGAGTACTACTGGGCCGCTTTGCCGTTCCCACCCACGGCCGATTATGCTCAGGTGCGCAGACAGATCGAGGCGATCATGGTGGCGCGCAAGGTTACGCGCAATTTTGCGCCGATCATCTGGGGGCGAGATGTCCCCAAGTCTTCGCTGGATGGCTTGCGTGAGTCGGTGATCCCGGAATCGGTGTATGACCAAGTTCGCCGGGGGCAGATGAGTGAAGAAACGCTGCGGCGTCGCTATGGGGTGGGAAAGGCAGAGCGGCTGTGTGGTGTGGGCCTGCTGAAACGCCACGGCCAACGAGGTACAGGAGACCGTTTCTTCAGTACGTCGCACGTGGCAGCACTGCCTTTTCTACATCGGATCACCGACAAGGCCGCGGTGGAGGTCGGGCGGTATATACAGGCTCTTAAGGACATGGGTATCGCTGAGGATGCCCTGAGCCAGGTGCCTGGAAGCCCGCTCCCGGCTTTTGGCTCGTACGACGGACATTTGCTGTTCGAGGGGCGCCTGAGTGAGTTCTTTGCCGACCCAGAAGCGCTCGCCCAGGCCAAGAAGGCGCTCAAGGAATTCCTGACAAAGACAGCAGATGACCGTCGTCCTCTTCCTTACTATGCCCTGCTGAGGGCGGACGGCGACCGGATGGGCCGAGTGATTGACCATCAGAAAACTATCCAAGATCACCGCCGCCTGTCACAGGCGCTTTCCGAGTTCGCAGCCCGGGTGCCCGACGTGATCGTCGCCTACAATGGTTCTCCGGTGTACGCTGGCGGCGACGACGTGTTGGCTTTTCTGCCTTTGCACACGGTGCTGGCCTGCGCCCGAAAGCTGGCTGACGATTTTCGCAAGGCGTTGCAGGGCTTTCGAGATGCGGACGGCCGCAGCCCCACCCTGTCGGTAGGCGTTGCCGTGAGCCATCACCTGGAACCGCTGTCGGATGCGCTGGAACTGGCCCGCAATGCGGAGAAGATTGCCAAGTCTGAGCCAGGCAAAGATGCATTGGCCATTACCATCAGCAAGCGTAGCGGCGTGGATCGAACTGTATCGGGCCAATGGAACACTGTGGACGAGCGGCTACGGCTGTTTATCCAATTGCACCGCATGGAAGCCGTTCCCGACGGGGCGGCCTACGAACTGCACAGCCTAGTGCGGCGTCTCGGGGAACTAGAAGGCGGTCAAGATGACAACACACTGCAAAAGGCGATGCGGGCTGAGGCGGTGCGTATCCTGCGGCGTAAACAGGCCAGGCACGGCAGGGAGGCCATAGCCGAGGACACACTAAAGCATTTGGAGGCACTCATTGCCAAGGACAGGGTGGCGATAGATCGGCTTGCCGACGAATTGATCGTCGCACGGACCCTCGCCGAAGCAGCCGATCTGGCGGACCTGCCGCTAGACAAGGAGGACAATCATGCCGACCTGGATTATTGAACCGCGTGACCCGCTCATCGTGCGTGATGGCCGCCCGTTCGGTCCGACACCTGGTGCGCGCGCCGCTTCCCTTCCCTTTCCTTTTCCCTCGACCTTGGCTGGCGCCGTGCGCACACAAGTCGGTCGGGACGCCGACGGCGTTTTTGACGTCCGGCGTATTGATGAAGTCAAGAGAATAGCTGTGAGCGGTCCCCTGCTGGTGGAACTAGACGAGGTCAACGCCGTCCGGCGTTGGCTCGTTCCCGCCCCGGCTGATACCCTGCTGCTGGACTTGGACCCGCCGCACAAGGACCGGGCTATCTGCAAGCGACTTGTGCCACTGCACTTGCCGTCAGGCGCTCAGACCAACCTGCCCGGCGGGCTTAAGCCGGTGGGCCTGGCCCGGCCTGACCCCCGCAAGCCGAGGGGGCCGCGCTTTTGGTACTGGGATGGCTTTAGCCATTGGTTGACCAGCCCGCGGGAAGGAGAAGTCGCGCTACCCGAATTGGGCCACGATGGACCGATGCCGGAGCAGCGCACCCATGTACGCATCCGTCCGGACACGTCAACGGCCGAGGAGGGGGCCCTCTTTCAGACCCACGGCCTGGAGTTTACCCAACACTCTCGGCAGCGCCTGGCATTGGCCGTGATAACAGATGGGATTCTCCATCCCGACCTCGCGCCCCTGGGCGGCGAGCGTCGGCTGGTCAGTTGGCGTCAGAGCCAGGATACCCCGCCGGATTGCCCGGCGGCCGTACGGGATGCGATCATACAAAACGCAGCCTGTCGGGTTGTGCTGTTGACGCCAGCGCATTTTGCACAGGGTCACCATCCTGATTGGCTGCTCCAGCCACGTGCCGGGGTCTCACCTGTGCTGGTGGCTATGGCAGTCCAGCGGGCCCAGGTGGCGTCGGGCTGGGACCTGGAGTGGGGGCGCCCCAAACCCACGCGCCGCCTGGCCCCGGCCGGCACCGTTCTGTTTCTCCGGTTGCAAGGCGATCTATCAGCCATTGCGCAGTGGGCAGATGGGTTGTGGATGCAGTGCATTAGCGATGCAGAGCAGGACCGCCGTGACGGGTTCGGCCTGGCTGTGCTGGGCACCTGGTCTGGCGCCTTGGAAGAAATGGAGTGAAACCGATGAGAACACCACCGAACGTTCCACCACCGCCGGTCACAAAGCGCCCGGATGGGCGGTTCATTGCCCAGACACGGCGGTACAGGCTGATCACACCCCTTTTTGGCGGCGGGGTGATCCCGGCCGAGGCCGATCCGGTGACGGTGATCCGTGGCCCGGAGATTCGCGGCCATTTGCGCTTTTGGTGGCGGGCTTGCCACGGCGGGCGGTACAACGGCGATCGAGACGCCATGAAAGAGGCCGAAGACCGGCTGTGGGGCGCGTCCAGCACGGAGGCCAAGCCCAAACCGTCCCAGGTACAGATTCTCGTCGCCGTGGATTCGGAGGGTCAGCTAGACAGGCCATTCGAGGTCGTTGCAGGAAGTCCCGGACCGGGTGGCAAACCAAGGCTCAGGGTAAGAGCGCGTGCTGGCAGCATTGTTCCGCCGTATGCAGCTTTTCCATTGCAGCCCCCCCAAAACGAAGCGACCATTGGGATGCAGACGAAAGCTGTCCGTGTAGGTGTGGGTTTCACACTAACAATTTCGTTTCCACGGGACCACCAGGCGGATGTGGAGGCAGCCCTGTGGGCCTGGGAGATATTTGGCGGCCTGGGTGCCCGCACCCGGCGCGGCTTCGGCGCCTTGTGCTGCACACACCTAGACGACGACGCCGTACCACTGCCCCAGGCCAGCAATGCAAAGGCCTTCATCGAACAAGGACTGAGGAAGCACGTCGTGGGCGGCCGCTGGCCGGACGGGGTGCCGCATCTGAGCCAGAACACCCTGTTCAAGGTCAGGCTGGGAACAGATGCCCTGGCTGCCTGGCGGGATTTGATCGCCAGGCTCAAGAGCTTTCGCCAAGCCCGCAACCCCGGCACGCAACCCAATCGGCCCGGCCGCAGCCGGTGGCCTGAGCCGGATGCGATTCGGCGGCTCACCGGCCGCAGGGCAAAGCTGCACGCTGGTGCACTTTCGGCTCTTGACAAGTTCCCCCGCGCGGCTTTTGGGCTGCCGATCGTCTTTCACTTTAAAGACTACGGCGACCCACCGGACACAATGCTCGAAGGAATCGAGGGCGAGCGCCTGGCAAGTCCTCTGATCCTGCGACCTATTGCCTGTGTCGCCAACCAAGCGGTGGGCCTGGCGCTTCTCCTAGAGGCACCCCACACACCCCCTGGCGGCCTGATTCTAAAAGACGCGCCCAACGATCCTTCGGTCAGCGCCAGTTTGACCCCGGCGGAGGCTCAGACGATCCGACCGTTGGGTGGCCAGGCCGACGTTTTGCGAGCTTTTCTAAACACACTTTAAGGAGGGATTCCGATGAATGCGCGCTTGTTCTTTGTTCATGCCCTTTCGCCGCTTCACGCTGGCACGGGCCAGGGCGTGGGGGCTATTGACCTGCCGATTGCCCGGGAAAAGGCAACCGGCCTGCCGTTCGTGCCTGGCTCGTCGGTCAAGGGCGTCCTCCGCGATAGCTGCACCGACCCGGACAACCGGAAAAAGGTCTTCGGCCCCGATACAGACCGTGCCGAAGAGCACGCCGGATCGGCCCAGATCTCCGATGCACGTCTGTTGCTATTGCCCATCCGTAGCCTGGCCGGCACCTTTGCCTGGGTCACCTCACCTTACGTTCTCCGTCGTTTCCTGCGCGATGCCCAGGACGCCCAGGCAGCCGGATTGCCAACATCTGTTCCCTCCCTGGCCTCGGAGAGTCAGTGCAGGGTCACCCAGGACGCCTGCCAGATCAGCATCGCAAGCGGTAACACATTCCAAGTCTACGTGGAGGACCTGGACCTGAGTGCGGTTGCCGACCCGGCGGTGAATACGTGGGCCACCTGGCTCGGCTCCAAGGTATTACCCAACGATCCCCAATGGCAACAGATGTTGCTCCAACGCCTGTGTGTGGTTCACGACGACGTGTTGAGCTTCTTGCTGGAGACGGCGACCGAGATCACCGCCCGCATCAAGCTCAGAGAAGACGCCAAGACGGTCCAGAAAGGTGGCTTGTGGTACGAGGAAGCGCTGCCGACCGAAACCGTACTGTACGGCCTGGCAGTGGCCACACCAGTCAAGGCCACTGTCCAGGAGGTCTTTGCGGTGCTCCAGAGCCTGATGGGCCAGACCGTACAGGTGGGCGGTAAAGCCACAGTAGGGCGCGGCCTGTGCCGCTTCCAGATGGCGTAGCAGGGAGGACGACGATGCAAACCCGGGATCAGAAATACGCGACCAAGGCCTTTGAACAGGTATCTGATGTGTTTCGAAATATGTCAGAGGTGAATCGCAAGAAATATGGGGCGATGGCCCACAAGCTGCCGGTGCTGATCCGTACCGCCGGACTGGCCCAGGCGTTGGCCTTTGTAGATTCGCGCAGCGAAGAGCCGCAGAAGCGCCTGCTCGAGCACCTGGCCGAGGCGGTTGGCGCCGGCACAAAGGCAGATCTGCTCAACCGCAGTCGGACGGCTTTGCTGGCGGAGTATATGCGCCTGACGCAGGAGGTGGTGGCCGCGCTTCTGTGGTACAAGCGTTTTGCCCAGTCCGTATTGGGCATTGAGGCAGGCGAGGAAGGAGTATCGCCATGAGCACACAGCGCCAAAGGCTCCGCACTCTCAGACAGACCTCCACTACCAATGCGGGGCTCTGGCTGGACAAGTACATTCGCGAGCAGTCGCCGGAGGACAAGGAAAGCCGCCGTGAGTTGGTGAGCCAGGTGGCTGAGCTGCATGAACCGCCGGAATATGCCGAATTTTACAGGCGATGGAGGACGGCGCTATCCTCGTGTCGGGCAGAGATGCGTGAAGCCCGTGTGCAGGGGCGGATGGTCGTTGGGCTGGGCGAGGAGAGCGTTCTGGAGACTGCGGTGGCTCTGCACCACACGTATGGCGTGCCCTACATCCCCGGCAGTGCTCTCAAAGGGCTGGCCGCTAGTTATGCCAGTCAGCATCTTGACCCGGCGGCCTGGTGTGCCTCCAGCCCGGCCTACAAGACCCTGTTCGGTACCACGGACGAGGCCGGCTATGTGACTTTTTTCGACGCTCTCTACGTGCCGGGCTCGGGCCACGATGGCAACGCACTCTATCCAGATGTAATGACAGTTCACCACCCAGATTATTACCAGCGGGGCGATCGACCGCCAGCCGACTGGGACAGCCCGACACCGATTCCGTTTCCCAGTGCTACCGGCAGCTATCTGATCGCATTGGCAGGACCGGCAGAGTGGGTAACCGCAGCGTTTGACATTCTGGCACTGGCCCTGGCCGAGGTGGGCATCGGTGCCAAGACATCGAGCGGTTATGGGCGTATGGTGTTTCAGACACCACCTGCCACCGCGCACCCTGAGCGGGGACGGATTCGCGCTGTCTCGTCAGCACCGGCTGATCCGGAGCGGGCCGCGGTCCATGCGTTCCTCACGCAGCTCAGCGTGCTTCGCCACGACCGGGTTGCGCCTGAAATCCCCCAGTTTGTGGAACGCTGGCGCAGGCTGGAGGCAGGGGCTGGGCTCAAGCGTCAGGTAGCCGAGGCGATTCTGGCCAAAGTGCGCGAGGCCGGGCGTGAAAAAGCTTCGGCCGAAAAGCCGTGGTACAAAGAACTGCTGAGCAGTCTGACTGACTGACAGACCAGACATTATGAGGTGAAAGGACAATGAACGAGTTTGCCGGTAGACCTATGATCGTGCTGGCAGGTGAGCAGGCGGCACCTAATCTACTGCCAGCGCGCCAGTTTCAACCAAAACGGGTTGTCATCCTGCATACCACCTTGGCAAAGAGTAGACGGATGGCCGAAAACCTGGCCCTGTGTCTCCAGGAACTGCAGCCTGAACTGCGCCCGATCGCCGACTATGATCCGGCCGGGGCTATCCAAACCCTGGAAGGGCTACTCGTCGAGTTCCCCTGTGCGACCGTGAATATCACCGGAGGTACAAAGCCTATGTCACTGGCTGCGCTCCTTGCCGCCCGCGAGGCCCACGGCCGGCCCTTCTATGTGCGCAGCCAGGGTGCCAAAACCGAGGTGGATATCTATGTCTTTGATAAACGGGGCCTCCCCGCTATCGGTGAGACGATTACCATCTCGAACACGATCAGCATTGATGACTATCTGACCGTCTACTTCGGCAGGGCCTATCAGTTCACGGGTTTTACGAAGAGCCAGGGTGGGGCCTTTGAGAGAGCGGTCTCGACGACGCTTGAGCCGCAAGTGGACGAAATCAGAGCCGGCTGGAAGCATGAAAGCGGTGCCGTAGATGTTGATCTCGTGGTACGCTGCAACAATCAGATCGGTATCATCGAGGTCAAGAGTGGAGGGAGAGCCAGAACTACAGAGGGGATCAAGCAGTTAGCCGTGGCCGGGGGACAACGTTTCTTTGGCACCTATGTCCGGCGGATCTTGGTCATAGATCAGCTCTGGACTGACCAGAGCAACAACCGGGCACTGGCAGAGGCCCTGGGTATTGTGCTGATCGAACTGCCCGGTTATGCAGCAACGGGCACGCTAGACGATGCCGAGTGTGCTACTCTGATAGACAGAGTTCACTCGGCGTTGGGCAGGCCTACAAAAGAGGAGGGGGCCCCATGATCCTCCTCAACTTTTCCCACCCCCTCACCCCCGCCCACCAGGCGCAGGTCAAGGCGCTCACCGGCCAACCAGTGGAGCGCGTGGTCGAGGTGCACAGCCAGATTGACCCGCAGCAGCCGCTCGCTCCCCAGGCCGCCGCGCTGGCCGACCAGTGCGGCCTGACCCCCGCCGAGTGGCAGTCCGCGCCGCTCCTGGTCAACCCACCCTCGCTCAACTTTGTCGCCGTCGCGCTGCTGGCCGAGCTGCACGGGCGCTGCGGCTACTTCCCCGCCCACCTGCGCCTCCGCCCCATTGCAGGCAGCCTGCCTCCCCAGTACGAGGTAGCCGAGATCCTGGACCTGCAGGCCATCAGAGACACTGCCCGGAGAAAAAGATGACCCCACCTCTCCATCCTCCATTCTTCATTCTCCATCCTCCATCCTCCATCCCCCATTCTTGCCCAAAAGGAGGCCCAAATTGACCTCAACACTCTACGTTGACAAATCCACCGCCACCTTCGCCGATCCGCTGCTGGCCTTCGGACTGGCGGCGGTGGTGCACGACGTGCTGGAACGCACCGGCAAGCGCGGCCAGTCCACGCTGCGCCTGAGCGACTGCGGCGCGTACTACCGCCTGGACTGTTCTCCCACCCTGGACGACGCCCGGCTGACGGCGATGAAAGGGCCCTATGCGCCAGCCAGGGCCATCCGCACGGCCAAGAATGCTGCCGATCTGCCGTCCGACCTGCCGCCGCTGGCGCTGGTGGACTATGAGGCCGAGCGCGACAAGCGTGCCGCGTTCTTCGAGGTCCGCAAGGGCCTGCCCAAAGAGGCCCAGGTCGCCCTGGCGCGGGGCGAGGAGCACCCGGCGCTGGCTGCGCTGCGTGGGCGGGAACCGCATCCTGATTGGGACGTCTTCCGCGCTATCAACCCTTCGGCGTTGCCTGGCTACAACAAACTGATGGGCTGGTGGTGGGCGATCCAGGACGGGCTGCCTGAAGTGTTGGCGCTCGTGCGCGACCTGTTTGCCAAGACGCCTAACGACCTGGACGCCGCCATCGCGGCCTGGGCGGAACTGGACAAAGCCCACGGTTGGGGCATCAAGCCCGGCACGACCGCCGCCCAGGTCTACAACCCCGGCCAGGGTAAGGGGCAGAACCGCACCAAGGCCGACAGGCTGCAAATGAGCAACCTGGACGGTTTCTGGCTGGCCGAGTGGCTCAAGGCGGTCGGCTTTTACCGCGCTGCGCTGACCAGGAACCTGAGTGGGGTCAAGGACCGCAAGACCTACGTTCTGTCCCCCACCGAGATTGACCTGGAAGAGAGCAGCCGGATCATGAGGGCTTTCCGGGGCCGCATGGCCCGTGCCGAGACCGCCATCCGCTCTGACGTGCTGGCCGCGCTGCGCTATACTCAGGCTATGCTCGAATTCACCCGCCAGCGGGAAGGAGCCAGCCTGAAAGCGCGACTGTTCACACGCCAGCGGCCATCCCACGTGGTAGCCGGCTTCTACAGCGCCTTCTACAAGGACCTGGGCAACGCTGTAGCGGTGATGAATCTCTCCTTCATCGGGCTGCCGGGCTGGATCCGGGTGGAGAGCGAGAGCGATGTGGCGGACGGCCTGGAAGTGTTGGCCGAGCACGAGGCCATCGTGCGCCGGTTCGATGAGAGCCACGGCGACGCCCACAACCTGCTGCTCTCCTACCGTGATTTCGTGTCGGGGAGTGACCTGCGCCCCTTCTTCGAGTTCACCACCGCCTACAGCGGTTACTTGATCGGCCAACGGGAGCGGCCGGGCGGCCGCGCCCGCCAGTTCACGACCACAAATCTCAGGAGGTTGATGATGAACAGTCCAGAAGGACCCCGTTTGAGCAAAATTCTGGAAACGCCAGGCTTCCAGCACATCGCCTACGCCATCCGCCAGGCGACGGTCACGGCCCAGTACCGCAAGCAGCAGGGCGACCGGCGCTACGACGTGCGCTACGGCCTGGGGCAGCAGTTGGCGCGCAAGGCCGCCTATCCCCAGGAGTTCATCGCCGAACTGGCCGGCTTTCTGGCCAGGTACAACGCCGAGAATGCGCAGGTGATGGAGAACCGTCCCGGCCCCTACCGGCGCAGCGTCCAGACCAGCGACATTGACGACGTCGTGGCGCTGATAGACGAGTATGGCGACTCGCGGCTGATCTGCAACCTGCTCGTGGCCTATGGTTACGCCCGCCTGCCGTGGGAGGGTGTAGGGGAAACGCCGGAAGAAAAGGGTGAGGGGGAAGAGGAGGAAATAGCAGACGACACTCGGGGAGAGAATGAAGAATAGAGAATGAAGGATAGAGAAGAAGAATAGAGCATGAAGAA
>Ga0315291_10011282_pt1 | contig 10896 bp, 5 predicted proteins | sample YL17G12_20_MG_FD_203070 | JGI IMG/M metagenome (GOLD analysis project Ga0315291, IMG submission 203070) | Sediment microbial communities from Yellowstone Lake, YNP, Wyoming, USA - YL17G12_20 | ecosystem: Environmental > Aquatic > Freshwater > Lake > Sediment | place: USA: Wyoming | collected... | reverse complement strand
TGCAGCGCAATTATGTCGAAGCCCAAAAAGCCATCCGCACAGCAGCACAACTATATGAGAAGACTGGAGATCTTGAGGGTCAAGCCTCAGCGAATCTGACAGCAGGGGAGATTGCTAAAGCACGCGCTGACTATGAGTTAGCGAAGGACGCGTTTTACCAGGCGCGCGCGATCTACCGACTTACAGGTTCACGAGTGGGCCTGGCCAATGCTCTGCGCGCCCTTGCATCAGTGCAACTGCTTCTCAGGGAGTTTGCGCCCGCAAATGCTTCGCTTCATGAGGCCCTGATTCTGTATCGGGAAGTGAACCAACGCTTCGGCGAGGCGCATACGCATCTTCTCCTAGGAGACACCTCTCGCCTTCAGGGGTTCTATGATGCTGCAGCGTCTTCATACGATCAGGCACGGTTTCTCTTTCAACAAGAGGGCCAAACATCGAGCGAAGCGGATGTTCTCTGGAGGCTGGCACACCTCGAAAGTCTGAGGGGTAACATGGAGGGCGCTCGCCAGAGGTTCATTGAAGCACAGCTTTTATACAAGCGAGCCAGGAATGTGACCGGTCAGGCAAACGTGTACCTTGGGCTCGGCGAAATAGAGCGGGTTCAGGGCAAGGATGAGCAGGCGATCGAATTGTTTCGGAGTGCCCTAGCAATCTATGTAGACAGCAACGATCGACTCGGTCAGGCAAATGCGCTAAGGAGCCTTGGTACAGTTGAGGCGCATGCGGGGCAGTCTAGGTCCGTGGAGCACCTAAAGGCAGCAGCGGAACTCTTTCGTGCGCTCGGTCTCACTGAAGACGCGGCTGGTATAGAAGTCATGGTCACGCACTCGGAGGGCGAGCATAACTAAGCCAATCAACGCGCAGAGTTTCGCCCTGGCAGAGCTTCGCTCTAGAAAGCGATTTCTTCTCTTCCGCGCCCGTCTGAGTCTGTGCGCTAGAAGCTCTCTTTACAGTCGCGATCGGCCTTGTTTTCTTGTGGGCCGTTTTCTGACCTGAGGAGATTGACCGGATCTCGCGGGCTTCCCGCGCTTCGCCGCACTGATCCCCACTCTCGCCCGGCTCGGGCTGCTTGGCTTACGAGCTTTCTTTGATGTTGTTCTCACTCGGGCCGGCCTTGGGACTCTCGCAGTTCTGGAACTGCTCTTTGTGCCAGCGGACTTATCAGCAGCGCCTACTCTGGCCCCTCTTTCAATTTCTACCTTGACTGCCCTGCTGGCCTTCGGCCGCTTGATCCCCTTCCTTCTGGCGAAATCATAAAGCTCCTTCGCCTTCTGGGCGATGTGCTCCGCGCTTACTTCAAACTCCTTGATGAGTTCCCACGGCGCGCCAGATTCACCGAATCTGTCTTTGACGCCTATCATGCCCATGATCACGGGTAAGCCGTAGGTTTCCTTAGCCTGGGCGACGACTGCCGCAACGCGGTTACCCAGACCGCCGACCTGATGCTCCTCCGCGCTGACAACAATTCCTGTTTCAGCGCAGGCTCTCACGATGGTGCGTTCATCCATGGGCTTCACCGTGTGCATGTTCACGATTCTAGTCTCAAGACCATACTCCTTTTTGAGTATATAAGCTGCCCGCATCGCTTCAGGAACTTCGGGGCCGCAGGCCACTATGGTCAGGTCCTCATTCTCATTCTTGTACTTGGAAGAAAGTACGGTCTCAAAGGCATCGATGAAATTGTCCTTCTCGCCTCTGAACCTGATTACGTTAGCTTCGCCGAACTTGAAAGGAGTCGCCGCACTGGTAACGATGGGCGTGGCTTCTCTTGCGAACCTCAGATACTTGGGACCAAACACTTCAAAGAGCAGGATCTTGCCAGCCTTGGCAGTCTCGATCGAATCACAAGGCACGACAACATTCATGCCTGGAAGACCGCACATCTGGAACAGCTCTTCGAGAGCCTGGTGGGTGGCACCGTCTGGTCCAACAGAGACACCGCCGTGAGCACCAGCGATGAAAACGTTAAAGTTCCCGTAACAAACAGTGGTTCTCAACTGGTCAAGATTCCTGCCCGAAGCAAACACGCCGTACGTGCCAAAGACCGGGAGCTTTCCTTCCTTGGCGAGACCCGCGGCCACGCCTGTTGCGCTCTGTTCGGCAATTCCCATACTGAGGAATCTATTCTTCCGATGGGGATGTTTTGAATGGAACTCACTAATTGCAATCGACCCGGAGATGTCGGCTCCCAGACAAACTACCCTTTCGTCGTCGCCAGTTTCTCTGAGGGCGCAGCCAAAGCCAACCCTCGTCGGATCCATCTGAACTTTCATTCGCGGCCCAACGTTCCAGAAATAATCCCTCGAAAACTTGGGCATCTTGGCATTGAGTTCCCTGTCTGCCTTGGCCTGGTAGCGCTTCGCCCTCTCCATGAGCCTTTCCACCGGCAGCTTGTCCCTTAGACCCAGTTCCGTGAGCCCCTCGAGCATCTGCTCATAGTTCGGCGCTTTGCCGTGCCAGCCAGCCACGTTTTCCATAAAGCTGACGCCCTTCCCCTTTATCGTGTGGGCGATTATGACCGTAGGCTTCCCCTTGAAGCTCTTCGCCTGCTCAAAGGCATCCAGTATCTGCTTCATGTCGTGGCCGTCTATCTCTATGACGTTCCAACCGAAACTCTCGTACTTCTTGTTGAGAGGGTCGACGTCCATCACTTCTTCGACCCATCCGTCGATCTGTAGCCTGTTCTTGTCTACGATGCCACAGAGGTTATCGAGTTTGTAGTGACCGGCTTCCATTGCGGCTTCCCAGATCTGCCCTTCTTGCTGCTCGCCGTCGCCCATGAAGCAGTAGACCCTGTGGTCACGATTATCGAGCTTCGCGGCAAGAGCGATCCCGTTCGATATGCTCAAGCCTTGGCCTAGTGAGCCCGTAGACGCCTCAACACCCGTGAGCTTAAGCCAGTGAGGATGGCCTTGGAAAGGACTGTAGAGCTTTCTTAAGGTTACGACTTCCTCGATATCAAAGTAGCCGCTCATACCCAAGCAGAGATAGAGGGATGGAGCCTTGTGTCCGGTTGACCAGATTATGCGGTCTCTTCCCTCCCACTGAGGATTCCTAGGATCGTGTCTGGCCACGTTCAGGTAGACAGCGGCTGCAATGTCCATGATCGAGAGTGTGCCGCCGGCATGGCCGGACCCCGCCGCTGCAAGACAGATGAGATTGTAACCCCGAAGCAGATTGGCGGCTTCAACCAGCTCCTCTGCCGAGAGTTGCTTGAGAATTTTGCCGCTCGTTGAATCAATTACTGGCATAGTTCCTCCCGCGAACACTCAGAAATGCGTGCGAAAACAATCCTAAAAAGGATAGACGAAGCGGACGTGTGAGTCAAGGGCGAATCGGGGCCAACCGCTACCGGAACCGGAGGATAGGTAACGCCTCCTGCGAAAGCAAGAGTGCTTCGGCCAAATGGTTGTTGGAACCTCGGATAGGTGGCGCCTCCCAATATGTGACCCGCCACTTTTTACGGTATCTCAGGCGCTTCGCCGGTAGTTGCTGGATTTCTAGCTTGCTCTGTGGAGGGATCGAGCAGAGAGATGATTGAAATATCGAGGGCTGACCCGCCTGGGCCAGCCCTCGATCTAAAGCGTTCCTTGCGGGCAAAGCCTTCCCTAAATCGTGATAAGCTGCACCAGCTCGCGCACGGCGTTCGCAGACTTGTTGAGTGCCGCTTTCTCTTCGTCCGTCAGCTTGAGCTCTATTATCTGCTCGACTCCCATTGCGCCGATCTTTATGGGAACACCAACATAAAGATCCCTTATGCCATATTCCCCTTCCAGATAGGCCGCGCACGGGACGACTCTCTTCTTGTCCTTGAGCACCGACTCAACCATCTGCACCACGGCAGCAGAAGGAGAATAGTAAGCGCTTCCGGTCTTGAGCAGAGCCACAATCTCGCCGCCGGCTTTCCGGGTCCTGCTGACGATGGCGTCGATTTTCTCCTTAGACATAAGTTCGGTTATGGGAACGCCGGCAACCGTTGTGTACCTGGGAAGGGGCACCATGTCGTCGCCGTGCCCGCCCAGCACCATCGCCTGGATGTCCTCAACCGAAACGTTGAGTTCCATCGAAACAAAGCACCTGAAACGAGCAGTGTCCAGGATTCCTGCCATCCCAAAAACGCGATGCTTGGGAAACTTGCTCACCATTTTTGCCACGTGACACATTGCGTCAAGAGGATTTGAAACAATGATGAGTATGGCGTTGGGCGAATACTTGATAACTTGCTCGGTTACGCCCTGAACAATCTTCTTGTTTACGTCCAGAAGCTCATCCCTGCTCATCCCCGGCTTCCTCGGAAGCCCGGCTGTAATGACAACGATGTCCGAGTTCGCCGTGTCTTTGTAGTCGTTCGTGCCTACGACCTTGGTGTCAAAGTCCTCGACTGGCCTGGTCTCCATCAAGTCGAGGGCTTTCCCTTGAGGCATGCCCTCAATAATGTCAATAAGAACGATGTCTGCTAACTCCTTTTCTGCTGCCCAGTGCGCAGCAGTAGCCCCAACGTTTCCACCGCCGACGATAGTTACCTTGTTCTTCATTGGCATCCCTCCTGGATGAACGGGTAGGTCTCTAGAAAGAGCCCAGGGTTCGTCTCAAGAAAACCCCAGATCAAAGACGGACTGACGTCTATCAGCCATAGATAGCAACTTGTTATTTTCCCTGTTGCTACATAGTGTGTCAACAGAATTCTGGGTCGCTGTGTTTAACCAGAGGGGTTCTGACACTGGTTAAGCCAAAGCGATCATGTCAGTGTTTTGCGCCAAGGCGGTTTGGGCACTGGTTGAGCCAAAGCGAAAACGCCACCGCCGGGCGCAAGTTCGAGCCCAGTAATCCAAAGACCACACCCCACCCATCTTCGAGACACTCCGCGGGGTTCACGCACCTGAACTCTTGAGGGACCCTCTTCCTACAGCGACACTTTTCCTGCCAACTTGAGCGGCACTCCCACTGCTGATATAATCTCGCCATGCAAATGGCAAAAGATATCCCAAAGACAGCATGGCTTCTCGCGGTTGTCTGGCTTATCGTCTCGATTGTCATATTTCATACGGGTGCACTCCTTAAGCTTATTAAGTTGGTCAGCAGGATGATGTAATGGACCTTCTGTATTTTCTCCTCGCCGTTTTTTTCTCCCTTGCGCTGGGCCGGAGGCTGCTGAACCTGCTGCGAATTCACGAGAGACACTTTTCGCAGGAACTGTTTCTTTCGTTTGGAAGCGGGTGGCTTGTACTTGCGATCCTCACGACTGCTCTCGGTTTTTCACACGCGATCTACCGATGGCTGTTTGTATGCGTGACTTTGGGCGGGCTTGCAGTGTTCTGGCGAGAAGCCTGGCAAATCGCGGCACTCCTCGTGAGATCTTTGAGAGGTTTGTTTCGCACCCCCTTTCTTGCAATCGTCGTTGCTCTTGTCGCCATCCCTCTTCTCATTGATTTTCTGGCCTCTCTCGCCCCCCCAACATTTACGGACGTGGTCCTCTACCATCTTGAAATGCCGAGGCAATATCTCAGAGCACACAAAGTGTCGTATATCCAATCAATCATCTATACTTCCTATCCCCAGTACATAGAAATGATCTTTCTTTTCGGATATGCGTTGAAGGGGGAGATCGTGAGCCAGCTTCTCTCCTGGTCCTTCACGCCCTTCTTCGCCCTGGGTGTCTATGCAATGGTGAGAAAAAGGGCACGCCGGGAGTTTGCAGGCCTCGCGGCTCTGGCGTTCGTATCCATGACGCCGGTTGCGAAATACGCTGGCACGGCCTACGTTGACATCCAAACTGCATTCTTTGCTTTTGTGTCCGTCTATGCGCTTCTCAGGTTCCTTGAGACCTACGAAAGAGGGTCGCTGTTGCTGAGCGCTCTCGCGGCGGGTCTCTCTCTCGGTGCAAGAATGTCAAGTGTTTTCTTCATTTGTGTCGCCGCATTGATTCTCTTCCTCGCCCTTCGGCGCGAAGCGGGAAGGTTTAGGCTCACGGTGATCTATCTGGGGATATCAGCCCTTGTAGCGATGCCCTGGTACCTCAGCGCGTACCTGAATACTGGCAATCCCGTGTTTCCATATTTCTACAAATTTCTGGGTGGAAGAAACTGGAATGAGCTTTCGGATTCTGTCATGTCGTTTTTCGTGGCGCGGCCGCATTACAGTGGCGTGACCTCTGCAAGGGGACTCATATTATTCCTTTGGAATCTCTTCGGAGGCGCTCACCGCGTCTCTCTGGCACTGCTTGCGTTTCTTCCCCTCGTACCTCTTGCGCTGAGGGTTGACAGGGAAATCCGCATAATACTCATTGTCTCTTTTTCTTGCCTTGTACTTTTATCTTTCTTTGTGGTACAGGCGAGATTCCACCTTGTTTCGTTTGCGCTTCTACTCGTCCTCTCGTTTCTTGCCGCGGCGTCGCTTTCCAGAATGGGAAGGTTTACGAGATACCTTTGCTATCTTATCATCGTTCTCGGCCTCGCGAGGGGGCTCGAAATCCACTGGGGGTGCAACTTTGACGCAATGCACTCCGTAGTGACCGGAGAAAAGAGGGAAAACTACATTCGAAGGAATTTCCCCGACTATGACGCAATGCAGTGGATGAATAGAAACCTTCCGGCGGGCAGCAAGGTACTAATTTGGGCGTTTTCAGGCTATTACCTTGACCATGATTACGTGTGGATGGGACCACTGAGGCAGGGCTTAATAGATTTCACGAAGGTAAAGAACGCCGAGATGCTTGCGGAGCGCATGAGGGAGCTTGGAGTCACCCACGTCTACTACAGACCGGGCCACAAAGAGGTGGTGATTCCAAGAGCTCTTGGGGTTTTTGTGGACATGGATTCACTGCAAGTTGAACTGGAAAGAAAGTTTCTCACGCCGCTTGCAAACTTCGGTGATGCGAGGGTCTTCGGTGTGAAATATTCGGGCGTAAACCCCGTGACCGTGAGTTCTCGAGGCGTGGGTTCCGCGGCGACGAGCCGCCCTGGCCGCGGGCTATCCGCACCGGGAAAACCCGCAGAAGTGGCACACCACGCAACCACCCTGGGGTTCCACAATGCCCCCGCAGTCCGGGCACGTGAGTGGTTGAGCCAGGGGGCCTTCCTTGGCACTCGTTGATCTGGCAGGCTCACCAACCCGAGGCACAGAACCGGCGCCGGAGACAGACGAACGATCGAGAAACCTCTCTATGGCTTTTCCTATGGCGTCAGGGCAGGAAAGGACCTGGCTACCATTGTCCCACAGGGGCTGGGGACACCTAATCCCCTTTAACTGTTTGAGCGTCGAGCGCACGTCTAGACCTGATCTCAGGGCCAGAGACAAAAGCCTGCTGATGGCTTCAGTTTGAGAGGCAGCGCAACCACCGGTCTTTCCGAGCCTGGCAAAGACCTCAAAGGGCCCCTGCTCGTCCTCGTTAACTGTGACGTAGAGATTCCCGCACCCCGTCCCTATCTTTTCGGTGGACCCTCGCGTAACGAGAGGCCGCGAACGTGGTGTCAGCTTTCCCCTGGGCTTTCTGCCTTCTTTGCCTATGGTAAGGACCTGGCGCTCGCGGCTACCGTCGCGATAGATAGTTACTCCCTTGCACTGGAGTCGATAGGCAAGCATGTATGCGTTTTCTACGTCTTCTACCGTGGCGTCGCGTCTAAAGTTTATCGTCTTTGAGACGGCATTGTCCGTGTGCTTCTGGAACGCGGCCTGCATCCGAACGTGCCACTCAGGTGTGATATCGTGTGCCGTAACAAAGACCCTTCTAACGTCCTCGGGAATCCCCTCGATGTCTTTGAGACTTCCCTTGGCCGCGACAGCCCTGGCAAGCTCCTCGGTGTAAAAACTCCCATCCTTTGCGACCTTGCCAAACACACTGTTGACTTCGGGGAGCTCCGTGTTGTCCATCACATTTTTTACATATGAAAGGGCAAACAGTGGCTCGATGCCGCTCGAGCAGTCCGCCAATATGCTCAGCGTACCGGTCGGAGCTATCGTTGTGGTCGTGGCGTTGCGCACCCTGAGGGCGCCGGGAGAGTCATAGACACTTCCTCTGAAGAAGGGGAAGACACCTTTTTTCCTGGCAAGTTCAACGGAAGCCTTTTTGGACTCTGCTTGCATAAAGCTCATCACTTTTTCGGCAACTTCGATCGCATCCTCGGAGTCGTAGGCAATCCCTAGATTCAGGAGCATGTCCGCAAACCCCATCACCCCGAGGCCTATCTTGCGTGTTCCTTTTGTCATCTTTTCAATGTCGGGAATGGGATATTTGTTCACATCTATCACGTTATCCAGGAATCTCACCGCGATGGATACGACCCGTCGGAGCTTGTCAAAGTCAACTGCCGGGTTGCCGTTCGTGGTTTTCACCATTTTGGACAGGTTGATGGAACCCAGATTGCACGACTCGTAAGGCAGAAGAGGTTGTTCGCCGCAAGGATTGGTGCTCTCTATCTGGCCAAGATGAGGCGTCGGATTGTCACGGTTGAGTCTATCGAGAAAAACAATGCCTGGTTCGCCATTCTTCCAGGCCATGAGAACAATTAGCTTGAACACTTTTCTAGCCTTGAGCTTACCTATTGCCTCGTTTGTTCGCGGGTTTATCAGGTCGTATTCTTCGTCCTTCTCGGCTGCCTCCATGAACTTCTCGGTCACACCAACAGAAAGATTGAAATTGTTGAGACAGTTCTCCTTGTTCTTTGCCGTGATGAAATCAAGAATATCGGGGTGATCAACGCGAAGAAGTCCCATGTTGGCGCCCCTTCGTGTTCCCCCTTGCTTGATTGCGTCAGTGGCTGCGTCAAAAACGGTCATGAAGGAAACCGGCCCGCTGGAGATTCCTCTTGTGGAAAGCACAACGTCGTTTCTGGGTCTCAGTCTCGAAAAAGAAAATCCAGTGCCGCCGCCGCTTTTGTGAATCAACGCGGTATTCTTGACGGCCTCGAAAATGCTGTCCATGGAATCTTCGACGGGAAGAACAAAACAGGCCGAGAGCTGTTGCAACTCAGCGCCCGCATTCATCAAAGTCGGTGAATTGGGAAGAAATTCGAGCGCAGCCAGGACTCTGGAAAAGTCCTCTTCTATTCTCGCCACTTCTTCCCGGCTCTCATACTTGGCGTCCGCGGAAGCGACGTTCTCTGCAACCCTTCGCAGCATCTCCTCGGGTGTCTCGACGAGTTTCCCAGATTCGTCTTTCCTCAGGTATCTGCGCTCGAGGACTTTCAACGCATTCTCTGAGAAGTGAGTCCCGGCTTCGCAACCACCACGGTTGCATCGCGAGGTCCTACCCCGGTGCACAGACTTTTTTGAAGTTGGAGATTTCACAGGAGCGCCCGGCGCATCATGTATTGCTTTTGCCATTGCTGCCACTCCCGAGCTTTAGTGTGGAGAAAGATTGCGTGGTTCAAAAGGCGTACGAAACGGAACCGGAATTTCCCTTTGGAGAAACTCCGGTCCGAAACATTCCGAAACAAATCGACTTAACCCTATCTAGTGGCGTCGTGGACTATAGACATCAACATATAGTGGTGTCAAGAAAAATATGCCCCGTCTGATTGATAACCAGATTTCTTTCTAACCTCATTATATTCAGCCGGTTAGCACTGACAATTTGACCTGATGGAACTCCGGTTTCGAGCAACTCCATCCGTGGCAGGAAACGGCCTCGGAGGTCGCTTTCAAGAATGTCACAGACGGGTCCTGTCGACGCAACGGCGTCGTATTGTCGACGAGGTCGCGGCGTACCGGATGAGATCGCGGCCTACCGCTCAAACAAAGTGACGTTTTTGATGCGCTTACTGTCCGATTTCGGGTGAGGGGGAGGGTCTGAAGACAAGCAGTAGTCTAGTGCGCTCTTCCCTACTCAGAATCACGAACCAGGAGCTTGATCCGTAAATCAAAAATATGACGGCGAACTCAATCAGAAGCAAAAAGAGGGATCGAGGTTCGACCATGTTTCTCATAAGAAAAGTGGCTGTTCCGATCGGAAGACCCAGAAGAAGAGGTTTCCCTATGGTTCCAAGCCAGTAGCTCAGAAACGACATCCGCAGTTGCCTGCAGGCATATACAGGCAGGATCACCCCGTAGGCTCCCGCATAGCATATCAGGTTAGCAAGTGCGGCGCCCTTCAGACCCAACCCAAAGCCCTTGATCAACAGCACGCTCACGACGACGGTGAATAATGCGGTTAATATCGTGATCCGGCTGAAGATTGCGTGTTTCCCCATGCCCATGAGCACGTTGAACGAACAAGTCTGAGAAACCTGAAAGCCTACTGCAATTGTCAAGACAACAAGAACGAGTCTCATGATTGGAATGAGGTTCGTACCAACAAACTCTTTGCCAATCCACAGCACAAGCAGGCTCTTCCCGAGAACTATGAATGCAATCATTATGGGTACACTCACCATCACAACGTATTTAGTCCCCAGAAAGAATACGGACCTGAGTCGTTCCAAATCGCCTTTCGCTTCCAACTCACTGGCAACAGGCATCATGACGCCCGTAATCCCGACAGCAATCGTTAGCATGATTTCCACAAGACGCGAAGGCATGCTAAACGCACCAACGTCACTCGTCGTGAGAAATACTGCAATCACAAAATAGTTGGCTCTTACCATGATCTGTTGAGAAAAAAGATAAATGAAGGAGCTCAAGCTAAACCCTGCGAGCTTTTTCACCACGGCAAGCGAGACCCAGCGTCTGCTGAACTCTAGCCACGGTGTCGCCGCGCGAACCAGGTTCCACTGAAGCCCGAGTCTGAGAATGGAGGTGAAGAGAACTATCAGCGACAAAGCCACCATCGAAGAACGAGTCCTGAAAGCAAGGAGAATTGCAGCGACATAGACTACTCTTGTCACGATGCGCACCGCCTCGCTCTCCACGTATCTCTGCTGACCTGATAGAATTGACGGGAAGATGGACAGAGGAAGACGA
>Ga0315291_10011281_pt1 | contig 10897 bp, 4 predicted proteins | sample YL17G12_20_MG_FD_203070 | JGI IMG/M metagenome (GOLD analysis project Ga0315291, IMG submission 203070) | Sediment microbial communities from Yellowstone Lake, YNP, Wyoming, USA - YL17G12_20 | ecosystem: Environmental > Aquatic > Freshwater > Lake > Sediment | place: USA: Wyoming | collected... | reverse complement strand
AGACAGGCCTGATAACCGGCAAGATGACGGTTCCCGAGAAGACCGAGGTCAAGTTCGGGGTTGCGGGGACGAATTCCGCCGACTGGGCGGAATACACGGTCGTGGAGTTGGACAAGATGTTTGCCGTCCCCGAGGAGGCGCGCAGGCGCGTCAAGGTCGGGGTCAAGTTTGTATCATACAGTGACACGGCCTATGCCGTGGTGGACGAGTTTGCGGTGGCTCTCGGAGCCGACGTGGACAACCAGATTAACAGGAGCTGATAATGGCGGATACGCCACAGAGATTGTTGCACAGATCCGACAGCGAAAGGGTGGAGGGCGGATCCTTTTCGGGCCTCATGTACCCCGTAGCCATCAGGGGGGCTATCGAATTGCGGAGGGGATTTGAATGGAGCAGTTCGTCCGGTACGAATTCCAGCAGCAGCGTGAGCACCCAAGAAATGACGTCCAGCGCGTCGTCGCCGTCGAGTCTGTCCAGCCAGTCGTCGTCGAGCACTTCTTCATACAGTTCGTCCAGCCAGTCGTCCTCCAGTTCAAGCAGTTCCAGTATGTCAAGCTCCAGTTCGTCCAGCAAGAGTTCGTCCAGTTCGTCCAGCAAGAGCTCGTCCAGCTCAAGCAGCATCAGCTCCAGTAGTTCTAGCTCAAGCACCCAAGAAATGACTACCAGTTCCAGCAGTTCCGGAAATTACATGGAGTTCGGCGACCGGTGGGCGACGTTGACGCCTCGTATAGGCCCTACGCCAGGCATCTTTAACGTTTACGATGACAGTTGGGTCTATCAGGGGGCATTAACTTCCGCAGACATGTCGGGGGACGGCGGTGTGTGCACCTTCCCGAACTATTATTATCACACGGGTTACATCGGTGCTCCTCCATTATACATATACCAGAGCGACTATTCTAATGTTTTGCTTGCGACATACGGCCCCATCGCCTATGTCCGTAATTATGAAGACTTTTCGGTGGATGAAACCAACATGGTGGTGTACCGCGTTGACAACGACTACATCGACAAGACCGATCTTTTGACGGGCGGCAGGATAACCTTCCAGAATTACACCGCTGGCGGAAGTTTTAACGGGGTGTTTTTCGACGGGAAGTTCGTCTGGGGAATCAGCCGAGGAATGTTTAGGAAGATGGACGCCAATTTGATCACTCTGGCAACCGGAACGTTTACCCCTGAGCCGTTGACCGAAATGTTGGACGCCTATAAGTACGGAGGCTATTGGTATATCGGTGCATATCGGAGCGGGTTCTATGTCTACAAGTGCACAAAGGATTCCAATAATTTCCCGTCCGCTGTGGTCGCCAAATATGGTCCGATTGTTGGCTACGGGAGGCTGGGACGGTTGGACAACCCGCTGTGAGGATAATATGGCAAGCGAAATGATAGCGGATGTGACCCTTGATGGCGAACATTACGGAGTGTTCTACGCCCCGTTGTCTGCTCCAGTATTTTCCGCCGACAGGATCCAGCGCGCCGTGGCCGTCTTCGAGTCACAGCCGATCGACGCAACGTCTTCGCTCCTGTCGTGGAAGGATCTTGAATGGGATTCCAACAGGCCGTCCGGAACCAGAATCTATCTCTATATGAGGTCGGCAGACTCGGCGTCGTCTTTGTCCTCGTCTGCGTGGTCGGGCCCGTTCCTCAACAAGTCGGGGGAGGACATATCGTCTCAGGTCGGCCGGTATGTCCAGATTGCGGTAGCCCTGTATTCAGAATATGACCCGCTGGGGCCGGTTCTCCTTACGCCCACGGTTGACGAGATCAGGGCGGTTTGTTACATGTCCGGCGGAGAAGTCGAGTTCTACACCAAGAAGTTCGAGCTCGGCTTCAAGCCGAAACACATCCTCCTGACGTATAATGGCTCAATACCGGCCGACTCACTTGTTCAGTTTGCGGTGGCGGGCAGGGACTCCACTGACACGGAGGAATATCAGATCATTACGCCGAACACAATACAGGAGCTGGATGAGATTTCCCAGCTGTCTGACGGCCTAAAGATCCTCATCAGGGGGTTCGGCTCGGGCGAAGTCCCGTTCGTCATAGACGAGTTCTCCGTTTCGGTTTCCGGAGACCAGCAGACAAAGGTCAACAAGACGTGATCAGAACCCCGACATACGGAATGCAGTATCTGCGCGAAGGCGACATCCTCAGGGAAATGGTCGACTACAGGCGCTTTGTCACCTTGGACTACAATCTTGGCACCTACATAGGCATCCTGGGGAACGGCGTCATAACCGGATGGACCATATCCGTCGTTTCTGGCAGGACGGTAAAGGTTGATCCGGGGTCGGGTTTCATATCGGCATACTATACCGAAACCCCCTACTATCTCGACCCTATCACCAAGGTTCCCAAGTTGAAAAGCGCTGCCCAGTCAGCGGGGGACGATATCGTCGAGGAAATGCCAGGGTGGTCCAGCAGGGATGGCTCCTGGAAGGGCGTGTTCTACGACTTCGGCGGCAGGAAGCCAATTGACGGACAGGTTTTCAAGCAACTAGGGCCTGACGGAGAGGACGAGAACCACGACGGCATAGCCGAAGGCGTCCTGCTGCCTCACTACGAGACTCCGCCCCCCGGCTTTTTCAGCGACCCCTATGTCAAGGCGGTGCCGCAGCTGTCAGATCGCTTCACCCTGCCCGACAACACCGACAGCTATGTCTTCGCCTCTCGCCAGTCGGCCGAGCCGACGGACACGTTTGCCGAGTTCTTCGTGTCGCCGTCTGACGTGACGTCGTCCGAAAACGTCCTGTTGGCAAGGGTGTCGGTCAGGTCGGGGGCCGTAACTGATGTGGATTACGGTAAGACAATGCGGCTGGCTGGGATGCAAGGCGTCATTCAGGAGCTGGCCAAGGGCCTCATCAACTCCCATAAGCATGGCGGGACGAAGGACTATGACCCCGCCAGAATACGGCTCAACACCGACGCAAGGTCGTGCGTCTTGGCCGACTTCTCTGGTGATGGGAAGGCCACCTACTCCGTCCTGTCGCCCAAGAGGACAAGCGAGTCGGTTGGGCACCAGCACACATACGAGATTGACGCCGATGGGAACGGCATCACGCAGGCCACCATAGGCGACGTTGACTTCCATTACCACGAGATAGCCAATTCGATTGTCGGCCAACCCGTCAGGAACTACGGTTCGTCCCTTGAGAACCACATTCATGAGCTGTCGAGCGATTCACGGCCTTGGACCGCGTCGAGCCGCGTCAGCGTGTATGTCAACGGTCGGGAAGCCGATCCGTCCACCTATGTGCTGGACGCCGACGCCAAGACGGTCGTGTTCAACAGCGGAGCCATCACCCACAGGGATCCCACCTACCGCACCTCCTTTAGCGTTGACGCATCCAGGACCTATGAATATGAGGCGTCCCTGCCGTCCGTGAAGAGGTTTATCCTCCAGATGATGCTCGACTTCAACAACCGGTATGCGGATGAGCTGGGCATATCAGACGAGAGGAGCACCGTTCTCCGGAACCCGTTCCAGTTCCTGCAGGTCAACGACAGGGATGTCGAGGAGACTCCAGGCGGGTATGTGTATGTCTCCGAGATCGTCCCCATCACCACTCCTGTCCCGTCGGAGGGGTTGGTTCCCGAGAGCTTGGTCAACTCCATACAGATTGTAGGCCTCGACCAGATGGACGATCAGGTTTCCATGGCGGAAACCGCCTTGGAAAACGAGGGTGACTCCTTCGTCACGCTTCCGTATGTCGGCAAGTTTGTCCCAGTCGGCCTGAAGGAGGCTGGGTTGACCGACTCTGTCAGGGTGGAGATCCTCGACGACGTCGAGGTGACGGGGACGCTGAAGTTGGAAAACATCTTCTTCGTTAGGGCTGAGAAGTTCGCGGAAGGCAAATTCGACCCGGCAAGGATCCCATTCCTCAACCACGTTGGAAGGCTTTCGGAATCCTTTAAGAGCAAAACCTTCCCCATGTCGACCGTTGACGGGTCCTATTATGTCCCGCAGATCGCCCATAGCACGGAGACGGACGGACACGCGCACAGGATCTATGTTGACGTGTCTGGGAAAGGCTCAAGCATCGCCACCACCGTCGACGACGAGATATCCGTTTATCAGACCAAGGGCAAGGATGTAATAAGGATCACGCACGGGCACGCTATTGCGGGCTATTCTCTTCAGCCGGTAGTTTCCACCGGGATCAACACCTGGCTCGGTCTGCAGGACATACATTCCCACTCCCACGATGCCAGGTGGCCCATCTTCGGCAACGCCAAAACAGTTTTCGCCATTGGGGAGGACAGCGGCGGGAACAGGTATTTCGGGACGTCGGAAGGCCTTGTCGTCATCCCCGTGCAGCCCGGCTATCGGACGGTCGTCGCTGGGAAACTTTATTACGACTTCGACACTACAGCGGCGGCGGCACTTCAGAGGGCTGTCGGAAGGTATTCAAATGATACCGGGAACAATCTTGTCATTGACGCCGTTAAATACGCCATCGAGATAGCGGCCGCCTCTGCAGCGACGGCGACTGTTGGAGGTTCCTATTCGTTTGAGGTCGAAGCCGAGGTCAATGGTGAAACCCTGCATTTTGTGACCATCGCTATCACGAGAGTGGCACAGGTTCAGGTTGACAACTTCTATTCCGAGGCTATCAAGGCCGCTTCGGATGTCCAGCCGGACGACACCGTGGTGCGGGCAATAAGGCCGCAAGAGTCGGCATACGATCTGACATCCTTGGCAAACGCCTACCCCGACGACCCACAAGCCATCCAAGCCAGGATAGACGATAACACCGTCCCCGCATCGTACCTCGTAAGAAAATACTTCCAGGAGAGGACGGTGTGGAACCTCGACATCAGAGGGGACACCGTCTACGCCACCACCCAGATGGGCGTGATAGTCGGCAGTTCGAAGACTTCGTGGGTTGAAGCCGACAAGGCTCCCGCATGCGTCGTTTGCAGGAAGACGATTGAGACAGCCAACGGCTATTCATGGGCGGCGTCAGACATAGGCCTGTTGGTCAGCCGCCCGCCAGCAGTCGGGAATGCGTACTTCCCCGTCTCGTATGCGGATCTCAGCTATGACAGCTTCGACCTTTTGGAGAGCCAAACGGACGTTGTGCTTGTGGCAACGGCGGACGGGATCTATAGGGTCTCCAACGGCGGCGCCGCAGTCGCCAAGGTTCTCGCTGTCGTCAATGTGACGAACATCGCCGCCGAGTCAATTCCGGTCGTTTATTGCAGGGACAAAAACGGAGCCATATACCTTTCGACCGACGCCGGACTTACATGGTCTGCCGCAGGCAGCATCCCGAGCGAATATGGAGCGACGTGGGGCCTCTTTGCCGCATTCGGCAAGCTGTTTGCGTCGTCTTCGGGATCCTTGCTGGCGAGTGCCGACGGAGGGGTGACATGGTCGAAGACGTCGATGGGCAAAATCTTGTCTTTTGCGTGGTCGTCTGGTTCTGGCAAGGCGTATTTCGGAACCGACAATGCTGTTTATGAGACCTCCGACGGGGATTCGTTTGCCCTGTCGGTGTCGTTCGGGGGAGCCCCCGTCCCGAGCTTGTTGATAAGCGGCGTCGAACTTGGTTTCGGGTTCTCATACAACAACTGGGGATCTTTCTCGCTGTGGGAAAAGAACGAGGCCGACTCCACTGTTGAATGTTCGCTCATATATGACGAATGGAAGGCTCAAAACGGGGCGTGGGACGGCTCCAAGCCATATGAGATCTTCATAGACGGCAAGAAGGTCTATTCGACCAAGGATGGAACTGACAGGCGCGACGAGTTGGGTTTCAATTTCGTCCCAGTGCCGTCGAGCGGCATCTTGGATTTTTCCGTCATTACCGATCTCTCCGTGGCCGTCGTGTCGGGGATCGGTCAGGTAACGGTGCTGTCGGCGGACGGTTTCTCGGCTGGGGATCAGATAGCTCTAGTTAAGCCACCGGACAAGATAACTACTGCCACAGTGAATGCGGTCGTCGGAAACACGCTTGTGTTGTCCGAACCCATGTTGGCCGACGTGGCCTTGCCGGCCAAGGTCGAGCTTCTTTCGGTTTTGAACCCAGGCTACGTTGTGCAGGGCAGTTTCTACGACAGCGACCTGTTCAACATAGGGGTGAACACCCACGGCGATGTTGAGGACAAGCTTTCTGGGGAGTCGTTCGGATCGCCGTATCACATGAGCGAGGTCCACATCAGGAACCTGTCTGAATTGGTTCTTGCCGTCAAGTACGGGCTGCCAGACATAGACGCCCATCTCAAGAACTGGCTGTCCTACATGATGAGGTATGGCAGGACTCCGGTCGACCCCAATTACATCGGAGACGCCTTTGACATCGAGACCACTCTCATGAACACCGATCCGGTGTTCGCATCGGTTTTGGAGCCGCTGGTCTCTGGATCGGTAAACTCCATGCTGGTGGGATACGGCTCCTTTGCGAATGCTGTTTTTGCGGGAACGGACGCTGGCTTGTTCATATCGGTGTTTGATCCGACGTTGGAAGCCAACTGGATCGCGATCACCGAGTGTCCCGCGGGGGCGGTCTATGACATCATGCTTGTCGGCGGAACCAGATTGCTTGTTGCCGGATCGAGAGGGGCGTACATGTCGTCCCACGACAACCTGAGAAGTTGGTCTCCAGCGGGTTCTTCCGTGGCTCTTGGCCTTCCTGCCCAGTTTTGCAGGACGAGGTGGGTCAACTCCTCCCTCGGCAAGAAACAGTGGTGGAATTCTTGGAACGGAACCATCAACCTGGTTGATCCCGACATCACGAACAGCATCGTGGTTGGCGGCAAGAACTTCATCATGACCAGCAGAGACAACGGGGCGGCGTGGACAGGCTCCAAGTTGCCAGCCGAGGTCGGCAAGAGCTTTTCCGCACGGTCTTTCTTGGCAGTTTCGGACGGCACGGCTCTGGCTGGCGTGGATGGCACATCTGACAGGTCTTCGTCCAATATCGTGGCGACTGCTGGGGCTGGGACGGAATGGGATCTGAAGCAGTCCATGTCGGGGTATGCCGGAACGGTCGCGTCCGTCTCTGTTACGGAAGCCAACAATTCCGAGATAGCCCTGAGGTTCCAGTATCCGTCGTCTTCCGCCTCCATAAGGAACAATTCGATGGTCGGGCTGCATTTCGTGGCCAAGGACAGGTCTTGGCTGATCGCCGCCAACTCGTCATCAACGATAACCGTCCAGGGGGAGGACGCCTCAAGGCTGATCGTCGCGGGTGACTCCTTTACGGTGTTGCCGCCGTCCGTGAGGGCGTTGGCCGAAACCGACGACGGAACGGTGCTTGCCGGGTTGGACAACGGAATGTTGAACGACAGGAGGACCTATCTCCGCCCTGACGCTTCTACCGGTTTCGTGACCGGCATCAACAAGTCTGGTTCAGTGTTGGCGGTTGACATTACCGGAACCGTCAACAACGTGTTTTCCGAACCCCCCACGCTTCTCATAGGCGGAGAGGTTGATACCACCGAATTGGACTGCTTGCTTGACAGGCTGGTGTCGGCCGGAGAGCTGGTGGGCAGGAAGTTGACGCTCTCGGAGCAGAACTACCCAACCGTCACCATCTTGTCCCCAATCCCGAATCAGGTTTTGGCTTCGACATCCGTAAGCGTCAGGGTTGCCCTGTCGTCCTTCGGGTTGGGGTCGTCCGGTAACATAGCTATCGTCTTGGATGGCGGAATTACCCAGTACACAAGCCAGAAGACATATGTGCTGACAAGTGTCCCATCGGGATCTCACACACTCTCAGTTTATCTGGTTGACATGTCCAACAGGCCGCTTACCACCCCTGGGGCGTCCGAAGAAATATCGTTCACTACGGTCCCGTCCGGAGAGAACCCTTCCATAGAGTTCGTCTATCCGGAAGACGGCCAGACCGTTCAGACCAAGGCCATAACGGCCATCGTGAAGGTGAAGAACTTTGACACGTTCCAAGACGGGTCGCTCCAGTACAGCTTGGACAGCGGCGTTCCAGTAACCGTACCGGCAACCAACGTAGAAACGAGGGAAGTGGTTATTTCCGGCTTGGTTGAGGGCCTGCATTCGTTGCGGTTCTTCTTGGCCAACACAAGCGGGGTTGAAATCGGCGTTTCGATGACGCACAACTTTACCGTTGCCGTGACAACGCAGCCCATCATAGAAATAACGGCTCCTGTTGCCGGGATCACCCTGTTGACGGGGCAGCTTACCGTGACATACCTGATCACCAACTTCAGCGTTCCGTCAAGCGGGATGGTGAGAGCCCTGATTGACGGAGCCGTTGTCGCCACATCCCAGGATCCGCAGCAGACTGTCCTGTCGGGGATAGCAAACGGATCGCACACGCTCGTCCTTCAGTTGGCCGACGCGACCGGCAACCCCCTTGGCGGATCCTTCTCAAGCGACTCCTTGGCCTTCACAGTGGATCCGTCAGCCGGAGCCACGCCATATCTGTTCATCAACTCCCCTCCTAACGGAGCCATTTACGCTTCCGGCACCCAGTATGTCAACATCTACTACCAGTCCAGCAATTTCGCCATACCAGATGACGGCGGAATCGTCGTCGAGAGCGGCGGCGCATCCACATTTGAGGCCAATCCCGGAACCTACAAGTTCCCGACGAACGCAGACGGAGCGTATTCGGTAACTCTTACCCTTGCGAAATCCATCTCAGAGAGGCTGGCAAACCCCGAGGCCAAGGCAACCGTGAGTTTCTCGGTTGGTTCGGTCAGAGGCATAACACAGCAGATGGATCAGACAGAACAGCCAGCTTATCAGCCACGGGGAGTCGCAGCTCCGGCGTCGGATGTTGAGGCACCCGAACCTGTGGCTCGTCAATCGGCTTCTGGATCGGGCGGGTCCCAGACGTTCTCGATATTGTCCAACTCGTCTTCCGCCGCAGACGGATCAACGATAATCAAGATCGACACTGATGCCGGGGACAGGCTGCTCAACAAGGTGTTCAGGATCGTCGGGACGCAGTCGGTCGTCTACGTCGGTTTCATTCAGCCGGTCAAGAGCGGCGAATTCAAGGGCGGCAAGATGTATGTCGATCCGTCGGAGGAATACAACGGCGGCCGGACATATGATGTCGTTGACAACACTCCTACTTCCGTGACTGTGAACGAGGTTATCACCCCACCCGAGCCATCGGGTGGATCGTCGGAAAGCTCCGAACAGGATACCGTCCTTCACGAGGGGCAGAACATCTTTATGATCCCGCCAGACGGGACAAGCACAATATGGGTTGACTTCATCGAAAGGTGGGGCGACGGTGTCCTCGCTGGGGAAACGATACGTGTCGACCATGGAGTTGCAGGTTCCAGCGTCAGGTTCTTGGCGTCAGGCAACACGTCGCGCAGCATCTTGGCCCCTGCTGGAACCGATCCGAGGTTGTTCCTCCCAGGAGACAGGGTTGTGCTTGAGTCGGTCGCCTTTGAACCGCTGTCCTCATTCAGGTGGAAGAAAACCAGCACCGACCTCGACCATTACCATGACACCCAGTTGGTTGGAGGACTAATAACCGGTGACATTATCCTGATAGATCTTGTCACGGCCGCATATGTCGACGTCTATGTTTCCGGTACCGACAACTTCAACATACCCGTCGTCCAGGACAATCCAGATCTGCTGGGCGGAGCCAAGATAACGATATTCAACCCCGAATCGCCGTCGGTGGTTTTTGAGGAGGAGGTTGAACGGGTGTCACCGACAAAGATAACCGTCAGGGTTTCTGACGCAACCCATTGGAACTTCGATGGATCCAAGCCCAATTCGATCGCGGCCGGGTTCAGGTTCGAGATTGACGCCTCGGCATATGGCAGCACTTCGGCGATCCATTACCGAGACTTCATAGCCATCAACAGGAAAATCGTTTCCGACGTCGATGAAGGAGATGACGAGATCAGTGTTGAAAACACAGTTGGGTTCATTGTCGGCGACGAGGTTGAGATTTTTGACGCGAAAGCCATGTCCGAACGAAACTCGGTCGCATCCGTCCTCAGCTCCACCGTCCTCCGCCTCTCATACCAGGCGTCAAGATCGTATAAGGTGAACTTTGGAGCCGCATGCAGAGCCAGAAGGAATTCGTTTTGGGAGGATCATATCCATCTGGTGAAGGATGCCGAATTGTCGGTGCAGGAGTCGGACGCCTATAGGCTGCTTGGCTATGCCCACGAGCACAACCACGTTCTTTCCGATCTGGTTTCGTCCGTAAGTGGTATCATAAAGGACGAGGCTGGGACGTTGTATGTATCTGGCAGCGGAAGCCAGCTGTATGCGTCATACGACCACGGGCAGACTTGGAAGATATTGGTGGATGTGAACGACTACCGCGAACAGGCTGATGCGGTTGGATCGGTTGTTTCGTTGAGCTTTGGGAGAAACCATGAGATCTTGGCCGGAACGGACAGGGGATATGCCGTCGTTCAGTCGGAGCCAGCGTCGGGTGTGGCTCTGCCCCTTGAGCTTCCGGATCTGGAGATGAGTTCCAGCAGCTCGATGAGCTCAAGCAGCTCAAGCAGCTCCAGCAGCCGGAGCAGTTCCAGTTTGTCAAGCAGCTCGTCGTCCAGCAGTTCGGGATCCAGCTCGTCGTCGAGCAGCAGTTCGGAAAGTTCGGAGTCCAGCGAAAGCTGACAGGTAAGTTATGGCGCAAACATTTTGGCCAGTTGACAACGTCGAGATAGCCCCTGGTGCCATGGGTTCGTTCACCCGTGAGGCGACGAGCGACCAGAATTCCAATTGGACGTGCTCGACGGGAACCGACCGCTTCGAGATGGTCAACGCCCCCGGTGACACCGACTACATAAGCACCGCGACGGAGAACAATCAGTTGTTCGGCTTCTCTGTTGGTGACGCCCCAGCCTATGCCGACATCAGTTTCGTCAGGGTGAACTATCGGGGAAAACGCGACGGCGGCGGCGGATCCAACATCGCCTCGGC
>Ga0315291_10011280_pt1 | contig 10897 bp, 10 predicted proteins | sample YL17G12_20_MG_FD_203070 | JGI IMG/M metagenome (GOLD analysis project Ga0315291, IMG submission 203070) | Sediment microbial communities from Yellowstone Lake, YNP, Wyoming, USA - YL17G12_20 | ecosystem: Environmental > Aquatic > Freshwater > Lake > Sediment | place: USA: Wyoming | collected... | reverse complement strand
CCAGGATGAGCCCTTGCCGGCCTACGCGAGCTACGGCAAGTTCGCCGACCTCACCGATTGGGTTCATTCAGATGACTTCCCGGTGGACTGGAATTCCGCATTCTGGCCAACCATTACGGAGAGTTTCACCTACGACGGCCGCGTGTGGGGGGTGCCCATCTGGGGTGGGAACGTACTTGTCATCTACAATCGCAAAATGTTTCGCGATATGGGCGTCACGTCGCCTTCCGACGACTGGAACTTCGACGAGTTCATCGCAAAAGCCCGCGAACTCACGCGCGACACAAATGGTGACGGCGACATTGACACGTTCGGTTTTTCCCTGCCGAATTGGATCTATTTCCTACCTTGGACGTGGGGCTTTGGAGCCGACTATCTCGATGCCTCGCGCGGCGATTGGGCGTTTGAGGGGCCTGGGGCCGTCGCGTCAACGGCCTTCTACCAGGATCTCCGTTTTCGTCATCACATCTCTCCGTCGATCCAGGAAATGCCGAGCACGCAGGAAGGCGCGATGTTCATGACCGGCCGGATCGGAATGACCGTCGGCGGCCCATGGAACTGCGTGCCGCTCATGACGGCCGGGGTCGATTTCGATATCGCGCACATACCATACGGCCCGAACGGCGAGCGATTCACACGCGTGACCTGGGACGCCCTTTGTCTCTTCAGCAAGTCGAAGAACAAAGAGGCCGCGCTTCGGTTCATGAAACACTGCATTTCGGTCGAGGCCCAGTCCCTTATCGGCAAATACGTGCGGAGCATCCCCACCGTGATCGCGGCGCGGGATTCGTTTATGGCCCCCGGCCTCGACTGGCATGAGGAGAAGTACATCGAAGCGCTCGACTACGGCCGTGTGCAGCCCATTTCCATCCAGTGGGACAAGATGAATAACGTGATGATGCCCGAGTATGAGCTTCTCTTGTTGAACAAGATCACGCCCGAGGAATGCGTAAAACGGATGGCGGAAAACATGCGCAACGAGCACGTGTTCCCCATCAAGGATGGGAAATGAAAGGGCCGAAGCAGCAGTATCCTCTGCGCGAGAACCTGCAAGGATATCTCTTTGCGGGCCCTTGGCTGCTGGGCTTCTTCGTGTTCCTTGTGGGTCCGATGATCTTCTCGGTGGTGCTGTCTCTATACCAGTGGGACGGCATAACATCCTTTACAGGCAACGCTGCTTTCGTCGGTCTGGGCAATTTCCGCAAAGCGTTCGGCGAGGACCGCTTCTTCCGGATCGCTCTCTACAATACGTTCTATTACGCTTTGATCAGTGTGCCTCTCGGCATATGCACTTCCTTGTTCCTCGCAAACCTGTTGAATGCCAAGCTCCGGGGGATCGCACTGTTCCGCACGATCTTCTATCTGCCGAATGTTCTCGCCGGCGTCGCGACCATCATGATGTGGAGCTGGCTGTTCAACCCGGAATTCGGCGGCTTCAACTTCGTGTTGAAAGCGTCCGGCATCGTATCCGCCGGGCGTTTCCTGATCTCGCACGTGCCGGGCCTCAAAGCCTGGATTGACGCCGCTGGAATCACCTGGCCGCCGTTGTGGTTCGCCGATGAATTCTGGGCGAAGCCCGCCATGATCATCATGAGCCTGTGGGGCGCGGGCGGCAGCATGCTGATCTACCTTGCCGGACTGCAGAATATCCCCGAGCACCTTTACGAGGTCGCGGAGATCGATGGCGCCGGAAAGATCCGCCAGTTCTTCGCCATCACGCTCCCCATGTTGACGCCGACCATCTTCTTCAACCTCATCATGAGCATCATCGGCTCCTTCCAGGTTTTCTCGCAGGCGTACCTCATGACGAACGGCGGACCGAACAACGCCACGCTGTTCTATGTCCTGTACCTGTTCCGCAAGGCATTCCAGCATTTCGAGATGGGTTACGCAAGCGCCCTGGCATGGGTCCTGTTCGCGATCATCATGTTCTTCACGCTGATCGTAATCAGGTCAGGCAAACTCTGGGTCTACTATGAGGGCGAAAAACCGTGACGATTTTGGATTTTAGATTTTAGATTTTGGATTGCGCGAAAAGGGGAACATGAGCACGAAGGGTTTCGATATTCCCAAGGCAGTACCCTATCAGGCCATGACTACCAATGAGAGGCCTGACACAGTAGCCAACACTCGCGGAGCCGCAATCCAAAATCCAAAATTCTTCCGTCGCCGGAGCGTCCAGGAAAACATATGGCGCTTCGTATGTTACGCCCTTCTCTGCGGGCTCGCGGTCGTGTTCGCAGCGCCGTTCTACTGGTCCGTCACCGCGTCCATCAGCGGACTCGAGGGCGTGTACGCCTCACCGCCGCGTCTGTGGCCTGAAGAACTCCACTTTGAGAACTACCGCAAGGCAATGACGATTCTCCCGTTCCACCTGTTCGTGTTCAACAGCTTTTACGTGTGCGTGTTCTGCCTCATCGGACAAGTCCTCTCCGCGTCACTAGTCGCGTACGCGTTTGCGCGGCTGCGCTGGTACGGGCGCGACGCATGGTTCATCGTGCTGCTCAGCACGATGATGCTGCCCGCCCAAGTCACCATGATTCCGCACTATGAGATCTTCCGCTACCTGGGCTGGATCGACACGTTGAAGCCGTTGATCGTCCCGAGTTTCTTTGGCGGCGGCGCTTTTTTCATCTTCCTGATGCGGCAGTTCTTCAAGACCATACCCGTCGAACTTGAGGAGGCGGCTCGGCTCGATGGCTGCTCGAACCTTCGCATCTTCTGGGACATCATGCTGCCGCTGTCGACGCCCGCCGTCGCCACGATTGCCGTCATGGGCTTCATCGGCCACTGGCAGGAGTTCATGGCCCCGCTTATCTACCTCAACAGCTTCGAGAAATACACCATCGCCATCGGACTCCGCATGTTCCAGAGCATCTACGGCAGTTTTCCGCACTACATGCTCGCCGCCTCCAACATTGCCCTCATCCCCGTTCTAATCCTTTTCTTCATCGCACAGAAGTACTTCGTCCAGGGCATCGTCCTCACCGGGATCAAAGGTTAAGGCCCTCGCGCTTCACGCGGGATCCTCCTCCTGTAACGTTTCGTCCGCCTGGGCAAGCCGGCATCGTTTCGCCGCCACGCGGAGCTTGCGCAACGAACGGGCGACGGCGCGGTGAGCCGAGGCCGCGTTGGTGCCCGTGGCGTCGGCGACCTCGACGTAGTTCATCCCCCGGAAAAAGTACAGATGGATACATTTCCATTCGCGGGATGTAAGCCGCCGCCTCATCTGCCGCCGCACCCATCGCAGCAACCGGGCCTTGCGCCGGCCCCATTCGAGACCCGCCTCGATCTCGTCGGGCGACTCGTACCACATGCCCCGGCGGATGTGAAGCATCTTGAAGAACTCCGGGACCATGGACACTTCAAACCGTTCCGCTCGCCGCCTGCTTTCCATTGTATCTCCCTCCTGCTTCTGGCTCTGGGTTTTGTGGGTTTCGGGTTGGGGCTGGCTGGTTTTCGAGAATCCCCTCCCGAGACTCCGGACTACCGGTGCGATTCCTTCGAACCGCTCGACACCTCAACGTAGCCGGAACAAGGTCGAAAAGACTTTTGAAATGGGAGTGATTTCTCTTCGATTTTTCTTTGATCGCGGATAGGCATCAGCAAAGAGCGAGCATAGAGAAGGCAAAGAAAGGGCATCGAACTGCGGGCGGCCAGACAGCCTTGCCAAAGATCCGCGGCCAGAGCAGCGAAAAAGCAACACAAAGTGTTAGAATTTCCAACGGCGCGCGGTATGAATTCACAGGGCGGCGTCTCACCAACTGCCGTTGCGTCCAGCCGGAATCCATTCGAAAGGGACTGTTTACTCGAATTCCCAGGTGCTTTATAATTGCGGCTCCAGGCGTTTGAAGGGAAAAGGGAACAGCGATGAAAGCAGCGATCAATCAATGGGCGTTTCCGGGGGACATGCCGGCCACAAAGGCGATCTCCCTCGCGAAGGAATTCGGGTTTGATGGTTTCGAAGTCTGTGTCGGGATCAAGGGTCCGGTAAGCGTCGACGCGACGGAGGCCGAGATCAGCGGCATACGGCGTCATGCCGCGGAGTACGACGTCACCCTCACGAGCGTGGGCTGCGGACTGGGGTGGGATTTCCCGCTCAGCTCGCCGGACCCTGCCGTGCGTGCGCGCGGGAAGGAGGTCACGGCCAAGGCGCTGCAAATCGCCCAGTGGCTCGGCGTGGATTCGGTGCTCGTGGTTCCGGGCAACGTCACGCCGGAGGTCTCATACGACGTGGCTATTGAGAATTCACTCGCCGCGATTCAGGACCTCGTGCCGGTCGCCGAGCGTCTTCAGGTGTGCATCGCGATTGAGAACGTCTGGAACAAGTTCCTGTTGAGTCCCGTCGAGATGCGCGATTTCATCGACCAGTTCCAAAGCGCATATGTGGGGGCGTATTTCGACATAGGCAACATCGTCCTCTACGGCTATCCTGAGCAATGGATACACATCCTGGGCAAGCGGATTCGGATGGTGCATGCGAAGGACTTCCGCGCCTCGACGGGGAACATGGACGGTTTCGTGATGCTGCTCGAGGGCAGCGTGGATTGGCCCGCCGTCATGGCCGCGTTCCGCGACGTCGGGTACGACAAGGCGCTGGTCGCGGAATACGGCGGCTACGCTTATTCCCTGGACGCCATGCTCGAGCATGTTCTCACGAGTCTAAGAACGATCATCGCGCTGTGACGAGTTGGCTTGCCTTAGGCGCATCTAAATGTAACATCATATCCGGCGGACCTGCCGAGTAGGTGCGGAATGATTCCGCACCAACATGAGGAGGGAAACCATGAATGTAGCCATCATTGGGTGCAACGGCATGGGCCGCATACATGCCAGGATGGCCTCGAACTGCGGCTTGAGGATCGTGGCATGCGGGGATGCCCGGCTCGCCACTGCCAAAGCGCTGGCCGATGAGTACGTCGCCGATTCCTCCGACGACTGCATGGCGGTCATCGCGCGGCCCGACGTTGACATCGTCGGCATCATGACGCCGACGCCGACGCACGCGCAATATGTGATCGCGGCGGCGCAGGCCGGCAAGCACATCTTCTGCGAGAAACCGTTTGCGCGCACCGTGCCGGAGTGTCGCGAGGCCATCGCGGCAGCGAAGAAGGCCAAGGTGAAGCTCTTTGTTGCGCACGTGATCCGTTATTTTCAAGAGTTCGAGGCGATCCGCGCTCAGATTGCCGCGGGGAAAGTCGGCAAGCCCGGCTTCGTGAAAATGTACCGGGGCGGGATCTTCCCGGCTGGCGCCGACGGCTGGTTTCGGGATTTCGCGAAGAGCGGCGGCGTCACGCTGGACAGCATGATTCACGACTTCGATTGGTTGCGGTATACGTTTGGCGAGCCGGAACGGGTGTTCTGCCAGGCGTTGCGCCGCGCGACGCCGGAGTTCATCGACTACTCGATGGCCACGGTCCGGATGAAAAGCGGCATCATCGCGAAGGTGATTGGCACCTGGGCGCATCCGTCGGACTTCCGCGTCGAGGTCGAGGTATGCGGCGACAACGGCATGCTTCAGTACAGCAGCGCCGAAGCGGTTCTGTCCATGACCAAACGCGCCCAGTCCGGCGTCGTGCCGGGCATGATCGTCCCTGAGAGTCCCATGCCGGTCAGCCCGTATCAACTCGAGTGGCAGGATTTTCTCACGTGGGTCGAAGGCCGTTCCGGCGCGCGCGTCACGCCCGATGACGCGCTTCAGGCCGTGCGGATGGCCACGGCCGCTTTGAAATCGGCGGATATCGGCCAACCCGTGAACCTGTAGAGGAGCACACCATGGCGAAGATTGGAGTGATGAGTTTCGCGCACATGCACGCGTTCAGTTACGCCGCGTGCTTGAACGAACTGCCGGAAGCCACGCTCGTGGCGGTCTGGGACGACAATCCCAAGCGTGGACGCGCCGCCGCCAAGCAATTCGGCACAACGTTCGTGGCCGACCTCGGCAAGTTTTTGCGGATTGACATCGACGGCGTCATCGTGACCTCCGAGAACGTCAAGCACCGCTCGATGGTCGAGCGCGCCGCCAAGGCCGGCAAGTGGATTCTATGCGAGAAGCCGCTCGCGCCCAGCGTCGAGGATGCGAAGGCGATGATCGCTTGCTGCAAGAAGGCCAAGGTCGGCCTCGGCACCGCCTTTCCGTGCCGGTACTCGCCGCCGCTGATCGCCGCGAGGAACGCGCTCGTCTCCGGCGAGTACGGCGAAGTCTACGCGGTGGCCTGCACGAACAACGGCCAGTTTCCCGGCGGATGGTTCGCGAAGAAAGCCCTCGCGGGTGGCGGCGCCACGATGGACCACACGGTGCACGTCGCTGACGTTCTCCGTTGGATGACCGGCAAGGAGTTCACCAAGGTGTACTGCGAGAACGGCACGCTGCTCCGCCACGGCATCGACACGGACGACCTCGGCAGCCTGCACATGGAGATGGAAGGAGGCCTCCAGGTATCGCACATCGCCAGTTGGAACCGCGCAAAGAGCTTCCCGACCTGGGGCGACGTCACGCTCGAGATCGTTGCCGAGAAGGGCGTGATACGCGTCGACGCGTTCAACCAGAAGATAAACGTCTACAACGATGACGCGCTTCGGGCCGAATGGGCCTACTGGGGCGGCAATCCAGACTTGGGGCTCATCAAGGACTTCGTCGACGCCGTGGATGAACGCCGCGAGCCCAACGTCACCGGCGTGGACGGTCTCCGGGCGGTCGAGGTCACCGTCGCCGCTTACAAGTCCGCGAAGCTACGCAAGACGGTTTCCGTGCGCCTGACAAGACCCTCAAAGCGCATTTGAGAGGGTCCCCCATGAGTCATCAAAATGGTCGAAATGGTTGGAAATGGAGTCCTCCATGGCCGCCCGTATCAGCAAAGGCCATCTTGCCATTTCAGGATGTAGCGTGTATCCTACTACCAGGCTTAAGCTGAGTACTTGACAGCGGGTGTGGACACATGGTCAAGGTATCACCCCATACGCTCACATCAATCGAGATGTGCGCCGGAGCCGGAGGCCAGGCCCTAGGGCTTGAGAGGGCCGGGTTCCAGCATGTGGCCTTGATTGAGGTTGATGAACCGGCATGCAAGACGCTTCGGATCAATCGTCCCCTCTGGAACGTCATCGAAGGCGATGTGAGATTCTTTGATGCCGCCCGTTACAGGGGTATCGACCTTCTTGCCGGGGGAGTGCCGTGTCCGCCCTTCTCCGTCGCGGGAAAACAACTGGGCGCCCTAGATGACCGCGATCTCTTCCCAGAGATGTTACGCCTGGTCAGGGAATGTGATCCCGCTGCGGTGATGATTGAGAATGTTAGAGGTTTGCTTGACCCCAAGTTCGAGACATACCGCTCAAGAATACGCGGTTCGTTTGAGGCAATGGGCTACCGGGGATCGTGGCGGCTTCTTAATGCTAGCGATTTTGGGGTGCCTCAGTCGCGGCCCCGTGCCATCTTCGTGGCTCTTAAACGTGGAATCTCCCATCTATTCGAGTGGCCACCTCCATCAAGAACAAAACCACTCTCAGTTGGCAAGGTTCTTTTCCCTGAGATGAGTAGCCAAGGATGGGCAATGGCCGAGGAGTGGCGAAAGAAGGCAAATGGAATTGCGCCTACACTGGTTGGCGGCTCCCGAAAACATGGAGGCCCGGACTTGGGGCCGACCCGGGCGAGGCAGGCGTGGGCGCAACTTGGGGTAGACGGACTCGGCCTCGCCGACAAGCCCCCCGCAAACGCTTTTGTCGGAATGCCCCGCCTCACAGTCAAGATGACTGCTTTGCTCCAAGGGTTTCCGGAAGATTGGGTATTCGCAGGGACAAAGACGGCGGTCTACCGGCAGATCGGAAATGCGTTTCCACCTCCGGTTGCGGAAGCAGTAGGCAGATCTATAGCAGAGGCCCTCAAAAAGCGAGCTGTAGATGCGGAAGAAGAAAGCCGGTTCCAGAGACACGTTGCGGGCATATCTCATTGAGCACGTGGGCGAAGTCTTGGATTCAGAAATGCTGAGATCTGTCGCCAATGTGAGTGAATGGGCGCGGCGCATTCGAGAATTGCGTAACGAGGAAGGCATGAATATTGTTACGCACAATGACAGAAGTGACCTGAAGCCCGGCCAGTACATGCTCGAGGATCTGAAGCCCTTGCCCGCCTTTGCACGCACAATCTCCAAGGAAGCGCGCGCTTCTGTTTTGGACCGGAACGGATTCACGTGCCAAATGTGCGGCGCCGTCGCCGGGGAGCCGCATCCGTATGACCCTGCGCGAAGGACACGGCTGCACATTGGACACATCACCGACAAGTCGCAAGGTGGCACCGACGACCCAAGCAACCTCCGCGCGATTTGTTCAGTGTGCAATGAAGGAGCATCGAATATCACTTCGGACCGGCCCAGCGCCATGAAGTTGCTGGTGCAGATTCGCCGCGCACCCACACATGAGCAATTGGAAGTAATGCGCTGGCTGATCAGGAAATTCCCCACACATGCCGGAGAATGTCTGGCAGGGCCGGAGGGTTGTGAGTAGCGCTTTATTGCGCTCTTGTCGCAATGGCCGACGTATTTGACCCCACAAAACGCAGCCAAATCATGGCACGAATCCGGTCTTCCGGCACAAAGCCCGAAAACCGCCTCTATCAAATGGTACGCGCAATCCTCGGCGGACGACGGCGCATCGTCAGAAATGTTAGGGACATCCCAGGCAAGCCCGACTTGTTTATTCCCTCTCTTGGCTTGGCGATCTTCCTGGACGGTTGCTTCTACCATGGATGCCCGATCCATGGGCACATCCCAAAGTCCAACGGTGCGTACTGGGCCCCGAAAATTGCGCGAACCATTGGCCGGGACAGCTCCAATGCGCGAAGACTCCGGCGAATGGGCTATCGAGTCTGGCGCTTCTGGGAACATGCCGTCGAGGGGAGAAAGGCAATAGCTACCGCGGCGATACTGCAACGTCGGCTGAAAAAGCTTCTGGTGGAAAACGGGTCCTAATAGGCCGTCTTGAGTTATAAGGTTCTTCGTTCGGCGCTGTGTATAATGTTGCTCACGCTGGTGCAATGCAAGCCGAGGAAGTCGCCTATCTGGTTCATGGTGTACCGGTGCTGGGGATAGGCGCGCACAATGCTTGCGTTTCGCTTGTCACGCTCGGGGGCGGCACACTGCCGAGCAGATCGACATCCAGCACGCCATGAGAGACGGTGAGCGCGCGGTGTTCGTGTCTTGGCGGAGGCAGGGAGGGGGCCTCACAATTCGGACAGGTTGGACGGGTTGGACATGTCGGACGGGCAGAGGCGGGAGCCGCAGTGTGCGGCGTGGTTGTGGTGGTGAGATCGGCAGCCTCGCCCAGCAACCATTTGTTGCATTTGGATGTGAGGCGTGGCAGAGTCCGTGCATGGTTCGAGGGGTGAGAATCGTGGCGCCCTGGGCGGGCCATGATGTGATCCAACGGCGCAACAACCAACGCGATCTACTCTTCGCAAAACAGGTTGTCCCCACTTATCATGACCGGAGAAGAGGTTGCAGCCCTGTCCCGGCCTTTCGGGTGGTACGAAGGGAGGCTTGAGAATCACCGGGTGAGGGCACTACCATCTTGTTCCTGAGACTTCGCGAACATCGTGGTACGGGTGGCGACGCGTGATCAATCCGAAGGACCGAGCGATCCTGCGAGACCTGGCGTGCAGGTATCTCGATATCTGCCATGCGGACGCTCAGCGCGAGCTGCGCGACCTGTGGCGGCGGCACAACAGCTTGAAGCGGACGCGGCCTCTGATCTACGTCCGCGCGTTCGCGTGGCCGGAAATGCCGGAATCGAAATGCACCTGCGAACAGCCTCTCCTGCGAACATACGAGGACCTCTTCCGTCACGCGCTGTTCTGGGATTCCCTGAAGGATGATTCGATCTTCGAGCCGTGGGTGACGCTGGACGCGAGCTGCATCACGCCGCCGGAGGGCGTGTGGGGCCTGCCGACGCGATGGATCGCCGGAACCGATCCGCGCGGATCGAGGCGCATGAACCCTCCGATTGTCCGCCCCGAAGACGCTCACGAGCTCGTGCCGCCGCACCACCGGATTGACGAGGCTGAGACACAACGCCGGGCCGGGATGCTCGATGACGCTCTTGGCGGTGCGATCCAGATCGTTGTGAGCCGCGCACCGGTTTACCGCGCGTGGAATGCGGACATTTCGACGCAGCTCGCTCAGTTGCGCGGACTCGATCAGATCATGATCGACATGCTCGAACGGCCCGAGTGGCTGCACGGCGTGCTGGCGTTCATGCGCGACGGCATTCTGCGGGTCCATGAGGAAGCGGAACGGGCCGGAGACTGGTCGCTCGCGGCGCACGAAAACCAGGCGATGCCCTATGCGGAGGAACTGGACGATCCGGCCCCCGATGGACGCACCGTGACGCGCGACAAGCTCTGGTGGTTCTGCGCGTCGCAGGAGACGACGCTCGTCGGGCCGGACCTGTTCGATGAGTTCATGCTGCAATACCAGCGGCCCATTATCGAGCAGTTCGGGCTTGCCGCTTACGGATGCTGCGAGGACCTTACGCTCAAGATACCGTTGTTGAGACGAATCCCCAACCTACGTCGGATCGCGGTATCACCCATGGCCAACGTCGCGAAATGCGCTGAGGCTATCGGCCAGGACTACGTCCTGAGTTACCGGCCCAGTCCCTCCGACATGGTGGGCTACGGGTTTGACCCTGAGCGCATCCGGCGCATCCTGCGTCGCGACCTGGCCGCGTGCCGTGAGTGCCACACGGACATCACGCTGAAGGACGTCGAGACCGTGCAAGGCGACCCCACGCGCGTCCGCGATTGGGTGCGGATCACGCGCGAGGCGATCAAGGAGATGTTCTGAGACTTTATGTAGGTCCAAAATCATCTCGGACCTACGAGATCCGGTTGCGTTGCTTTGCCGCG
>Ga0315291_10011279_pt1 | contig 10897 bp, 21 predicted proteins | sample YL17G12_20_MG_FD_203070 | JGI IMG/M metagenome (GOLD analysis project Ga0315291, IMG submission 203070) | Sediment microbial communities from Yellowstone Lake, YNP, Wyoming, USA - YL17G12_20 | ecosystem: Environmental > Aquatic > Freshwater > Lake > Sediment | place: USA: Wyoming | collected... | reverse complement strand
AAAAATTGGGAAAGTAACAAGAAACCAACTCATTAAAACAGTGCTAGTTAAAAGAGATAATAAAGATGAAGAAGAGGAAAAATAAATGGGAAAATTACAGGAATATATAAATAAGTATAATAAGGACTTAGCTGGTTCTATCATTAAGTTGAGCGATAGCCCCTATACTGGCATAGAACGAGCCTCTACAGGGTCATTTTCATGCGATATTGCCACAGGTGGGGGATTACCATGTTCCAGTATTATTGAACTGTTTGGCGAAGAAAGCACTGGCAAGTCTCTTTTATGCTTAAAAACTATAGCAACTGTTCAAAAAAAGTTAGATAAAGACTGTGTTTACATAGACTTAGAAGGTGCTTTAACTAAAGAATGGGCTACAAAAGTAGGCGTTAATCCTGAGAAATTGTATATTGTTAGGCCAAAGACGGCAGAGAAAGCATTAGATACTCTTATAGACTTAGTATCAAGTAGGGAAGCGGGGGTAATTGTAGTAGATTCTGTAGCAGCCTTATGCCCAATAGTCGAAACTGAGGAAAGTTTGGAAAAGAATCAAATGGGCGTAGCAGCAAGGTTAATGAGTAAAACCTTAAGGATTTTAGCTTCTGCTTTACAACCAGAAAGTTTAACAGACAAAGAAAAATATAATCCGTGTATCGTAATTTTTATAAATCAGACAAGAGAAAAAATAGGAATTCTATATGGAAGCCCCTTGACAACCCCAGGAGGGAAAGCTCTAAAATTTTATAGTAATGTTCGTATTCATCTTAAAAGAGGAGACCACCTTAGAGACGATGCTAAAAATGTAATAGGCCAGAATATTAAATTTACAGTAGTTAAGAATAAGACCTATAAGCCTTATCAGGTAGGTGAGTTTTCTTTTTATTATGATGGTAATATTGATAATGAGGAGTCTATTATTAATTATGCAATTGCCTTTGAATTAATTAAGCAACGAGGGGCATGGGTATATTTAGATGATAAGAAATTCCAAGGAAAAGAAGCCGTAATTGAGTATTTAAAGAAAGATAGCAAAGCTATATTAAAACTTAAAAAAGACATTATTGATATAGTTAAAAAGGATTAAAATGCACATTTGCAAGACTTGTAAATATTTAGATAAGCATTATTGTAAATATTTTAAAACATCTACTATAAATATTACTCGATGCACTCAATATAAAAAGAAAATTGAAAAACCTATTAGAAACCAAATAAAGAAAAATTCTATAAAACAAGAAAAAAGATTAGCAAAAGACTTAGGAGCTAAAAGAACTCCTATGAGTGGGGCGCAGGATACTGCCCCTGCTGACATGATTTTAGGTAACTATGTTATTGAATCCAAGGCAACAAATAAAGATAGTATAGTTTTACATAAAAAATGGTTAGACCAATTAACGCAATCGCCTATAAACTATGGGAAAATACCTACATTAGTATTAGACTTTACAAAGCACGGTGAGCGTTATATCATATTAGATGAAACAGACTTTAAAAAGTTAATTAAAGGAGAATAATTATGGAATTTGTTAAAGTTGAAAGAGATGAACTAATTCAGCAATTTAAGGATTATATTGATTTATTGAAAAAGTGTCCTAAAGATATGGAGTTTCATACCTTAGTTGAGTTTTGTGGGATTGATAAGAATTTTTTAATTTTAGCTAAGAAATATAATGATATTAAAATTAGTGAACTAGCCAGAATACAACGACAACAAGAAAAAAAAGAAGGCAATATCTAATATGAAAAGCAATCCCAGTATAACCCAGATGTTTAGTGGAATAAGAATAATCAGCAAAAAGGTTGAGGGCAAGGTATCATCAATGCCTATTAAACCACAAGTAAATCTTACAAAGAATTTATTTAAATCTTTTGAAAAAGTTCAAATATTAACTCAACCACAATACAATATAGTTAAAGAGCAATTAGAAAGCTGCACAGAAAAAACAAGTCCAGAATATATTGCAAAACTATGTGCTTTATTAGAAAAGCCTGTAACTGGAAAGCTAGAGGAGAAAAAATGAGTTATGAAGGTAGCATCCAAAGACTTTGTAAGCAGGGTCATTATTCTTGCCAAGATGCAATGACAGCTATGTATTGCGGTGATGAAGAAAAGTGTTCTTTTTGTGGTGAAAAATTTGTTTGGGAAAACCATGTTGATGAGACAAACGGCACATTTGATGACGAAGGAAAAAGAATTGATGGATATATAAGTTTAAAAGTTAATAAAGAAACTAAATGCAAAGAATGTGGACACACTCTTGAAGTGATTTATAAAATTCCTAAAAAAGGAAAAATCAAAAAATGAAAAAATTAAAATTAATACATATTCCTTATAAAGATTCAAGTTGTATTCAACAACCTCATTATGATTTATGTACCGATGAAAAAGAACCTTGTAATGTTGCTTGTATTTTAACTGATAAAACTGGAGCAGATTTAATTAGAAAATGGGTTAAATTACATAATAAGGAATAATAATGAAAACAGCAGTCGTATTCGCAGATATACACATAGATAAAAATAATAGACCAGAGGATACTTTAGCCGTTTTACGTCAAATTATGCAGTATGCTGTTAAAAATAAAGTAGATGTTGTATATATTCTTGGTGATATATATGAAAGAAAAAGGGCTTATAATAGTGAAAAGGCTATTTTTGAAAAGTTTGTTAAATATTTATCAGACAAAGGTATAGAAGTTGTTATTCTATCTGGCAATCATGATATGGATTCTGATGGTGTATCTGGAGTTGAGGAGTTTGGAATTTTAGAGTTCCAAAATGTAACATTAAAATCCAATCCATGTATAGTAACTTTAGGAAAATATAAAATATGGTTAGGTCATATGCTAATTCAAGGGGCTAAATTAGGTCCCGTAGATTACCAAGTTGGCAGTACTATATCGGTTAAGGGCATATTAGATAAGTGGGATGCTTCGATTTATTTACTTGGTGACGTCCATAAGGCGCAGAAATTAAATGATAATCCACCAATGTTATATGTAGGTTCTCCTGAAAGAATAGATTTTGGAGAGAGGAATGAGAAAAAGGGATTTACTCTTATTACGGCATCGGATAAATTAGAATATAAGTTTATTCCTTTAGATATTAGGCCAATGATTCAATTTGATTTGGAATATGCAAATTTAAATAATTGGTTAAATGATGACTTAGGCCCACAACCAGACACAACAGAAGCAATAGTAAAAGTAAAAATTACTTGTGATAAAAATGAGTATGGAAAAATAGAAGAAAAGGATATTAAAGAACATTTAAGTACAGCTAAGCAAGTAATTATAGAATATGATATAATTAAAAAAGCTAGAATAAGGAGTAAAAAGATAAAAGAATCCTCTTCTCCTGTAAAGGCCTTTGAGACCTATGCTCAATTAAATGAATTTGACCAAGAAACGATTGACTTAGGTTTGGGAATAATGAAGGAAACAAAATGAAAGATAAAGCATTAGAATATATTGAAAAGCTATGCCTTGTTTATGAAAATGGAAACAAGCAAAACTTAGAAAATACACAAAACATTATAGATAGTATTTATAGATTTGCTCATTGCGTTCAAGAAAAACATGGTTGCTATAATGTTCATGAAGGTTGGAGAGAGGAATTAAAAAGTCAAGATTGGGAAATTTAAAATGAAAAATATTTGGTGTAAATTAGGATTTCATTCCTTTGTTCAAATAAGAGAACAATACTCGAAAAATTGTGGATGGGGCGAATGTGGATTACCCGCAAATCGAATAACAGAAAAATGCACAAAATGTGGAACATTATATTATTCTAGTTATAATATGGCCGTTCCCAAAAAAGATTTAGCTAGTAGTAACTTATGGAGATAAAATGAAAGACATAAACCTCATTAGTCTCGATTTGGAAATGAACCAGCCTAGCGGAAGTATTATTCAGGTTGGCTGTGTAGTAGGCAACTTAGCTTCTGGAGCTATTCTAGAAGAATACTCTGCATATATTAATACTGGAGAGGTTATTGACCCTTTTATTACTAACCTTACTGGAATTAAGCAAGAAGATGTAGATAATGGGATTAGTTTATTTACCGCATATGAGCAATTAAAAGAATTGCATATTAAACACGATTGTAGAAACAGGGGTTGTGTTTTAACTTGGGGAATTGGTGATATGCGTTGTTTAAGAGAAGCTTTACATTTAGATGAAGAGGCTTTTTATTTTGGTAGACGTTTTATAGATGTTAAAACAGTATTTATTTCATACCAGTGGGCTAACGATTTAAAACATCAAGCAGGTCTAGCTAAAGCTTTAACTAAGGTGGGGCTATGTTTTGATGGTAAAAAGCATGATGGTAAAGCAGATGCTAAAAATACCTTTATTATATTTAGAGAATTATTAAGGAGGTTTAAAAGTGAACCTACCTAACCCTGATGTAAATATTGCAAAAAGCACTGGAATAGATAGACCAATAATGACTTGTTACCTTGCTGGGAGAATCTGCGGAGAGCAGATTGAGAAGTGCTTATTCTGGAGAAAACAAATAGTTGACCATTATAAGAACTACAAAGGACAAGGAGCCTACCCAATAGCTTTTTTAGACGCACTTAACTCCAAAGAAGCTGATAGTATAGATAAATTGGGATTAACTAGTTCTATCCCGCCCAACCTCATATGGGACAAAGATATACTAAGTATTAAAACAGCCGATGTTATTGTGGCAAATATGGATGATTTTTTTGAGGAAGATATTAAGGGTTTATTAAATATTTCTCCAAGGGATTTTGATGATGCTTATAAAGCAGCACAATTTTATCAAGATAATTATTATAAATTACAAGAAAAGATTTTAAATCGCAGAGAAAACTTAGGAACAATTTGCGAAGTTATGTTAGGTTTATATTTAGGAAAGCCTGTAATTTTAATTGTTCCAGAAAGACGAAAAGAAATATTTAAGAAACACCCGTTTATGCGTAGGGCATCTATAATAGTCACATCCATAGAGCAACTTTTAAAAGAAAAATGGTTACAAACTCTCTACAAAGCACAAGCTGGAGCAATATACGAATGATTGCTAAAAAATTGATACTACATAATTTTTACAGCCATACCGATACGGAACTTGTATTTGACAAGGATATTTATATTATTTTAGGCAAAATACAAGGAACTAACAAGAGTAATGGTTCGGGAAAGTCGGCCATATGCAAAGGGATTAATTATTCTTTATATGGAGATTCTATAGAATCTGAACGCAATACTCGTAGTCTCCAAGTAAAAGGGGATTCTCTTATTTATAATGATGCTGATGAAATGGAAGTTACTTTTACTTTTGAAATTAATGGGAATGATTATGAAATTAGACGCACATTAAAAAGAGGTAATACCCCATCAATTTATATTTCCAAGAACGGAGAAAAGCCAAATAAGTATGGAGTAAAAGACGGCCAAGAAGTTATAGAGAGGATTCTTGGGGCTAACTACGAAATATTTAAGAATACAAGTTATTTTCAACAGGGTGATTTAAATTCGTTTTCTAAGCTCACTCCTAAAGCTGCTAAAGATGTTGTAATGAGTATTCTTCAACTTGATATTTACAATCAATATGAACAATCGGCTAAAGATAAAGTTTCAACAATTAAAGAGAAAATACAGGAATTAGAAAGTAGAAACAATGCTCTAAAGGAAATGATACAAAAAGAAAAAGATATTAAACAAGAAACAAAATACACAGATAAGGATTTAAAAGAAGTTGAAGACCGAATAAGGGAACTTAAATTCCATAAGCAATTACAAACATTTTGGGAAAACTCAAAGAATACAAGTATTGATTTTATTGATAAACATAGAATAGAAGTTCAGCACGCCTTAAGTAAAGTAGATGCAGAAATAAACATAGTAAACCAAAGAGTGAGTAAATTAGAAAGGTTATCTGGGTCAAAAACTTGCCCTACCTGCGAACAAGAACTTAAGAAAGAAGATATAGTTGGTATTGTAACAACATTGAAAGAAGATGTTGCCAAAAGGATGCCTAAAAAGACTCAATTAAAAGAAGATTTAACTAATTTAGACAAATCAAAAAGTGAGATTAGGGCATACACACTATCATTATATAATGAAAATCAAGTTATAGAAAAAAGTCAAAAACTAACAGAAATCAAAACAGAACTAAAGAAGGCTAAGTTAGATAAAACAAGACTTACTGATTTAGTTGCAGAATCTATAAAGATTGATAGACAATTAAAAGACGAAAAGGAAACCTTAGAACAATATAAAAAACTTCAACAAGCTTTTGGTCGTAATGGAATTCCTGCACACATTATAGAGAACGTAATTCCAGAAATAGAAGAGACTTCTAATGATATTTTAAAAGGACTTGAAACAAGAATAAGGATTTCTATTGAAAGTCAAAAAGATTTAAAAAGCGGAGGAAAAGCCGAAACATTAGACATAAATGTAATTACTGAATATGGTGAAAGACCTTATGCTAATTATTCGGGCGGCGAAAAGACTTTTATAGATTTTGCACTTAGGATGGCCTTATCCATTATATTAGCACGTAGGTCAAATTATCAGATACAAACACTTATATTGGATGAATTTTTTGGCCAGCTTGATGCAGTTAATAGGCAACTTATTGCTAAGGCTATCAAATGGATTGCGGCTAAATTTGATTTTAAGAAAATATTAATTATCTCACACGAAGAGGAATTGCAAGACACTTGTGACAATGTGATTAATGTAATATTTGATGGAAGGAAGAGCTATGTTCAATCGTAAGAGTAGAATAAAAGATGACCGTTACACAAGGCAAGTATCTTTAATTGGCAAGGATGGCCAAGAAAAGCTTAGGAAAGCTTGTGTTATGCTGGTCGGGGCTGGGGGACTCGGTAATATTGCTGCTAAGTTTCTTGTTTCTTCTGGCGTAGGAAAGTTAATTATAATTGACTATGATATTGTAGAGGAATCAAATCTTAATAGGCAAGTCTTATTTAATAAAAAATCAATAAAAAGACCAAAAGCACAAGCCCTTAAGGAAACTTTAAATAAAATTAATCCAGAAGTTAAAGTTGAAGCAATAATTAAAAAGATAGATTTTAATACAGAAGTAAAGATAATGGAAATGGCTATTGCTAATAAGGTTAATGTTATTATAGATTGCACCGATAATATGGAGGCTGCTTATTTAGTAGAAACTATTGCCCTTAATTTGCAGATTCCCCTTGTGTTTGGAAAAACTAGTAAATATTCTGGAGTTGTAACTATTATCAAAGATTCTTTTTTAAAAGCTAATTATCCAGACCAACAACTAAATCCCGAAGGTGCCGTTTTTCCTGCTATTAGCGGCATTATAGGTTCTATTCAGGCAAGCTTAGCTTTAAAGCTTATCCTGGATTTAAAAATAGATGATGATGTATTGTATTATGATGTTTTAAATAATGAAATGATAAAATACAAAAAAGGAGAATAAAAAGATGACCGAAGAAATCAAGAAGAATGTTATTGCTTTAACAGTAAAAGACAGACTCCTGGTAACTCAATTATATCCAAAGGAGTCAAATCTTGTAGAGCAAACTATTGTTAGAGATATTTCCAGAAAAATCGAAATTAGTCAAAAAGAACAAGAAGAAATAGGTCTTAAAGCTGTTCAACAAGGTTTTACTTGGGACCAAGAAAAAGAACTAGTTAAACAAATAGAGTTAAGTGATATTGAACTATCACTATTAAGAGATAGGGTTAATGCGCTGGATTCGGAAAAAAAGATTACCCAGCAGATACTGGAACTTTGTTTAAAAATTAAGAATGTCTAGTAATATTCCAAAGGAGGAATAAATGAAGTTAAGAATTTTAAATGAGCTTGGGGATTTGGTTCTTACAGATGCTCCAACAACTGAAGGTATTGAAAATGTAAAGAATATGACAACTACCGAGATTGAAACAGAGTTTAATCGCTTAGTAAAAGAGGGCTATACGCCCATCAATGACAAGACTAAAAAGATTATGAAGGGCTTTAGCACCAAAATTGAAGAAGTTACAATGTTATACCCTGTTGTTGGCGGTTAGTAGAATAAAGTAGTAAAATAAAGGAATAATATAAATGAAAACTTGCCGTTGTTCAAAATGTTTTAAAAAATTTAAATCAAAGTATACTTATACAATTATTCCTATTCTTACGGGTTTAGGTTTTTTAGAAATTAAGATACCTTTAATATGTAAAAATTGCTTAAAAGAGTTTATAAGTTGGTGGAAAGAAAAAATTGTAAAATAAAGGAATAGGTATTGACTTACTCTAATACTAACTATAGAATATGTGTATTTAGAAGTCCCGAAAGATATGAGGATTATCATAGGGAATATGTGGATGTAGCTAATTTACCTAACTTTTCTTTATTAAGAGAAGAAGACACACCTGGTCCAAATTGTGCTGTTACATCAATACGCTTACAAAAATTTAGAGGTTCTCTACATGTTTCTTATGAGATGTTTGAAGATTTTATTCCTAATCCAATAACTACAAGAATTGAAGATAATCAAAATGCACAAGCATTATTATTAACCATATTTCAAACTGTTTCACGTGAAACAGACAGAAGACTAAGAGAAGAAGGCAGAGGAAGACCAGAACATATTATTATTTTAGATAAGGTAGAAGTAGTAACACAACAAGAAACAGATAGATTACTAGTTGATATTACTTTTTATGCTTGTCTACATAGAGATACGGAATTTGGATTAAGGTATTTTCAAGATAATTTATATAGGTTAATGGGCATTGGTAGAAGAAATTTATTACAAGGAAATAATGACCAGACTTTTACAGGAACTATCCAAAGAATTAGAAATGAATTTAGTATTACTCCAGAAGATATTGAACGTAGTAGAGAATACATAGAAAGAATGTCAAGCTACACAAGCACATGGGCTAATAACTTTACTGCTCCAACATATGAATATGATAAAAAAGCAGAAGAAAGAGCATTAAAATTATTGGAATCTATGTTATCTAAGGGTGAGTTTGAAATTTATATTAAAGATGGTTATGTAATGGTTGAAGGTAAAACTCATAAAATGTATAAAGTTCAAAAGAACTCAATGATTGAAGTATCAGAAAAACAAAAAGATAATCTATATAAAACATATAGACTCTGTATTGAACCTAAAAATCATGGAACAATTTGCCCTACAGATGAGGTTGTAGCAAAGATTAAACTAATCCAAGCAGATGAAGCATTACTTCATAAAACAGCAAGGAGGTTTAATAATAAATGAAAGAATTATTACTTTCTAGAACCTTAAAAAATTTATGCCCAATCTGCAATAAGCAAATTGACCAAGATACTATATTGGTAGATTATAATGATTCTAAATTGAAAGTCTGTAAAATCCACATAAAATATGGAGAAAAGGAAAATGGAATATAAAGCACGGTGTGGAGATATTTTCTTATGTGATTCCGATAGAACTGGTGCAAAGATAGTCAAGTTTCTTATGACTGCTCCAACAATTTGGCAACATGTTTGGAGAAAAATAAGAGGAACACAAGAAATAGTAAGATTTTATCATGCTGGGATGATTATTAGCAATGAACAAATGGTAGAACAACAATGGAAAGTACAATATGCCAATACTCAAAAAATATTAGGTAGAAAAGTGATTATTTATAGAAATAAGAATATTACAGAAGACGGTCAGTGGATATTTAAAGGAAAAGCGGCAGAAGACATTGGTAAAACATATGATATACCACAATTGATTGGCAAAACTTTAACTTGGCTAACAGGCATTAAATTATTTGTAAGATTTTTAGGTAGTTGGAGTAACGAAGAAGAGATATGCGTAACAAGAGTAGGAGATTGGTATGAAGGAATTTGTAATTTTGGAGTGAAAACAAAAAGCGAAATAACTACTAAAATTTTAGATGAATACTGCCAAAAACATACAGATGAATGGGAAATAGTTTATACAAATTAGGAGGAAAGGATGAACAGAAAAACAGTAGCATCTAGTAATATACGTAGCGTAGGTTATAACATTGAAAAACAAATTCTTGAAGTTGAGTTTGGTGGTGGTTCGGTTTACCATTATAAAGAAGTTGGGCCCACTGAAGTTGTTCAACTTATCTTCGCAGAATCATTGGGAAATTACTTTGCAAAAAACATTAAAAGTAAATATCAATATGTGAAAGGGGAATATAATGTCTGAGTTTAAAGAAGTAAAAGATTCGGGTAAAAGAGAGGAGTTTTCCACAGGGAGTGTTAGAGATACTTCTGAAGGAAAAGGTGCCCCACACCTAATTGCAACAGAAGTTTTTGAGGTAGTTAAAGAATATAAAAACTCCCCTATTTATCCACAGCTATCCAGTGGGGTTAATCTACTAAGTAAGATAGAAACACTTCTGTGGAGATATAATAGATTAGTATACGCCAGAGAAGAACAAGATTTAATTATCTTAAGGGCAATCGACCTAACTTGTTTAGCTATTGCTGAGGATGAAAAAACATACAAATATACAGATGCTTATAGACGTTTGGCTGTCCATTATTACAACGGCTCTAAGAAATATCAAAAAAATAATTGGAGAAAAGGTCAATTTGTTAGTCGTTACTACGATTCAGCTATGCGCCATTTATGGGCATATCAAGATGGCAAAAGAGAAGAGGACCATCTCGCAGCACTTTTGTGGAATTTAGTTGCCATAGTTCAAACTAAAATTGACGTAGAAAAAGAAATATTACCTCAAGAATTAGATGATTTTCCATTTCTGATTTCAGAAATTATTGAAAGGAAAGATTCTCAAAATGAATAAATTAGAAGCACTAAGAACAGCTAATAAAATAACATCAACAATACTAGAAGATTTAAAGACTTTTATCTTAAGAGAAAAAGTCTTATCAACAGAAGAAGTGGCAAATAGGGCAGAGAG
>Ga0315291_10011278_pt1 | contig 10897 bp, 11 predicted proteins | sample YL17G12_20_MG_FD_203070 | JGI IMG/M metagenome (GOLD analysis project Ga0315291, IMG submission 203070) | Sediment microbial communities from Yellowstone Lake, YNP, Wyoming, USA - YL17G12_20 | ecosystem: Environmental > Aquatic > Freshwater > Lake > Sediment | place: USA: Wyoming | collected... | reverse complement strand
CCTCATCGCCTTGCGCGTTAGAAAGCGCGACAGGGATAGATAAGGATTTTTCTGACGGTTTTGCAGGTTTTCATGCGCTACCGCAAGGTTCCGGGCGCGTTACGGTCTCTTTCTTGAGGGCTCTGTTTCTTATTCTGTGTGCGGGGATTTTGTTGTAGGTTGGTGAACATTTCCTTTTTAAGCATTGCCTTGTGGCAGCCCATTTTAGGATCGGGATCACTGCTTCTCTGAGCCCTTCTCCATCTTTTGTCAATGAGTATTCGACACGAGGCGGGATTTCGGCGAATGATTCTCTCTTGAGTAGCTCTTCGGCTTGAAGTTGCTTTAGTGTGTCTGCAAGCGTCTTGGGACTTATGCCTCGCAGTTCTTCCATGAGTCTGTTGAATCTGAGGTTACCATAATTCCCGATTGCATTGATGATTAAAAGCGCCCATTTCTTGCTTATCACGTCTATTACTCCTTCAAGCGGACAAAAACAAACTACGTCATTCTTGTTCTGCATGCCCGTCACTTTCCTTCCACATAGCAACTATCTAGCTATAAACTTGATAGCATAAATACTTTACTTCTAATAGTGCTAGGAATAGAGGTGATAATCAATGGACGAAGACTGTGGTTGTGGAGGGCATCATCGGAGACATGAAGACCACTGTGGATGCGGCATGCATGGAGAGGGACACGATTACAGAAGACGGTTCTTAACGAAAGCCGAGAAGATGGAGAAGCTGAAAAGCTATGCAGACGAGCTGAAGAATGAGCTCAAAGCTGTAGAAGAGAAGATCAAAGAAATGCAAAGTTGAAAAACATCCAAGCCTGAAGCTTAGGGTGGCGCTTGATAAACGATCTGGAAAGTTGGCGGAGGAATCGATGGTCTCCAACAACGGATCAGCAAACATCTTCATTATCCCATTTCTAGCTGGAAAATTGATGGAGTGACAAAACATGGGTAGTGCAATAGAAGCAATAAACCTGACCAAATATTACGATGATCTTTTAGCAGTAGATCACATAAACTTTCAAGTTGAACAAGGCGAAATCTTTGGTTTCCTGGGACCTAATGGCGCTGGGAAAACAACCACGATACGAATGCTCACAGGAATCTCCCGTCCGACGGAAGGAACAGCAACAATCATCGGTTATGACATTCAAAGTCAATCCGTGTCAGCCAAGGAGCAGATGGGAATTGTCCCCGATGTGAGCAACGTCTACAAAGACCTCTCCGCTTGGGACAACCTCATCTTCACTGGCAAGCTCTATGACATGCCCAAAGCGTTCCGGGAAAGCCGCGCGGAGGAGCTCCTTAAAATGTTTGGGCTCTATGAGCGACGCAAAGAGAAGGTCAAGGGTTTTTCCAGAGGCATGAAACGACGCATCTGCATCACTATGGCCTTGATGAATCGTTCACGCATTCTCTTCCTCGACGAACCCACTTCAGGGTTAGACGTGCAGAGCGTCCTCATCATACGTGACTTGATTCGGAAGCTGAATCAGCAGGAACTGACAATCTTCATCACAACTCATAACATAGAAGAGGCAAGTCAGATGTGCGACCGGGTTGCAATCATCAACCACGGCAAAATAGCTACCATCGACACACCCGAAAAACTCAAGAGGACCATGGAAAGTCTGCAGTCCGTGGAGATAGCCTTTGAGGCCACACCTCAAAATGCTCTAAAGGATTTGGAAGAGCTTCCGCAGGTAAGCGAGGTCGTGAAGCAAGGCGACAAGTTCAAACTTTTCACCCGCGATCCGAGCAACGTCCTAGCTTCCACATGGAATTATGCTCAGAACAACAACCTCAAACTCATCACTGTTAACACTGTCGGTCCTAGCTTAGAAGATGTGTTCGTGAAGCTGACTGGCATCAAGCCTGCGACAGCAGAAGAGGAACCTGAAAAAATGGGTCCTGGAAAAGCACAAAAGATGAGTGGGAGAAAGGACTGACAATGAAGGACGTGCAATCAAGCCATCTTGGTAGAGAGACACGTGTAGCGTGGGCCATCGCCGTCAAAGACATGCGGACCTATTATACGCAGCCCCCAGCGATAATGTTTGGAATACTGTTTCCATTCGCGCTCTTTCTATCTTTCTCCATCGGGAGGAATGTACCGCTGGCAACACAGATTCCAATCCTCGTCTCCCAGACACTTTTCTTTGCCTCCTCATCTATAGGTCCGGTAGTCATTCCGATCGAACGTGCTGACCAAACATTCGATAGGTTTCTGACGTCCCCCGTTTCGCTCCTCGCCGTCCTTATGGGCAAAACTCTTGGCGGAATCATCTACGGCACTGGAATCTCCGTCATCCCTGTGTTGGTTGGCATGGCTTTCTTCGGCACTCAGATAGTTAACATCGGGGCTATCATCGCGTGCTTTGCACTGTCAACCCTCGCCTTCTCAGCTTTGGGAATCATGTTTGCCTCAATCCCTGGTCAGACTGTTGGGCAGGTGATGATGCCCCTCAACTTCGTTCGCATACCTCTGCTCTTCGTCAGCGGAGTCTTCACACCTATCGCTGAGTTGCCGCAATGGATGCAGGCTGTGACTATCCTATCACCTCTTACTCACACTGTTGAACTTGCAAGATACGCTACGGGTGGAGAGACCTTCTTTGGGCCAGTCCTAAACATAGCAATCCTGATTGCGTATGCCGTAGCTTTCCTCTTCATGGGTATTCGTTTCCATATCATTAACCAACGTAAGGAGTAATGTGTAGGAGGCGTTTTGAGGTTGAATGCGTGGGATTTGACCAAACTGGCAGAATTTTCAAAGACTCAAAGAATCAAAAAAGACGTCTGCAAAACAAAGTGGTTCAACATTGTCCTTGTTTGTCTCGAAAGTGGCCAAGAGATTCCTTCTCGCCCAGAGCCCTATGACGTATGCTTTTATGTCATTGACGGAAGTGGCACATTCACAGTAGGCAATGAACAAGTTGACTTGCGTCATGGCGGCGCGATTTTTGCTCCGGCGAATGTGGCACGAGGCATAAGAAGCTTGGAACGACTGACCATACTAGGCATACAAGAACCACATTAGGACGGAAATCAATGAATTTTGCCTTAGACGTTCATAATCTGGGACAACCTCGTTTTTGCAGCTCAGCTCTACGGAGTGCCTAAGAATGAGCGGAAAAAGAGGGCGAAAGAACTTTTGGAGCTCTTCGGACTTCGAACGTCTTGCAGATCGTGCAGGCAACTTTGCCTTCTCAACTACAGGTCGTTGCCAGTTTCCTGCCTCTCACATACTCTGTTGAAGCATTAAGGAGCTCCATTGGGGGATCCGACAGTCACGTACACCTACGTCATTGACATTGCAGCGTTAGCGTTGATCACCATCGTATTGCTAGCCGCATCCACCAAGATACTCGAAAAAAGAATCACTTGATATCCGCTAAATCACTTATGTTCGTAGATCCAACCATAATTCGCGTAGATCTCTCTTATCGGGGCTGAGGCCAAGAAGTCGATGAATTTTTCAGACAACTTCACATTTCTACTATAGGAAATTATGCCGGCTACAGTGCTTCTAAAGACCTGAAGATCTTGAGGAAGCTCGATCACTTCACAAGTGTCTGGCCACACGCCTTGGAATGCGTTCCAGCCGAATATGGCGTTAACTTTGTCTGAGTGGATCAGGCTCATGAGGGAACCGCATGCGTCTGCGTGATGGGTGATGTTTCGACGTATCTGGTCGGTTAGTCCTGCTTTGCTCGCTACGTCGTCCCACACGCCTTTCAAGCATCCGTCGACAGCTATTCCTATTCGAACGTCTTTCCTGCAAAGGTCTTGGAGGGAAGTGATCTTTGCCGGGTTTCCAACAGGAACAATTATGACAGACCTTCGATAACCCAGACTGTTTCTTGACCCTTTAAGTATCAATCCTTGATCTTCTGCATCATCCAAAATGTACTCAGCTCCGGAAGAGAAGACGTCGCCTTTTTTGAACTGCGCTATTTCGTTCAAAAGATCGCATGGTTTGCCTATCTTCAAGTCGCATTTTACCTTGGAGTCTTTCTCAAAAATAGCTATTGAATCACGAAGAGGCGGAGCAACTGCCCCAGCAGAATACACCTTAAGCTGCCCTTTTTCAGAGTCCATAGACCTTGTCACCAAGCTTGCTTGTGACCTCTGATGAATAATAATCTTCAAGACTTACACAAATTGCTTTCGAAACATCTTAGATAATTTGGTGATTGATTTTTCTTTGCATCGCCAACCCCCATCATCTACGTCATCGCAGAACCCGAGAGCTTGGACGTCGACCTGACATGGGTTTCATGGTAGCCCGGGAGAGATTCGAACTCTGTCAGAGGCTACATCCATGGGGTAATCACATCCAGCATTCTCGGGTTTGCTTCGGAAACTGCGAATTTTTCCACTGCTCCCGTCGTTTAAAAACACACAATCGTTAGTTACATTCCAAGACATGAGAAAAAGAAGGAGATTGGCTAGTCTCTATTTGACTGTTTTGAATCCAAAGCTGCCTATGAGCATGTTTTTTCTCCAGATTTCAACTGCGTACGTTTTTGGTGTTTTCAAGGTTTGGAAGTTCGTGATGTATTGTTCGCTGATGGTGTTTATGCGGTAGTCTCGTGCCGTGTCTCCGAATGTTGATGTTTGCAGGATGTTGGTTGGATTGTCTGTTGAGTATATTTTGATTGCCAGCTCTTCGTTGTATACGAATGGCTGATTTGGATCTACTGAGGCAGCGACTCTCAGAGCGAATTTCACTGGCATCGTTCTTCCGGATTTGTTGTTGGAGGTAGCTGGCAGAAGCTCTAGTACAGCCCAGTTTCTGATGCTGTAAGGAACTGTTATCGAGGCTGCGTGTCCAAGGTTGTCTTCGGCTTTAACGAGGACGACGTAGTATCCATCAGGAAGCTGCAGAGTGTTGAAGAATAACTCCCATTTTCCTGTGGTCGTATTGTAGGTGGCTGGGATATCTTCGAATCCTACTGGTATTCCTTGGTCACCGTTTGCTTCGCGTATTGAGAAGCTTAGGGAATGGGTTCCGCTTGCGTCGTTGGCTAAAGCTATGAAGGTGACTCCGTCTTGGAGAGCCCATCCTGCAGGTGGGTTCTCGATAGTTATCAAAGGTCCTGAATCGTCCAGAGTGATAGAGATTGCATGCGTTGGTTCAACGTTGTCTGCATTGTCGGTGCTGTTATAATCAATTTCATAGATCCCATCTGGTAAGCCGATCAAGTAGAAAACATCTGCATAGATCAGCCATCCAGAGTCATAGGCATCATCATGTATTCGGTAGGCAGTCATAGCGACTCCGGCGCCATCAATATTGTCTTGAGCTACCAGAGTGATCGGTGTGTTTGACTTAATGTAGATGTGGTCAGCGGTGTCGACAAATATCGGTGATCCTACTTCAAGCACTGTTGCAGGTGGCGTCGTGTCAGATGGAAAGCTGATCGATGCGCAAGAAAGACTGAAACTCTCTTGTCCTTCCGCGTAAATGCAAGTGACTCCTAGTAGAAACTCTTGGACACCGATGTCGCCTTCTATCGATATCCATTCGGGGTTTGCATCTGATCCTGAGTATTGCGCATTGGGTATGTCAACCTCAGTTTGACCAGTTGCATAGTCTATTCCGACGTGTCTGTTTTCAGAGTCAAAGAGATGCAGATCTAGATCGCTTCCAGGATAGTCCAATGAGATGTATAGACCTGAGGTACCTTCCGCAGTCGTTATGGCGTTGGTGTAGCTTTGCCCCGTGTTGATGGTTGATGAATAGACTTCTGAAGTAATCTCACCGACACTGACGCCCTCTCTTACACATCTGAAGGTTTTTACGAATGGCCCATAGAGTGTTGTACCTACGGCGGAGTATGCGACGACTCTGTAAGTCTCTTGGTACTGGCCCGGAGGAAGAGAATCAAAGAGCGAAATCTTGAAGGGCATCATAACGCACACGCAAGGCGGAAGGAGTTCGCTGTTGCCAATGATTGCTTGAAGAACGTCACTTTCTTGTTGAAAAACTTCTACAATAATTCTGCCAGTGACTTGTTCTGGACTGCTTAGAGCCACATATCCACTTATGTCTGCTTGGAAGATAGTAACGAAGTCATCACTGCCAATGGGACAAACATCCAAGGGATCAATTATGAAGGTGTCTTTGTTTAGCACTAGCCCAGTGCATTCTCCGGAGTACTCTCCCTTTTGATCCCAGTTCTCGACAAGGTCCAAAGTTGCATAATACACATCACCTATCGCTTCAACATCGTTGATCAGCATCGGAGTGGCTTCACATTCGATTATGGCTGTTGCTTGTGCCTTCGTCAAATCCTTTGCGACAGAAGAAGCTGTCGAGGTAAGGCCACCTGCGGCCATCATCGCACTACCAACAGACTCTGTTTTCACGGTCACGATCGTGCCTATTCCAAGAGTCTTTACAGCAAATGCCCATCCAACAAGCTTTATGAGTCCGCCAGCAATTATCGTGAACGCGGCATAATCGTTTATGGTAGCTTCTGTTTTGAAATGCTCCAGCTCTTGTTCAAGCTTCACATGATATCCTGCGAGACCCCCAACTGTTCGAGCTTCTATGACTTTGTCACTGAGGATGTCTATGTACCGAAGAGTTTTCTCTTCGTTCTGAATTGCAGTAGTCCATTCTCTGGTTGTTTTCACCTCAGAAGCCATGTATTCGTATCCGTCCTCTCCGGGCAATTGTTCAAGTTTGTAGATTAGCAATCCCAGTAGATAATCGAGTGTGTCTTTGAATGAATTTATGTCAGATGAGTAGCGCACTGCTACACTCTCCATCAGTTTGTTCTTGAATCGGACTCGTATTGTCTCCTCTCCAAGACTAGGATCCAAGTCGTCATAGACCTCTACAAGAGCATCATAGATCTTCTTTGCTCTGTATGCGTCCAAGACATGGTACTCGCTTAGTGGCCCAACGATTTTCCACAAAAAGGGAGCCTTTTGCATAAGAAAATCCTTTGAGTAGACGCCTGCGAGGAAACCCAATGCTATTTTTGCCAGCGCCCAAGCAGGGTCTTGAAAAGTCCCTAGGTAAGCGGTCGTGTGCAAACGAGCTAGCGTGTCTACTTGAGAATCTATAGCCTTGTCAGTTTCCTCATTTAGAGCATAGAGCTCTTGTATTAGCCTTTTTTTGCTGCTTAGGATCCCCAGAGACCATTCGATAATGTTTGAGCATAGCTGTTTTGCCGTAACAATGGGCAATCCTGCCACTGGTACGCCAACGGTGACAACCTTCCCCTCTGAGGATGAGCCGGGATACGCTACAATCGTGTAGTAGCCGAGGGGCGTGTAGATGGAATAACTAGGTAGACTGGCGGCAGTGCCAACGCCAAACTCTGTTGTGACCACGTATTTATTGACGAGTGCATATTCTGCGTCGCTTTTTGGGTCGAAGCAGTCTGGCCATGAAGTGTATGCTGGCACTCGTATCTTTTCAGGTAGACTTGATTCGATTGTGTTGCCAGTTCCTATGTGCAAATCATATTGAACCTCAGGAAGTATTCCGAGTACTCCTTCTATATGCAATACATCTTGAACAAAAGTTGGATCAAGATTTCCCGTTCCCCAGTCATAGTTGATGTCTGGAGCCACAACTATCAGCGGCTTTCCTGAGAAATGATAGCTTCTTAGTGAAGAAACAGAACGGCTTAGAGGATACCAGTATCCGCCAGCATCATAAATGACTAGGCTGTATTGATTCAGCAGCCCGAGAGTAGGTACGCCGTCATACCAATCTACATAGAAATCGCTCATCTGTGAAAGCACTTCTTGCCAAAGAATCTTGTCTTGCGCAGGACTAATGCCAGTCAAAGGCCCGTAGCCTTCTGTTACAATCAAAACTTTCGTAGTATTGGCGGATATCAGATTGACAAATTCATTCGAGTGTTCTGGACCGTCTGGGAGGGACGAACGTGTGAAGCTGGTTTCCGCTCTTACTTTGGGTGCAATAAACGAAAACATTGACACAATGATGAAACTGACCATTATTAATGCTGCAATTTTCTTCATTTTTCTTTCTCCTTTTCTTAGTCTGTAGAATCAGTTTCTTGCCTGTCTGTGTATAAGTGCTTTGTGGAATCGTCCTCTATAGCATCATCCTCAGGATTTCGGCTACGGTATTGTATCAATTGCAAACAGACGATAAGAACAAAGACGAGAGTTCTAGTTTCATTATTCACTTCAATGAAAACCGACTTTTATTTTGGCATTGATTGATCCAACTTCGAGAGAATTCATGCTAATCATAAGTCGATCATTTAACCCCGACCCAACCACGGCTTTTGTCACTCCGGATGGAATAGAACTCTCGTCAGAGGCTACATTTCACGTGGTAATCACATCCATGTTTTTCAGGTTTGCTTCGGGAAATGGTGAACCTTTCCACCGCCCCCTGGGTGGCGGGGTCCCTGTTCTCGTCACAGTCAGAGAGAAAGTCAAAACTGGTTTCTGTCAAAGAAAAGCTAAAGGTTCGTCTGTGAGCTTTGCCAACTTGTGTTTTCAGCAGAAGAAGACTTTTACAGCCATTTAAACAAGCATTCGAGAAATGAAGTTCTGGAAATTAAGAGAATTGGTGAAAAGAAGCTTCAGATGACCCCAGAAGAGGAGAAGGATTTCGACTTTGAACTTATGAAGAAATGGTTGAAAAGGCATGAGCAACCTGACTGAGAACTCGATAGAACAATATTGCCACCTGAATTATTGTGGATTAACGTGTATAGTAGCTTCGGATACCTCCAGATGCAATGGTCAGTGTTGTAACTTGATCTCCTATTCCTTTGGTCATCTGTCTGACAACTCCGTTTTCTATGACACCGCCTACCTCATATAGTGCTGAAATGAACTTGATTTGCGCACTCCAAAACTCTGCACGGTGACCTAGGGTTGGAAGAGGCATTACGATCTGCAATCGCTCGTTCAATTCCCTGACGTAATCAGTGAAGTGTCCTTCAAAGAAGGTCACGTAAGCTTCTATATCGCCATTTCGAGTTACATGGCTTTGCCCCAGCCGACTGAGTTGGCGGAATCTCAATGACGGACAATCGAAATTCGCATTCACAACACGTGGATCGATTCTTCGGCGTGGCAGTGCTTGGCTCTGACCATTGTGTATATGCCAGAAGCATGGTTCTCTTGTTCTGCCCACATTGACAAAACCTGCGAGATGAATTCCTCCATTGCCCGATGGTGCTTCTCGAAGTTCTTCAACGCTCAGTTGAGGTACAAGTTCCCGCAACTCTGTTTCCAGCAATTGTGCGAAATCATAAAGCGTATTGTATTCGTTCCGTCTTCTATCAATGAAGTCTTGTAACCACCAGTCCATCCATCTTCCATTATCATCGTCAGGAGGCATCTTTGCCCATCCCCAGTATGATACTCCAGCTTGAAGCATCTGAACAGGCAAGACTTTGATCAATCCAAAAAAGGCTCTGTCTTGCATTGTGCCACGAGGTGTAACGCTGTCGACCGTCTGAGCAGTATCACCAACCATAACTATTCCTAAACTGGACAATTCTGTTATGATAAGAGTCAAACATCCACCAATGCTAATGATAGTGTGGATACCAAATAACATTTTTGTCACAGTCAATATCTTGGAAGCTTAAGTACTCAGGGACAACTTCTGGAAAAGGAATTTAGATAGAACATCACCGTAGCCTAACCACATCCATGAATTCGAACTTGTTCCGAGAAAAGTAAGGAATCTCTTTTTAAGAAAAATCCAAACTGACAACACTCCGTTCTCCTCAGTCTCTTTGAACCTTTGTAGCTTGTCCCTAAGCCTCAATACCATTACAGTCTCTATGCGGTTCTGTTAACTCTTCGGGACTTGAATGATGGAAGATTTTCCTGAATTACTGGCCAACTCAAAATGGCAGAATAAAGACTGCTATGAAAAAAGGAAGGACATTGGTCTAAGGAGGTGAAGGTCTACTTCTTTGCTGCGGCTGCCGCTTTCTTAATTGATTCTATAGTTTGGTCGACTGTAAGAACAGGCTCGACTTCAAAGTGAACGTAGGGCATCCATCCTAGTAAGCGAGTGAAAAGTTCTGTTTCGCTTGCCGCTTCACTAATTGAGTATCCGCTACTTCCACCAGCAACACATCCCCAATCCTTTGTTATACCAGCCTCCACGTCCGCTTTAACCATTTCAAGCATTGATAACCAACCCTTAACCCTCTCCTCAGCCCCAACGGGCACTAGGGTTGGTTCCATTTGCCACTTTATATAGAATTTGGGCACTCAAATCACCTCCTTATCGTGGTTTTTCAATTGTTTGTCATAACTTCTATTTAAAATCATAGGATAACGGCAGTTTCACCTACTTTTTGACTGTTTTCATTGAATACGAATACCAAGAATAGATAATGTGATTAAGTTGTTACCAGAACCCTTTTCTGTAATATGCCCCTAAGAATTAACAGAACCCCATAAAAGCCCTTTTGGTTAACATGGACAAACCTTTATTCATGCAAGTCCCTAAGAGTTAACGGAACAGTGATAGGTAACAGAGGGCAGAGAGCTAACAGAGAAAAACCCCAACACAGAGACTTAGCTAACCACAGACGAACTAAGACACTTACTGTTATAGACTCATAGAGCAAGCGATAACGTAGTTATGTAGACAGACTGAGGGTTTAAATGGATAGGATTTATGACGCTTAACTAACATCATGGACACTTCGAAGTTCTAGCGAACAGAAACTTTTCGGGCTGTTTAAATAGCTTGGAAGAGAAAAGAATAGAATAGAAGTCACACCTAGCAGGGTAGTAGTTCGGGAGATATCTCCACTTGATGTGGGGTGCAAATCCCACCTCGGTTTAACGGGATAGCTTCAAACTCTCGGTTCAAACTTTTCCCAGATACTATCAATTTGCGAGTAAGAACTAGCCTAATTGCGA
>Ga0315291_10011277_pt1 | contig 10898 bp, 12 predicted proteins | sample YL17G12_20_MG_FD_203070 | JGI IMG/M metagenome (GOLD analysis project Ga0315291, IMG submission 203070) | Sediment microbial communities from Yellowstone Lake, YNP, Wyoming, USA - YL17G12_20 | ecosystem: Environmental > Aquatic > Freshwater > Lake > Sediment | place: USA: Wyoming | collected... | reverse complement strand
AGTGTGGTTCGGCTACCTAGGCCCTTTTTCTTGGTTAACCATACTGCTGCGATAAGCGCAAAAAAAAGCCCGATTGGCGAGGCGCGTTTGAGCGATCTGTAAGGCGAAATGGTAAAAGAGTCTGGGGGCTCGGTTCCTCGGCCGGGAAAGATGGCGGCTAAGACTTTCTCGGGATCTACTCTGTCGGCATACCTCGAAGCTGGCGGCCAGGCGGTCAGGGTTTCTAAGTGCAGGTGCGGGCCGCTCGTCTGTGCGTCTGGATCCGCCTGGGTGCCTGCCGTGGTGCCTACTGATCCGATCGGCTGTCCGGCTGTAACGCTCTGTCCAGGCGAAACAAATACGGCGCGTAGATGTGCGTACAGGCTGTAGGCGTCTTGGCCGTGCCTGATCACGATCAGGTTGCCGTATCCTGTCGCCTGACCGCTTGGGTACGTCGCGGCGACGATTCCGGGAAGTATCGCAAGGACTGGCGAGTTTTCCGGCGCGGCTATATCGGTTCCTTTGTGCGGGGCTTTCGGGGGTCGTGGTTGTCCATAGCGCGAGGTAATAAAACCGCTCCCGACAGGAAAGACCGCGCGCGTCTCGTCGGGCGTTAACCATGCCATCCGTATTCCGCGTTCATTTTTCCGGGTAGTAGGTGCGACGATTGCGAGTAACCGAGCAAGGATCCGAAAGACGGTAACAAGGGGTAGTATTTGGTTTCGGTGTAGTTGAGTCGCTTTTCGAGTTCGATTCCGCCTTCATTGCTGGCGAGCACGCCAGCAAAGACGGCTTCGATCGGTTGCTGCTGCCAGCGGGCAAAAAGGCATAAGGTCGAGTTTTCCGGGATCGGCAAGTGGGCGCTGAGCTGATCGCTTTGAATGACCTGAACTCGCTGGCCATCAAACGGCGTCGCGATTGGCGAGCCTGGCAAGCCTGCCTTGTAGACTTCATCCGGTACGGCGACATCCGGCACAAGGTACCAAGAATCCAGGTAACCGGGCGTCAAGGGCTCGGTAAACGGGATAGAAGCGGGGTCGGGGAGGTTTGTCTTGTGGCTTCGTAGCTCGTCGATGTTGCCGGGGATGATTCGAAGGTACCAGCGCCAAGCGGGGGGGACTGATTCGCGGTCGTAGGAGTTGTAGTAGTTCTCCCAAGCAAAGGGCGTCTCCCATACTCCTGACGGCCGGGTGGGAAAATCAGACGGCGCGGACTGCGGGTTAAAGCCGATCCACTGGCCGTATAAGAGGTTAGGGGCTTCTACGGTTCCGCCGATCGTAGTGTAAAAGCCTGGATTGAAAACCGCGGGCCTGAAAGGTGCAACGCGGATCTGCTTGAGAAATCCTACGCTTCCTTGAGGGATGTAAACCGAACATATCATCTGTACGCCAGCGGCGCGCACATCAAAAAACTCTGAGGTAAACTCGGGTACAAACCACGAGGATCCGCCGCTAACCATCCAGGGTTCAACGGCGGATTTCCGATACAGCGCGGCGGCCTGGGCGTCGTCTCGGCCGGGTCGAGGTCCGGGGACGGCGCGCGCGTGGCTGCGTTTGATTGGCTGGCGATGCATGGCGGTTACAGACTGCCGGAGCTGTGTTTACCGGGCGGCAACAAGCCGACTCCGTGGAACACGAAATCAAAGCGGGTGATCTCCGGCTTTACCTGGGGATCTGGCCAGAATAGCCGATTGAGTTTCACACTGAGCGTTTGCGAGCCTTCGAAAAATATTCCGGGCCGCTCGATGTCGAGAAAGCCTTGGCTATCGCCAAAAAGCGCGGAAATCAGGGACGGCTGATCGCCCAAAAACTGGGTGAACTCGTCCGACCATAGGATTTCAACGCTTCGGCCTTGTGCGCTTGCGCTCGGAAGCGCGGCGCTCGAATAGAGCGGCGTGTCTCCGGTACAAGCCCACGTGATCCGCCGCAATAGGAAATCCTCTGGCCGGAGCTGCGCCTTTCCGCCTTGGGACTTTCCTTCGAGGCCTGAGAGGGCAATAGAGATTACATAGATCGCCGGTACCTCTACTTTTCCGTCAAAGCGAGGATCGGCGGCTGCGGGGTTAGAGGTGTCCATCAAAAATCCTTGTCTGGCTCGGCGCTCGGTTGAAGGGTTCATGTTTTTTTGATCTGCTTTTTGGTACGTGGATCGTAAGCGAGGGGTTTCAAAACGCGAGGCCGGAGAAACGCGGCCGAACTATGCCAGGTTCGCAAGGAACGAATCAGCAAGTCCGGGCCGCGTTTCTCTACGGCCTGTTTTTTGGGGTCGGTCATGGGGGCGTAAACGGGTTAAGCCGTCTGGCCTTCCTTGAGCTGTCCGTATTGGATTTCCCGGACGCGGTTTCCGAGCAAGCCTACTCGGACCAAGAACGGATTTTGCGGCAAGACCACGTCTTTCTGTTCGGGCGCTTCACCTTCCGGATCGATCCAGTAGGTGTAGTGGTACGGGTCCAGCGGCGAGCCAACGCCGGGCGCGGCGACGGATCCGATCAGGGCGTGCACGATCGGGTCAAGGCTGATCCGAGCGGACAAGACCTGAGTTCGCGGAAAGAATATCGGCTCGGGCAAGCGTAAGAAGTTTTCGGCTCCGGGCTTGTTGTTCTGCGCGAGGTTCAGGGCGATGTTGCCGGTAACGTGCACGCCTCCGCCAGCGCCTACGCGTTCAACCGGGATCTCGAGCTGTGGCTCTTGTCCGACCGAAAGCGTGAACAAACCGAAGTTCACGATCGCTTCCACGAGCTTGACCGTACCGGCTACGCCGGGGTTCAGGTCCGGATCGTGGCCGGTGTTCTGGATCGGCGGAACCACGGGCATTCCCATCATGATGTACAAGCCCCAAACTTCGAGGCCGTAGGGCATTTGTCCGCCCACGTCGAGGTTAGTCAACTCGGGGTTGTTGCTCTTGTTGCGTCCGGATCCGGTCAAAAAGAGCATTTCGCCCTTTTTATTGATCGCGGGGTTTTGGCTGCCGACAGCAAGCCCGATATCCGGGCGGCCGTCGCCAAGCAAAAACGACGTGGCTACCACGGTGTCGAATAGACACCACGGTTGTTTTTTCTGGTCGGGTGTGGGCATGGGTTTTTCTCCTTTTTACTGAGTTTATCTCGTTTGGTTATTATGGGTTGTTAATGGGTCGGTCTTCGGCGGTTTACTCGTTGGCGTAACCAAACGAGGATTTGGCATCCGCGCGGCGTCGGGGCATGAATGATCCGAATCCGGCGATCGCGGAGCCTTCGGTAAGGCCAGCGTATCCGGCGTCTGCCAGGATCTGGGCGTGTTCGGGGGTGATGCCTGCGGCGGCGTAGTCTGCCATCTGGACGATCTGTCCGTCCGGCGTCTGATAGAACTGCGGCTCGGCTCCGAGGAAGGGTCGCGTGCGTCGCGACATGTGGCGGCGGCCGAAATCTCCGATCGCGGAACCTTCGGTCAGACCTTCCAAGAGCGCAAGGTCTTCTTCGGTCAACTCGTCGGATCCTTCGCCGTCGTCTCCAAGGTAAAGATTTTCTTTACCGAAGTCCGAATCTTCGAGCCAGTGTTTCCGGACGAATAGCGAGCCACCAAAGCCAAGGGCGGCAATGCCTGCCATCTTGCCTTTGCTGGCGTCTCCGAAAAGGTTCCCGATGAGCGGCGAGCCCCATACGGCGGCAAGCCAGATCGCCAGAGCGTGAGCGAAGCTTGGCTTTCCGTCTTCCATCTCTCCGGCCATCTTGCAAGCCCAGCGTGCGCCTATGTCGCCAGCGGTGGCGGCGGGCAATACTTCCATGATCGCGCCGAAGTTGCCGGAGGTCATCCCGTCGGGATTTTTCCGGTACGTGCGGCGGCGGTAGCTCTTGCGGACGGCGGCCAGCTCGCCGATCGAATCGGGGTTCCGGCGTCTGCGGCGTCGCGGAGCTGCGGCGGCGGTGCCGTAGCTGCGGCGTTTGCGTCGCGGGTTGGTGAGCTGCTCGGGCTGCCGACGGCGCTTTTTGCGCGGGTTTACGATTGCGGTTTTAGCCATGGTTTTTTTTCTCCTTTTCGTTGGGGTCGTGGAAGGGTCCGACTTTAATTTCAGGGTAAAGGCGGGGTTATGTTTGAGGGGATGTTGAATATAGCCAGATTGAAGCGGGCGTCGTAAGGTGTCCAGCCTGCGCCGTTCCAAGCAAAAAGGTACACGTACAGCGTTTGATTGCCTACAACGTAGAGATGTTCGACCACTGGCATAGACAGGGGCTCGAAGGGTAACGATAGCTGTTTGACCGCGATCGGATTGGCCAAGGGGTTGGTTTCGAGTGGCGCGGTGAGTTGTATTGCGTAAATGCCTGTAGCCTGATGCGTTACTGACGCAATACCGGGAGTTTTATAGCGTATGCTGCCATCGGCGTTACAAGACACCATGTCTTTCACGCCAGTTGACGGCGTAGGCGCTGTCTGTCCTGGGTACTGGTTTTTGATCAATGGTTGGGGCATAGGTTCCTTTACGGGGTTCTGCGGGTGAGTGATCTAGACCGGGCCGCCAAGTCCGGTCCATCCGGTGTTGGTTTCGTTTCCGCTTTCCTTGGTGTAGATGCTGGTGCCTGCGCCTCCGGTGATGTTAAGGTATAGATCGCCGGGACGGCCGGTTACTACGCCTTCCGGGCTTCCGGATCCGGAAAAGATCCGGGCTGCGGTGCCTGCGGGGCCTACTGCGAGGGAAGCGGCGGATCGGACTGATCCGTTTGCTCGGTCTATTTCGAACGTTTTAACGGCGTTGTCGTTTTTGAGGTATTGGCCCGCCAGATCAACGCGCCATGCGTAATCGAGATCTAGGTTAGTAATGGGTACAACGCGGCGTATACCAAAGCGCGACCCTTTGATTCGCGCGAAGTTACCGGCGGCGTCGTCGGTGGGCTCGTAAACTACGATCCCCTCGGCGGTGACGTTTTCCGCGTCGCCATCGGATACCCAAGCGCCTTGACGCCACTTCGGGCCGATTCCGGCGGCCTGGCGCTTGTCTCTGATCTGCGGGCAACCATACGGATCCAGCGGCGCGGCGGTAAAGTCGGCGCTCGTGGTTGGTCCGTCGCCAGCGGTATTGATAAATACCAGCGCGTTTGGATCGCCGGTCACTGTCGGGCCAGCGGGGCCAGCGGGGCCAGCGGGGCCAGCGGGGCCTTGTGCTGCGCCTGGATACTGGTTTTTAAGTAGCGGCTGAGGCATGGGTTAAACGATTCCCCTTTCATCTATCGACATTGAACCACCGTAGATCACGGCGGCGCTTGCGTCGTCCGGGTCCTCGGTGTCGAAAAAGATAAACGGCGGCTCTCCGGAGTCTTCGTAAAAATCGTGTTCGTAATCGCTGATTTTACCGCGCTTTTCCTTCTTGTCGCTGGCGTACACGATACGGGTAATAAGTCCGTAGTACTCCTTGATTGTGTCCGGCGCGTCTACCTTGAAGGTACGGTCAGCGGCGCGGTTATTCCAGAGGTAAAAACCGTCAAGGGCTTCGTTTGTGGGGTCGTATTCGGGGTCTTCTTCGAGGTCGCGCGTAAACGGGGCTTTGACTAAATAGAGCGCGGCTGTACCTGGCGCGGCTCCTACGCTGTCGGGATCGGTAGCCATGATCCAGACGCGGCGATCGCTGGCGGCTCGCTGGCGTTCGCGGTAGGATGTGCCCTTGAGATCTACGCGCATAACTTCGGCCTGGTCGCCTATTACGTCTTCGACAATATCGATCTCTTGGGCCAAGCCCAAAAAGATTAGCTCTCGCGGTATTTTCATCGGCTGCGCTTCCTTCCGCCGCTGAAATAGAGAGCCAAAAACAGGCCTAACGCGATGCCGCCAAAGCCGCTAACGCCTATGGTCTTGAGTGCATCGGTGGCTTTATCCCACCATGATCGGCTATCTGCGGCTTTTGCCGCGGCCTTCTTTTCATTCCACCATTTATAGAGTAAATCCGCCTTTACCGGGTCGGTGGTTTTTAGGTTGGCGTACAGGTCAAGGAACTTGAGATCCAGGGCTTTGCTGGCGTTCTGGTTTGACGCGGCGATGAGATCTAGTCCGCGTTCGAGGTGTCGGTAAGTGATAAGCCCGACGATCGCGACTACTGCGGCGGCGATAATCCAGATCCCAGCGGCGAATAGGCCGGATAAGCCTTGTTCTGCTTTGATTTGGCGGTACTTTTTCGCGGTAATCGCGCCAAGCTGGATGGATTGTCCGCCGTCTGTTGTGTATCCTACAATGAATAGCTCTGAGCGTATGAGCTTTTGAATCATCGCGATAAACTGAGCGGTTACGCGGTTCACGCTTTCGTTCTGATCGTAAAGCGCTTTACCTGTAAGCTCGCGTAGTGTTTTTACGCCGGTGTAGCGTCCGAAAGTGGGCCAAGCTTTCTTGATGGCGGTCCAGAGTAGGAAGCGTTCTTTCAGACTTTCGAGAGTCTCAAAAGCTCGCGATTCGTACTGATCGATCTGAGTCTGAAGGCCTTGGCGGCCTTCATCGGTCAGGGCGAGTATTTGGTATGCGGGGCTCATTTGGTGGTCAGGGTGTCGAGTACTCGGGCAAGTTCGCGTACTACCTGTAACGGGTTTCGTTTGACTGGCGTGTAGATGCCTGGGGCACGTTCGCGTAAAATGATCGTTCTTGGCGAAGGGACGGAGGTTAGAGCGCTGTGCAAGCGCTCTAACCTGTCGAGGTCCGCGATCATTTGGTCAAGCTCTTTCACGCTGGTTTCTTGGGCGCAAAAAGCATGCCGAACGCGAGCGGATCGGTTTGCGGCGCGGCTCTGAATCTTACGCCTCCGCCTCCGCCTTCGGGCTCTGCGTATCGCATCCCCGGTTCAAGCACGTCGAAGATTGATACCTCTAAAATGGCGTCTGTCGGTTCTGGGCCTTCTAGGCCTGGGACGGTTGACTGGATACCTAAAAAGTGGCGCAAGGAAAGAAGCGGGTCTTCGTCGTTGATGTCTTCGAACATGTGCAGAAACGAGCAAGGGACACCACCGACTTGGGAGATATGGGCGCGCGCGTGGCCGTACAGGCCTATTGTCTGGGGAGGCGCAAGAATCGTGCGAGCGTATGTCAACGGGTGTACAAGCTGTACGACGTACAACCCGATTTGTTCGGGAACTCGCATGATCCGCTTTACTTCGCGGCTTTGTGCGTAGATGACGAGATCGGGGCCAAGGGTGGCGTCAAACATCGCGTGAGCGATACAGACCGATCGGGCGATCATTGCTTGGAAGGGGAGCCTTCCGCCTGTTTTTTTAGCCATGACTGACGGTCCTTTCTAGTTGCGGTCGGATAAAGCGAGTACAGCTAAAACAGGCCAGAACGCTGTAAGGCCGGTTTTTTTCTCGGGTTTCGTTGGGGGCGTGGTGCTGCCGTTGAGAGTTTTTCGAGCTTTTTTCACGGCGGTTTTGGCGCGGCGTGTGGTGGAGCGGGCGACGCGGGCCAGCTCCATCAAGAGCGCCCCGTCTCCGCGCGCGCTTGCGATTTCCAGGCGTATGATCTCGGCTCGGGTGGGCAGTAAAGCCGGGTGCTTTTTCGCGGGCTTGGCGGCTGCGGCTGCCGGGATGACGATCGGTGTGGGCCTGGTCGGTATGATCGCTTGCGCGGGCCTGGGCTTGACGGCGATCGGCGTGGGCCTGGGCTTGACGGCGATCGGCGCGAGCCTGGGCTTGACGGCGATCGGCGCGGGCCTGGGCGCGGGCCTGGGGGCTGGGGCGGTAATGATCTGTGTTGGCGCTTGAATGATGCGCGGCGCGGGCTTTGGCGCGACAACGGCGGCGGGGTGGGGTGCGGGTCGCGGCACGGCAACGGAAGCGGGCTGCATCGGTACGACGACCGGCGCGGCTGCCGGAGGTGTCCACGTAACCGGGTTCTTGAACCTTGCGCTTACGGGCGGCGCGGCGCGGTTCAAGTACCATTCGGCGGCGCGTTTGGCGTTTGGGCCGTAGAGGCCATCTTTGATCAAGCGGCCGTCTGCGGCCTGAAAGGCGGCAACTTCCGGAAGGCTTACTTCGGGCGGCTTACCTACCTTAGATATAAAGACGTGCACGCGGTCAACGGCTCTCTGTGCGGCTGCGCGAGCGGTGGCCACGTCGGCAAAAGCGCCAAACGACATGGTGAACGAGGGCTTAAGGCCGAGTCCGGCAAGCTGTAGCTTTTTGCCTTTGACGCTGGCCTTGCTCATTTCGGAGCGGGCGATCTTTCGCATGGCGGCAAGCTGCGCCTTTGCGGTCTTCTTGGTGGCGGCCTTCTTCAAGGCGTTGGCGCGGGCTTTCAGGGCTTTGGTGTCCTTGACCTTGAGGTAGGTGATCAGGCTATTGACGCGGCTTTGAATGTTCGGAAGGGTGAGGGGCAGGGCTTCTACAGCGGCGGATATTTTCGGTAAATAAACCACGGCGGATCCTTGTGCGGCCTGCATGGCCAAAAGGGTTTTCTGAATCTCTGCGGCGGCCTGGCCTACTTTCTTGATCTCAAGCGGGGTCGTGGTAATGGCGCGCGTGGCGGCCGTCGCGGCTTTGCTGCTGGCGGGCGGAGCGCCTCCGGCTGCCGGAGCTGCTCCGGCGGCGGCGGCTGCGGCTCGCTTGGCTTTGTCCTTGCTGAGCGTGCCTACCACGGATCCGGCCACGGCCAGCGCGGGGCCTACTGCCAGTCCTACGCCTGGGATCATAGAAGCGATCGGCGCGACCGCCTTGGCCACTTTAGAAAAGACTTTGCCGATCTTCTTGAGAAATCCCCAAGCGCCAAAGCCGTCAACGCCGGATAAATACGCCTCGTGCATGTCTCCGGGGATTTCAGCCGGTAACCAATAATAGCCTATGCCGTCATAGCTCGGTTCTGATTGGCAGTATTTGACGCCGAAGAAACCGAAAGTCGGAGTATGCGCGCGAGAATAACGCCGGTCAGGCGTTGGCGCGGCGGTTTCACTCCGGAAGGCGGGCATAAACTGCCAAAGCTGTAACTCTTGCGCGGTGGGCTGCACTCCAAAGTTTCCAAGCATTTTTTTTCCTTCCAAGTCCCACACAATGGCGGGGCCTTCTGCATAGGCGGCAAAGTTTCCGGGCTTGGGCTGTCCGGTGTCTCCTGGGCCTTCAAGGACGGGATCCAGGCTGATCCAGCGTTTACGGTCCCAGATTAAGGCGCTGACGTGTTCAGGGGCCATCTTTGAAGCGCCTACAGTGCGGGTTAACGCGCGGTGGCCAAGGGATTGACAGAGAGATCCGATCAGGATGGTTATGCAATCGCAATCTCCGGCGCGTTCCTTGAGGGTGCGGTCTGCTGCCTGTAACCATTCCATGCCTATCGGGTCGTACCTGAAGCGGATATTGCTTCTTACCCATTGGTAGATCGCTTCTATTTCCTGGGTCGGCTGCTTACTTGGCAGGTGAGCCGTAATCCGAACGGCGACTTGACGGATCAGGGGATTGACTGAGCCTTCTTCGATGAGCTGTCCGATCTTCTTGATGCTGGCCTTGCTGTGCTGCCAGCCTGCGGGGTGTTCGGTTACGGTAGTTACTGCCAGATCTCCAAAGCGTCGTTTATTGCGGTTAGCCCATAGTTCCGCGGTTCCGGGTGGTAGCTGTCCGCGTCTTTCGGCGGCAAAAGCCCAGCGCATTTGACGATCGGAATATGGCGGGGCGATGACGTTCATAAAAATCAGTCAAGCTTGGCGCTTGGTAGGTCTGATCCTGGGATCGTATTCTGGCCGTTTTTCGGGGGCTTTGGGGCGAACTTTGAGAGCATGGCTTTGCTCAAGAAGTCCTTGGCGGCGTCTTTGAAAACTCCGTCCAGGGCGTCTCCTTCCTTCGGTACGACGGCGCTTTTCTCTCCGGAGGTGAGCGCGGCTTTGACTTCTTCTAGGGCGGCGGCTCCTCGGGCAAGCTCGGTTATCTGATGGGTGAAACTGCCAGCGTCAATCTCGGCGCGGCGCGATGCCATGACGCCTTTAAGGATCTCCTCGGAACTCTTGCTACTGGCTGTGATGAGTTCGCGGATAGAAGAAACGAGTTTTTCGCTTGAGTGGCGTTCGTTGTCGAGCATCATGCCGAATAGCTTAAAAAGCTCGTCGTTGTGCTGCGGCGCTTGGGAAGGGGAAAGCGCGGCGGGTGGGGTGTTCCTGCTCGGGGCGCTTTCGCCCTCCCAAGCGTCGCGGTCAATCGGTTTGCCGCGCTTGCGGGGAGGTCCAGCAATCGGGAGGGACGTATCAAAGTACGGCTGTCCGTCTGGGCCTAACAGCGTAACTCTGTACGTCTGTCCGCCGTGTTCCATGGACAGATATTCGAGTAACTCTCCGATCTTTCCGCTGTCCAGGGGGTAATCTTCGAGCCATCCGGCCGCCCAAAGCGGGCGGATCCGGGCGATACGGGCGGTAATACCGGGTCGTAATGCGGCGGCAAGGCGGCCGATCTCGTCTCCGATGGCGCTGTCTACGGCCGATCGGGTGATCGGTCCGGCTGACAAAGCGCCTCTGAGCTTTTCGCGCGCGCGCGCGCGCGCGTTATAGGCTTCCTTTGACGGGCTGGAAGCGTCGAGGATTGCGGCCTTAAGCTCTGGGTGCGCCTCGGTGAGGTCTTCCAGGGCCGCAAGCTCTCGCTTGAGGCGCGTTTTAGGTTGTCCAGCCATCCCAATTAATCTCTATTTGTCTTCTATACGGCTGTCAATGTACGCAATTGTAGGACGTATGGCGATTTAATGACGTGGCGGCCGAAGTTGGCAGGTTTGGCGCTATTTTCGACTACACAGGAATCAAGAAATCCTGGCGAAATCGAGGGTAAAAAGGGTGTGTTTATAGCGTACATTGGCAATAGTACGCACAAAGGGCCTTTTTTGGGGGCGTGGTGGTTAATCGGCATGGTCGCTCCGAGCGAGGTCAACGGCAGGATCGCTTTACGGGCGTTTGGTCCCCAATAAAAGAGAGTGCTCGGGAAGGGAGCGCCATTTGTCGCGCCGATGAATCTGA
>Ga0315291_10011273_pt1 | contig 10899 bp, 8 predicted proteins | sample YL17G12_20_MG_FD_203070 | JGI IMG/M metagenome (GOLD analysis project Ga0315291, IMG submission 203070) | Sediment microbial communities from Yellowstone Lake, YNP, Wyoming, USA - YL17G12_20 | ecosystem: Environmental > Aquatic > Freshwater > Lake > Sediment | place: USA: Wyoming | collected... | reverse complement strand
GGGCGGGCCGGGTGAGGGTGAATAGCCAGGCAGGCGACCCTCTCCTTGATCCCGCCTGTGGCGGGCAAGCCTCTCCCTGGTAGGGAGAGGAGTCCTTCGCTCAAACCCCCACTTTTCGAGGTCACACCCGTTAAGGGGCAACCGTTGTTGACATGTTGCCGCGGATGTGCTATGCTAACATCAGCCTTTGCGTATGACCTGTTCGATGAACCGGGAGATTCCGGTTCTTTCGCATCGCGAAGGGGTAATCTAGAGTCAGCCACATCGGCAGCCAGCAGGGCGCGCCGGCGGTACGGCCTCCTCTGGTATGCGAGATATCTGACATCTTCACACAATTCGAGCTCTCTCCCCAGCTTCTGCAAGCGGTTCGCCGCTTGGGCTTCGAGACCCCGACCCCCATCCAGCGCGAAGCCATGCCACCGGCTTTGTCCGGGCGCGACATCATTGCCACCGCGGAGACTGGCAGCGGCAAGACGGCAGCCTTCTTGCTGCCCATCATCGAACGCCTGCGGCGAGGCAAGAGCGGCTGCACTCGCGCGCTCATTCTCGCCCCCACCCGCGAGATCGCGGCGCAGACGGCCCAGCAAGCGGTTGCGCTGACGCGTGGGACCGCCTTGCGCACGGTCGCGGTGTACGGCGGAGTCGCCATGGAGCACCAGCGGCAAGCGCTGCGCTCAGGCTATGAGATCGTTGTGGCCACTCCGGGCCGACTGCTTGATCACCACCGTCGCGGCACAGCGCGCCTGGCGTCGCTCGAGGTGCTGGTGGTGGACGAAGCCGACCGCATGATGGACATGGGCTTCCTGCCCGACCTGCGCCGCATCCTGGCGGCACTGCCCCGCCAGCGCCAGTCGATGCTGTTCTCCGCCACCATGCCGATTGCAGTGCTGGAGCTGGCCTACGACGAGATTCTGCGCGATCCGGTCCACGTGGAAGTGGGATCCCAGTCGACGCCACCCGTAACCATATCGCATTCGGTTTACCTGGTGGCGTCCGAGCGCAAGACCGACTTGCTGCTCGATCTGCTGCGACAGGATGCGATGCGCAGCGTGCTGATCTTCGCCCGCACGCGACGCCGCGCCGACCGGCTGGCGAAACAGCTTCAGCGCGGCAATATGAACGCGACCTGCATCCACGGCGACCGCAGCCAAAGCCAAAGGGAGAAGGCGCTCGACAGCTTCCGGCGGCGCTCGGTGCGGGTGCTGGTGGCGACCGACATCGCCGCCCGCGGCCTTGATGTCGAAGGCGTGACGCACGTCATAAACTATGACATGCCGGCGGCGCCGTTAGACTATCTGCACCGCATCGGCCGCACCGCCCGCGCCGGCTCTGACGGCGACGCTGTCAGCCTGGCCGCGCGGGAAGATGCCCCGGTGCTGGCCGACATCGAGCGCACTCTGGGCCGCGCCATCCCTCGTGTATCCGTGCCCGGACTGACCGAACCCGAGCCGCATCGCGCCAGTTCCGCATCCGCAGGGCCGCGGGCAGCTAGGCCGTGGCGCTCCAGGACGGCGCGCCGCCGATAGAAACCAGCTAATGGTGATTCCCGGCGTTCTCTCCGGAGCTCGCGGCCTGGCACGCGAGGGGGGGGTCGCCCAAAGTTCGGCGCTGAGCGAATCGCACGGAGCCAGGCCGTGGCACAAGGAGGCCATCATGGCCAGCAAGAGTCTGTACGTAGGGAACCTGAGCTACTCCACGACGGAGAGCAAGCTTCGCGAGCTGTTCGCGGAGTACGAGCCAACGGAAGTCCGGCTGATCCCGGACAAGGGGTTTGGCTTTGTGGACGTCCCCGAGGACAAGGCCGCCGATGCCATCGCCGCCCTCAACGGCCGCGAGGTGGACGGCCGCGCGCTGACAGTGAACGAGGCGCGCCCCCGCACCGAGCGCGGTAGCGGAGGCGGAGGCGGAGGCGGAGGCCGGCGCGGCGGTTTCGGCGGCGGTGGCGGCGGGGGCGGCGGACGCGGGCGAAGCTGGTAAGCCTTGCTCGAACCAGAGCTAACATGCGAGGCCTGTGGGCAAGCGTTCGCTTATCCTGAGGCCGAGCGAGCTAGGGATGAGCGATCGGGGTATCCGCCACCGCGGCTCTGCCCCGATTGCACCCGACAACGCCGCGGCGCCAAGGCTGCCGAGCGCGCCTCGAAGCGCCCCCGGCGTCGGAACTTCCGCCGCTAGCAGATGCGAGGTCCCGGCCAGTCTTGCGGGCGGATCAGGTGGTCGCGGCCCTGGGAGCCCTGTCCGTTTGCGGCGGGGTCCACGGGCGACCGCGCCCATCATGAGCGTGCGGGCGTCTTGACCGGACGTTGGTGGCCAAGCGCGAGCATTGTCGCAATGCCACGCGAGCCATGAAGACGCACGCGCCCGGAGGGCTCAGGGCACCCACCTCGATTCACCACCTGAACTATCCCCTGATTGTTGAGGACTGACGCAATCATAGGGCGCAAGTGCATGCAACTAGTCAGCTACATTGCGCACGCCGCCCCGGCCACTCGCAGGCCGGCAACCGGCGATGAACCGTATCTTCGGCCGGAATTGGGGTTTGTCCCCCGCTGGTATGCGCAGAAGCTTGGCCTCGATTTCGGACAGCGGTGGCACACCGACCCCGCATATCGCCGCGACACTATCATCGCCATGGCCAACGAGACGCGGCGGCGATTCGGCCGGCGCGCCCGTATCGGGGTATTGCAGGCCCCGGACCGCCAGTCTCGCGACCTGCTAACCGGCACATTTGGCACGCTGCTGGTCGCGGGCATCTACGGAGTCCCCATAGTCTATCGCAGTGACGATTGGCCCTGGGCTGCGCCAGGGCAGCATCTGAGCGATAGAGACGCCCACAATCTCGAAACGCCGTCTCTGGACGATAACCCCTTTTGGAATGACTTCATGGGGCAGGTTGACTGGATTGCCGGTGAATACGGACGGGTGGAAGGCTTCATGAACTGGCAGGGCGTGCTCAATAACGCGTACCGACTGCGCGGCGAACAGATATTCGCCGACATCATGGAAGAGCCGCAGAGGGCGAGACACGTTCTTGAGTGCGTTGCCAGCACTATGATTGACGGCATGCAACGTTTGTACGGGCGGCAGCGGCGGACCGGAGTCGAGCTCTGCCACTGTACCGTCAGCAACTGTCTGGTTAACATGCTCTCGCCTCGGCAGTATCAAGAGTTCCACCTGCCCTTGGACCGACGAATCGCAGAGTCGTTCTCGATGATTGGCGTCCACAACTGCGAATGGAACGCCGATCCATACATTGACCTTTATCGCCGGCTGTCCAACGTGGCGTACATAGACATGGGCATCAGTTCAGACCTGGCCAGGGCCAGAGAGGCTTTCCCCCATGCCCGCAGGGCGATAATGTATGCGCCGACGGACGCCCAGAGCAAACCCACAGGGGAGATCGAACGGGACCTGGAACGCGTTGCGCGCGATTACGGGCCCTGCGACGTGGTCTTCGCTGACATGACCGATGGAACGCCGGATCGGCGGGTTCACGAGTTGATCGACATCTGCGAGAAGCTGTCTGAGAAATACGAGAGCGAGGGCGACCGCGGTCGCGGGCCGACTGGCCCGCCAGTGACACAAGAAGCTCAATAGATCGTGGCAATGGCGGCAGCTGGAGGATGCGCCGCCAGGGGGCAAGTCAAGGCAGATAGCCCACCGAGACCCGCTGGCCGGGCGAGATATCCTTCAGCAGCAACGCCACCACAGACGGCCCCTTGAAAACGGGCCACTCCGTTACCAGATCCCGGAATTCCGGGCCGAGCACCACGATCTCCCACGGGCGCCCCTTGCCGGTCGTGTCCCTCGCGTACAGCTCGACGCGGCCGTCCCGCGTCGCCCGCTCGATCCGCATCGGCTGGCGGAAGCCCTCCTCGAGCGCGAATATCCGGTCGAGCGAATCCAGGTTCCCGCATCCCCCCTGAAACCACAGCACCTGCACGTGCGCTCGGTCGCCGACATTGGGCGTCGGCTGTCCGCGTGCGACGATCATATGCGCATAATAGCCGCCGAAGTCGGTCGTGACGGCCCACTCGAAACCATCGCGGAATATCCACCCGCAGGGCGGGTTGTCCGGGCCGTTGGATCCGTCGCGCTGGGCCATTACCAGGTTCCGCGTCAGGTGTGGCTTGACATAGCGGCACGCGCCGCGGTATTGGAGAAAGATACCGTTCGCCGGATCGCTGCCGCTGAGGGTGCCCGCGGGTCCGCTGCCATAGCTGATCTCGAAGGGGGCGGTGTCGTCGTTCCACAGGCGCATGCCGTTGTAAAGGTAACGGTCGGTGGAAAACGCGCACATCCCGATACCGTCGTACTCGCCGCCCGCGCCCGACCTGCGCTTGATGACCTCCACGTCGAACAGAATCACCTCGGGCAGGTCCCGGAAGAACACGTGCATAACCGCGGCATCGTAGAAATGCGTCGAGTGCACCTCGGTCACGAATCCCGCCGCTTCTCGGCCGGACTGCACGATCTTCGCTTCCCAGGGAAGCTGTGAATGGACCGAATAGCCTTCGAGGTAGCCGACCCACCGCAAGTGCGGCCCTCCCCACACGGCATGCGCATCCATCAGGCTGTGGCCGCGGATGCGGCTCTCGCTGGTGAGGCCCGCGTTGAGGGTCGGCGAGCCGTGGGCGTCGTAGACCAGCCGCGCGTCGTCGCTCGTTACCACCAGGCGCCCCGGAGCGTCCTGTGCGATCGTGACCGCGCCCTTGCCGGCGCCCGCAACCGCCGCCGACAGCATGAGCGCGATGCCGCAGCAAGGGAATAACGCTCTGCGTGAGTACTTGCACACGACGATCGGTTTCGAGGTCGGCGTCTTTCTCGCCTGCTCGCGCCCAGCGGCGACGATTCCACCTTATGACGTCCAGCTCTCCCGTCTTCCCGGCTCGTAGTAGACCGGGGCATCGGGATGCCGGTACGGCTCGGGATAGTCCCTGATGCGTTTGGCGCCCCGGGCCTTGGCCGAGAACTGGGCCAGCAGCGCGCGGTCCTCGTCGGTCAGAGTCAAGTCGCCGCTGCAAGTCGCGACGTTGTCATCAATGTCGCTAAACATCGAGACGCCGACGACGTAGATGTGAAATCGCGGGTCGGAGAAGGCCCAGCGGATCGCCGCGGCCGGTAGCCGTTTCGCTGCTTGCCGGTCGTACTCCGGCACCAGCTCCCCGGCGTGATGGCCGAAGATCGAAGCGCCCAATGCCTTCATCCCGATGAGGTTGATGTCGAGCTCGTGAGCCCTGGCGATCGCCATCTCACGGAGCTCCTGGTTGCGCGGGGAGAGGAGCTCCTCGAAGCCTTTCGGGAAGTAGCATCGCGCCAGCAGGACCTCGTCAAGCCGCCCGGTGTCAATCAGCTTGTATGCGACCTCGAAGTGCACGTGATTCGACAGGCCGACGCGCCGCAGCTTGCCCTCGTCGCGCATCTTCTCCAGCTCATCGAGCACCCGCATCGCCGCATCATACTCGTTCGGCACGTGGAGCTTCACGCAGTCGATAGCGTCGGTGCGAAGCCGCCCCAGCGAACCCTCAACGTGCCGGCGGGCGGTTTGCGCCGTTACTGCGTGGGTCTTGGTGGCAAGGTACACCCTGTCGCGGACGTCCTGGAGCGCCTTGCCAATGACGGGCTCGGACTGGTAGAAGTGAGCGGTATCGAAGTACCGGATGCCCCGCTCGTAAGCGCAGCGCACCGCTCGCACCTGGTCCGCGCTCGACAGCGGAGAAAACCCGTGGAGACCATAGCCCCCGAACGCCGAACTGCCGAAGCCAAGAATCGGCAGCGTCTCGCCCCACCGCGGCAGCTTGCGGACCGGCAAGCTCCGCTTCTGGGCGGGTTCGTCCTCCTGCCCCGCCGCGCGGGCCGCCCTGGCGCCGGTGGCGAGCGCGGCAATGGCCGCCGTCTTCAGGAACTCTCGCCGATCCACATGACACTCCTTGTCACGGGGCCCCGGGCTGGTAGTGGTACGATTCGCCCCAGGTCATGGCTAACACGGGATAGTCCGAGGCCAGAAGCTGCGGGTAAGTGAGCTGCAGGTGCGCTGAATCCCCCCAGTACGGCACACGGTCAAACACGGGGTGGCCCAGCTCGTTCTCGTGCCCCGGGATGACCAGTTTCGGGTTGAAGCCGCGCGTGAATCGGTAGATGTCATCGAGCCAGCAGTTGGTCATGAGGACATCCACCCGGTGGTGTTCGCGCACCTTGTCAATCCACGCGTAGTCCTCCTGGTATTGCGGGTACGGGTCGTTGATCTGGTCGCCGTTGTGGGCGAACCCCATGCCCTCCGGAGTAAACACAAGCACGACGTTGTTCGGGACGCCGCTGCCCTGGTACTGCTGACCCGGGTACACGACGACCTCGAGCTCTCGGGCGCCATTGTCAATCGGCAAGCGCTGCAGGACGTGCGCCTCGCGCTTGAGATGCGTGATCCGGTCGCGGATGAGTGAGCCTTCAAAGACATCGGGCGGGGCAACCACCGGTTTGCCTTGAGCCAGGAACGCCTGCGCGAACCGCTCGTCGGCGTGATCCCCGTGGCGATGGCTGATGAACAGCACGTCGCATTCCCCGACGAGGCGGTTCGCCAACTCATCGGGGAGCGGGAAGCCCGGGGCGGGCACGATAGTGCGGCCTCCTTCGGCGTCCTGGACGCGGAATCCCGCGGAGCCGCGATATAGGTCGAAGGCGATGGTGACCGTGGGCGTGCGCACGACGAATCCGTGGTTGTAGAGCTTCCAGATCATCGCGCCTTGGTGCACGCGGGTGTTCTCCATTTCGTCCACCGCGTGTCGGATCCGCGCGTGATAGAAATCCTGAACGGGCGGACGGTTCGGCGCGTACACGTCATGCAGCACGGCGTCCAACAGCAGTAAAGCCAGGCGGCGTTCGCGCGGCTCCGGCAATTGGGGTGGCAGTCGGTCGAGTGTCTCGTTGACCTGCGCGAGCACCGCGGCCGCTTGCCGGTTCAGATAGGCATCGTCCTCTGCGTTGAGGCGTGGGTCAACCCCATTGGCAACAGTTGGCATCGCGAGCGCCCCGCACGCAATGACCGATGCCGCAACAAGCATCGCCCTGGATTGGCGGTAACGGGTGATCCTTCTCTTCGGGATATTGCTCCGCATGTCGTCAGTCCTCCATCTTGCGAGCGCGAACCGGGGTGGATAAGCCACACCCCGTACCGCCCCGACCCTGCAGCCCGTCGCTCCCTCCAAGCCCTGCGCCAGCCGTTGCGCCGAGGATGGGTCGCGCACGAAGACGCTGTTCTGCAGCCGCTCACGCCCCTCCTGCGCCGGGACGGGCGGGGACTGTCCCTACGTGGACTGTACCCGCCCGGAAGGGGACAGTCCCCATTCGGGGACAGTCCCTTCGCCCAAGCCGATTTGGCTGCTCGCCACGCGGCAGAAGGCGAAGGTCGTGGGGACGCAGAAGATGGTCGTCGCGAGGCAAGTCCCTCTCGGGATGCCGTTGGCACCCGAATCCCTCTGGGGAAGGCGTTGCCTCCCCAACGGGAAGGCAGAGCCTCGGGATGCCAGAGGCACGGGCGTGCGGCTCCGCGCGAGCCCGAGCGTGCGCTGGGGCCACAGGCCCAGGGGATTGCATCGCAGGAGGGTAAGGCGGTGTTTAGGTCAAGGTTCTATCTGTTAGCGGTGTTGCTTGTCGTAGCGTTCGCGGCCGTGAACACGGGATGCACGGCCGCGCAGCCATCTGCGCCGGTAGTCGCCGAGCAGATGCTGTTCGACTATGTGAATGCCCCTGATCCGACGTTCAAGTGGGAGAAGGGGCCGGTGAAGCAGGACGCCACCGGCACGCTCAGCGATATCGTGCTGACTTCCCAGAACTGGCACGGGATCACCTGGCGGCACCTGCTGCGCATCGCGAAACCCGCAGAGGTGAAACACCCCGGCTGGATGGTGCTGATGATCTCGGGCGGCTCCGGCGAGCCCAAGCCCGGCGCGCCGCAAGGCGAGGACGGTGTGGCGATCGCGCTGGCGCAATCGGTCAATGCGCCCGTGGCTGTCTTGCGCCAGGTGCCCAACCAGCCTCTGTTCGGCGGCATGACGGAGGACGAGATCATCTCCCATACCTTCCAGGAATACCTCAAGGACGGCGATCCCACCTGGCCGCTGCTGTTTCCGATGGTGAAAAGCGCGGTGCGAGCGATGGATGCCATTCAGCAGTACGCCAAGCAGGAATGGCAAGACGACATCAACAGCTTCGTCGTGTTTGGGGGCTCGAAGCGCGGCTGGACGACGTGGCTGACAGGGGCGGTCGAGGGCGGCAAGCGGGTGAAGGCCATCGCGCCGATGGTCATCGACGTCCTGAACATGCGCGCGCAGATGCCGCACCAGCTTGAGCTGTGGGGCGCATACAGCGAGCAGATCGCGGACTATTCCTCCAAGGGGCTGACGGAGAGCTTCGACACGCCGCGCGGCGAGGCGCTGTGGAAAGCGGTGGACCCCTATACCTTCCGGGAAAGAGTCACCATCCCGAAGCTGATCCTCAACGGCGCCAATGACCCGTACTGGGCGACCGACGCGCTCAACTTCTACTGGGACGACCTGGTGGGCCCCAAGTCCGTGCTGTACGTGCCGAACGCCGGGCACGGCTTGAACGACCCGGTGCGCCTGCTCAACACTCTCGGCGCCTACATCCGCACGGTGGCCGCCGGCAAGAACATGCCCGAGATGTCGTGGACGCGCAAGATCGAGGGCGACAAGCTGACCATCACCGTCAACGCGCCGCAGGCGAAAGGCGCGCGGGCGTGGGTGGTCAAGGCGGACAACCTCGATTTCCGCCCCCAGCGGTGGGAATCGACGGAGATGCAGGGCGGCAATGGGGTGTTCACGATCACCATTCAACGCCCGGCGGACAAGAACATCGCCGCCTTCGGTGAAGTGGATTTCGTGGTGGACGGCAAGCCGTTCACCCTGTCCACCCAGAATGCGATCCTGAAGAAATAGCGACCGCGGGCGAGGCCGATCAGCGCCCCACGATCCGCGGGTCGGTCATACCCCGAAAAAACGGTCGGCGGCGAGTGACCGCGACCCGGGTCGGTGCGACCGAAGGGCGGGGATTCTCATCCCCGCCCTTCTGATATGGGCGTCCGCATCCGGCGTTCCGGCCTGCGGCGCGGACGTCGCAGACCGATAACCCAGCGTTACCCGCGCCTCGTCTGAAAGCAGTACGGGCTCCCTCCGTCCTATCTCCTCCCGAGGCCGCCGACCAACCTGTCCCCCACGCCGCAAAAGCTTCGTATAATCCAGCCAGATAGCGGAATATGATATACAGAGGTCATGTGGCTGCAGCCTCGAGAGGTCTTTGCCGCCTGCAGGTGCGTGGGGAGGTGCTGGTGATGAATGGGCGCATGGCAAGGACGCTGTTGGTGATTGCGATAGTGGTGACGGTGGGGCTAATGGGCAACGCGCATGCCGTCCAACTGCCGTTCGGGGATGGCTTCGAGAATACGGCGCCGGGCGCATACCCCACCCACAACGGATGGATCACCCTGCTGGGCGGCGGCAGTGGGTTCGTGTCGAACCAAGTGGCGCACAGCGGCAGCAACTCGCTGCGGCTGGACAGCAGGCCGTTCCGGCCGCGGGCGGAGTACGTGCGACTGGACAGCGTCCCCGACTGCGTCAGCTACGAGGCATCGGTGTACCTGGATCCGGAGCAGGGCCGGGTCGCCCGGGTCGGCTTCGTCAAGGGCTACTTTGGGGAAGCGCCGATGTGGAACTACTTCGAGATTGACGGGCGCAACAGCCGGGTGGCGTTCTACGGAGTCAACCGGTGGGATCTGGGCTCGTACAGCCCCGGTAACTGGTGTACGCTGCGAGCCGACCTGGACTATGTTGCGCTCAAGGCGGACCTGTGGGCGGACGGAACACGAGTCGCCGCAAACGTGGCCATCACGCCGAGAGAGTTCTACGAGTTCCCCTGGGCCGGGGTAGTGCTGAATCAACTCGGCCTGGGTTGCCCGAGCAATGATGACTTCGGCGATTGGTTCATGGGCAACGTCGTGTACTTCGACGACGTCGGGATCCGCGAGTGGTTGCAGACGCTGATGGTGCAGGTGGATGTCAAGCCAGGCAGCACAGTCAACCCCGTCAACCTTGGGTCGCGCGGGTTGCTGCCGGTGGCAATCTTCTCCACCGAAAGCTTCGATGCCACACGGATTGACCCTGCGACGGTGGAGGTTGCCGGCGCAGGCATCGCGGTGAGGGGCAAGGGCGGCAAGTACATGGCGCACCCCGAGGACGTGAATCAAGACGGCCTGGTTGACCTGGTGATCCATGTGGAAACCCAGGCTCTCGACCCGGGCCAGCTCCAGGACGGCTACGCGGTGGTGACGGGCGCCACCTATGCCGGCGAGCGATTCCAGGGCGCGGACGAAGTGAGATTGGTGCCGCCCGCGTAGGCAGGGGGGCCGTTATTGGGAATGGCCTGGCCGAGACGCAATAGCGCTCGCTGTTGGCACAGCCGCCCCGCCTAATGGCCGGCGGGAATCGCGCCCCTACAGGTGGGGTGCCAATACCAACGCTCGGCGTTCATTCCCCACGTGGGGCGGGTGTGACCGTTCTTAGTGGGTGCGGTGGCAACGCCTCTCCCTTGCAGGGACTTGTCCGCCCACCAGAGGCGGGTAAACCTCAGGCGTGAGAGGTCGGCCCGCTGAGAGCGGGCCGGGGTAGGGGCAAGGCATGCCTTGCCCGTACAAGCCAGGCAGGCGACCCTCTCCTTGATCCCGCCTGCGGCGGGCAAGCCTCTCCCCTTCGACAGGCTCAGGGCAGGCTCTGGTAGGGAGAGGAGTCCTTCGCTCAAACCCCCACTTTTCGAGGTCACACCCCGTGGGGCTCGATTGACGCGGTCGATGGTATGTGCTATCGTCCTATCGGCGGCGGCGGGACAGCGGCGTGG
>Ga0315291_10011269_pt1 | contig 10901 bp, 11 predicted proteins | sample YL17G12_20_MG_FD_203070 | JGI IMG/M metagenome (GOLD analysis project Ga0315291, IMG submission 203070) | Sediment microbial communities from Yellowstone Lake, YNP, Wyoming, USA - YL17G12_20 | ecosystem: Environmental > Aquatic > Freshwater > Lake > Sediment | place: USA: Wyoming | collected... | reverse complement strand
ATGCAGGTTGGTCACAAAGTACGGGTGCGTGGCAAAAAGAATCGCGTGGGCGCTCCTTTTCGTGCAGCTGAGTTTACTCTAAATTACACTAAAGGAATTATCAATATCGGGGATGAGATTTATAATCTCGCTAAAAGTCTCCAGGTTGTTAAACACCCAATCAACCCCGAAACCGGTCGCGAAAGCCCAATGATGTGGCAATTAGGCGACGACGGACGTACTCAGACTAAGGGTGAAGATAACTTCAAAGCAATGTTTGTCTCTAAGCCAGATCTATGGGATACAGCTATGAGTCTCTGTAGCAGCATCGGTGACGATGACGAGGCTATTGCTTCACGCAATAAAGAGCTCGGCTACATAGATGCTGAACTCGGTGTTCCGGAGTTAGATGCTTGAGTAAGCTTGATGAAATTATCGCGAAGGTGGGCGAAGTAGCCCACCTTTATCCTAATTTGGACTTCGGATATATTTTGGTCTCTGTACCCACACTTCAAAACCTATTAATAGAGCTTAATACTAGTCGTCGTTATATGGAGCATGGGTACCAAAAAACTGGCAATAAGATGGAAAATCTAGCGTTCCAAACACATCTTGGTCAGTTATACGTTAAACCCGAACCAGATTTGGAAGAGGATGATTTTGTTTTGATAGATAGGTCCGGCAACAGATACTCATACAAGCACTTCTTTGTTAACATGCTAATGGAAAAAATCCTCCTAAAGGGAGATTCATTATGAGTAATATACTCTTTCTTGGAGATCCACACCTACAGTTTAGCAGATTTGATGCCGCTAAAAAGTTTTTAAAATGGGTTGATGAAGTAGTTGATCAATATAAACCAGATCTAGTGGTTAATTTGGGCGACACTTTTCATGAACACGCTATTCTAAGATCCGAGATAGTGTCGGAGTTTAGTAGTCACGTTAAGAGAGTATCAGAAAAGGTTCCATACCTATATGTATTGGGTAACCATGATATGGCAAAACCATTAGATGCAACCTACCATGCACTCCAAGCATTTAAAGATATCTATCCAAATCTAACGGTAGTCGATTCCATCCTACATAGAAAAGATTTGGGAATCACCTTTGTTCCATTTCAGCCCAACCATACAACATTCCCCACAGAGACACTCCCTATATGTATAGCACACCAGACATTTGTTGGGTGCGATTTCGGCGGGTATCGTCCAGATGATGGTGTAGATCCAGACAAGATCTCAGCTGAGCTGATTGTCAGCGGTCACATCCATATGAAGCAAGCATTCGGCAAGGTGTTCTATCCTGGAAGTCCCTACTCTCAGAGTATGAAGGATATTGGACAGATAAAGGGGTTATCGATACTTGATACGGATACCTATAAAATTCAATTTCTCCAATCACCACTCCCGTCATGGCATAGTCTCGAAGTAGCGGTGTCAGATATCAAGTCCACAATAGCTGTGGTTCGAAATTCAATCAATGACAACGATAATTGGGTGGTTGTATTTACTGGTCCACGCAAGGAGATTGCTGCTGTTTTTGACTCTAAGGAGTGGAAGAAGCTGTGTGGGAAGTCAAGAATCTCTACTCGTACTAAGTACATAGATTCTGATCGGGTAGAAAGGATTAAGATCAAGGCTCACACGGTGACCGATGTTGTTGAAGAGTACGTGGATCGAGTGTATGCCGGGGGAGTGGATAAGGGCTTGATAAAGAAGACAATGCGGCAACTATTTGATAACTATGACAAAAATAGTGTTTAACTGTCTATATCTGATATTATAACATAAGTGAGAGATATGACTCTTCAGGTTGAAGAACATTTAGATCACCAGCGATGGCTCATGAATAATGGGCTGTTGAACGATCTCCATAAAGACACGCTGTACCTGTACGGTACGCTGGTCCACAAAGACGTTCAAGCTATTGAACTAAATATCGATATCGAGAAGAAGACCTTGGATTATATAATCTATATTAGTCCAAAGTTGTTTCAGAGTTATAAGCTCTACAATGAGTTACGTACTACGGATAGTATAATTGGGCTGTGGCGACTCAAGCGTTTACTTAAGAAGAAAGGGAATCTCAACTTTATGGCGATCTTAAGTGGCTTTGTTAAGGATTATTGCGGCCCTAAGTGGAATGTAAAGTTGGAAATTAAGGATTTTGACGGTTATGAGGACGGTTTTAAAGAGATTAACAATGGATCAGGTGATGATCCACAGGTTAATCTCAGCACTAACAAAGAATGAAGACCTAAGACAAGATCTCTGGGTTTCCTACCTATCTGGCGAAATAGATTCAACTTTTTCCAGCAAACTACAACAACTCTCTATCTCCAAAGACATAGAACAAAGAGCTTCCAGTAGCTTCCAAGATATTCTCGATCTCAATATCTCACAGGATGTTTTAGACCAACTCTCAGATCTGCAGTGCTCAATCTTATTCATGACGATTCTGGGTTACAGCCTAGAACAAGTGGGTAGGTATAATGAGGTAGAGCAGGTTATAATTGATGAGGAAATGGTCAACCTGACTAAACATCCAGTGTGGGTAAAACATGGCTTTAAAACGACATCTTAATGATAGTGAGAAATTTGGTTTAGTTCAAGAAGAAATTAAGGTTGCAGAGAAATTTCTCAGGAAAAACAAAACGGCGGGAGCTATTAATGACGCCGAATCTATGAAACTCTTCGAGCTATTTATGCTCGGTTACTCTTTCAATGACATCCAGCAACAATACCCTCAATATCCTGTAGCTCAGATCATCTTAACTGCAGCTCTTCGTGGCTGGTCTAAAGATCGTGACAAGATGATGGGATCTCTGCGTGATCGTATTCAGGCAAAGGTAGTCAAGTCAATCATAGAGCAAGTAGACTTTCTTACCACCATGCTATCCGTAACGAATGTCCAGCATATGGACGTGATGCGCAAGTATATACTAGATCCTGCTAACAACCCTATTCCAGCAATCAATGTTCAGAATATCAAAGAATACAAAGAGGTCGCAGAAACGCTACATAAGCTGGTAGCGGGAGTTTCTCCTGGTTCTGGTAAGAAGAGTGCTATGATGGATGCTCTTTCTGCTCCAGTAAAAGCTGAAAAACCAGAAAAACTAGAAAATGATAAGTCATCGCCTACGCTAGATATTCGTGCACTTGCGGCAGCGAATGAAGAAGACAATGACTAAAAAAGCAAAAGTAAAACCTAAAGTAAAAATTGATATTCTTAAGACGCTGACTCTAGAGCAGCGCACAGAGTTGTTTTTTAGGATTTGTAAAACCAGAGCAGAATTGAAAGCCTGGATTAGACTATTTTTACACTTAGACTTACCTGATCAAACTGTTTCTCGATATGCTGACTCTAATCCACTGGATATCGTTTGGCTGATATATGAGATCTGTGTATTAGAGAAAAATCACGAGAACATCGAAGAACTACTCTGCGTTGCAGGTCGGGGTAGCGGTAAAACACTTGCTGTTGCTATTGCCGAATTCATACTACTATTCCATGATCAGCGAGACGTTGCACACGTTGGTGCCATCCTGTCGCAAGCAAAGCGATGCTACCAGTATCAGCAGGGCTTCATGCTTAATGAGCGGGTAAAGCCGATTCTGAGTCAAAATATTGGTGATTTCCCTATCATGGAGAAAACCACACAGGAAAAAAGTTCATTCAATGTCAGGGATCGCAAGACCGGAGATATCGTTAAGATCGATCTAGAGGTACTTCCTTGTACTCTCAAATCTGTTAACGGCTTCCACGGTGCATTCGTATCTGTGGATGAGATCGACACAGTTCAGGGTGAAGGCATTCGTGCATTCCAGGATATCTCTGGTATGCTGGACTCTAAGAGAGGTCGTAAGTCCTTGCGCGTGGGTATATCTACACGCAAATCTCGTTACGGGTTGATGAATCAGCAGATAGAAGATGCTGTTGCTCAAGGACGAACAGTAAGGAAGTGGACTGTTCTCGAATTTAGCGAGCGTTGTCCAGACGAGAGATCTGGCACCACTCCAACAACCGGCTACTATCTCCAAGACAGCATGGAAGTGTTGAATGAAGAGCAGTGGTCTAAGAAAGACTCTAAGAAACAGCAAGAATATACAAAACACGAGTTTGCAGGTGAGGGTTGCCTCAAGTGTCCTATGGCTGCGCTTTGTCTATCGGACGCCAAGAAGCAAACATCAAAATCCCTGATGTTGAAACCTATCTCTGATGCTATTAAGAAAACCCGAGAGAACGGAGCCGATTGGGCCATATCTCAGCTGTACAACTTGAAGCCTTCGGTAGAAGGAATTGTATATAAAGAGTTCGATGAGAAAGAGCACGTAAAAGACTGGAACCAGATGTGGAACATTCTAACCAACCAGGATTATCCTGGAGAATGTACGCACGATATCTTCGTCAAGAAGTGTCATAGCATGGGGCTAGCATGCTATGCTGGTATTGACTGGGGTTGGTCTAACCCAAGCACTGTGGTTTATTTTTTCGTTGATAAGCGAGAGAACATCTACGTTGTGCGGTGTGAGGGAAGAACCTACACCAACAACCCAACCTGGGTGCAGATCATTAAGAGTAAGTGGCATCATATGTATCGCTGCCAACTATACTTTCCTGACTTAGCAAACCCTGGCGACGGCCAGACCATGCGTACAGAAGGTTTGCCAGCTCCAACTGAGCAAACTAAAGATACCCCTGGCGGGATACAGGTTATCAAGAAGTGGCTAAAAAGTCTAGCATCTGTAAATCCAAAAATGTTCTTTGCTAAAGAAACATGTGGAGCCATCATTACAGAGTTTGGACTTTATCACTTTAAAACTGATGCTGCTGGCAAAATAACAGATGATGTAGAAAAGGGACACGACCACTGGCTCGACGGTCTGCGTTATGCCATGTATGACTTGTTCGGGAAGAGTTCGGCGATTATAGTAGATTCTGAATATGAGAGCAAAGAACAGCTAATTGATAGGACGGGCAACTTTTCAAGAATGCCTTCCCCCGAAGAGTTTGCCGCCACTAAGAATATTAGGATAAATCCCGAGATTACTCAGGATAAGAGTAAGTTGGGGCAAATTGGTAAAAAGAGCGATTTAGATTCAGACGATGATGGTAATTCTGGAGTCGGCGGAGACGGGAGTTTTTTATGGTCTTTTAGTTAAGCCCTCATGGTACAATCTGACCATGAGGGCGAAATGAGAATCTCAAGATACTGGTTTAGAACTAGAAAAGAAAAGGGTAGTCCAAAGACTAATCTTTCTATAGAGGGTAAGAAGGGATGGGTGACGCGCTGTAGGTGTGATCGATGCGACCGTGAATTTAACAGAGTGTTTGGTTTAAATGATTTTTCTACATGTGCAGGTTGTCGCACTGCAGATCGTAGTTGCACAGAAGAAGCTAGAATTCGAGCCTCTAGAATATTCGGCCAATATTACGCAAATGCCAGTAATAGAGATAAGCATTCAATAATGGTCGCCGAGCGATATAAAAATCCGGAATACGCAGACGACCACAGGCAAGCCTGCAATATGCGCAGTAGTCGTGCTGATTACAGATTAAAATTAAGTCAAAATGCCGCTAGAGGTGAAATGCATGCGATTAAAACCTCATGCGGTAAACAAGGTATCGCGCTCGATGAATTTAGCGGTTTTGTTACTGATTTAGATATTAGGGAGCGCGAACGCTGTAAAACTACTGTAGGTAGAGAGTGCTTGGAGAAAGCGCAATTCTTTTGTATTTTGTGTAATAAAAATGGCAATGTACATGCGCATCATTTAGATGGTTGGCACTGGGCTGTGGAAAAACGTTTCGATATCAATAACTTAGTTTGTCTATGTCGCTCTTGCCACTCACATTTTCATTCTATGTACGGCAATAAGAATAACACCAGTGAACAGTTTGAGGAATTTAAGCTTAAAATAGAGCTAAAGGAAATATAATAATGGGTTGGTTTGAAGACATTACTAAAGGTGTTAAAGACGCTTTGTTGAACGATATCAACGATTTGTCTAAAGGCGATGGCGATAATGTACCTGATAAACCACAACAGCTTTCGACTAATGAAGGTTCAATCGGACAAAAAAGTATCATCGACGATCCTTTCTTTGATCAGGTTCATCAGCACTTCATCTTTCGGAATAAGTTATCCCGTATCTCCAATAAGACCCTAAAAGACGTCTCTGTGAGAGACTGGGTTGTCTCAGCTGCTATTCAGGCTCGCTGCGACACCATGCTTCGTTTTGCCCGCCCCCAGCGCAAGATGTTTGAGATGGGATTCAAACTACAGAAGAAAAACCACGCTGAAGATATGACGGCAGAAGATAGGAAGATTATCTCTGACCTAGAAGACTTCATCTACCACTGTGGACGTAAGGATAAGGTTCCTCCAGGCGAAGAGATGACATTCGGTGAGTTTCTTAAACTCTGTACTCGTGATGCTCTAACGTTTGGCCACGTTGCTACAGAGAAGGTTCTTACACGTCGCGGTAGCTTACACCGCTTCAGACCTGTTCCTGGCGAAGCTGTATATAACATCAATCCCAAGACCAATAAAGAGATTATTGCTAAAGAGATAGTGAACGCCCGCAAAACCTATCAGATGAAGCAATCTTCCTACGGCGGCAACAACCCTGAATCTCAGCAAACCTACAATGAACCGTCAATTGACTACTACAAGTTCGTCCAGATGTCTTATGACAACCGTGTTCTAGCTGCTTTCGGCGACGAAGACATGGTGTTTAAGCTATTCAACCCACAGAACTTCGCAGACTCTATGGGTTATTGTTACTCTCCGTTAGAACTAGCAATCATCAATGTTACGAACCACTTGAACGTTGAAAACTATAACTCTAACTTCTTCACGCACGGCTATGCAGCTCGTGGTATTCTTCACCTAAAAGGTACAGTTACCCAGTCCCAGCTAGCCTCGTTCCGTCGCCAGTTTTATAACACTATCTCTGGTACGCAGAACGCATGGAGAACACCAATTATCGCCGGTATGGATGATGTTCAGTGGGTTCCGATGTCCGGCTCTGCTAAAGAGATGGAATATCTGAACTACAATAACCACATCATACGTGCGATTTGTACTCAGTTTCAGATTGATCCGGTCGAATTAGGACTTGACTATCTTATCAGTGGAACAGGTCGCTCTTCTACACAGCAGGCTAATAGCGAATACAAGATCAACTACTCTCGCGAACGCGGACTGATCCCTCTCCTCATGTTGTTCGAAGACATGATGAATGGCAGCATCCTGCCTGCTATTGATCCTGAGATAGCTAAACGCTTCGAATTTAAGTTCACTGGAATTGACGAAGAATCAGCTCAAACGAACGTTGCTCTTCAACAAGCTCAGATGACCGTATTTTCTACGATGAACGATCTTCTTCGTGGCGAAGGTAAAGAGCCCATCAAACATGAGGCTGCAAATCTTCCGCTTAATCAGACCTTCTGGGCTCTAGTTGAGAAGAACATGACTCGTGGTGAGATTAGGGCAACTTTCTTCGGAGACGAAGCGGCTAAAGATAAGCGCGAACTAGCATACATCCCAGCTGACCCTGCTTTCTTAGGTTGGCAACAATTACTTCTTACAATTGATAGTCAGAAGAAGCAAGCTGATATGCAGAAACAACAAGCTGAGCAACAAGCTCAAGAAGCCCAACATCAGCAAGCGATTGCAGAAGGTCAGCACAACAGAGATCAAGAGATGCATGATCTTCAGGTTGATGACCACAAGAATCGTCAAGCTCATGCGGCAGTAAATCCTTCACTTAAAGATACTGCCAAAACATTTGGTGCTGGTTCTAAATCAATGCACATAGATGGCCAATCCGCAGCTAATCCAATTAATTCAGACATCGCCGACGAATAAAAATCGTATAATACCCCCATGATATTGGGGGTAATGTATGGCTTGGATTATTCTTTGTGGAATTGATCGTTCGGGAAAATCGACTGTTGCCGAGCTGTATAAGCAGCAAGGTTACGAGGTCGTACATATGTCTGCCCCTGATAAGAAATACAAAGAAAAAGGTTATTCTGGGCCATCGTATCTAGATGATGTTCTTGATATGCTTATGCAATACGATGGAAAAGATGTGGTGTGGGACAGAAGTTGGTATGGAGAACTTATTTGGCCACATGTATATGGTCGTGAACCCTCCCTATCTGAAGATGATATCGAAGTTCTCCAAGAATTCGAAGACCGCAATCAGGTATCTAGAATTCTGATGGTAGATCCTGATCAAGCTGGTCATTGGAAACGCTGCGTAAATAATAAAGAGCCGTTGACTCAAGCACAGTTTCGCCTTGCTGGTAGTTTGTATACTAAACTCGCACATAAGTACAATTTTGTGCCAAAACAGTTGAGTGACTTTAGTGATAAATTTACTAAATCTAAGACAGAGGATGTTCAACCGGTTAGTGATACTAACGCTGATAAACGATCGCCGCAAGCTGAATCGCTGGGAAAAGATGGAGCTCTTAGCAGCTCTACTGACGCTACAGCTAATAAAGCCCTTCATGAAAAAGGTTCTGGTCTCGAAAGGCTTGAGAAAGCCAACGCCATTTCAGCAGTCCTCAGCAAGCGCATTATTAAGCAGCGAGGAGACTCGTATGACGAACTCGAAGGAGAAATCACCCACTTCCTTAAGGGACGACTGGATGAACTTCTAGGCGGAAAGAAGGCAATGGTATCACCTTCTTTTGCAGAAGAAGAGGTACAAATATTGAAGATGTTTTGTCAACGTTTAAAAGAAAAAGAAAAAGCAATACAGACCCCAACACCTATCCCAAGACCATCTAATGGACAATTATTAAGAAAAAGTTAACCCACTTAGGAGAGAGAGTATGACACTAAAAGGTAATAAATCAAAAGGTCAGCGAGCACTAGAAACAGAATCTGGTTTAAAGCAACTTCAGATGGCTACGCGTGTTAGTCAGATGCTCATCCAACAGATGGGGCAATCTGTACAATCTATGTCTAAAGACATGAATGAACTCACTGCGCGTCAGCGAGAGCTTCAATATAAAGTGTTGGCGATTCAAGAGCTAACAGGTGTTAGTGCAGATACTGTTACTGAGCGAGCAGAAGTTTTGCAGGTTAAGGACTTTGAAGAAGCCTCTGCAAAAGAAGATGCAGCCGCTGGAGCAACGGATGCCGATACAGTTACCGAAGATAGTGTTGTAGTCCTTACCTCGAAAGTTGCAGTTGGTGGTGGCATTCTGCGCACACGACTCAATGTTGCAGAAGTTGGCTTCCCACAACTAAAGCAAGATTTGCTTGGTAAGAAAGTTGGTGATACATTTACTGCCGATGTAAATGGCACCACGCATAGTATAACCTTGCTAGGTATTAAGACCCTACCAGCAAAGGCACAAGATGTCGGACAGCCAGGACAAACAACCCAATCAGAGGCTGCCTCAGCAGCAAACTGAAAAACCAATGGACAAAAGGTGTCCCAGGCAATTAGAATCTATGCCTGACACCTTTTGTTCTCTCGCCGTCCAACGCCTCAAAGCACTCCGACACGCTGGTAGAGAGCTCACCGAAGAGGAAGAGTCTAAGCTACCAGGGTGCCCCTACGCAGTCAACCACCAACTCGCCAACTACTGCTTCTTCAAACTGGTAGAGAACTACATACCTGAGGGCCGCGGCTTCTCCGACATGGAAGTCGCCCACTTCCTGAACGTGTCTATGGATACGGTTAAGAAGGTGGAGAAGAAAGCCGTTCAGCGGATGCGCGACTCCTCTACCTTCAAAGAGATCATAGACATCCACGACGGCGACCAGATAATGGAAGATACTACCGACTTCAGAGAATCCGACTGGTCTAAAGAGTAATCCTTAAGGAAGAGCTCGGTATAATTCAGTGTACGAGGAGTACACATGAAGAAGACCATTTGAAGTGGTGTGTATTGAAACTGGAACAAGTATAGGTGTGTGGCATAATAAGACTAAGTGCGCTACAGATTTAGGAATCAGCAGGGAATCCGTGAGAGATACCCTTAAGGGTAGATTTAAAACCGCCAATGGATACTCTATTAAGTATGTCTAAAAAACCCCTAGAATTTGACTGTATTGCTGGTTCTCAAATTAGAGATACTCAGGGTGAAATGCTTGATGTAGCCGGTGCCGACATTTCTCACTTAGAACAGGGGTTAGGAATCTGGAATGATAATCATGGTTTAGGATTCTTCAATACTTTGGGGAAGATAACTTCCGCAAAAAAGATCATGAAAGCTGAAGATTGTGAAAATGAGCGCCACACCTACTACTGGGAAAAGATAAAAGCACCGTATATCTATGCTCGTGGTCAGATGTTTGATGATGACGATCACCCGAATGCAAAAGCTGCCGCAGCTATATTAAGAAATATCCACAATAGCGACTGCCCATTAAAGTTAAAAGCCAGCGTAGAAGGTGGTGTTCTTGCTCGAGGCATTGGTGATCCTAGACTTCTAGCTAGAACTAAGATTACGAAAGTTGCTTTAACTTTCACTCCTGCCAATAACGCGACTCTAGTTGAACCCCTTAGTCTAGACAAGTTTGATACTTGGGTACAAGACGCCATCCTTATTAAGTCAGTGATGCACCTAGCCAAAACTGATGTTCCATCATTTCGGCACATTACTAGACGGGCTTCTGCAGAGAAGATTGTTAACAACTTCGACAAGATAAAAGAAATAAGTAAACAACTAGATTTAAAAACCCAGGTATCAAGCTACACGGCAGATGAAATAATTCGCAACGCGGTCATTGAAAAGATTAAGAATAATGTTGAGAAAATTAATAATATTATTGGTGGATTAAGAAAAGAAACTGCTTATAATGAGGATCTGGTTAAGATATCTAAGAAGCAGCTAAATCAGATGCTGTCTTCCAATCCAGACGTTGCAGATTGGATTTCTAAGAATCTA
>Ga0315291_10011263_pt1 | contig 10903 bp, 10 predicted proteins | sample YL17G12_20_MG_FD_203070 | JGI IMG/M metagenome (GOLD analysis project Ga0315291, IMG submission 203070) | Sediment microbial communities from Yellowstone Lake, YNP, Wyoming, USA - YL17G12_20 | ecosystem: Environmental > Aquatic > Freshwater > Lake > Sediment | place: USA: Wyoming | collected... | reverse complement strand
GCCGTAACGTGAGGCCAAATCGTCAGTCAGGTCACTAACCGAGAAACCCAATGCGGTAGTGCCGGCCAGTTCTTCCAGCAGCGGGCGCTTGGCGAGCGTAACGGTAACGGTCTTTCGTTTTCCATCCCGCCATATAGTTAGTTTAACCTCCGTGCCGGGCTTAAACATCGCAATCTTATTCCGGAAAACATCGGCTGATTCTACCGGCTCGCCGTTAAGCTCGAGAATGACATCATTATGTTTCAGCCCGGCTTTGTCAGCGGCGGAACCCTCGGTAACTTCAGGAATGAGGACACCTTTGGCGTCTTTTAAGCCGAAGGCCTCAGCCAGGTTCGGGTCCAGGTCCTGGGGTAGAACGCCGAGGAATCCCCGCTCAATGCCTTTGCCCGCTATAAGCTGGTCGGCGATGTTTTTAGCCATATTTATGGGGATTGCAAAACCGATTCCTATATTACCTCCAGGACCGACAATGGCGGTGTTAATTCCAACCACCTTTCCATCGAGATTTATCAGCGGCCCGCCCGAGTTGCCGAAATTTATTGCGGCATCGGTCTGGATGAAGTTTTCATAAGTGGCAAGGTGAAAGCCGCTTCTGCCCTTGGCGCTTACTATGCCTTGTGTTACCGTGCGGTTCAGGCCTAATGGATTACCAATAGCGATGACCCATTCGCCAACTTCGAGGGAGTCGGAGTCCCCAAGTTCCAGGTAAGGCAAGTTGCCGGCATCAATTTTTACGACGGCGACATCGGTTTCCGGGTCTGTGCCGATGACTTTGGCGGTAAAGGGTCGGCCATCTGCGAGTTCAACCTTAATTTTTTCAGCTTCACCGACCATGTGATTATTTGTGAGGATGTAGCCATCAGCGGAAATAATAAAACCTGAACCTTTGGCTGTGGTGACATCCTGCTGTTTTCGCTGCGGTGTGCGCGGTGTGCGCTGGCGAGGAGAAGGAGAACGTCTGTAGAAAAAATAGTTCCAGAAGTCATCGCCGAATGGGTCGAATTGGTCGCCGAACGGTGATTCTTCGAACGGCGTGTATTCACGCACAATGGTCCTTTGGGCTTCGAGGCCGACTACGGCCGGCGATGCCTTCTCCGCGATTTTGGCAAAGGCCTTACCTATCTGCCGCAGAAGGTCAATGCTGTCTTTGCCTTCTTTGCCCTGAGAGAAGGCCGGAAACGGCGTAACAAGCAAAAGAATTGTAGAAACGGTTGCAATTACAAGGCAACGTGAGAGATTTTTGTGTGTTTTGAAATTATCCATACGCATTTAACCTCCAAATTTATCGGTCGTTAGTGATTAGTGTTAGCCATTAGGAAATTGGTGGGCTAAAGCCCACCCTACAATATCTAAATCCGCCTTCGGCGGATAAAATCAATCAATTTGGAAACTTTTAGGTTTTATACGATTTTATTGTTAGAAGGTTCGCGGCGTCAAAGGTTTTTTCATTCAAAAAGTAACCGCGGATTACACAAGTGCATAAGTGCACAAGGCAAAAGGAAGTTCGCGGCTCGCGGTTCATTGTTGATAGTTCGTAGTTCATAGTTCGTAGTATCGATTAACGACTAATCACTGACAACTATCGACTGTTTCCTATCCGCTATCCCCTAAACCTTATCCGCTATCTTTCTTCCAGCCAGTGCGAGGCGAAGATCGCAAAATCCGGTAAATCTACCTGACCGCTGCGATTGATATCCGTACAATTGCAAAAGTTATTGCTTTGATTGCAGGGACTATTAAGCCATCTCTCTATGAAAAACCCCAAATCGACGGTATCAACGCCATAAGGACAGGCAAAATCTCCGCTTAAAAACTGCCAGCTAAGTAGAGGATAATGCACACCATCAACGCACATCCGTCAGTAATCCCCTCTTCCGTTTGCAGTCTCGCCGACAAAATCCCAGCCGGCATTGGTAAAGGTGCTTTTTGTTTTCATTTCGGCTGTGGTTTTAGGTGTTCCGCCGGCACTTGTCGATTGTCCACTGCTTTGTGTATCCCAGAACGAAGTCCCTACTGTGCCTTTGTAATTATGTCCCACCAGCCCGCCAACCTGATACCCGGTTCCCGAAATGCTGCCTGTTGAATAGCAGCCGGTTATCGTGCCGGAATTGTCTCCTGCCAGCCCACCGACATAAGAGTCTCCTGCAACACTGCCGGTCGAATAGCAATTGGTTATCGTGCCAGAACTTTCTCCTACCAAACCGCCGATAAAGTTAGTTCCCGAAACGACGCCTGTTGAATAGCAGTTGGTTATCGTGCCCTGATTATTTACTCCCACCAACCCACCGACATCACTGTCTCCCGAAACACTGCCTGTTGAATAGCAGTTGGTTATCGTGCCGTAATAATTGTCTCCCACCAGCCCGCCGAAAAACGTCCGCTGTCGGCGGTTGCCGCGCTGCGTGACGTGGTGCGGATACCCCGGCACAACCACTCGTGCGATTCGCGCCATACCTCCACCGTATCCACGCCCCGCAGCCCTGTCAAGAGATCAATATTGTGTCCCCGGAACTCCCCCGCGTTCACTCCAGCGACTGGTTAGAGGAATTAGCTGTCTTCGGTGCTCTGAAGCTGGACACTTTTCCGTCGGAGTCAAAATAAACGGCATGCGCCTTGTCCGATGGGCCAAAGATGTCCAATCCCTCACTCCAAGTGTACGCCCAAAACTCGGGCATCGTAATCTCCTTCTTACCATCGGTCTCCGTAGTAGTTGGGCCAAACTTGCGGGGGGACTCACCCAGCAAAGCGATGACGTCCTGCTTGGTCATGCCCACCTGAAGCTTCGCCCACGCTTCTGGTTGCACGCCCATGATCGGCCCTGGCTTGAAGAGGTCGAGCTTGAAAAAGTAGTGAAAATAGATGAAGCCGCCAACGAACAAGAGCACGACCAAACTCATGGCTGTGACTAGCAAGATTTTGATAGGGCGCTTCATAGTTGCTCCTCTAACAGTAATCGTTCACGGGTATTTTGATAGTGTTGGGCAACGCACCCAACATCAAATACCCCATTCTTAAATTTTCCAGCTCACTTTATAACACATTCAAGGTTGCAAGTCAAACGCATGATGCCTGTTTTCTTCAAGCGGATGCCCGCTTTCGTCCGATAATAGCCATAGTAAATGGCTTGAGGGCAAAAATTGACATCTGAAAAAGAACAATTTTACATTCAACGCATCGCAGAACTTGAAAAGCAAGTTGCCAAGCTTACCGAACAAGTAGTCAAACTCACCGATAAGGTTGCCATGCTCTCGAAGAATTCTTCCAACTCTCGTGCGGTGCAAATATTAATCAGCTATTAACTCTTTGCTCTTTAACGAGTTAATATTCTGATTTTCGTCAGCGATAAATCCGAATGTCTGTGATTCGCGTTTCATATTTGATTTGCAGACAATTGAGATATAATTATGGCAGCCAGAGATTGCCCATTTACGGCTGCTGAGGGCGTATGATTCGATTTGAATGCAAAATCTGTAGCCGAAGTATTGAAGCGGACGACGAAAACGCCGGCGAGCAGATAAATTGCCCGCAATGCAATACGCCATTGGTTGTTCCCGAGCTGCAGGATGTCACGATACGGGCAAAAACCAGAGCAGAAAAGCAGCCCGATGCACATCTCGATGCGGAGCCGCAACAAAAAAGCTGCGAGGAATCAGCGGAAGCCAGCGGCTTAGATAAAGACCTGGAGGAACTGGTCGAAGAGGATGCGCCAGCAGACAGGATGAGATTTGTTAATCTATACTTCGACGAAGGTTCACTATTTATGATTAGCTTTTCTCTTCTGGTACTGCTGGCGATTGACAGCAATATGCGTCAGGATGTGCATACCTTCATATTGCGTTTGTGCGGCAGCAGCACCTTAACGGCCTTTTTGGGCGTGTGCTTCTTATTGGTGCCTTTTTTTGCAGGTCTGGTTCTTTCTGTATTTCACGCGTTCAGCAAAAGAGAAAAGACCTTCTTTGAAAAAGCCGCAATGTTGTTCTTTGCGGTGGCGGTCATCGCGGGGACAGGATTGTATGCGGGATGGTATATCTGGATTAGCTCAAGCAGCTTCTGGCTGCTTATTTTCGCTGTCTGGAATATTGTCTATAGCGGCCTGCTGATTGTGGACTTTGAAAGAATAGTTTTTGCAGACGAGATGGACGGCGATTACGTCAGCGATTTTGATGCAACCTTCAGCGAAGTCCTCTTTGGTGCAATTGCAGCAGTTATTGTCATTTTTTGCTGCAGATACAGGTTTGGGCTCCACTGGGCTGTAACCTATTCAATATGCACCACTTTCGCCAGCGGTTTAGGCAGGGCTGCCAGGTGGGTATTCGGCTTGCGGTAGTATTCGAAAGCGTCTTGCTGCTATATGTTGTCTGCAAAGTAAGAAGACAGAAGACGGAGGACAGAAGACAGAAGACAGATGTTTCAATTGATTATTTAGAATGGATTCCCGCCCGTTCGACTTCGCTCACTTCGACAAGCTCGGTGCAAGCAGTGCGCGGGAATGACACTCAATGATGAAGCGATAGGAGAGCACGATATGCATAAGTATAAGGCGATGACACGGCGCGATTTTTTAAGGGCAGCGGCGATGGCGGGCGGCGGACTGGGGATGTATTCGGCTCTTGCCATTGCCCAGCAAAAAGGCGAGCGGCCAAAGCAGGATAGCAGCGTGACAGTGCTTAATCCGCAAAGCCGTGTGCCGGTTAGTCTGATTATTGACGACTCGACCTGCTTAGCGAACCTTGCGCATTTCTGCATTCCGCAGTTTGCGGAGGTGTTTCCGGAGAACTATAAGCAGGACTGGAAGAAACTGCCGCGTGAGATACCAGACTCGTTCGTGCGGAAGTTCGGCGAGTGGTGCCGGGAGCACAAGATAAAGGGCAAATACAGTATAGTGCCGAATCCGGCCTGCGTGGGCTGGCTGGACCGCGACTTGCCGGGCTGGTCGAAGAGAGAGCTGGATGATAGTATCGGGTTAGTGCGGGAGCTTATGATGCCTGATTGGGACATTCATCCTGAAATGGTTACGCACACGTGGGTCATAGACACCAAGACCGGACGTCCTTACCCGGAAAGAAGCGAGCGATTTATGGAGAACTGGGGCTGGACAGACGGCAAGAGCGTCGATGAGCTGGCGGACTATATGAGTTACGCATTGAGGATTCTCAAGAATGTCGGTCTGCAATGTGATGGTATTACGACGCCCGGCGGTTTTGGAAATGGAGTGCTGCCGGAGCTATCGCAGGCGACGCTGCAGTCGTGCCGGGATGTATTCAAGACCGAAATTCCCCACTATTTCCGGCACGTCTATACGGATGAGCGAAGCGTTGCGCCGCGGGTTGAATATGCATCGGGCCTGACGGGGTCTGACCCGAAGTGCGTCGTTTCGATAATCGGGTGCACAGACGACTGGTTCGGCGGCTGGGACGGGTTGTCGCCGGGTTCGGCTGACCGGCATATTACGGAAGACCTGCGTGGCGGACGGCTGCCACAGGTCATCGACAAGGGTGAGCCGGCGGTGTTAGTGTGCCACTGGCCGGGAGTTTATTTCAACGGCGAAGAGGTCGGATTTAACATCTTCAAGGAGGTTGTAGAACGGCTGCACCAGCGGTACGACAACTTAATCTGGATGAAACTGAGCGAGATTGCCCGTTACTGGGCTGCCAGAGAGCTGACGCAGATTGACATAGAAGGCACAGGCGTAACTTTCAACGCCCCTTTTGCAACAAAGCGATTTACGGCCAGAATCAAAGGCATAAGGTCAGGGGCGATTGTTGCTTTGCGTGCAAATGAGCAGCCGGCCCGATTACAGCGGGTCAAGAGCTTGCTGCAGCTTGAAAGCGGAACAATGTATGTGGACGGCAGGGACTTTACGATTTGTTTTGACCTGCTGAAAGGCAAATCGACACTGGCGTTCAATTATGAAGCTGATTAGACAAGAAAAAAGGTTAAATATGCCGTAGGATGTAATGATTGGCTATCAAAAATTTTCAGGGAGGTGCAAGATGGGCGTGGCAGAATTTTTAGACAAGTCGGGAGTGAGATACGAGGTCGCCAAGCACAAACCAGCTTTTACGGCACAACAGGTAGCCGCGATAGAACACGAACCAGGCAAATACGTGGCCAAACCGGTGATTGTCAAGGTGGACGGCGAATACATGATGTGTGTGCTTTCAGCGTGCAACAAGATTGACTTAGGGGCGTTGAAAAAACAGCTTAAGGCCAAATCTGTTGAGCTGGCCGAAGAACAGGATATTGAGAAGCTGTTTCTGGATTGTGAGCTTGGTGCGGAGCCGCCTTTCGGCAACTTATATGATTTGCCAACCGTTATGGATAAGGCGTTAGGGCAGGATGAGCATATTATGTTCCAGTGCGGCAGCCACGAGAAGGCGATACGGATGAGTATGAGCGACTACCGCAAGTTAGTTAAGCCCAAGGTGCTTGAGTTCAGCTACCATATAAGCGAATGAACCTAAATAGTGGCGGTGTTTGGATGATGGGGTTAGTTGATTTCCTCATCAATCCAGCCGAGAAGCTCCTTTAGCTCGCCCAGAGTGATGTCGCCCATGTGAGCGATTCGGAAGGTCAGGTCTTTTAGCTTGCCATAGCCATTTCCGAAGACGGTATTGTGCTTCTGCTGGATGGCGCTGATTACATTAGCGACTTTGATGCCGCGGGTATTCCTGATTGCGGTGAGGGTGTTGGAGGCGTATTTTTCCTCGCAGAAGAGTTCAAATTTTTTCTTGGCCCAGCTTCTTACAAAATCGCCCATCTGCTTGTGTCTTTCCCATACGTTTTCGATACCTTCTGCGAGCAGTTTTTTGCACTGGTAGTTCAGGGCCATAATGTGAGGGATGGAGGGTGTGGCTGGGGTCTGGTTTTTCTCTGCGGCCTTTGCGAAGGCCTGGAAGTCGAAGTAATAACCCCTGCCGGGGACGGTCTTGCTTTTTTCCAGGGCGCGGTTGCTGACAGCGGCGACGGCCAATCCAGGCGGAATCGCAAAGGCCTTCTGGACCGAGCAAAACGCCACGTCCCAGCCGAGCTTGTCGAACTGCAAAGGCAGACCAATCATACCGCTGACCGAATCAACAAAGACGAAGATATTGGGATATTTTTCCTTCATCATATCGCTAATTTCATAGACTGGATTCGTCAGGCCGGTGCTTGTTTCGTTATGCACAAGGGTAATGGCGGCGTATTTGCCGGCGGCAAGCTTTTTGTCGAGCATTTCAGGCAGGATGGGCTGGCCCCATTCTACCTTGAGTTCTTCGACGTTTCTGCCGCAGGCGCGGGCGACATCGGCCCATTTCTCGCTGAAGGCGCCGCAGCAGGTGCACAGAACAGTTTCGTCGGGTGCGACGCAGTTGCGAATGGACGCCTCCCAAACCCCGGAAGCAGAGGATGTGAAAAGAAAAACGTTCTGATTGGTGAAGAGGAGTTTTTTGAGCATATCGATTGTTTCGCCATGGAGCTGTGCATACTCTTTTGCACGATGTCCGAGGGTGGGACGGGCGAGCTGCTGCAGAACGTCCGGGTTGACCTTTACGGGGCCGGGGATAAATAATCTTGGCGGGTTTTTCCAGTCTGCCATACGTGTTCTCCGAAAAAAGTTACAATTTATTAATCGTCAGACCCGAATACATTTTCGGGTAAAAGTAGGTCGATTTTTGCGGCAATCTTTCACCGGCGTCGGCTATCGTTTGAATCTGGGATATTCTCGGCGCATTCATAAAGAATGCTATTTGTTTGCGGCCTTTGTCAACCTGTTTGATTGATTCATTAATTGCATTGTCGGTATCTTTTACATATTCGACCTGCCCGTTGTCGGATGCAAGCTCTTTCTCGCCGATGCCGAGGAGCTTCTCGAGAACCAGTTTGTGCAGGACCGCGACGTCGAGCGACTTCCAGGCGGCGCTGGTATTCGGGGCGACTGAATCCATAGCGAGTTTGTCTTTGAGGACGGCAACGGAGAAGGTGTTTGCAGCGTAGATTCCGAAGGCGTTTTTATCTTTTTTATATTCGGCTTTCATCTGTGCAAGCATTTTCTGCTTCGCCTGGATTTTAGTATCGGGACAGTCAAACCGGAAGTATGTAATTTCAAAGTCTTTTTCAAGGTCGGCGAGAAGCCGTTTGAGACAAAAGTTCCCGAGATTTGCGATGAGGCGATGAGTGGCCAGGATAAGCAGCCCTTCCTGAGAGGTATTGGTAAAAGCAAGCATCTGGTACCTGGCGGCGGGGCTGTTATTTTCCTTAGAGTAAATCAAGCCGGTTGTGTAACGATGGTGGCCATCGGCTATGATGCAGGTTTTATCCCGCATCATTTTGGTGATTGCGTTAATATCGTTTCCGGCGGTTACTGCGAACAGGCGATGCCGCACATTCTGGTCATCGAGGCAATCGATAAGGGGCTTTTGGGCGGCGGATTCGATAATTTTGTCTGCGATTTTTTTGGGGTCCTGATAGAGCATAAAGACCAGGCCGAAATCGGCACAGGTTGCTCTTATAAGATTTAGCCGGTCGAGCACTTGAGTGTTTAGAGTTTGTTCGTGAGGCCTGACAGGTCCGGGTGGGCCGAGGTCTTCGAGCTTGGCGAGGGCGATGAAGCTGACTCGCTGGAATTGGGTGTTAGCGAACTGGAAATCCTGGACGTAGGCATAGATAGAGTCGGCTGAGTCCTGTTTTAATGCGCCTTCTTTGAGCCATTTGTTGAGATATTGAGCGGCCCGTGTGTATGGATTGCTGTTGCTGTTGTCGGAAGGGGTTGGTTTTCCTTTGGTTATCCGAGCGATGTTATATTTGCTTTTTTTATAAAGCCGGTTCTGCTGGGTAGAGTCGATGACGTCGTAAGGCGGAGCGATACACCTGCAGACATTGCCGACTACCGCCTCATTGAACCTGAATGCTTTGAAGGGTCTAATTTCCATAACAGTCGTCAGAAAAAACACCAAAAACCTCAAAATCCTGCAATTTTGCCGTTTCTACTTTAAGCTCGCCGTGTTATAAAGCTCCTTGTAAAATCCAGAAGAATTACGAGCGGGGGATAATACAGCAGATATGAAGAACTGTCAAGGGCGATTAGCGGAAGGGAAAGGGAGTTTATGGTGCAACCAGGGTTTTGTGTGAAGGTAAGAAATCGGGCGAATTTTGTTATAACAATAGCAACCATTGTGTTTGGTGGTAATGTTTGCTTTGCTTCCGGCGGCAATTTTGAATACTGGGCAACGGCGGAGGCATCTTTTGATATCAATAAGGACTGGGGATGTACATTCGAAGAGCAAATCAGGGTCAGGGTGGTTGGGACGAGCGTGAAGTTCTATTTTTAGCAAGATTCGGACAAAATACGGAGGGGGCGGTCTTGCCCTGACCGCCCCCTTATTTTGGAGGAGGGGTGATGAAATTCTATTTTTAATACGCTGGGGTCAAATGTTTGTTCGTAATTGGCTAACATATAGAGCATTAAAAGTAAGTTTTTTTGATTGGTGTTTTGGCGAGGTTATTAGAATGGCAAAGATAGCGGTTGATGCCGTATTATTACCGTCAGAAATAATGGCCGGTAAAGCTATCGAGGCAAACAGGAAACTACAAAAACAGGTCAGCAGCAGAATAGTTCTGAATAAAGAAAATTGTCTGCCTCATATTTCCTTAGCTATGGGCTGCATTGATATAGGGGATATTGTTGATATTGAGAGGATTCTGGAGACAATCGCAAAACGATATTGCGTGCAGGAGTTAAAAGTTGTCGGCATCAGAGTCGGAACGAATTCGGTCGGCGAAAAAGTGTCGGTTTTCCAGATAGAAAGAACAGAGACGCTCCAATCGCTCCACGAAGAGGTTATGCGGAGCTTGATGCCGTATTTTAGGTATGATGCAACAGCGGAAATGGTATTTTCTCCTCCAAAAGCTGAGGAATCGACTTTGTTGTGGATAAGGGATTATGCTGAAAAGGCCGGTTTTGAAAACTTTTTCCCACATATAACAATCGGATATGGGGAAATAGATAACTTTTCGTTCCCGATAGAATTTATTGCTTCAAGACTTGCCTTGTGCCACCTGGGAAATCATTGCACCTGCAGGAAGGTTTTAATATCAGCCGAACTTAAGGACAAGGGATAAAAATCGCTTGCGAAAATTTCTGCCAAAGGGCTTGCATTGTTAAGCAAATCAGGTATCTTGTTTGGGTAAGGTCAGAAGACAGAATTCAGAATACGAAATATTGGGAGTTATCAAAGATGGAAATGAGGCGTCGGGAATTCTTGTCAATGTCGATTGCGGGGGTGGGCGGGGTATTGTTAGGGTCGAGGTTTGCAATAGCCCAGGAACAAAAGCCAAAAACATTCGACCCTTACGAGCTTGTTCCGCTGGGAAAGACGAAGATTAAGGTCAGCCGCGTTGGTTTCGGGACGGGGATGCGAGGGGGTAACCGGCAGTCAAACCAGACACGCTTGGGGAAAGAAAAGTTTGAGTCGCTCCTGCAGACATCATACGAGAAGGGCGTGCGGCTATTTGATATGGCAGACCTCTACGGGACACACCCATACGTGGCCAGCGCTTTATCCAAGATGCGGCGCAAGGATTACGTGCTTAGCTCAAAAATCTGGTGGTTGCGGGGCGGGATACCGGAAAAGGAACGGCCCGACAGCGACGTGGTTGTGCAGCGATTCCTCAAGGAGCTAAATACTGATTATATTGACCTGATACTATTGCACTGCGTGACATCCGCGAAATGGCCGGAAGAACTGAGTAAGCAGATGGACGTCCTTGAGAATCTAAAGAAGAAAGGCATCGTCCGCGCACACGGGGTATCGTGCCATTCGTTAGAGGCGCTGGAGGCGGCTGCGAATGAGCCGTGGGTCGATTCGGTGCACGTGCGTATCAACGCCTACGGCCAGAATATGGATGCCCCGCCTGAGAAGGT
>Ga0315291_10011262_pt1 | contig 10904 bp, 4 predicted proteins | sample YL17G12_20_MG_FD_203070 | JGI IMG/M metagenome (GOLD analysis project Ga0315291, IMG submission 203070) | Sediment microbial communities from Yellowstone Lake, YNP, Wyoming, USA - YL17G12_20 | ecosystem: Environmental > Aquatic > Freshwater > Lake > Sediment | place: USA: Wyoming | collected... | reverse complement strand
TATGTTGAGTGCTGTGAATAAGTTTAAAATAGTCGCTTCCAGATATGTGTGTGTTTGGTGCATCCTCATTGATTTTCATCCCAAGATTGTCAACGGGGGATGCACTAAATAATGTTAGCTACTGAGCTCCATAGGTATTATTTCGGAAATTATTACTTTTTATATTATTTCCCTCTCCTCCACATATCACAAAAACTCCATAATTATTATTCTGGAAAGAATTTCTTGTCACATTGAAACCTATCAATCCACCTATATGAATCCCATATCCATTATTCACAAAAATATTATCGCAAATAGGAGTCTCCAGAGGACCATTCGGAGCAATACCTATAGAATTATTTTCAAAGTAATTTCCACAAATCATAGTATTATATGTTGAGCCAAGTATTCCATATCCACCATTAAAACGGATGATATTATCTTTTATCGCAATACTCTTACAATCACTCACTATCCAAATGCCAAATTCACTATTACTTTCAATAATATTATCACTAATTGTATTGTTCCCTACATCAACATTAATAATCTCAATACCTATCCGACAGTCAGCGACAATATTATTCATTATGAGATTATTATCTGAACAAAGAATGATTCCAAAATATTGCTCATTATTTAGAAGTTTAAAACCTTTCATTGTTACTCCATCAGCCGTTATACTCACCAGAGGAGTAGCAAAATAACTATCAATAATTATTGTATTATTTTTATCTTCACCAATTAAAAATATACTCTTATCCACAGTAATTTCTTTGTGCCAATAGATTCCATTAAATACAAATACCGTATCGCCATTTTCAGCAGCGTCAATTCCCCATTGAATATATAGATAAGGATGTTCAATTGTTCCATCCCAAGGACCTTCTGTATTATCATCATCAACATAGATTGTTTTACCAACTGATGTCGGCTGAGATGGTTTCTCTATATTTTGTGCCGTTGATGGAATGATACAGGTTCCAACAAACAAGAGAATGATTCCGACCGCCAAACCTTTCCTTTTCATTGATTTCCTTCTATGTTTGATATTATGGAATATATGGTGCACCTACAAAACAGAGTCCTGCGACAGTATATCCAAAATATGTGCAATAATATGTTAAAAATATATTTGGAAATGGAGTTACTTTAATAAAATATCCTACAAATCCCAATAAGAATACAGCATAAAATAATCCAGAAATCCAACTATCGGATAAACTCCCGTTATATGTGTGAAAAAATCCACCGAAACCAAAGAGAATTTGAAATAAATCTATACTTGGTATCCATGGTCCATTCAAATTAGCACCATTAAGAATACACGTGATTAATGATAAGCCGCCTAAGAATCTTAACCCATAGAAGATTTCCTCCTCTACACGACAATTTAAATCTACATAAAAATGACTGTTACTATTGGTTATAAATTTTTGTAGCTTTTCACTTCCGGGATAAATCCTTTGTGCTCTTTCTTCCATGCCTAATCGAAGTGTCTCAGCGGTGACATCCTGTGGTATGAGATTATATTTTTTATAAATGGATAATCGTGTGTCCAAGTCCTTAACATTATTCAATTCACCTCTAAGTTTATCTGCTTGTATCTTTGGTAACTTGACAACAGATTTCCCAATCGTTCCATCAGGTTTGTATTCCAAGACGGTAATCGAAACAGTATTTTCTTTCTCAGGGATTGAAAATGATTTGGATACTATCGTATTATTTTGTGCATTGATGATTGGTGAAAATGTCATTGCAACAAACAAAAGAATAATACAAACCGCTAAACTTTTCCTCAATAGTGGATATTTATTCATGACTTTCCGCTCCTATACAATTTTATAACACTGTTCTCCTATAATAACGTTATTAGTGAAAGAACTGCATTGGTTTAAGGTAAAAAGGTTTCCCAGCGTCACTTTCACCTCGTTTTAACATGTGGTAAACATATCAGTGATATCATTCATCCTTTTCATTAAAAGAATCGATTTACCACGTTAAAAACAGTGTTCAATCGCATTAAAAAGGGAAGAGATGAGATTACCAACCGATCGGCTGTTTTCTCTGGTGTTATTATCAAAATCAATTAGTGATAAACACAACTACACTATGGGAGTGTAATTTTCCTTTTAATCGCGGTTTTTACGGAGTATAAGGAAGTAAAATTTTTTTAGAGGAATCATACCACCGCGATATCGATATCGTTTTTAAACTGCGTTTCCGGGAAGATAAAACGATATTAAATCATGAGCCATGAAATGAATTATCATTGTAAAAAAGAAAGAGAAAAGAGGAGAGAAGGTTATTTGTTTGTCCCTGATGATCTACTACTCAAATCGTTGGTCGCAATAGTGTGCAGTTGTAATAGGCGTACATCCAGTAGGATTTTCCAGGTTGCAAAATGTCTGTTAGCTGATAGTTTTGACCGGTTTCATCCCATAGGTAAATGAAGCCTAGAATGATGTTATTCGTAACTGCTTCTTGCCAAGTATACATTGTTCCGTTGTAAAGAATCGTGAGATTCTGCTTTTCCACCGGTTCACCATCGGGTACTCCCATGATATTCCAGCTTGGATAGAGGTCAGTGATATGGTTATCTGTCACAAAACCGATAATGTCCTGCGTCCAGAGTTCACAATCATGATACGCATACATCCAGTAACCATCTCCGGGAATAAGGGTGTCAGTCAGCTCATACCGCTGACCAGTTCTGTTCCATTCATAAATAAACCCGAGAACAATACCCTGGTTCACTGCATCCTGCCATGTATATTCAGAACCATTATACTTTACCAGGAGATTTGTTTTATCTACGGATTGATTGAATGGCAGTGAAATGAAATTCCAGTGATATAAAAGACTGGTGATGTAGAATGTTGCAGATACAGGAATAGTTTTCGAGAAACTATCATGGTTTCCATTATTATCGGTTACCGTTAACGTCACAGAGAAATCCCCTGCTGAATTATACGTATGGGTGATTATTGGGTTCGAAGTGTTCGTGACATTCCCGTCGTCGAAGTCCCAATGGTAGTTTGTGATGAACCCGTCTGGATCATATGAGAAAGATGCATCAAATGTTATCTCTTCACCAACCGATGGAGTCGCAGGAGCGTAAGTAAAGTTTGCCAGTACTGCTAAATAAAAAAGTACGGTCGCATCTGGTTCTTCGGGTGCTGTCTCAGCGTGACCGACATTGTCAATTGCGATGCTGTAGAAAGAATAGGTATGATCGGGTTCACCGTAAAAGGTTTCCTCAGTGAGAGTACTCTTCACCAACCATGCCATATAGGTGCCATTGTTATCAGAGACATAGACATCAAAATACGCAATTCCTGAACCGTTCGTTTCGTCTTCACCAGTCCACGAAACGATAATAGAAGAGTCATTAACTATTGGTGGTAAAGGGTTCACATGACTCGTTGGCACACCTGCATCAATAGTGTTCAGAGTCAAGGGTGTATCAATCGGGTCATTCCAATCAAAATAAATGGATGCTTTGTTTGTGATTTCCGTGCCGGTTGGCGGATCCTCAAGATGTTCTATAAGGTAGGTGATATGTCCTTCTCCACGACCACTCTCATCATCAGGGTATAGTATCCCAAGCATAACATTCTCAGGAAGCCACCCCGTATTTGGATCAAGACCAATCATCTCAAATGTGAGATTTCTCGTCTCATAATCAAGGGATACATCGATTTCACATCTCAGCTCTGTTGTATTGACATATTCGTTATCAATAGTTAAATCCAAGCTTGTTTCATAATGATCCAAACCAAGTGAAATGTCAATTACTTGATCTGCAAAAGCAATATCAACGAGTTCAAACGTACTAAGATTCAAGTCATCATCCAAAGTATCAATTATCCGTATTATCTGAGCTGGGCCTGTCGCATTTTGTTGATTTTCAAAACAAATCATATACGGCATTAATTGATCTGTTTCAGAGATATATTTTGCACCACCATAACCATTTGGACCTGCCTTGTCATTGGGATCTACTGATGAAGCGATCCCGCTTCCACCTTCACCAATTGGTTTTGTGGTAGCGTTTGGATTATTAGGAGGATTCCATGTCCAACCGCAAAATGGAATGATTTGCCCTTCAACGGTTCCACGCAGACCAGAAACAAGCTCTTGCCATGTAGGAGGTGTTGTCTTCCAGATATCGAGCAATCTCAGTACTGAACCTAAAAACGATATCTTTGCTACGGAATATCCAATAGTCATAATCATCCAATAACTCGATACAATGGTCTGCCAAGGTCGTCCATGTTTTCCAGCTTCTTGAACTTGACTTGCAGTCCATAAATAATGTTCTAAGTCTCGTAACGTTAAATCATCGGGGTTTATATCACGTAACCGAAGTGAGTTTCCCCACTCGGAGAAGAGATTCCGGCACAAACCAGAAGGATCGATATACATAGTAGGGAGGTTACCGACATACGTGTAAGGGTTCCTTTCCTCCGTTGTAGAAATGAGATCCTTCGAGAGAAATCTACCTAACATTGGGTCATAGAAACGGGTACGCATAAATTGTAGACCTTCTGCCTCGTTTAAAACTCCAAACTCACCGATATATTCAAAATTATTCGGTAAAGTCTCAGTTGCCTTGATGTGAACACCAAATGGGTCGTAAGAATAGCTATTCAGAACAGCTCCGCTAGAATCCGTCAATTCCGTAGTGGAACCAGTCGCCTCAAAGTTATAATAAGCCAATGTACCAAGAGGGTCGATTCGTTCTAGAAGACCAAGACCATAGTCATAACGAGCGATGATAGTTCCATTAACATCGCACTCAGTTGCAAGGTTTCCGAATCCAATAGGGTCGATGATATATCCGGTTATAATTCCATTATGATTGGATTTGATGCGGTTTCCAAAAGCGTCATAAGAATATGTCCAACCATCTGTCGGTGTTGTGACGCCTATCAAATGATTCTCAAAATCATACGTATAGGTGGTTGTTACACCAGCCTCGGTTTTGCTAATCATGTTACCATCATTATCATAAGTATAGGTTATTCCACCGACATTAGTATACTGATTCATCTCATTTGTAGAATAGATTGTTGATGTCCCATTGTCAATAACTTTTATTCTGTTACCGACTGCATCATAAACGTACTCAACGACATGGTTATCTGGATATATAACACTGATAAGTTGCCCTAACAGATCATATGTATAGTAAAATGTTCCATTAAGTGTAGTCATTGATGTGCGTCGACCGGATATATCATATGTATAGTCAAACCGTGAGATAATAGCATCAGTTGGATTATAATTAACAAGATGAATCAGACTACCTACGTTATCATATTCGTATGTAGTATAGACTCCGTTTCCTAAGGTTTTTTGTAAAAGACGTCCAGATGCATCGTAATCATAGTCAACAACCAATGCATTTGTTGTGTTCGTGATTTGATCAAGACGACCAACATTATCATTCATATAATTAACAATATATCCATCCTGATCAATTCTCTTTGTCCGCTGGCCAGCCTCGTTATAATTAAATACAAAAAACTTTCCACCTGGATAATCAATTCGTATTAACCAATCTGTATCTGGGTCATAAGTAAAATTAGTCGTTCCATGAGAATCTCTTGCAGAGATAAGATTCCTAGCATCATCATAACTATATATGTAATCAATAATACCTGGCGTATCGGGATAATCCTTACTAGTTATTTGACCAGCAGTATTGTATGTATATCCGATAGTATTGTTTCTTGAGTTGGTCCAATTCAATATATTTCCACTGGAACCATATGTGAAAGATTCGCTGTTTCCATCCTCATAAGTGATAGTATCAAGATTACCTGAAGAATCATAATCATACAAGATTTTATTACCTCGTGCATCGGTGACGGAATCAAGCCTGTTAAATGATGATTCGTAATTGAATGTTGTATCTTTGTAAAGGGGGTTCTTAATGCCTATCGTGTTTCCTAGTTTGTCATATAGATAGGAAAATTTCTCACCGCTCGGGCCGGTTATAATGACCTCTTTTTTCAAATCATCGTTGTTTAAGCTAATGGTATTATCCGCTCCATCGCTAATCTTCACAATATTTCCTTTTGATCCAAACCAGAATTTCACTTGGCGTTCTGTTGCATCTTTCATTACAACCACGCTGTAGAGACTATAATTAAAAGTGATTACTTCTGCCCCGCTGTCCATATAGGTTTCATTCAACCATCCTTTTGTGTTATATCTGAAGTATCTATCGGTAGAATCAGGATATTCTATGCATAATAATGCATGTCTTTGCTGAAGAGTACCAGCTAGCTCATACGTATAATTGGTTACCCTGTTACCTGGTTCTATCATACGAACAAGATACTCCCCAGATGAGTCGTATTCATAAGTAACCACATAATCGTCCTCGGAGTCCGGTCCTCGTGGATCAGTTACATGCCAGATCCTGCCATTAGCGTTATAATCAATGAGCAATTGATCACCGTTTGAGTGTGTAAGAGACATTAACTGTCCTGTGTCATATTCTGCTGTGATACGGTTGCCATTTGGATCTTCAAAGTAGTTGAGACTGCCGTCTGAGTTAAATGTTGTAACGAGTTCATTTAGCTCCCTCAGACTCAAAGAACCTCCCCCTGTAGAAGTCAGTACCCCATGATCACCAGGTTGACCCTCGTAGTTATTATTTATGTTATCGAAGATTCTTGGAGTCCCTGTATCATCAAAAATTGCGATATCCCCATCAGTATTTTTCATGAAGTGAACATCCCAGCTGTTAGTCCAACCCCTACCAAGAACCCCTAGTTGATATCGGCGGCTTATTGGTTGTTGGTACATTCTTGAGAATGAAAGAGGTAATCCTGGTGATGGAATATTAATATCTACTGCTGTTTCAAGATTTCGAATGGGATTCAAGCCATCCGCTTTTCGAAATTCAAAGGAGAGATACATCCTAGGATCATTTGTTTCGCTTCCTATTCGTTTCAGATAATTTGCATTCGTGTTCAATATTTCTAAATAGGTCAACCAGTGATTTCCAACCAGATCAATGTAATTGAGCCAGATAGCATGCCATGCATCGTCTCCGATCCACCAGTAGGGTCTCATTTCATTTTTAAAGAAATCCCAATTGATGAGGTCATTATTATCTGGATCTACAATAGCGAGATTAAACACAACTGATCCACTCCAACTCCACGGCGTCTTTAAACCAAGATAATATACAGGTATCCTTCCAGTATCTCCGGGTTGAAGGATGCCGGGTGTCATCCCTGATCCATTAGCCATAACCCAAACCGTATCATTTGTACCAGTGGGAGGATTATCTGTCCAAAGACCGTTTCTCTCAATTGATGAGTCAATGGTGAGAATAGCGTTCTCAGTGCCGTTTAGTTTAAACAGGGGTGCTGGCATTGACGAGTTTCCAGTATTCTTATATTCAATCCAGAGGGTGCTGAATGCATGACGGCCAACCCACGATGGAACAATAAGTCTCGCATCGAGATATGGGACTCCTGGTGTTACCTCGAACGCATCAATAAGTTCTGACGAAGCGTTATCATTATTTCTTACCACAACATCATAGACCTCTTGAGGCCACGTGGGAACATCAAGCACTGCTGTAAGTGTCGTTGAGGATATGAGTTGAATATCATCGGGGGTGTGAATGTTAAGGTCAGGTCCAATATATTCAATGGAGGTATTGTGATTAAATCCTACTCCGCTGAGAGTCATTGTACATTTAGTGATTACTCCGCTGGTCTCAGGACTAATATCGGAGAGATATATATCTCCAAGATCCACAGCTTTGATGTGATAAGAACCTACTCCAGTCAACTGCTTGGCATAGACAAAAACATAATACATACCAGATAAGGATCCGCCGATTAATACCTGCTGTTCACCTCGGGGATTAGATGCAGAACTATACTCATAATTTAGTCGATCAGGTACTGTTTCATAACTCACAAAAACCTCGACACTTAAACCTGTGGATATCTCGTCTACGATAACAGCAAAATTCCTACTTGAGTTTGCAGCAATGGCAAAGTAGTCTACCCAATCAACGTCATTCATTGATCCATTCACCTGAACACCATCAATAGTAAGCGAGCGAACATCCAAAGGAATTGGGCCAACAGGGACAATATTGTTGCCCTCATCACCACCTTCTTTTTCCTGATTGTACAGATCAGCACGAACAATGATGTAATAATCACCAGGAAGCGCCCCTGGGATCACAACATTGATAGAAGCGGAATAATCCTCATCCTCCAATAACCCTCCAGTATGGTGGATGGTTCCAAGTAATACATCGTTGATGTCCCAGTGATGATCATCTGAGAAATACACTGCATCGGTCCAATCCCCGAGCAAAGGCATACCACCATAATTAGCACCATCCCAGGAGATGTTCATGGTTTCCCCCGCCCAGAATACAGGTTCGCTTGTTGTTACATTCGAGAGGATTAGGTCAACATCTACCAAGTTAAGTGAAAAAGAGTAGATATCATCAGATGATTCCCCTTGAATTCCGTCGCGGTCCTGGTCCATCTTGTTGCCGACTACATCCTCAACTGTACTCATTATCGATATAGTGTATATCCCATAAGTTATCTGGTCGGGGATATTTATTCGATAGCAATTCAATCCTATCTCTGATATCGAAGAAGGTGTTATGCTCCCATCCGGTCCGGTTATGATAACAGAAGAGGGTAAAGTACTGAGATTAATTTTCTCCGAAAACCAAACATCAACATAACTAAATGTTCCAGCGATATCACCAGATGGATTATTTCTTGTTACACGTGGACCAGTAGAATCTATTGTAAAAGAAACAGTGAAGTAATCATCAGGGGTCTCGCCTGGGATTCCATCTTTATCTTGATCCAATCCAATACCACTAACGTTAAAAATTTGTGATCCTATTATAAGAATATAACGTCCTCCAATCGATTGCGGTTCAAATATAAGCTTAAGTTTATTAGGAGTTATCCATGAAAAATTATTAATCGTAATCGAACCCTGAGGACCTATGAAACTTATAATATCTTCACCTATAGAGAAACTTGACTCATTCATTGGTTGATTGAAATTAAGATAGATAGAACTAACATTTCCTGCTGTAATTCCTGAAGGTTGACATGAAATAATGTAAGGGCAGTGGTGATAATAGCCTTGGTAATGTTCTTGCATCTCTTCTGTTGTTAAAGCTCGGTTGTAGATTGTGACTTCGTCAATAAAGCCGTTGAAATAACGCCCGGTAGGAACATCTCGACCAAGATATAAATTACCCAGATTATATGTGTCTATTGTTTCTGGACCTGCCATGCCTATATTTACGCCATCATAATAAACGGTAAAAGTGCAATTTGAACCATTATGGTTCATGGCTAAGTAATGCCATTTACCATCGTTCACTACCGAAGGGGTTCTAACAAGCCAATATGTAAATAACCCTGTACAAACTTCTATTTGATTATAGGGGCTAATTTGGACATGAATACTCACAGGATCTTCTTCTGTTCTTTTTGCAATGATTTGGGCAAATCCGCCTTGAGTTGATGCCGAGGTATTAAACCAGAAATCAAAACCATAATCATTGTTTCTGTTAAAATTAATATTAGAATTATCAGGAATCTCAACATAATCATCTCCATCAAAATATAATCCACCACCTGATATTCCTGAAGTCCATTGTGCTCCATAAATCGTTCCATCATTCCCATTCCCGCTCACATCATGTGATATAGATCCTGTTCCTTCATCAAAATTCCAATAACCAACTAGACCTTCATCAGACCGGGCACCACCGTGTCCTCCAGGATTTTTTATCTGTAGATTAGCACCAGTATCTTTTTCTGCAGATGACATATCACTAATTTTTTCAGTATCTCTTTCGATATTCCTTCCAATGCTAGGTAAAACACTTGTTCCAACAAACAATACTATTATTCCACAAACCAAAAATTTTGTCCATACCTTGTTTTTCATGTTACCTTTGACCTCCCCAAATAAGGATTTTATAAGAGTTGTTATTCTGTAGTTTCATTTAAATGTATTGTAAAAATAATTTTCGTAACAGATGTAACAAAAGATCACAAGACTGATTTCATTTCAACGTTACCATAACCCTGTGATTCCTTCTTTAAAAACCAATACATCAAGCAAATGTTTTTATACAATAAAAAGATGATAATTCCTAGGGGAGTCAATCATAGATAAGGTAGAAAAATCCTACGTAATTTCTACCATTTTCATGTTAATCTTTCCTCCCAGATTGGACTCCCCATTTCATTTCATGGTTTTTTGTTTGCTTTCAGTTGTGATTTTCCGATATAGTGCCTCCAAAATGATGCGTGAGAAAACATCTCCGTCAAGAAACATGTGCTCTTTTTTGTTACCTAAACTTTTGACAAGTTGTTCTCGCTCGGAATTCCTATAAAAATATTTGTTTCTGATTGTCATTCCAAGGCTAAAATGTTGGGAAATACGAAATTCATCGGCTGTCATTTTCTTTGCAGCCTCCTGTAATGCAAACGGTATTGTTTTAATGATGTCGTCAAGTATTTCGTCCACTGTCGAATAACCAACTTTCTTCATTTTTATTTCCCCTCGTATGGTAATATCAAAATAATTACTTCTTTAAAAACATATCCTTAAAAAACCTATTTTTCCACTACAATTGTAATTATTGTAGGGAATCTCTTTATACTTAATTTTAATTATGAATTATTTGTGTGAATTTATGGCGGGAAGAATGTATAATCCTATACCTGCAATTTGTGTAAGCTGCGGAAAGGAAGGATTATTTATTTGTTCATCATGCGGCAGATGCGAGAAATGTGGTGATCATATAGCATGTGAACCCCATAAATCACCCCGCCACCGAATAAAAAATTAAAATGATTAAAATTTTTATAATATTGATGTCATTT
>Ga0315291_10011260_pt1 | contig 10905 bp, 7 predicted proteins | sample YL17G12_20_MG_FD_203070 | JGI IMG/M metagenome (GOLD analysis project Ga0315291, IMG submission 203070) | Sediment microbial communities from Yellowstone Lake, YNP, Wyoming, USA - YL17G12_20 | ecosystem: Environmental > Aquatic > Freshwater > Lake > Sediment | place: USA: Wyoming | collected... | reverse complement strand
AGCCGCCACCTCGCGGAGTTTACCCTTCGCCGGGCCAAGACCCCCGCCAGAGGCGGGCAAGCTTCGCTGAGTTCACCCTGAGCGAAGTCGAAGGGCTCAGGGTGACACCGGCGAAGGGCTCAAAACCTGGTGGCCGGCCGCCGGCGCGGCCCGTTCGTCTCGCCAATGTGGACCATACGCGCGAAGCTGGCAGTCATAATGATCCTCGCCTTGGCGCCGCCGATGGCGGTGCTGTCGCTGGTCACCACCCGTCTTCTGCGCAGCACCTTCCAGCAGCAGGCCGGCGTCATGGTCGACTACGTGACCACCCAGAACGCACTCAGCATCAACCGCGACCTGTCCGACCTGGCGACGCTGCTCGGCCAGCGCACCGACCGCATGCAGCAGGCGCTGACCGCGGCCGTCGCCGAGGGCGTGGTGGGGGATCTGGTGGCACGCAGGCGCTACGCCGACGCCGGCGCGCGCCTCAACTCCGCGCTCGCGCCTTCCGGTGCGAGCATGATAACGGTGGTGGACGCCGGGGGCGCGGTGGTCGCCCGCGCGACCAACCCGCAGGTCTATGGCGATCACCTGTTGTGGAACCAGCACTCCGGTGAGGAAGGCTACGTCACCGACCTGCGTCCCGTGCTGCGCCGGACGCTGGAAGGCGTCTCCACCAGCGGCACGGTCGTGCTCGCGTCGTCGGTGTTGCGCGCGCAGAAGGTCACCCCGGCGACTGCGGTGCCCGGGCTCACCACTCCGCTCGACCGGCTCAGCGACCAGGCCTGGATCCTGCTGGCCAGTGGACTGCGCCACGAGACCCGCGGGCTAGCAATAGCCGCCGTTGTCCCGGTCCCGGACGCTCACGGCGACATCCGCGGCGCCGCCGTCGCCGCCCGCGTACTCAACCGCGACCTGGAGCTCCCCCGCGCCTATCACCGCGAGACCGGCCACTGGATGGCCGCGTGCCTGGGGGAGGTGATCGTGGCGGGCGACCTGCCCTCGACTGACAGGAGCATCATCGGCCAAAGCCTGGCGCAGGAGTTCACCTCCCCGATCCTGCACGGCGGCAAGGCGCGCTGGACCGGCCTGGTCGATTCGACGGGCGTGGAGCTCAACGCCGCCGGCCGCGCCCTGCGCGACCTCGACGGCAAGCTGGTGGGGCTGCTGGTATCCGCCTCCCGCGTGACCGAGCTGCAGCGCGTGGTCGCGCGCATGCAGGCCGACGCCGCGCGCCTGGAGAGCCGCAGCTTGCTCGCCCTGCTGGTGTGGCTGTGCGTAGGCGCGGGCGTCGCGGTGGTGTCGGCGATGCTGGCGGGCCGCGGCCTGACCCGTCCCATCCGCCAACTGCAGGACGGCGCGCGCAGAATCGGCGCAGGCGATTTCTCCTATCGTTTGCGCGTTCGCAGCGGCGACGAGCTGGAGCAGTTGGCGCACGAGTTCAACCGCATGGCCGAACAACTCGAGCGCGCCCGCGACCAGGAACGCCTCGCGCTCATCGGACGTATGGCGAGCGGCATCGCCCATGATATCCGCAACGCCCTCACCACCATTCGCGGCGCCGCCCCGCTGCTTGCGGAATCCGATCTCCCGCCCGAGCAGCGCCAGGAGTTCTACGCCATGCTCGTCCAGTCCGCGCAGAGCATCAGCGACATGGCGCGCGACCTGGTCGAGTTCGCCCGCGGCGAGCAGGCTGCGCTCGACCTGCGCACCATGAGCGTCGATGAGTACTTGAGCGAGCTGCGCCCGCAGCTCGAGCGTGAGTTCCGCGACTCAAACATCCGCGTCGCCTTCGATCTCCACTGCCCCGCCCCAGTGCGCATCGACCCCGCCCGCATGAACCGCGTCATCTTCAACCTCGCGGCCAACGCGCGCGACGCCATGGCTGAAGGCGGCGAGTGCGCGGTCTCCAGCCGCTGCGAGCGCGGCTACGCCGAGATCCACTGCTCCGACACCGGCCCCGGGATAGCCCTCGAGATGGCGGGCCGTTTGTTCCAGCCCTTCTCGTCGTTCGGCAAGTCGCATGGCACCGGCCTCGGCCTCGTCATCTGCAAGCAGATCGTCGAAGCCCACGGCGGAACCATCGAGGCGCATTCCCAGCGCGGCGAGGGCGCGACCTTCGTCATCCGTCTGCCCTTTGCCGAGCCCGGAACGGCAACGCCGGGGCCGTCGTAACGACGGCCCCGGCGTTGGATTGTGCGCCTGCTGTGCCCGGGCGGCGGGCGCTAGAACTCCCACCTCACGCTGCCCATGATGCGCCGCCCGATGTAGTCGCCCTTGGGGAACTGCTGCGTCCTGTAGTTGGCGAGGTTGAAGAAGGAGATGCCGATCTCGCGGCCGTCCGTTCCAATCTTCTTACCGACGTAGCCGTTCACCAGGACGTAGGGACCTGCGCTGGCGCTGCCGACGACAACCTTGTCGCGGTAGTTGAGAAGCAGGCTGCCGTTGAGGCCGGCGTCGGGGGCGGTGATGTTCAAACCGATGTTGGCCTTATTCGTCGGCGCCATCTTGATCAGGCTGTCGTGGCGAGCCATGAGCTCCTCGCTGCCGGAAGTCTTCTGATACGAGTAGTTCGCAAAGCCGGATAGCCGCGGCGAGAAACTGTGGCGAACCTCGATCTCCGCTCCCTTGACTTTGGCGCTGCCCAGATTCTGGAACTGCTGCTGCGGCGGCACCTCCAGGATGTAGTTGTAGAGAATGAAGTGGTCGAGCTTGTTGCAGTACAGACCGAGCTCCGCGCTGGTGCGCGGCGCGAGCTGCAGGCGGTAGCCCACATCGTAGCCGGAGATCTTTTCCGGCTCCAGCTCGGTGTTGCCCCACACCCCTGCCGGCGGCAGCGGCGGCGGCAGCGGCTGCACTACCTCCAGGTACGATTCCAGGAAATTGGGGCTGCGGAAAGCGCTCGCCGCCGACAGCCGCAGCGACTGATCCGGCGCAACCGCGTACATCACCGTCGCTCGGCCCGAAAGGCGGCTGCCGGCCAGCGGGTGGTCGTCATAGCGGACGCCCAGCACGAGCTTGGTCTTATCCGACGCCCGGTAGGCGTCCTCGACGTAGGCGGCCCACAAGTTCTGCTGGTGGGAGCCGTCCAGCAACGACACCCCGCCCTCGCCCAACTGCTTATGCCTGTAGGCGGCGCCATACAACAGGTTGTGACGCCCCACCGCCTGCGACTTGAGCAGCTCCAAATCATAGAGATCGGTGTAGACGATGGCGGTGCCGATGCTGGTGTCGCTGTAGGCGATGCGCGAGCCGTTCCAGTAAGCGCGCGCGTTCAGGTCGCCACGGTCATAGGACAGTGAGGCGTAGTTCGTCGTTTCCTCCCACAGGCGCTGTGTCGGGGAGTGGTCGATGAACAGCGCTACGCCGCCGTCGGAGCGCCCGGCGGAGAGGTTCCAGTCGGCGCCGCGGCGGCTCCACTGCGCGGCGGCGGTAAGATTCGTGACCTCGCCCGCTCGGTCCCGGTCAACTATGCCTTCCCGCGCGCGGCTGGAGGAGGGAGTCCACTGTCCGACCTCGTTGCGAGCCGCGACCACCTTGTAGTACACATCCGAAGCGGCGCTGTGGCCCCCATGGATGGCATTGACCCGGAAGGTACCCCGGGTGCCGTATTGCGCGGTCGCCAGCGTCCCCTGCGACGCAGCCGGTGAGCGGGTGATAATGTTAATGACCCCCAGAGACGCGTTGGCGCCCCACAGCGATGACAGCGGCCCGCGGATGACCTCGATGCGCTCGATGTCCTCCAGCACCACCGGCAGCTCGTACCAGTTGACGTTGGCGTAGAAGTCGTTATATGCGGTGCGCCCATCAATCAGCACCAGCACCTTGTTCGACATCGGGTGCATCACCCCGCGGATGCTCACCTCCCAGTTCGCCCCCGCCCCCTGCATCACGTCCACCCCCGGCACCATGCGCAGAAGGTCGGGGATGCTGATCGCACCCGAGTTCAGAATCTGCTCGCGGGTGATGACCGACACGCTCGCCGGCGCCTCGGTGATCGCCTCCGCCATGCGCGAGGCCGTCACCACCATCGGGATCTCCTGGAACAGCAGCAGCTCCGGCGCTGCGACCTCCGAAGCTTCGGTCCCCTCGGACGGCAGGAACTGTTCGGCTGGCGCCGCTTCGGCGCTCACCGCCGGCTCCTCGGCCGCGCGACTCATCGTCGCCGGCACCGCGATTGCGGCCGTCAGCGCGCACGCGACTGCGACGTAGTGCAAAGTGCGCATCATCGTTGTACCTCCACCTTCGTATCTCGCGGCGCCCGCCTGTGGGGCGGGGGCGCCTCCCCCCGCCGCGGGGCGTTTTCGGCGGGCCTGGGCAGGCCCGCCCTACAGACTATCGCGCGCGACCGGTTCGCGAGCGTGTCGTTCCTGCACGAGACCAAACGGAACTAACGGCGTCGAGCGACGCCAGGCTCATATTCCACAACCGGCGCCCGATTTACAGTTGACAATCCGGTTGCGGCCCTTCAGGGCCACCCTGAGCGGCCCTTTCAGGGTCGCCGAAGGGCGGCGCGGGCGCTGGGGCCACAGGCTTAAGCCTGTGCTCCATTGCTGGTGAGCGAGACCGAGATGCCAGGCTCATATTGCATGACCTGGGAGCGGCTGGCAACGGAAAAGTGCGCCGGTGTGCGCGCAAACAAGCCCTCGTGGCTCATTTGTGAACAAGGCGCGCACCAAGCGCAAGCGCGGGCGCTGGGGCCACAGGCTTAAGCCTGTGCTCCATTGCCCGGCGGCCCGGCGATGCCGGGCCGCCGGTCGAGCAGGAGTGGCGGCGCAAGCCGTAGAAAGGTCACCCAGGCCCCTAAGCCCTTCGGGCCGGGGTGGCGGTCGCCGCGCGATCTAGCCACGGGTGCGCCTTCGACGCGGACCGCCGGGAGGGTAGCCTGGTGAAACTTCGTTACACCGCATGGCTGATCATCGGCGGCGCGCTCATTGCGCTGTGGATCTTCTTCTCGCTGCTGCCGAGCCTCTACCTCAACTGGTTGTGGTTCGGGGAAGTGCGCTATCGCCAGATCTTCTGGGGCGTGCTGCTCACCAAGCTCAACCTGGGCCTGGTGTTCGGCGTGGGCTTCTTCGTCCTCGTCATGTTCAACGCGTGGCTGGCGCGGCGCCTCGCCCCCGCCACCACCTGGTACGAAGCCGAGAGCCGCTTCCGCCGCCAGGCGGCGGAGCTGTTCGAGCAATACGTCAGCCGCTATCTCCTGCTGGCGCTCGGGGCATTCGTCGCGCTCATCGCCTACGCGGTCGGCGTGGGGGCCGCCTCGCAGTGGGAGAAGTTCGTATGGTATCGCCACGGCGTCCCCTTCGGCATCGCAGACCCCATCTTCCACAACGACGCCAGCCTCTACGCATTCAAGCTGCCGTTCCTGCAGTATGTGTGGCAGTGGTTCTATCTCACGCTCTTTGCGGTGCTCATCGTGGCCGCCGCCGTGCACTACCTGGACAAGGCGATACGGATGCTCGGCGGCGTCCCCGCTTTCGCCCCCCACGTCAAGGCCCACCTGTCGGTCATCATCGGCATGATCCTGCTCGCCAAGGCGGTGGGCTACCAGTTCGACGCCTGGCATCTGCTGTATTCCCCGCGCGGGGTCACCTTCGGCGTCAGCTACACCGACTTCCACGCCCAGCTTCCCGCCTTCCGCATCTTGATCTGGATCGCGGTCGCCTGCGCGCTCGCGGTGCTGGTCAACATTCACTTCCGCGGGCTGTGGCTGCCGATCTTCGCCCTCGGCCTGCTGATCGTGTCGTCGCTGCTGATCAACGTCGTCTATCCCGCGGCCATCCAGCGCTTCCAGGTGCAGCCCAACGAGTTCCTCAAGGAGCGCCCCTTCATCGTCCACACCATCAAGTCCACCCGCTACGCCTACCAGCTCGATAAGATCGTCAGCCGGGATGTCAAGGAGCTGGAGCGGCTGACCGCCGCTGAGCTCGCCTCTCGGCCGGGGGTGGTGCAGAACATCCGCCTGTGGGACTGGGAGCCGCTGCTGCAGACCTACCGCCGGCTCCAGGAGCTGCGCCCCTACTACCAGTTCCTGGACGTGGATGTCGACCGCTACATCATCAACGGCGAGTATCGCCAGGTCATGCTCTCCGCGCGGGAGCTGGCCATGGAGCGGGTGCCCGAGCAGACGTGGCAGAACCGCCACCTGCTGTACACCCACGGCTATGGCGTGGTGCTTTCGCCCGTCAACCGCGTCGAGCGCGAGGGCCTGCCGACGATGCTGGTGAGCGATGTCCCCACCCGCTCCGAGGTGCCCGAGATCAATATCACGCGCCCCCAGATCTATTTCGGCGAGGCCGATATCGAGTACTCCATCGTCGGCGCCGAGCAGCCCGAGGTTGACTATCCGTCCGGCAGCAAGACCGTCACCACCACCTTCAAGGGCCGCGGCGGCATCCCGCTGTCCGGCGGCCTGGTGCGCACCGCCGCCGCCCTGCGCTACGGCGAGATCAACATCCTCGTCTCCGGCGCTGTCAGCGGCCGCAGCAAGCTCCTCATCAACCGCAACGTCGTCAAGCGCGCCCGGCTGATCGCCCCCTTCCTGGAGTACGACAAGGACCCCTACGTCGTCATCGGCGACGACGGCGGCATCTACTGGATCCACGACGCCTATACCACCAGCGACCGCTTCCCCTATTCCCAGCCCGCCCCCGGCGGCGGGATCAACTACATCCGCAACTCGGTCAAGGTCGTCACCAACGCCTACGACGGCACGGTCACTTACTACGTCGCCGACCCCGAGGACCCGGTCATTCTCACCTACGCCTCCGCGTTCCCCGGCGCGTTCCGCCCGCTGGACGAAATGCCTGATGGCCTGCGCGCTCACTTGCGCTGGCCCGAGGGCATCTTCTTGATCCAGAGCACCATGTACTCGATCTTCCACATCACCGATCCCCAGATCTTCTATACCAAGGAGGACAAGTGGGAGATCGCGCAGATCACCGCCCAGAAAAGCCTCGCCAGCCCGGGCGCTGCGCAGGGCGATCTTATGCCCGCTTACTATATCATCACCCACTTGCCCGACGGAGATCGCACCGAGTTCATCCTCATGCGCCCCTACACCCCGGTCGGCAAGCCCAACATGATTGCCTGGCTCGCCGCGCGCTCCGACGCGCCGCACTACGGTCAGCTCGTTGACTACCGCTTCCCGCGCGACCAGACCGTCTTCGGCCCCGCCCTGGTGGAGGCCCGCATCGAGCAGAACACCGACATCAGCGCCGCCCTCACCCTGTGGCGCAGCAAGGGATCCGATGTCATCCGCGGCAACCTGATCATCATCCCGGTGGGCAGGTCCCTGCTCTACATCGAGCCGCTGTTCATGCGCGCCCAGAACGGCGAGCTGCCCGAGCTCAAGCGCGTCATCGTCGCGGTTGGCCAGCCGGGCGGTGACGCTACCGTGGTCATGGGCGAGACTCTCCAGGAAGCCCTCAACCAAGCCTTGGGCGAACCCGTGCAACTGCCGCCCGGCTTCGAGACGGTCACCCCGGTGACGCCGGGCCAGATCCCGGCCCCGAGGCCAGTGCTGTCTGAATCGCAGCGCCAGCTCGTCGCATCGGCCCTGCAGCACTACGCCAACGCGCGGGCGCGCTTGCGCGAAGGCGATTGGGCGGGCTACGGCCAGGAGTTGAACGCCATGGAGCGCGACCTCCAGCAACTCCAGCAGGCCCAGCGCTAGAGGCCGCTCGGTGCCCCACGACGGGAGCAAGGGGCGTGACATGGGCGAGCTAATCGAAGACGACGGGGCCCTGCGCGCCATCCTCACGGCGGCGCGGACGATCGCCGTCGTCGGCCTCAGCCGCAGCGCCGACAAGGCGAGCTACCGAGTGGCGGCGTATCTTGCTGGCCAGGGCTATCGCGTGATACCCGTCAATCCCGCGGCGCCGCAGATCCTGGGCCGCCCCAGCCTTCCCGACCTGGCGGCGGTGGGGGAGGCGGTGGATGTGGTGGATATCTTCCGGCCTCCGGATGAAGTGCCGGCGATCGTCGAGCAGGCGACCGCGCTGGGCGCGCGCACGGTGTGGATGCAGCTCGGCATCCGCCACGACCAGGCCGCGGCGCGCGCCGTCGCGGCCTGTCTGAACGTGGTAATGGATCGCTGCATGATGGTGGAGCATCGCCGCCTGCTGGGCGACGGCGCCGGAGTCAAGCGATGATCAAAGCCGTGTTCTTCGATCTTGGCGATACCTTGTGCGACTACGAGGGGGCCGCCGGCGTGGCCATCGACAGCGCCTGCGAATACGCCGTCGGCCACGCGCAGGGCCTCACCGCCGGCGGTTTGCGCGAGGCCTACCTGCGCGAGCTGCGCCACGCCGAGGGCGACGCCCTGCGCTGGACCGCCAGCCGCCCGGGGCGAACCGGCCCGCAGGAGGGCTTCCGCCCGTGGGAGCGCGCCCTCGAGAAATGCGGCATCGCCAACCCCATCCTCGCCCATGCGGTCGCCCTGCACTACGAGCTGTCGCGCGTGCGGGCGCTGGCGCCGCTGCCCGACGCGCTGCCGGCTGTGCAGGCGCTGCAGGGCCGTGTGCGCGTAGGCCTCATCGCCGAGGGCAGCCCCGGCACCGTCAACGAGGAGCTGACCCTGCTCGGCCTGCGTGGGCTGCTGTCGTCGGTCCTCATCGACGAGCAGGTCGGCTACTCCAAGCGCGACCCGCAGCTCTTCTCACACGCGGTGCGCGAGGCGGGCTGCGAGCCCGCACAGGCCGCCCACGTGGGCGACTCCCTCGAGGCAGATGTCGCTCCCGCCCATGCCGCGGGCCTGGTCACGGTGTGGGTCAATCGCGCGGGGGCCGAGCCCCGCCCCGACCTCGCCGCGCCCGATCACATTGTCTCCGACCTGCAGCCGGTGGCGGAGCTGTTGCTCGGTAAGGCGTGAGGCGGTGGCCTCGCCACGCGTCCCCCGGGTAAGTCAGGCCGCAAGAGGAGCCGCGCCCGCGCGAATGGAAGCTAACTGCACGCATCGAGCAGGCACGCGGCCGGCTCCACCGCCGGCCCGCTTTCGCGGAGGGCGACCTTGAGAATCATCGGACCGGCCGACGGCGAAACCTTCGACATCGAGCTGGAGGAGCATCTGCTCGAGCAGAATCGCAAGCTGGCCGAGGCCAACCGCCACCGCCTTGACGAGCGCGGCGTGCGCGCTTTCGACGTCATGGGCGCCATCGGCTCCGGCAAGACCTGCCTCATCGGCGCGCTCATCGAGCACCTGCGCCATCATCGCGTGGGCGTCCTCGCCGGCGACCTCACCACCACCATCGACGCCGACCGCCTCGCCGCCAAGGGCGCCCTTGCGGTCGTCCAGATCAACACCGGCAGGGAATGCCACCTCGACGCCAACCTCGTCGCCAAGGGGCTCGACGAGCTGCTGGCGCAGGACGTCAACGTCATCTTCATCGAGAATGTCGGCAACCTGATATGCCCCGCGGAGTTCCCGCTGGGCGCTCACGACCGCATCGTCGTGGTGTCGGTCACCGAGGGGCCGTACACGCTGCGCAAGCACCCGCACATCTTCACCGAGGCGCGGCTGGCCGTCATCAACAAGCTTGACCTCGCGCAGGTGATGAACGCCGACCTCGAGCAACTGCGCCGCGACGCCCTGGCGGCCAACCCCAACATCCAGGTCGTCTTCACCGACTGCCTCGGCGGCGACGGCGTCGAGCAGGTGGCCGCCGCGCTGGGCCTGTAGGGGCGGCGGCCCGGGTGGGGCAGATGGCTAGGCCCTTCGGGCCGCCATGGCGGCGGCATCGCCGCCTAGCCATTTGAAACGGCTAAGCCCCGTCTGGGGGCCGCCGTCCCGGCCCCGACTTGTCGGGGCTTAGGGATCTGCCCTGCTCAAGCCACTGGTCTTCCGCCCGCGTCGCAGGCCTCGGCAGGAAGTAGGGGCACGGCATGCCGTGCCCCTACTCTGCCCATCGCCGCGTGTAATAGCCATGCACGAGCTGACTCTCGCGACCCAGATACAGCGCACCGTGCTCAGCGCGGCCGCCCAGCACCAGGTGGACGAGGTGCTCGAGATCGACATCGAGATCGGCGAGCTCAGCCTCTTCAACCCCGACCAGGTGCAGTTCTGGCTGCACCAGCTCTTCCGCGACACCGTCGCCGAGGACGCCGAGATCAAGGTCGCCTCCACCCCCACCGCAATCGAGTGCTCGCAGTGCGGCTACGCGGGTCGGGTGGAGGTGCCGACCGACCCCGATTTCCACGTCTTCATGCCCGTCGTGCGGTGCCCGCGCTGCGATTCGTCCGATATCAAGGTGCAGCACGGACGCGAGGTCGTCATCAAGAACCTGCGCGTGCACAAGGCGGGGCCCGGCGAGACCAGTGCCTGAACGGGGCGGCGCCAGGGACTGTCCCCGAATGGGGACTGTCCCCTTCCGGGCGGGTAGGTAGCGCAGATTTGTAATCTGCGCCACATCAGTCCCCGCCCGGCGGCCACGCCCCGCCGACATCCCCCTTCACCACTCCACCGGTTCGAGCCCCTCGCGCGCCAGTCGCAGCGGGGAAATGCTCTCCGCGGAGAAGGCCTTGAGGCGCACGGAGAAGGTCGTCTCGACCGGCTGGAGGGACTGTCCCCGAATGGGGACTGTCCCCTTCCGGGCGGGTAGGTGGCGCAGATTTGTAATCTGCGCCACATCAGTCCCCGCCCGGCGCCCGCCTCCGGCTCGGGCAGCGCATAGGGCAGGGTCGTGGTCATCTCGCCGCCCGGCCAGCAATGGAGCACAGGCTTAAGCCTGTGGCCCCAGCCAGCGCGCAGGTCGCCCTGGGCGATAACGTCGCCGTCGCGCGACAAGCGCCACGCACCGGCGAGGTGTCGCAGCGACAGGAAGTCGTAGCGATTGTGGATGCTGATAGTGCCGGAGCGCAGATCGACCGGCTCGACGTGGGCCGGCTGGATGATGTGCTTGTACTCGACGAGGCCGGTGTGGGGGA
>Ga0315291_10011258_pt1 | contig 10907 bp, 8 predicted proteins | sample YL17G12_20_MG_FD_203070 | JGI IMG/M metagenome (GOLD analysis project Ga0315291, IMG submission 203070) | Sediment microbial communities from Yellowstone Lake, YNP, Wyoming, USA - YL17G12_20 | ecosystem: Environmental > Aquatic > Freshwater > Lake > Sediment | place: USA: Wyoming | collected... | reverse complement strand
GACGTTCCGTCGATTGCAATGATGGAAGGCTTTGGCACGTCCACTCCCTATAACACAAAGATTCGGCAGAAGTTTCCCCAATGCGAGCGACTGCCACTCACCCGCGCCTACTTGCAGGCGATTCTGCCGCCGTCCGCAGCGCCCGTATTTCGGACTGAGTCAGATTGCGCCACTGTCCCGCCTTCAGTTTTCCCAGGTCAATCGGGCCGATACGCACGCGGACCAACATTCGAACCTGATGTCCCAAAGTCGCTGCAACCCTGCGGATCTGCCGCTTCTTTCCCTCGCGCATTGTGACCGAGAGCCACGAGTCCCCCGACTCCACGCGAAGAACGTGGACTTCCGCCGGCAGCGTGCACACCTCGTCCAGAAAAACACCCTGCCGCCACTTCGCAAGCGTTTCAAGGGAGGGCCGGCCTTCCACCAGGACGTGATATTCCCGCTCGTGCCCATAGCGCGGGTGCAGAAGCCTGTTCGCGAGCGCACCGTCGTCGGTTAGAATGACCAGGCCCTCACTGCTCAAATCCAAACGCCCAACAGCGAAGAGATGCCCCGAAGGCGGGACCAATTCAAGGACTGTCCGTCTGCCCCTCGGATCATCCGTATCGGACAAAACACCGCGCGGTTTGTACAAGGCAATGTAAGTGAATGCTTCTACCGGCCTCACGCGCTGGCCATCCACGGTCACAATCTGGGTGGCAGCGTCCGCCTTCTGACCCAGCGTCGCGACCTCGCCGTCCACGCGCACGCGCCCCTCGCGGATGAGTGTCTCGCAGCTCCGCCGGGACCCATAACCTGCCTGCGCAAGAATCTTCTGTAATCTCTCCAAATTCATCAAAGTGATTGTAGCCAGACCCGCAACTTAGGTCAATTCCTTCTCTCCCTTCTTGACGTTTCTTTCGCTCGGTGCTATTCTTGTGCACGAACGGAGATACGCATGAGCGCTACATGCCAAATCGTGAGCGCAGTAGTCTGCGACATTGGGCGCAGGCGCCGCAACAACGAGGATTACGCTCTCGCATGCGAGCCAAATGACCCCGCCACGCGGGCTGAGAATGGCTGCCTCTACATCGTTGCCGACGGCGTGGGGGGAGGCGCCGCGGGCGAAGTGGCAAGCCAGTTCTCCGCCCATTTCGTCATGCATCACTACTACACCCAGCCAGGCATTGCCAGCCGCAGGCTACAGCAAGGCATTGCGGCTGCGAATGCCATCCTATACCGATACGCGCAAGATCACCCCCGGCTGTCCACTATGGGGACTACCATTGTTGCCGCTGCAATCCACGCTGGCACCTTGTCAATCGCCCACGTGGGCGACAGTCGAGCCTATTTGCTCCGCCAGAAGGCGATTCAGCGGCTGACACAAGACCATAACCTGGCTGCACAACTCGCCCGCGACGGACTCATCACGCAAAGCCAAGTCGCCAATCACCCGCATCGCAATCTTCTTCTTCGCTCACTGGGGGGCGATAAGACTGTTGCCTCTGAGATCGCGGAGATTCCATTAGAAGCCGGCGACCAAGTATTACTTTGTTCCGATGGCCTGACGCGACACATTCAAGACGCAGAAATTGAAGAGATCGCCACCGCCTGCAAGCCTGGTGAAGCCGTCCGCACCCTGGTGGAGCGGGCAAATCATCGCGGGGGAGAAGACAACATCACTGTGGCGATCGCCTGTTGGGGCTGTTCCGCAGACCCGGCAGCAACCGTCCTGGGCATACTCACTGAGCCGCCTCCTGAGCCAGATATTGATTCAATCCTGCGTGAGTCGCAATCTCACGCCGCTGGACACGTTGTCCAACAGTGAGGGCCAAGAGACTTGCACCCTAGCCGCCAAGAGATGCCATGGAAGACCTGATCGGCCAAACCCTGCTAGACCGATATAGAGTTGAAGAATTCGTCGGGCGTGGGGGCATGGCAGAGGTGTATCGCGCCTACGACACGCGGCGCCGCATCACTGTTGCCCTCAAGTTTCTGCGCGAGGATCTCGCGGAGGATGAGGTGTTCTTGCGCCGCTTCCGGCGCGAAGCGAAGGTTCTGGAGACCCTCCAGCATCCCAATATTGTTCGCTACTATGGGCTTGAGGAAAGCGACGGTCTTCACTTCCTCGTCGTGGAATTCATTGACGGCGAGGGGCTGCGAAAGAAACTCTCCCGCCTTGCAAAGCCGCTGACCCTGGCGCAAACTCTTGCGATCCTGGAACCCGTCTGCAATGCCTTGCACTACGCCCACGCTGAGGGTATCTATCATTGTGACATCAAGCCCGCCAACATCATGATTGACAATGCGGGCAGAGTGGTCGTCGCCGACTTCGGTATCGCCCGGCTCGCAGAAAGTGCCACGCTAACCAGTGCAACCACCGGCACACCCGCTTACATGGCTCCAGAACAGTGCCGCGGCCAAACGGTGGACGCCCGTACGGACATCTATGCCCTGGCCATCACCACCTTTGAAATGCTCACGCTGGATCGCCCCTTCACCGGGGAGGCCGCTCCTGTCCAGGGCGCCATTTCCGAGCGAATCCGATGGGAGCAGCTCAAGGCCCCTGCCCCATCCCCGCGGAAGTACAATCCCGAAATCGATGAATGGGCCGACGCGGTCATTCTCAAGGCTTTGGAAAAACCACGCAACAGACGTTTCGTCTCCGTCCTCACTTTCTACGATGCCCTCACCAACGCGGGGCGAGTCGTCCCTGACCCGCTGCTCCCGTGGACCGAAGGCGAAGCGCCCGAATCCGCCTCGCCGACACTCGCAGAACCATTCGCGCCAGAAGGCTCCACGCGGGGTGGACTTTGGGAACAGCGGGTGAACGACGCTCTGTGGGCACTTCGGCGCACCGCAGCGGGTCTGACTGAAGGAACCCGCAGGATTTGGAACCGAATACGGCGTTCCGGCTCGGTTCTCGCTTCAGTGCAAAGGCTGCTCCGCCGCGCAGTTTCCATAGTTCAGGCCAATCGTCCGGTACAGTATGGCCTTGCCGCACTATTGCTCTTGGCGGTCGTCTCAGTGGCGATTTGGGGTCTCACACGCCCGCGAACTGCCGCCACCCAGCCAACGGTCATGCCCACCATCAAGCCCCTATCAACGCAGACTGCCCCAAGCGCGCTAACGGCGGCAGGCACGCGAGTCCCTCAATCCACTCCTTCGCCTGCGCGGTCAGTACCCTACCTGACCGTCAGCGCCAAATCCGCCAATATCCGAAATGGTCCTGCGACCGTATATACAGTGGTCGCGGTCGCTTCCACCGGAGACCAATTCGACATATTGGCGCGCTCTCCTACGGGTGACTGGTATAATGTGTGCTGTGCTCAAGGCAAGAGCGGCTGGATTCATACAGACCTGGTGGACGTATTCGGAGACGCGGCAAGCCTGCCAATGGTCACGCCAGCACCTCCATCTCCACAGCAGATCGGCGCGACATCCACCCGCACGCGTCCCACAACCACGCAGACACCACAGGCAAGCAATTAGGAGAAATCGCTATGCCACGCTTAGAAGGTACTTTACTGAACAGCCGATACCAAGTTCAGAGTTTCATTGGGCGAGGTGGAATGGCCGAAGTTTATAAAGCGCGCGACACCGTTGACAACCGGCTCGTCGCCCTCAAGGTCTTGCGCGACGATTTGGCCGAAGATCGAATCTTTCTCCGGCGATTTCGCAGAGAGGCGCTCGTCCTTGAACAACTCCGCCACTCCAACATCATGGCATATCACGGATTTGAGGGGAGCGGCGACCTGGCGTTTATCGTGGTGGAGTACGTGGATGGCGAGACCCTTCGGCGAAAACTCCGCAGGCTACGGAAGCCACTGGCTACGGGACAGGCACTGAGCGTCCTCAAGCCTGTCTGCGATGCCTTGCAATACGCTCACGGCTTGGGCATCTATCACTGCGACATCAAGCCCGCTAACATCGTGATTGCGCACGATGGCCGCATCGTGGTCACAGATTTTGGCATCGCCCGCATGACCGGCATCGCAACTGCCACCAGCATGATGCCAGGCACGCCCGCGTACATGGCTCCAGAGCAGTGTCGCGGACTGGAAATCGACGCCCGCACAGATGTGTACGCACTCGGCATTGTGCTGTTTGAACTTCTGACCCTGGAGCGTCCATTCAAAGGCGACACGGCTACCATCCGAGGCTCCACGAATGAACGCATCCGCTGGGAGCAATTGCGCCGTCCGGCCCCATCGCCCAACATGCTCAATCCTGAAGTGCCCCTGAGTGTGGCGCGGCAAATTCGCACGGCTTTGTCCAAGAAGCCCTCCAGCCGCCATCGTTCGGCGATGGAATTCTACCAGAGTCTGGTCATCCGGGGGCTGATCTCTGTGGATTCCAATTGGCATTGGGAAGATCTCCAGCACCAAGGGGCAGCAGAGGACGAGGGGCCGGAGACTCCATCAACGTAAAACAGGGAATCTACCCTGTTCACGTGGCTAATGGTTCCGACAGCACTTCGCTGAGGACTCTTTTCAGGACATCGGGCCGATTCGTGATAATGGCGCTCACTCCCATGGCAGCAAGGCGGCGCATGTCCTCAGGATCATCCACTGTCCAGGTATTAACCTGGTATCCGTGCGTCCGTGCCCATGCCATGTAGGCAGCATCTATCATGTGATAATCGGGATGCATGGCATCAGGCCGGATCACAAGCCGGAACCATGCCCGTCGCAAAACAAGCGGCAAATCTGGAGCATACAAAAGCCCCACCTTCAGGCCAGGCGCGCGCCTCCGCACCCGAAGGAGCGAGAATGGGTTGAACGAAGACAATATCACCTGCTTCTGTAAACCCCGCTCGCAAATCAGGCGGATCACCACATTCTCCAGATCATTGTCGCCGAGACTGGCGGTTTTCAGTTCTACGTTCACCGTCATGTGCGGCTCCATCACGTCAAAGACCTCGGCTAGCGTTGGGATGCGCTCCTCTTGAGATTCCGGCGAGAATTTGGCTCCTGCGTCAAGCCGCTTGAGTTCTTCCAGAGTGAGTTGGGACACTGGCCCCGAACCGTCCGTCGCCGCGTCCACCGTGAAGTTATGGATGACCACCGGCACTCCGTCCCTGCTCAGTTGCACGTCCAACTCGTACCCATCTGCACCCTGAGCATTTGCCAGGCGGAAGGCAGCCAGCGTGTTTTCCGGCGCGTCGTGACTGGCACCCTTGTGCCCCAGATTCAGAATTCTCTTCGCCATTTGATATCCCTTCCGATCATCTCGAATCGCCCAGTGCGATCTGAATCGCTCGTCGCACTCGTCGGCTGGGGTCCTGCTGCAATTGCTCCAAATACGCCCGCACCTCGGGCATTCCATACATTCCCAAGGCAGTGGCGACTGCTGCTCGCACCAACGTGTAGGCGTCGCCCATCGCCTTCCGCAAAGCATCCAACGACCGAGAATCGCCCATTTGACCAAGCGCCAGCGCTGCGGCGGCGCGCACGCTGGGCACAGTATCTGCGAGGAGGGCGTGCTCTGCCAGTTTGCGCCCGGCCTCGGTTCTCACGTGCGCCAGCGCCAACAGCGCCCGCCTTCGGATCACCCTGTCTCCCTCGTGGCACAACTCCGCAAGTCGAGCGGGATCGCGCATCTGACTTACCTTGCCCGGCGACAAATGCATCCGGCGGACAGTTGGTCGTCTAGGGATACGCTCCTTTTCGGGGAGGAACAACTCATCCACTTCATGCCCCAGAGCGCGGGCGATTTCTGCCTTCTCCTCTGAATCGTCGCTCGCCTTTTTCGGAGCCGCTGTTCTCGCCGCAAAACGCTCGCAATCCACTACATCCACACCCAGCACCTTTGCCTGCTCCGCCAGCCCTCGGTCGGAGGTGATCAGAATGGCGTCTCGCTTCCCCTTCGCATATGGCATCCGAGCCACTTCACGGAGGATTAGCTCGTCTGCGGTTAAGTTCTGGGGTGCGATTTTCACAATCAAGGTGCTATCGGTGGCAAAGCGCTTCCCCGCCGCCCCCGCATCAAAGACCAGCACCAGACGCGGGGCTTTGTCGCGCTTCTGCCGTCGCCCTGCCTGCCATGTCCGCAGCCAGGCAACCAACTGACGGTCCTCATCCGAGTGCAGGATGCCCGCACCCGCCAGATATGCTTTCAGGTTATTTCCATCCACAACGTATAGTGGCATAATCTCCTCGTGGCCCCATTTCGCGCCTAGTGTAGCACAAACCCATGTCCCTGCAACTACGGACTACCGAACAATCGACAGAACCTACTGGCGCTCACCGTGCCCTAGAAAACCAAAAGCCACGCTCCTGCTACGAGCGTGGCCTCTCTCGCCTGGTGCCCCCAAGGGAGTTCGTACAACAGGACTGTCAATTGACACTTCAGTTATTGCAGTAGCCACAGAACACATCGCGATCCGGCAGCGCTTTCGCAGGATGCGGATTCCTGTCCTGGCCGAACACCCTCATCCGCATCGGTTTTGGCCAAGCAGGGGTTGAACGACTCGGAACGGTACAGGCACGAGGAAAAGAGTCCGCGAGAGTCTCGTCCAGAGTGAGCCATCACCAGCATTGGACAGGCAGTTGAATGCCGATCACACTGCCCACTCGACCCCTGCGCTCACTTCTACGCCCCACAGCGAGCCTCGGCAAGCAGACGAAGTCTGGCAGGTCACAGGACGCCCTCACTGGGCATTTCTGGAAACCCGTGCGTCGACCGGCGATTCTGCAATCGATCAGAGAACCTAAAGTGCTTTCTGAATAGTGTTCTAGGCGATCATGCGTGGCCTACTGCGATTCCACCTGTACCCTGCCAGCGCTGCCGTCGACCGTTACCCTCTGGCCATCACGCAGCAATTGCGTGGCATTCCCGGTGGCCACCACCGCCGGCACACGGTACTCCCGTGCGATAATCGCCGGGTGGGACAAAATCCCGCCTGAATCAGTCACGAGGGCTCCGATACTGGGGAAGAGCATCGACCAGACCGGAGAAGTAGTCGGGCATACCAACACGTCGCCAGCCTTGACTTTCGAGAATTGCCCTTCGTTCAGAACAACCCGCGCCGTACCGGTATAAGTACCGCATGAGGCAGCGATACCTCTAATGGTATCTCCGCCTTCTTGCGTTTGCGCGCTCTGTTCGATGGCTTGCGCTCGGTCAAGCGTCCAGATTACGCCTGACATCATGACGCGAGAATCGCGCGGGAACAGCGATGCAGGGGGTTTGCCAGCCGGCTTACCGTACGAGGCTGGACCAGGATGTGCCTCTGCCCAAGCGCGTTCGGCTTTGCGGCGCTGAACCAGTGGCCGGTGGTCCCCACCACTCCGCAGCGCGTCCTGCAACTCCGGAAGTTCCAGCCAAAACACATCGTCGCGCTCAGCCAACTGATCCCGCTGAGCAAGGCGGCGTCCAATCTCCAACGCCGTATAACGCAGCAAGGCCAGCGGTGCCTGCCCAAGGTAGAGCTCGTGGTCCTCGCGAATCGGATAGGCGCGTTGGGCACGATTCAAGTCACGCTCGAAACGCTGCCGATCCTGCGGCGAACGGTGAGCCAAAAGCTCATTGGCGGCAGCCAGAGCCGAGTTCCGTTCCTGGGCAAGAACGGCTGCATCGGTTTGAGGATCATAGCTTCTTCTTGCTTGATTGAGTATCAGACCTATCGTCAAGGCGGGCGTTTCGGCTATGGTCGGTAACGCCACTTCGAACGCCACGGCACGGCAGCCAAAGTCCTGCTGGTAGGAGGCAAATGCTCTGGCAAAGTCAGGGGCAACGTTGGCGAGCTGCTCCATCGTCTGCTCCGCGCTACCGGCCTCTAGTAATTGGCGAAGCTTCGGCTGTTCTCGGACCATTTGTGACAGTCCGGCCAATCTCAGCGAGGCTGAGCTTGTGGTTGCCGAGAGCCCACTCAAGAGGCGCAACGTCTGCACGTCATCCCAACCGAACAGGTCTCGACAGGTAAACGCCAGAAAGGCATTGGCCAACTCAGTACCCATTACCAGTCCATGGATTCTTGCACTCTCCCCGAAGAACGCCAGCACCTCTGCTAGGTGCCTATCAAGGTCCTGGTCAGATAAAGCGGGCAACTCCACGGCACGTAGTTCAGCGATGCGTTCTATTTGCCCGGGTTTCCACTCGTTAAACCATTGATCAATGTAAGAGCTGGAGATGTCATCGCGTATGAGACGGGCCATACCCTTGACCCGAGAACGCATCGCGGGCAAGAGACGAAGCAGAAGGTACATCAGCCAGTTTGGTGGCGGGTTGCGGTCTTTGCCCCCCAAAGGAACCATGTGCTGGTAGACCCAGCCTCCGATTTCCCGGTAATCCATTTTCTCGAAAGGTAAGTACAGCGCCTGACACATGGCAGCGAGCCCAGCGATTTGAGCCGGCAAATAGGTAGTACGCAACAGTGGCGAAGGCGGCTGCCAGAAATGTGAGCTCTCACGCTCCCAGAAACCCGGGGGCACCTCAACCGGCACAGGAACCTTCTCAGCCTCTTTGCCGGGCAGAGTTGTGATGGGGCGCGACTGAAGCAAGAAGAGCTGGCTTCCCGAGATAGCCCATTCGATGTCTTGAGGGCAGCCAAAATGCACCTCGGCGCGTTTGGCCATATCGGCTATCTCTCGTGCCTGTGCGGCATCGATGGCTCCCTCCGGAGAGGAGCGGCACACAGCCCTTCCGTACTTGAGACTCCACTCATCCGGGGAGACTTGACCCGATACCAGGCGTTCGCCGAGCCCACGGACAGCGCTGACGACCACCTCGTCCAGGTCACCACTCACCGGGTTCGCCGTGAAAGCCACGCCAGCGGCATCCGGTGTTACCATCCGCTGCACCAACAGGGCCATGTTGGGGACGCCCACCACCGCCTTGGATTCTTTATAGGCGGCCACGCGGGGACCGAAGGCGGAGGCCCAACAGCGCCTTACGGCAGCCAGTAGAGCCTCCGTTCCAAGGACATTGAGTACGGTCTCGTACTGGCCGGCAAACGAGGCCCCCTTCAGGTCCTCGGCGACTCCGGAGGAACGCACTGCCAGTGGGATACCCTCGAGTCCGTGGGCTGCCTTGAGCAGCGCATGGCTAACCTCCTCAGGCACAGCCGCGGACTCTACTTCTTCCGGAGGACTGCTGGCGCTCAATCGGTTGGCATCCACAAAACGTTTGAAGGCTTGCACGGTCAAGACAAACCCGTCCGGGACGCGGAAGCCAGCGCGCGCCAGTTCGCCGAGGTTGGCCGCTTTGGCGCCTGCAAGTTCAGCATCCTTTTGTGACAGACTTTTCAGCTCCCTTATTAGTTCTCTGCATTCTGTTTTCATGCTGTTTGCCCCCCTAGTCCAGTCCCGTCGAACCTAAATCCACCGATCACAAAAGTGTACCTCCATCTACCGGCTGTCTCCAGCTACTCCCAGAGCATCCCCTCCGCTTCTCGCAACTCTGCCGCGGAACATGGAGTAGGTGATGAAGGCGTAGTAATCTGGGTGGCCCACGATCAAGTCCGGTGACTCTGGCAGGCAAAGACGCTGAAACTCTGCCCAGTCCTCCTGTGTCAGCTCGGACTCCACCCCTGGCCAGCGCTGGGAAAGCAGACCTATCAGGGCGCAGCGAAGCTCGCCGCTCAGCGGCGCAAGGGCGTAGCGGACAAAGGTTTGGACCGAGAGCTCCTCCAGGCCTGCGTCACGGAACCAGCCCAGCCCCCGCAGCGGGTGCGCCTCCGGAGGGGAGTCGCCGGCAAGAGGGGCAATCCCTGAAGTTGTCCCATTGAGGCGGGCCTCCAACAGGGGAAACCCGGGCAGTAGCATTTGGGAAGACCAGAATAGCATCACCACGCTGCCGCCAGGCTTGACCACCCGCGCCAGTTCCTTCACTTGAGGGCTGTATACCAGGCAATCCTTGCTCCATGCCCAATCGAAGGTCTGGTCGTCGAAGGGTAGTGCACTCATGTCCCCCTTCTGTAAGGAGATCCGCTCCGACAGGCCGGCCCTCTCCACAATCTCGCCGGCATAAGCCAGGTGGTCGGGGGACAGGTCGAGGCCGGTGATATGCCCGGCAGGCCCCACGGCTTCCGCCAGCAACAAGGCCTGGAGACCGATGCCACAACCTGCGTCCAGTCCCCGGCTGCCCGGAGGCAGTTGCAGCGCCTGGATCGCCGAACGGACGACTGGCTCTACCAGGGGATTGGCCACCAGCAGGAGCTGTGCGTAAGATTCCGTATCAGTCATTCCATCCTCCACTTGAGGATTACCGGCCCGAACATCGGCCGTGCAGCCAGTGACGATTCTAGCAGAAGGCGACTGGGGCTTGCATCCTTGTGCAAAGAACCAACCATGCCCACCGAAGCCCCTCGTGTGTTCATCGGCAACGACACTTCAGGGGGCAGCTATTGTCGCCACCTTGGCAGCCCTGACGTCCCCTACTAGATCCCCTGGCGATCCCATGTTCCGCCGATGCGCGCGTGCCGACGTTCGCACACGAGGCAGAGAATCCGCGATGGCCTCGGTCGGAGTGAGCCATCGCTTGCATTGGACAGGCAGCTGAATGCCGATCACGGCTGCCCACTGGAGCCCTGCTCCGACTCGCACACCCTGCGGCGAGCCGGCTCGAGTCTCGACAGGATGTGCATTGCCGGCCAGGATAGGCCGGTATGAGGGCTCCGTCCTGTCAGACTCCTCCCAGGACAGTGCACAATTCTCTAGCCGCCCTACGGCTGCGAGGAGGCGCAGCGGAACCCGTAGTAGTAGTACAAGCCCCAGCCCGTCGTGTCGATCCAGTGGCGGTAGACGGCGCGCACGTAGTGGGATTCGTCGAACCACGAGCCCCCACGCAGCACGTGTTCTTGGCCCAATTCCGGCCCCTGCGGATTGCGGTCTGGCGAGCCGGAATAGTATCCCTCTGCGTACCAGTCATTCACCCACTCCCACGCGTTCCCCGCCATATCTAGCGCCCCATACGGACTGGCGCCT
>Ga0315291_10011253_pt1 | contig 10911 bp, 20 predicted proteins | sample YL17G12_20_MG_FD_203070 | JGI IMG/M metagenome (GOLD analysis project Ga0315291, IMG submission 203070) | Sediment microbial communities from Yellowstone Lake, YNP, Wyoming, USA - YL17G12_20 | ecosystem: Environmental > Aquatic > Freshwater > Lake > Sediment | place: USA: Wyoming | collected... | reverse complement strand
CCGTAGTTAGAACCTGAATCGTTGTTATTACGTAATGAAACAGAGGAGTTAGTAGCTATTCCATTCACAAATACACAATTCAACTTATACTCCTCATCCGTATCCCCGTTGATAAGCGCCGTAGTCACAAGAGGAGGAGTGAAAGTGGATGTCCAGCGGGCGATACCTTTTGAGATGCGAATGTCATCAAGCCAGCCGTCAAGATAATTGCTATTGCAATTTCCTATATAAAGGAAACCTGAAATATCCTCTAAATTAGTAAATGCTACCGTAGTAGTAAGTGCTTGTGAAACCCCGTCAATAAATATGAAGGCATTGGAGCCACTGCGAACAAATGCTATATGATACCATTGATTAACGTTTACCGACCAGTTATTAGTCATAGTATAGTGAGCAGTATATGCCGCACCATAATAACTAAATATCTGGAGTTTATTTCCATTAGCGTTACTTATCTTTTCAAAGTAAGCAAAATGCGTTCCACCTAAATCATCTTGTCCTACAAACCCCTGTCTGTTGGTAAGACTATTAAACCGAACCCACAAGTCAATGGTAAAATCATTAGCACCAAATGTCCAATCCGCACTATCCGCCAGCGATAGGTAGTCGCCTGTGCCGTCAAAGAGGATACTTGACTGACCAAACTTAAACTGTGCCGTGTCTATCTGCGCCCCGCCATTACAGGTCACTGCGTGCCCGCACTCATCTATGACCGTAGTGGAAGCATCCGCTCCTTCACCGCTAATCATCAGAACGTTGTAGGGAGAAGTGATAGCGTAAGACGTAATGGCAGAACCCGTCACCTCATATTCATGGAGTAACTGCCAGTGGTCAAGAACTTTAGATTGGGGCCTTAGTTTACCTGTCCTCATTTATCCTTCTTATCCATCTTAGGTTGATGTTTCTTACCCGGCTCAGGAATATCCGCAGGGTCACAAACATGGTCCTTGTCTTCGTCATTTGTTATCGCACCACACTTAGTACAAACTGCCATGGCTCCTCCTTAGATAAAGTAATAACCCCACGTTCCCGCGATGCTTCCTCCACCTGCGGTAACATAGGAACTCAAATTAACTGTAATCGTGTTGGTGAAGAACGTTACTTCATCAGGAATAATCTGTTTCTGCGAGTTATCCGCGACAGCAAGTAACAGAGTGAAAGGTGTCGCTAACGCCTGACTATGAGTAATCGTCAAGACACCTGCCGTAAGACTAGCGTTGGTGAATGTTCCGCGTGTACCTGTAGCTCCTCCGCCCGCGAGAAGGTCTTTGGTCGTAGCTCCGTTGTAGAAGTTAAGCGAAGTGCCTGTGTACCAAAGGTCTCCATCCACAGGAGTTACTACCGTAGGGTCTCCGATAAAGTTAAGATGCGGGCCGCTTCCGGTAGCGTTAAGGATGACTCCCGGCCCAGTTGTGCTGTTGGTAACCTGCATTGCAGCAGGGTCGTTGGTAACGTCATTCTGAACCACGTCCAGAGCTCTGTTATTATCCGTATCTGACACAGTGATAGTCACCGGACTGGTATCGCAGTCAATCGTATTACCACCATTATAAGCTGAATCAAGGTCAGTTACCGTACCTGTAGCAGAAAGGGTATGAGTGGCGTGAGTATAGGTTAAACCCGTTCCTACAGTCACCCATTGAACTAAATTATCGGTATCATCCCAGAGCATCAACCTATCTGCTCCCGGGTCTGTAAGGTCTTCTATGCCCAAATGGTCAAGCGTAAGGGTGGTACCAGTTGTAGAAAGCCCAGTGCTTACTTGAAGCCAAGTAACAAAGTTAGAGCTCTCATCCCAGAACATTATCCTGTCCGCACCCGGGTCAGTCAGATTCTGAATCCCAAGATGCGATAAGGACAGGGTACGGTTAGCTGAAATGTCTCCGCCTCCGGTAAGCCCTGTCCCCGCAGATATAGAAACACCTGTGTGGTCTACGTGCTCGTTTGCTGAGAAGTTAAGCAAGGAATCATGGTCAACGCCGCCAGGGAGGACGGAACCGGTAATCTCCTGCCCCGAGATACCGAAGTTTATACTTGCAGTATCCAATATCGTAGCCGGTACGTGAGAGTTCTGGATGGCTTGATAGATGTCTTCGCCGTTGACTGTCCTATCGTTGGCCATGCCAACACAGGTAATCAACAAACCATTGCCGTCAGACTCAATCTCAAAGCTGACATTGGTCGTTCCGGTAAGATTAGTGCTTCCTAATGCACCAATTATCGTACCTGATACGTTTAAGTTAGTAATGTAGAGAGTGTTGGTCGTATCATTGTAATAAAAGGTGGGGTCTGCTCCAAGATTTACGGTGTTATTGAACTGAATCTCTCCCTGCCCACCTGCCATTGAAAGACCTTGAGATATGTCAACGAAAGACAAGCCATCGTTGGCCATCTGCCAAGTGTTCGTACCTTCGTTGTACTGAATGGCGGGCCTGTTCACATCAGCATTGTTAGCCTGGAGGACTCCCCGGAACTCTAACGCACGTATGGGAGCAAAAGCAGAATCAGCAGCGTTGCGGATATCAACGATAGTAGGAGTAAGGTCATCAACCTTGAGTCTCGCAGAATTAAGAGGGTTGACGTTATTAAGTTGGAAAGTCTCAACATTAGTTCCAGTATCCGTATTCTGGGTATGCTTCTTGGTTACCGCATCAGCCAAATCAACCTCTGTCTGAGTGTAAGTCTGTATTAGAGCGTAGTTTACATGGGTATGGGTGTTTGTTTGAAGGGCAGCTAACTGTGCAGCGGTAAGGCCGTTGATTGTAGCACAAGTCAAGTCATCACAGGTGAAGTCCACATAGACAGCATCCGCATTGTCCCTGACCGCAAAAGCACCCCCGATTTCCTTGATTTTAGCCCCGCTAGCACCATTTAAGTAGAAGGTAGCTGAGGAGCTGCCCAGGTCAGTATTCTGCGTGTGGACGGTTCCTACAGAGGCTTCTATACCTTCCAGGCGGTCCCTGACAGTTGGATAGATTCCCTTGACATTAGTGCCAAGTTCTGTCTCTAGGGCAATAATCTCCCCCGCATCCGTATTGTGGATAGTGGAGTGAGTCCCCGCAGCCAGGGTATCTGTACCGCTGCGGTTCGCATATACGTAAATCCCTGTTGGATAAGTAGCCATGGAGCCTCCTATTTATTGTAGAGATATGTCCCGCAGAACTTACAACCTCCGACATAATGCTCTCTATCTATATAATATCCGTCAAAGTGTACGGTGGTACTGTCAAAAGTAACGGTAGAACTATCCATGGTCACTTCATCGCCGTATGTGAAACCCCACCCGGCCTTAGAGCCATCCGGTAAATGGGGTTCCCTGTCTAAATGATTTATGAAGCCGCAGCGGGCACACCTAACGAACCTATCATCGCGGTAAGTACCGAGGTCGGGATTACGCCCGCTACCAACTCTTGTGGAATGAATGTTACTCATTGTGGATTTACCGTAGTTATCTTTCTATAATTTCCCTGACTCATACACACGCAGTCAAAATCGACCTGGCTGCACACACCCGTCTTCGCCTTATCGCTATACACCCTTTCCGAGTCGTTGAAGTAATACGGTTTTGCGTGCTGACAAGCTAATGATGAGAGAAGTAACGATAGTAAGCTCATCACTATCGCCAGTCTGTAAAGCTTTATCCCTGCGTACATAGAGAGCCTCCAATTCCTTGTAAATCTTGTCAAGCTCAGCATATAACTGCCGCTTCGGGTTCAAGAACCACGCAAGTAGAGTAGCAGCAATACCTAAAGCGGCAGTTATGGCGGCTAACATTATTTCTTCTTTCCCTTCTTCTTCCCACCTTTACAGGCCATACGTCCTCCTTAGAGCGGTATCCAGATAGTCCAACCAGGGAACATATCCCGCAGCAGCTTGAATATACCATTCAAGGCGATACCAACTGCGACTAACTTCGGGTCAACCCCATTACCTTGTGCCCAGGCTATAAACGCGGGCAACTGAGCTACCACCATCCTAATGACACGGAATATAGCAGCCTTTGATGCGTCGTTTAACTTTAGTCTTGTTTCTGGCATTGTGTCCTCCTTTAGTTCCAGTCATCCGAGCTTTGAATCTCTCGGTCTTTCTCCCTGCGTGCCGGTCGCGTATAATCACACTTGCAGCAGTATATGATATCGCCTCTACGGAACAAAGCGTTCCCGCATTGGCAGATTGTTTTATTCTCGTTCTTTCTCTTTTCCGTGTCCATTACGCAAAAGTATCTTGACATCAGTCTTGATTTCTTGAACGTCACGGGTAAGGTTATCATGCCTAATCCCGCAACCTTCTTTACTAACAAACTCTTTCTTCATCGTTTCCTTGTACTCATCAAATCTACGGAAGATAGTGTTAATCTTATCGTTATTGTCAATGGACATCTTCCACATGAATCCAAGGATACCGACTGCAAAGCTACCCTGAACTACAACCCCTACTAATCCGTCCATCATATCTCCTATACGTAAGAATACACTAGGCTCACGCTAACCACCGCAGCCGCCGTTGTACAATTCAATACCAAGGCCTTACTCACTTCTGATTCATAGAGGAATATACCCGGATAAGCACTACGCGAATAATAAGACGGGAAAGCAGAACCAGATAGAGTCCTAAAGAACTGTTCCGTTAACTGTGTTCCTCCTGCCCCATTTCGGATATAACAATTAGAACCTCCGATGCTAATGCTCACTGATATAGCAAATATACGTATCTTCTTACCCGCAACCGCAGGAATAATCGCAGCCGCTTGGTCGCCCGCAGTAGTAGAAGCGTAAGTAACCGATACCGCCTTAGCCGAAGGATTTACGTCCCAATTCTGTCTATCGAGTAATCCCATTTATTCTCCTAACGCGTATGCTGCTATCGTCAAAGTTCCTGACGCAGGTGACGATGCACACGTAGCGGTAATCCTCATGTACGGAAAGTAACAAGAACAATCCGCCACCATATTCGTAGTAGCGGTAACGTCAAACGATGTCTTTAAGAAAGCGTTACTCATATCAGAATTACGAGAACCGTAAAATGCAAGCGTAACCGTCTGGTTAAGCGAGTTCTCAACGATAAGCGATTTCACTCCGCACCAGCGGATGTCGTGTATTAAAGAATCATGCCCAGCGGTATCGCGTATCGCTTCGGCATTTATAAGTAACTTTTCCTCAACGAGCATTATGCCACCTCATACCAATTAAACGTCAACGTCAATGCGTTACTTCCTGATGTAGATGCAAACCTGAACAGGTATTTCGTATTCTTCAACAGGATGAGTTCATAGTCGCCGTTGATGAGATTATCTGTTGTCCCGTTAGCACCACCCATCAGGATAGTAGAAATAAGCGTCCCTGTTCCTGTAACGGTAGGAGCGTTGAATGAAGTACCAGTAGGAGTAGTCGCTGACAACCTATTGTAATTGTATTCACTCAAGCCAGACCCGTCGTTTGACGTAGTCGCAGCCTCTCTCACTTCAAGACGACCACCGCCGAGAGTCTTTCCGAATATCCTCAAGTGCGTTTCCAGCGTAGTGCCGCTGATAAAGAGAGTGTCGTAACTGACTCCGTTGGATAACCCAGAGAGATAGTTATTGCAGAAGAAATGCTTTCCCTCGTGGATTAAATAATGCTGGGCGGTAATTACTGATAGTGCATTAGCATCAGCATCCACCGCCGCGATTACTGTCCCGTCGTCATTGCGTATCGTTACGTCTTGTGAACCGTATAGGTCGGCCATATCACTCCGCTTTTGCTGCCTCGATTACTGCATCCAGTTTCTTACCCAGTGCGATGATGTTCGCGTTAATCTGAGCGAGTAACTGAATGGTGAGGACAGGGATGTTACCTTGGATAACCTGTACCTTCCCATCAGGAGCTGGTTCCGCCTGCGGTGGAAGTTGATTCTCTTTTGTCTGCAATACTGGTTTACCCTTGTTCATCCCTGTCCTCCTTTAGGTTACGGTAAATCGTTACCGATGATTGTGCTATACACTGACATCGCCGAGCCTTCTCGGTTTGTCATTACAACTCTCACTGTGCCTGTTGAAGTAACAGGAACTTCAATCGGCGGGTCGAAGAACAACTGTTCTGTTCCACCAGCCTTGGGAATAAACCCAACGGCTTTTGAAACAAGCGTTCCCACGGGCCCGGTTTGAATCTCTGCCTTCATAGCTCCAGATGCAGCGAAGATAACGCTCTTGAGCAGGAAGGTCGTCCCAGTAACCGTGTAGTCGTTGTTACCGGTATCAGCAGCAGTTGCGTAATCATGGACTTCTGTTGCTGAAATAACATCCGTAGTAACCGCGACGTATATCGGGTTAGTGGACGAGTTGACGGCGGTATCCTTGCTGATTTGGATACTGTCGCTTGCCTTGGTGATTGTGCGGATAGCGGGTGCGGTAAGAACATCTACCTGCAACTGCCCGTCAGCATCAACCAGAGGATAATAGAACGTCCCCGCTGTTCCGTCTTTCACGGTATTAGCCATTATCCCGATGTTGTCACCAGTAGCCCCTGCACCTGCTACGATATCCCTGATGTCCAGGGCAGAAGCCGATACAGTAACAGTCGGCATCGTGAGAACGTCCACCTGAAGCTGACCATCGCTGTCAACCAGCGGAACATAGTCAGTGCCAGAGCCATCCTTGTTGGTATTGGCGAAGATAAGGACGTTGTCCTCACCTGCACTAGTACCTTTAACCAAATCCCGGTAGAACGTACCGGTTACTGCGATACTGCTGTTCTCGATATTGACATCGAGTCCGCCACTGGTAACACCGACAGCAGCAGTACCATCCGACAACTGAACGTAAATCGGATTACCGAGTACGTTCGCTGTCGTGTCTTTTGAAATTAAAGTTGGGAAATTACCATCAGCCATTGTAGCCTCCTTATTGGTTAACTAACTCACCCGCTGAAATCTTGCGGGCTCTTATCTCCTTGAGTTCGAGTTCGAGCAACATTATCTTTGCTTCCAACTCAAGAATCCTGCCTTTCTTGTAGTCTTCTATATCCTGTTTATAGCGAGCTATACGAGATATCCGCTCCTGTATCTGGACCTCAATCCACTTGTCCTCAATTTCTTTAGTAGGGGAGACTAACCACTGCTGCCTTTCGCCAATATCGCTCATGGTTGATATCCCATTATAGTTGCCACAAAATCAGCCGTAGTATCCGGCCCGTGATGTGTGGCCTTCACGTCAACCACGCTGGAAGCCGCTATCTTCCACGGGGTCGAAAAATCAAAGTCAACTGTCCTGTCAGTCGTTCTCTTTGTCATAGCAAGCACAGAATTAACATATACATCCCACCGGGCGTTAACCACCCCGGTGCAAATAATCTTGGTTATGAACTTCACTCCGTTAGCCGGAGAAGTGACTATGGTAGTTTCAGTCTGCGGGACAAGGAGTTCTTCTCCCTGGTATAAGACCGTGTTATTAGTAAGTATCTGGTCAATGGTAATAGAACCACTGATGTCCGCAAGCGAAGCTACCCTTCCTTCTATGTAAGTAGGTACAGGCATTTAGCCCTCATCCGATAGTTTAACCAGCACATCAAACGGCTCGTTGACCGAAGCCGAAGCAATAGAAATAGTCCAATCATTGGTGATACGGGTAGGCGTAATGTCGTTCACCACACCCGTAACACCAGTGAAAGTACGCACAGTGACAGCGTTAGCATCTATGAGACTTACTGCAAAAGTTGTAGTAGGAGTTGTAGAACGGACAAGAAGCTGATTGATGAACCTTTCGCGGGCACAAAGAGTGTACTCAGAAGACAGAGTATAACTCCATGCTCCCGCTATAGGGGTAGGTGTTTTGTGTACCTGGTCAGGACAGCTTCTGACTGTCGCAGTCGCTCTGCTAGGCATTGCCTCTCCTTAGCAGATAACGGCTATGAAGATACCTGCTGCATTGCTAAGGGTAATAATCATCCCATCCACGGGAGCTTCATCAAACCACACCTGTAAGATATCACCTGCTGCTCCAGGACTGGTAAGGATAATAACTGCCTTGCCATCCTTGTCGGTGATAGTGCAGGTATCGGCTGCCGCTGCTGCGACAAATGTGAAGTTCTTTACCCTTGCTTTATATGCAGTAATAGGGGTGGCATCTGTTCCGCCGGTTGCCCTAAAACCGTATGTATTAGTCGTGACTGTTGCTAACGCCATGTATCCTCCTTATTTCTCACGCCGTAAGTTTTCAACGGAACGAGGGTCATCGGGATTAAGCACCCGCTGGATGTAACGGTAACGTTCAATCCGCTGAGCGTTCTTAGTACCCCACGCCATATGCTTACGAACGGCCCCAGGATTCTTGGCAGGAAACCGCATCTCATCACGAGTAGGCATACCTTCACGCATCTCGTTCTCAAGCTGCTCTGCTTCCTTTGCCATCTCATCCTTCTGAGCTCCACGCAACTTAGGAGGCTCCCTATCGGCAATCACTTTGTCGATATGGTTAATCTGCCTCTGTAACGCTGCCTGGTCTAACTGTTCAGCGGCAGTCCCCTTACCGTACTGTTGTGTCTCTTTCAAAGTGCCCTGCAAGTCATGCTTCTCATCAAGCAGGCCACCCTTCTCAGCTGGTGTTAACAGCTCCTTCGTTTTTCCGCTTCCTCGTACCATACCTTCCTCCTTTTAGTGTTCGGCGGGTAAGGGGTGAAAGGTTAAGCCACCCTCCACCCGCCGTGCTATGACTATGAAAGTGTTACGCCTGCTTCAGCTACCACAATCCATTTGTTCGTACCACCGACGAGAACTAATGTCTCGTTGACAGCATCGAACGTTGCAGTAGTACCGGCAGTCCCACCAAAGACATTTGTTAATGCCATGGTTAGGTTATTCCCTGCTACGGTCATCTGAATAATCTTCACATGGCCGAGCATATCAGCACCAGGAGCCGCGAGAGTGATTGCATACGCTCCGCTTGCCGCACTGATACTGGTGACGCTCTGTGTTATCGAAACTGCACCCGCTACCAAGATTGTCTCTGTGTTAGCAGACACATCTGCGATAGCGTTGATTTCTGCTCCGGTTGCAGTCAATGCTGTACCAGCCACTGACGGAACTCCGGTTGCACTTACTGCAAGAACCTCAGCATCGTTGGCCCCGACATACAGACCATTGACGCCGCTTACTTTATTGAAATGCGTGATTCCTGTACTCATGGCACCCTCCTATTGAGGGCAGGGAGCCCACATACGCAGGCTCCCCACCACTTCGGTTACTGTTTGTAGAACTCATTACGCAGCAAATCCCTTTCAGGAAAGTTACCAGAAGAAAGAAATCTACCATTCGCTGCTTGCCGGCGAAATCCATTTGATTGTGTTAACTCAATGAACTTTATCGCTGTTTCAACCTGCCCGCGTTTAACTATGCAGTAAGGTTGAATAGCCCGCAGAAAGGTAAGCATGACTTCTTTCTTGGTAAAGTTTAACGCATGAGAATAACCGCCAATCTCAGAAGGACGTCTTTTAATAACCGTCCCGCCGAACATTGCCTGAATCAAACGGAGTACCGCGTCGTCCTTTTGGACTATGCAAACTCTCGCTTGACCATTCCTCGTTAACGTTATACTTCCTTCACCGTCAAAGAATCCTGCCACGTATTCGTTCGTCATCAAGTTCTCCTAAGCGACATTGTGTCCGTAGAGCCACGTCCAGTCACTGAAACCATAGGAGTATCTGGTATAACACGACCATTTACTCACGTAGGTGTCAAAATCCTTGTCCTTATTGAACTCGATTCCGATACGGTTAAACCACTTCAAATACATCTTCGCCATGCGGCTGTCCATCACGAACCAGTTGTTGCTGTCCGCGAGGTAGTCCCACACGATGACTTTGTATTTGCCCTGGCTGAAGTTGGCATTGTTATCGCCACTATTCAGCTTACCAGCCGTGTTCACAACTTCCCACGCTGTTTCCTCCAGGGACGGAGGAACGAGCAGGGTGTCTGCCCGGGCGGTGATGAGATTGTCGGTTTCATCCGTAAATGCCCTCATCAGAAGACGAGTTGCCTCGATTGCTGTTTGGGAAAGTGCGGTGGAACCTGCGTTGCCGACGGTTGACGCTGTGCCAACTCTGGTATGAGCAGAGGCACACAGTGCCAGGCCGTCCCCACCCGCGAAGATGGTGGTGTTGAAGGCGTTGTTGAAGACGGTCGACCCGTGCTTCTCCTTCGTCCTCTTGGCCACAAGGGCGAGCTGAGCAGGCCGCTTGTTGATGATGGAATACTGGTCATCATCCACGAGCTTTCTCTCAACCTTCATACCCTTGACCCACTCTTTGTGGGTGTAGGACACTCTGTACTGTTGCTTGAAATCATCGTACGGAATGGTCCCGGTGAACTCCTCAAGGTCGCCTATACCTCCGATTGAAAGGTCATATTCGGTTGCCTTGGTTGACGTTTCCACGCCGTACAAAGCATCGACTTGACCTTCAGGGAGGGTATATTCGTCCATGAAGATTTTGCGTAGGCCTGGGTCTAATAGATACCCAAAACCTTCACTCGTTACTATACCCATGGTTGCTCCTTTAGTTTGAAAGGAGCCCCGCTACAAGCGAGGCCCCAGATTGTTACTCTTGCAGACCGAAGATGTGGTCTTTCAATAAGACCTTATAGAACACCCTCGGACCGTTTCCACCTTTGACCAGGTGCAGGTTATTCAACCCGTTGAATCTCGCGGGTGTCATAACTTCAAGACCAGCATCCCTATCAATCATAGTTTCGAGGATACGAACGTTGGTCATGGCTTTATAGGTTGCCTGGCAATCACCAGACGAAACCTTAAGCGCAGTGGCTTCCAGAGGAAGGCTGTACTGATTCGGCGCAGAAATAAGCACCACGGTGTCAGCACCAGTACCGTTTGCAACTAAGGCTGAATCCATTGTGCATGAGCCAGCGGCTGCCGCAACAATGAGC
>Ga0315291_10011251_pt1 | contig 10911 bp, 8 predicted proteins | sample YL17G12_20_MG_FD_203070 | JGI IMG/M metagenome (GOLD analysis project Ga0315291, IMG submission 203070) | Sediment microbial communities from Yellowstone Lake, YNP, Wyoming, USA - YL17G12_20 | ecosystem: Environmental > Aquatic > Freshwater > Lake > Sediment | place: USA: Wyoming | collected... | reverse complement strand
GGGTTGCTGGGGACCGTGTGGGGCATGATCGAGGCGTTTGGCAGTCTCGGCGCCGGCGGCGGTCAGGCAGGGGCCGGCGACCTGGCCGGCGGCATCAGCAAGGCGCTCGTCAACACCCTGCTCGGACTGGCGCTGGCGATCGTCGGCATCGGGTTTTTCGGCATCTGTCGCAACCGGATCGAGTCGCTGACCGTCGCGGGCACGGTCGACGCGCTCGACTTGCTCGAGTATTTCCGGCCCGCTGCGGCGGCCACTCCGCGGCCCGCCGCTTCGGCGGCCAAGCCGGCACCGACGGCGAAAACGCCGGCGGAGGGCTAAGCCATGAAGCGTCCGCCCAAGCCGGCCCGCATGACGCTGAACCTGGCGCCCATGGTGGACGTGATGATGTGCCTGATCATCTTCTTCCTGCTGGCCGCCAAGATGGTTGCGGCGGAGCACTATCCGGTCGATCTGCCCTGGGCGATCGCGGCCAAGAACGTGGAAGCGAGCGATCTGGGAACGCGCGTCACGATCACGGTCCGCCGCGCGCAGGGCGGCGACGATCAGGCCGAATATGTCGTCGTGGATTGGGACGGCGAGCGCGTAGTGGAACGGGTGCTGCAGCCCGGCGAGGTGAATTCGCTGCTGCAGGCGCGGGCGGCGCGGGCCGCGCGCGAGAGCCAGAAGCTGCGCTGCGTGGTGCGGGCGGACCGGATGGTCATGTACAAGCACGTGGAGGTCGTCCTGCGGGCCTGTGGGCTGGCCCAGATTCGCGACGTGGTGTTCAGCGCGAATGCCGGCACCGATCCCAAGGAGCCGGCCTGATGAAGCGCCCCGAAGCGGCCGGCGAGTTCGTGCCGAACCTGGCCCCGATGGTCGACGTGATCATGGTGCTGTTGATCTTCTTCCTGTTGGGGACCTCGCTCGACCTCGTGTCGCAGGGCGTCCTGCAAACCGAGCTGGACCCGAGCAGCGGGCCGGGTGCCGGGGTGCGGGTCGAGATCAATCCGCTGATCCGGATCGCGCTGGCGGACGTGGGCGGCGGCGAGTCGGTCCGGATTTACGTGATGGAGGAGCCGCTGGCCGAGAATGATTTTGAGGGGCTCTACCGCTTCCTGCTGGACCGTCGGCGGGCCGGTGCTGACCCGGCTAATCCCCTCGTCGTCGGTGCCGAGACGACCGTCCGCTGGAAGTTTGTGGTCAAGGCGATGGACGCCGCCGTGCGCGCCGGCTTCGCCAACGTGCAGTTCGCGGTGAGCTTCCGTGCCGGCAGCATCGGCGGATAGGAGCGCGTTCGTGGCGCATGAGGCCCCCGTCGCCAATGTAGCGGCCGGGCTCCGCACCGGCCGTCGTAGCGTCGGCCCCCGGTGGCCGACGTGTAGCGGCCGGCGCCTCGCCGGCCGGAGTAGCGTCGGCCCCCCGTGGCCGACGTTGAGCGCGCACTGCTCAAGAGCAGTGGCACACGGAAATGTGTGTCTGCTGGTGATTGGCGTGCTTTTCACGTGCATCCCGGTGGTCGCCCAGGAGCCCGCCCCCGAGCCGCCCTCCGAAGTCGAGCGCATGATCCAGGATGGCATGACCGAAGCGCTCGAAGCCCGGCTGCACGGCGGCCAGACCCCCGACGAGAAGCATCAGCTTGCCCGCGCCTACGCCAACAAGGCCCGCCGGGTGCGCCAGCCGGAAGAGCGCAGCCGCGCCTTCAAAGACGCCGAAGACAAGTATCAGACGTGGATCGCCGCCCTGAAACCGACCCCGGCAGGCGGCGACGTCGGTGACGACGTCCGCCTGGCCGCGGCGCGGGTCGAGTACGCCGGGATGCTCTTGTCCGGTCCGGCGGCGAGCGGGCTGGACGACTACGAAATCTCGGTGGGGAAATGGGGCGACCGCGCGGCACTCGGGCGGTGGCTCACGACGGCCCGCGAGCAATATGAGAAATCCGCCGCGGCCCTGGGGCCGCTGGTCGAAGACCGGGCCCGGCACGAGGAGGCGCTCTTGGCGGCGGGGCTATTCGACACGCTGCTGCAGACCCATCTGGACGCCACGCTGAACCTCGGCTGGACGAACTACTACCTGGGTGTGCTGACCACCGACGCCGAGATCCGGCGGCAGGAGTTCCTGACTGCGGCCCGGCGGAAGTTCCAGGAGCTGATCGATGGCGGGCAGGCCGGACCGATGCGGCCCCAGTGCTACCTGGGCCTGGGAATGGTGCAGCGCGAGCAGGGGCGTCTGGGCGATGCCGACAAGACGTTTGCAACCACACTGGCAGGGGACGCGGACCCAGCGGTCACGGCCCACGTGCGTTACGAGCTGGCGCGCTGCCAGATCAAGGCCGGCAAGTTCGACGAGGCGCGTACGACGTTGCGCCCGCTTGTGGAAAAAGACCCGGAAAACCTGAGCCCACCAGATCGTCCGGCACGCTTCTACGTCAATCTCGCCCAGTTGTGGGATGCCTACAGCCACCTGCTCGAGGCCGACGCAGTTCGCAGCGAGGCCCGCGACAGCCCGGCCCGCACCGCGATCCTCCAGAAAGCGCAGCGCGCCCGCGAGGCGGGACTGGTCAAGCTGAAGCGTCTGGCCCAGCGCGGCGGGCCGTGGCCAGCGCTGGTGCAGCTCTACGTGGCCGCGAGCGTCGACACGCAGACCCCGCTGACGGAGCTGGGCGTCGTCGAGCTGCTGTATACGGCGGGGACGCTGATGGACGCCCAGCGCTACGACGACGCGCTCGCCCGGCTCGCGGAAGCCGCGGCGCGGAAACAGAGCGATAAAGACCTCGCCGGCGACGTGCTGTTCGACTTGGGGCAGTGTCAGCATTTCCGCAAGAACGAGCGGGCCGCGGCGGAGGCATTCGCCAAGCTCGCGGCGGAATACCGTGGGCACCCGAAGGCACTGCAAGCCGCCACGTTCGCGTACCAGTTGTGGGGCCAGATCGCCGAACGCAGCGGGGCGAAGGAGGACTACCTCCAGTTGGCGGCGGTGCTCCGCAACCTGCTGGCCAGCTTCGCCGACCATCCGCAGCGCGACGAAGCGCTGTGGCTCTTGCCGGTGGCCCTGCAACTGGCCGGGCAGTTCGACGAGGCCGCCGATGAGTTTGGCAAGCTACCGCGGTCTTCCCCGCACTCTGAGGAGGCCCAGTATCGGGAGGTCATCTGTCGTCGCCAGGCGGTTGAGGCGTCGCGGGCGGCGCTGCCCGCCGAGAAATTCGGGGCGGCGGCGCGCCGGACGGCCGAGGCGCTGCTGCGCTATGCCGATGGGGCGTTGACGCGGGCGGTCGCCGTGCCGAATGCGAAGGAAGTCGGCCAGTGGTCGGCCAGTGCCCGCCTCGCCGCTGCCGAGCTGCTTGTGTCGCCGGACGTGTGCGGCGAGCGCGACGCGCTGGCCGCGCTGGCGTCGTTCGAGACGCAGTATCCGCACAGCGAGCTACTGGGGCGGGTGCTCGCGCTGCGGATTCGGGCGTATCGCGGGCTGCGCGAGTTTGAGCAGGCGACGCGCACCGTTGCGCAACTCCTGGACACCGCGCCGCCGGAGCAGGTCGGCAGTACCCTCACGATGCTGGCCGCCGGCATGCAGGACGAAGTTGAGCGGCTGGTTGAAGTGGGGCGGGTGGACGCGGCCCGCGCGCTGGCCCAGGACGCGCTGCAGACGTTCGACGAGCTGGCCAAGTGGATCGGGGCCGACGCCCGCCGGTCGCAGAGCCTCGAGCCGGTCCTCGCGGGCCGTGCGCAGATGCTGTACCTGGCGGGCGACTACGAAGCCGCCGAGCGGGCGGTTGCGGCGCTGCTCGAAAAGAGCCCGCCGAACGGCAATTACCAGTACTTGCAGGCCCAGGTCCTCACGGGGCGGCTTACTCTGACGGCGTCGCCCGCGGAACTGAAACGGGCCCAGGACGCGTGGGCGGTGCTGCTCAGCGACGGGGCGATCCGGCAGCGGGCCCCGCAGCGGTACTGGGAGGCGCGCTACAACTGGCTCGCGCTGGCCCTGCGACTGGGCAACGCGGCCGACGTGGAAAAGGCGATCACTCAGGAGCGCATCTGGCGTCCCGACCTCGGCGGCGAAACGTGGAAGCCGAAGTTCGAGGAGCTGCTCCGGGCCGCGACCCAAGCCCCAAGCCCAAGTGCGAGGTCCGAACCAAGCTCTGAGCCGCGCCAGTGATGGCGCGGTTGCGGGCGGTTTGCTCTACGTCGGGGTCGAAGCGCGTGAACCGGCAATGGCCGTCGAGGAAGCCGAGATTCATGCTCAGGCACGTCGTCCTGCCAGAAGGCGCGTAGGTTCGCGCCGCCGGGATCCAGGTGTGGGTGATCCCCGACCAGATACCCCCCCCCAATACACCCCCCTGGCGATCCGTCAGGCACGTGCCAGGCGGGCGCGGGCTTGGGCGACCGTGAGCCCGGCCACGGCAATCGTCTTCAACGGGGCGCTGTGCCCACCGAGTATGGACACGTCCGCCTTTTTCACGCCGAAGACGGCGGCGAGTAGTTTGACGATGGCCGCGTTGGCCTTGCCGCCCTCGGCGGGCGCGGCCACGGCGAGCTTAAGGGCGGTGCCCCATGCGCCGCCGACTCGGGTCTGTGAGGCCCCCGGCACCACTTTGACGGTAAGCTCGATACCGGCCGGACGCGGGGTAAGCTCGACGGCATCCAGGGCGTCAGCCACGGCTGCGCCCGGGCACCTGGGCGGCGGGCGCGGTTCGCGATGGCCCTTGTGGGCCGAACTCGTCGCCGCGGAAGGTATTGCCCAGGTACGTCTCGCGAACCCGCGGATCGTTGATGAGCTCGGCCGGCGTCCCGGAACAGATGACCTTGCCCTCGTGAATCACATAGCTGCGGTCGGTGGTCCGCAGCGTCTCGTGGACGTTATGGTCGGTCAGCAGGATGGCGATGCCGGACTCGCGCAGCCGGAGAATCTCCGCCCGCAGCCCCTCGACGGCGATCGGATCGACGCCGCTGAACGGCTCGTCGAGCAGGATGAGCTTGGGCCGGGTGATCAGGGCGCGGGCGATTTCGAGCTTCCGCCGCTCCCCGCCCGAGATCTTCTTGGCGGGGTTGTCGCGGACGGTCTTCAGGCCGAATTGCTCGAGCAGGTGTTCGACCAGGCTGCGGCGTTCCGCATGGCTGAGGCGCATGGTCTCGCAGATGGCCATGAGGTTGTCGGCGACGCTGAGGCGCTGAAAGACGCTGGGCTCCTGCGAGAGGTAGCCGATGCCGCGGCGGGCGTGCTGGAACATGGGCAGGGCGGTGACGTCCTCGCCGTTGAAGTGGACGCGTCCGCCCTCGGGAACGATCATTCCGACGGTCATGCGAAAGCTGGTGGTTTTGCCCGCGCCGTTGGGTCCGAGCAGGCCGACGATCTCGTGCTGGTCGACCTGATAGCTCACGCGATCGACGACGGTGCGTCCGTTGTAGGATTTCACCAACGTGTCGGCTTCAAGCAGCATCGGATGAACCCCTCGCCGGCGTCGAGTCGGCTGTGGACAACTTGTGCAAAAGCGCGTAAGTCACGCTGTAACGGGCGGATGGCGCAAGTGAAGCTGGCCCGATAACGCTGAGGTCGGCTGTCGCAGGTCGCACATGCCTACCGTAATCGTATCTCATTTATTACCAACAGCTTAGCAACAATCGCGTCGGCGTATAGACGGACGACCGTCCATTGAAGCCGTAACCGTTTCCAACCAGTTCCAGCGCCGCGGTCATCTCCTGCGCCGTGCCCGGCGAGTTGTTGACAACTCGGGGCCTCACCGAACGGGGGGCGACCGTGCGCTAGCGTACGAACCGGACACGTCCCATGTCTGGAACTCGCCAGCGTCCGCCCGCGTCCAGCGGCAGCAAGCCGGGAAGATACACGAAAGCCGCCGCGCCCACAATCTGATCTTCACGCACCGTGCCGGGGCGGTACTGCGGGGGAAGGTGCGGCCCATGCTCGTCCCACTCGCGGCTGTCGTGGCTGTCCGGGCTATTGTCGCCGAGCACGAAGTACTCGCCGTCACACAGGGCGAACGGCGTCCCGGCGCAGGCCCGCCGCGCCTGGCCGGGCGGACAGGTGTAAAACACGTCGCGGTCGATGCGGAGCCGGCGGAGTTCCAGGCGCAGGTTCGCGGCGACCATGCGGAGCGCCACGGGGCGGGGGCCAGGGTTGGTGCGCAGCGCCTCGATTTGCGGACCGTACTCGGCGTCGGTCGTCGTCAGCACCTCGTGCCCGTCGATCTTCATGTACACGCGGTAATCCACACGGCCGAACTCCAGTGCGACGGGTCGCCCGAGCGCGAAGGGCGGCCGCGGCGGCGCGGTGAGTCGGATCACGTGGCCGTCGCCCGCCAGGTTAGCCAGGGTCAGTTGCTGCGTCCCGTCACGGTGGAGCTCCGCGCCGAAGAGGTCCGGCGGGCGTGCGACCTCCCAGCGGCACACCCCGTCGCCGGCTACGAAGGTCACCTCGCTGACGATGCGGAGGTCGCCGACCATGGCACCGGACGAGCGGCGGTTGTACGCGCAGAAGTCCAGCAGGTACTCCGGCGCGCTGTCGGCCGCGAAGGTCAGCGTGCGCGGCGTCGGGTCCAGGCCATCGTAGCGGATCACGCGCGTGTCCATGCCCGACCAGCCGGTGCCGTCGGAGGCCGGGGCTTCCGGAGTGACCCAGCGGGGCGAGTGGCCAGACGGTTCCGCCGGGTCGGGGAGATGACCCTGGTCGAAGACCACGAACCAGAGCGCTTTCTGGATCTGCGGCGGTTTGCGCGCGATGCGGCCGTCGATGAAGACATCGCCTTCGAGGAGCTCGACCGTTTCGCCGGGGAGACCGACCAGGCGCTTGATATAGAGCTGCTCCGCGTCCGCGGGGTCGCGGAAGACGAGCACGTCCCAGCGCTGCGGGCGAAATGGCCCGCCCAGCAGGTAGGGCCACTTGTGGACCAGGATGCGGTCGCCGGCCTTCGGCAGGGTGGTCTCAGCCGTGGTGTCGATGGTGAGCCGGCAGTTGGGACAGACGACCTCTGGCGGGACCAGGAAGGTGGCCTGCGCGGCGGGCGTGCTGCGTAGCGGAGCAAAGCTGAATTCCCAGCCGCAAGCGGGGCAGACGCGTGTCGCGTGGGCGCCCAGGAGCGTGTCGGCCATCGAGCCGGTCGGAATGATGAAGGGCTCGACGAGGAAGGCACGGAAGATGAACGCGAGGATCAGGCCCGTGAGTACCGTCTGCACGATTCGGGCGACGTGGGCGGTACGCGGCGCGTACAACGGGGCTGGTCCGCGGTCTGGCGGTTGACGGTCCACTCGGCACTCTGAGCTCATCACGCGCGCGTCATCGAATCCAGCGCACGCGGCCAAAATCGGGCAGCAGACTGAAACCGCGCACACCGGGTGGCAGGCAGCCGGGCCAATAGACGAAGAAGGCGCGACCAATCATTTGATCGGCCGGCACCGTTCCCAGGTGGAACTCGTCGTGCGCCAGCGCGGCCTGCAGATGCGGGCCGACCGGATCCTGCCCGGGCCCGGCGAACGCGTAGCGCGCGTCCTGACTGCTCGGGCTGTTGTCGCCGAGGACGAAGTAGTCGTGGGGTCCCAACTGGCGCGGGTGCCCCTCGACGCCGTAGGCCTCCGGTTCTCTCCCCGGGGCGCCGCCGTGGACGTCGCTCGTGTAATACACGTCGCGCTCGATCAGGAGGTGCCGCAACGTAACCTGTATGTTCTCAGCAGCGATGCGGAGGATCGGGCGGGTGTCCGTCCTGGCGAGCCGCCGCGCGGTCGCCGGCGTAATCTCGTATTGTGTGCGGCTCGACTCGAACGCCGTCCGGCCGTCGAGTTCGACATGTACGGTGCCGTCCACGTGGCTGAGCGTCAGGCGGATTGGGCCGCTGCGCTGGACGGGCGCGGTCGTGCCCCAGGTCTCGCGCTCGGCCTCCAAACCGCTTTGGTGCTGGACGGACACACTGCCATCGGCGCTCAGCCGGGCGTAGAAAGTACGATCGCCCTTGGTGGTGCTGAGCTCAACGTAGCCGCCGTCGGCCGCAGTGATTTCGACCGCGGCGGACAGGCGGACGTCGGTGACCGGGTTGGGTGGCATCTCCGGGTCGTTGTAGCTGTAGATGTCCTGGACCAGGCCGGGCTCGGTGGCCGCGTTGGGGTCGTTGGTGGCGAACTGGATCTCGGCGCGGCCGCTGTGCAGCCCGTTGAAGTGTACGACCCGCGATTTGAGGTCTGACCAGGGACCGCTCGCCTCCAGCGGCACCCAGCGTGGGAAGTAACCGGCCAGGCGCGACGGCCCGGCGGGCCGATAGTCGTGGTCGTAGTACGGGAACCACAACGACCGTTGGGCGTCGGGCGTCTTCGCGGCGATCTGATCGTCGACGAACACGTCGCCGTTGATGAGCTCGATTTTCTCGTTCGGCAGGCCGATGAGGCGCTTAATGTAATTGGTTTGGCCGTCGGTCGGGACTTTGAAGACCACCACATCCCAGCGGGCGGGGCCCAGACCATCAAGGCCGGCGAAGGGGGAGTCGAAGAGCCAGCCGTGGACAAAAATCCGGTCGCCGGACGAAGGATGCAGCGGCTCCTTGAGGATTTCCGCCCCCTCCAGCCCCTGCCGGGTCAGTCCCCCCGGCCGGCCGAAGTCGTACACCTGTCGGAACCGGCAGTTGGGGCACTGGATGACCTTCGGATGATAGGGAACCGGCCACGACCAGTTGGGCGGCTGTTGCCAGCCGACGGGGTATTCGACGCCGCAGTTTGGGCAAGCGTGGATCGCGTGTTCCCCGTACAGCGTCTGGGCCATGGAGCCGGTGGGGATGATGAACAGGGGGAGGAAGAAGCTCTTGAGGATCAGGAGGTAAATGAAGAAACCGACGAAGGACGAGGTTTGCTCGATCCACGATTCCTTCGGCGGTACAGTCGCACCCGGCTTGGCGGCGCTGCGGTCTGCGCCCGTCGGCGGGCGTGTTTTCGACGTCTTCGTGCCCACGGGCAGCGGTGTCTCCAAGTCCACGCACGAGCCGTGCTGCGGGCGTAAGGTACAGGTGGCCTCAGTCGGGGTCAAACGGCACGCGGCGGCTCGCCTTGCGTGGGCCGGTGCACCGCCCATAGGATGGCGCGCGGCGGCTGGCGGTGCCGATACGGAGACTCCCGATGCACAGTAGAACAAGCCGGTGGGCAGCGTTGGCTGCATTTTCGTGTGGGCTCTTGTTGGCGAGCTCGTGTACGCTCGTGTGGAACATTCTGCAGACGGTCGCCGCGGCGCTCAGCGTCGTGGACGCGGTCGCCTGAGCACCCCGCGCGGGTCTTCCCTGGCCGCCGACGATCCGGGGTATGCTCCAGCCGGAGGGGGGTACGCCGCATGACGCGCTGATGGTACGGGTTCCGCTAGCGGAATGTCGTTTTCTCGATCCGCGGCCGGCGGCCAATGCGGAGCGGCGGCCGATTGAGGATGCCGTGAACATCCCGCTGGCTGAGCTGCCGCAGCGCACCTACGAGCTGCCGCCGCGCGACGTGGTGATTCCGGTGGTGGGGTTGTCGCCGTGGGCGGAGCGGGCCGTCGCGTGGCTCACCAGCAACGGGCGACGTGCGGCGGTACAGGGCGGCTTTCGCTACGCGGATCCGCCGCGGCGGATGGCGGTGGTGCAAGTCGGGCGTCTGTGGCGGCCGAGCCCCTTCCTGGCCGAGGTTCTGCCGCAACTAACACCGGGCCGCGCGCTCGACCTGGGCTGTGGAACCGGCCGCGACGCGATCTTCGCAGCCTCGTGGGGTTGGCAGGTGACAGCAGCCGACGTCCTGCCGGACGCGCTGGAGCGCGCCCGCAAGCTGGCGGGGCGCTGCGCGCGGGCGATCGAGCCGATCGAGTGGCGCGAAGTGGATTTGGAGCTCGCTCCGCCGACGTTTGAATCCGGCTTCGACCTGGTCTTTGCTTTCCGCTATCTGCACCGGCCGCTGCTGGGGCGTCTTGCGGAATGGCTAAAGCCCGGTGGGAGCCTGATCTACGAGACGTTCACAACGCTGCACCGCGCGCGGCACGGTAAGCCGGCGCGGGATGAGCATGTGCTCCTGGCGGGTGAGTTGCCGGAGTTGCTGGCGGGTTTCGAGATCAGGCATTCTTCTGAAGGCTGGCGCGGCACGGCGCACACCGCGCGCGTCTGGGCCGTGGGGAGGTAGCGGCCGACCCTCCGCCGCGGCGGATCGGCCGTGGCACGTCACAGCGGTGGGCCGTCGGTGCTCCAGGCCGGATCGGCGGTCTCGACGGCCGTGTTGGCGCCAAGCATGCCGTCGGTGGTGGGCCGCGCCAGGTTGTGCAGAGTCTGGCCGCTGCCTTCGGAGAGCGGCCAGTAGCCGAGCAGGTTGGTCTCGAACCCCGACAGGCGTTGGTCCTTCGTGCTGAGGATCTCCGTCACCGTGCGGGCCGTGACCCACAAGCGCACGTCGGCGACCTTGCCGCGGAAACCGACGCCGAGCGTAATGGCATCTGCCGCCACGGCGCCTGTGACGGGCGTGCTCGCCAGGACGGCCCCGTCCAGGTACAGCACGCATACGCTGGCCGTGGCGCTGTCGTACACGACGGCCAAGTGTCGCCACATACCGGCCAGGTTGGTGGCCGGGGCCTCGAGGGACGTGCCACTGATCTGGACGCGGATGGTGTTGGCGGTGGGTCGGACCTCGACGGTCAGCGCTCCGCTGCCGATGCTGGCCACGGTGCCGCCCTCGTTATCCGCTTTGACCCAGGCCTCGAAAGTGAGAGCCGTCAGGCTTTCTGCGCTGCCCAACGGGAGGGTCGCGAAACTCGCGCCGTTGAATTGGAGCGAAGCGTTCGCCGTGCCCGCGGTGATGGTCGTGAAGGTGCTGGCCTCCAGCCCGCCCGCGGTGACGATCCGCAAGGTCACGGTGTACGCGCCGTTGCTGTTGAATACGTGCACCGGCTGAGCGTCGCGCGACTGGCTGCCGTCGCCGAAATCCCAGTAATAGTCCAGCA
>Ga0315291_10011250_pt1 | contig 10913 bp, 7 predicted proteins | sample YL17G12_20_MG_FD_203070 | JGI IMG/M metagenome (GOLD analysis project Ga0315291, IMG submission 203070) | Sediment microbial communities from Yellowstone Lake, YNP, Wyoming, USA - YL17G12_20 | ecosystem: Environmental > Aquatic > Freshwater > Lake > Sediment | place: USA: Wyoming | collected... | reverse complement strand
GTGGAGGCCGGATGGACGCGGCCAATGCGGGGACCCTCACCGTTGGAACAGAGCGCTTCAATGGGGCCACGGCTTGGGAGCCGTGGAGGCCTCATCGACGGCCTTCTGTTAGCTCTGCTCAAGCAGCTTCAATGGGGCCACGGCTTGGGAGCCGTGGAGGCTCCGCATTCTCGGTCGTCACCGGCAGCATGTGGTACTCGCTTCAATGGGGCCACGGCTTGGGAGCCGTGGAGGCGCAGGAGTTAGCGCTGAAGGCGGGTTGGCACTCCTAGCTTCAATGGGGCCACGGCTTGGGAGCCGTGGAGGCCCTCCCTTAGCTCGTCGCACACAATCCGTGCGCTTCGTGGCTTCAATGGGGCCACGGCTTGGGAGCCGTGGAGGCCCTACCCCGGCGCGCACTTCGCCGTGTTCCCTCCCGCTTCAATGGGGCCACGGCTTGGGAGCCGTGGAGGCTGCCCATGCCCGGGAGAAGACCGATCAGCGGAAGCTGCTTCAATGGGGCCACGGCTTGGGAGCCGTGGAGGCTTGGGAATCGGTGATCATCAGGCTCCCGTCTCCACGCTTCAATGGGGCCACGGCTTGGGAGCCGTGGAGGCAGCCCCTGCTGGGGACCGGCTATGAGCCGCCAGAGTGGGCTGTAGCGCCAGGATATGGCTGCCGTGCGAGAGGTCACATCCTTGGGCCCAGTTCACCCGGTTCGCTGCCACGTGTCGAGCAATGTTGACCAGATGATCCTCCTCTTCCTGGCCCGCACTGGGCGCCCAGCGGGGCTGTTGGGCCGCCCTGCCACATATTGCGAGCGCCTCCGGGGGTTTCGCCATCACCGCGCCGCTCGCAGCCGGCCCGGCTCAGCAAGCGGCAGGCGTTGGCCAAGCAAAGGGCGCTACACGATAATGGACCGTCTCTCCCCGAGATCGGGCGGAACCTGCCCCAGGAATTCGACAGACTGCATGCCTCTGCCTTCAACCGGCCCGGTGTCCACGATCATGATTCGGTCCTCGCGATGGTTGATCAGCTCGGCGAGGGTAGCGATCATGGTGACCTTCTCCTGGAGAGTGAGGTCACAGGCAAACACGGAGTACTGGAGCGCGGCGCCGAAGCCCTCCATCTTGCCGTGAACGCGGCGGAGACGGTCGGGGTCGCGGATGTCGTAGCAGACGATATACCAGTGTCTCATCTCGCAGCGTCAACGGGTGCAGAAGGGTTGATAGGACGGCAACTCGCCAAGCAGGCATCGGGCGAGCAGACGGGCCTGGACGGAGAGAACACGGCGGTAGCTGATGGCGTAGCCGAAGATAGGATGGGTGATCTCCTGGGCGAGCCGGCGTTCATATGCGCCCAGGAACTGCCGCCGCCCCCGCGGGGTGAGTGATACCGCGCCGAGCTGGCGCACGAAGTCATCGGGACGGACCTCGCCGTTGTTGATCGCCGAGATGACGACCGACTCGGCAATGAGGGGCCGGAACTCCTCGGCCAGATCGAGCGCGAGCGCGGGACGGCCGTAGCGGGGCTGATGGTAGAAGCCGAGGTAGGGATCGAAACCGGTGGCGAGCAAGGTCACGGTCAGGTCCTTGACAAGAATGGCATAGGCCAGCGAGAGCAGGGCATTGACCGGGTCCCGAGGCGGCCGCCGGTTGCGGGTGGTGAAGTCGAAGGACATCTCGCCGTTTTCCGCACCCTGTTTCAGAAGCCCGGCAAAGTTCGAGAAGTGGACGCGGGCGGCTGCTCCCTCGATGCCCAGGAGTGTCGGCATTTCGGCGGCAGTCCGTGCCCGGCGAGCCAGCCGGGCAAGCTCATCGAGGGCGGCCTGTGATGGGTCCGGATGGTTCCGCCGGAGCAGAACCCGGCAGTTGCGGATCTTGCCCTCGACGAACCGGCGGGCGAAAGCGAGCGGCTGGTCGGCCCGGTCCGCGGCGCGATACTGGGCCTGACGAAGCTCGACGTTCTTGTGGGACATGCCGTGTGCGATGGCATAGAACCAGCCCCCGGAGGAGAAGTAGCAGACCGGGATGGAACGAGAAGCCATCTCTCTCAGCGCCTGAGTGGTGATCTGCACATTGCCGAAGAGACAGACCTCGGAGGTGGTCAGCAGTCTGGCTTCCTGTAGGACTTCCGGGCCCTGGCGTATCTGGAGGAGGTCCCCGCTCTTGGCCACCAGGGCGCCATGCTCCTGGACATAGAGAGGAAGCCGATTGGCGGCCGGCGCGAGCAGCCGCCGGACCTTGCCGCCTTCGGCATCCTCGCCGGCGCTCAGCAGGTTGACCTCGTCCGGCAGGCAGATTCCGACCAGGGAGCAACGGGGGCACTTCGGGCTGTCCCCGAGCGGAGGGGGAATGGCGCTGGACGCAACTGTCTCGCGGAGGCTCGCGACAAGGGAGCGCGTTCGGTCGATCAGGTCGTCGTCTATGGGGACCTCCACGCGGGTTCGCGATGCTGCGTAATATACTACGCCTCGCTCGCACGTGAAGCCATTCTCGCGGAGGATGAAGGCCTGGGCGCAGAGCTGGACGCGCTCGGGCTCCCAGGGGGCTGCTCCGTTGGGCGGAGCAGCCCCCCGCTTGTAGTCCACTGGCACGGCCTCGTCGCCGTCCACTTCGAGCAGGTCAATGCGGGCGATGAGGCCGGCTTGTTCGGCCGATAGCATGACGGAGCGCACGATGCGAGGCTCGTCTTCACCACCCTCGGCCTCCGAGGCGGGCGCGCGCTTCGGCTCGGCCTCGTCAACCCGCCGGTGGTGGAAGCGCCCCTCGACCGTGTCAGCGCTGTCCTCGAACTCGCCCTGGACCCACTCCAGATAGGCGAGCCGCGGGCAGTAGGCGAACTCGTTCAGCATCCGCGCCGGGATGAGGTCCGGCGCGGCCGAGTCAGAGGCCGCCGTCGTTTCAGACTGCTCAGGCGACATAGCGTTCACCCACTACGTCTATTCCATTGTCAAGGTGCTAAGCGCGCGAGCGCTGCCAATAGCAATGCTATGCGGCAGTCTATGATGTCGCTAGACTTCCTCTCCTGCGACAAACAGCCCGAGCCCGAAGTGGCACCCGTAGCCGAGCGCCAGCGGTCCGGTTAACGGTTCGTCGAAGGTCAGCCGAAATCCCATCCCGTGGCCGAAGGCGGCGCCGTTGCCGCCGGGGCGGCGCTGCTTGAACTCCAGCCAGCGCCGTTCCCGCCCCTGGATCATCGCCCGAGGCAGCAGCTCGACCGAGGCTGGGGCGGGCAGCCCGCGGCGGCGCAGCTCAAGCCGGAGCTGGTCCTCCGGGCCGTCTATCTGCCGGCCGTGCTCGTCGAGCTTGGCCCGGCCGTCGCGGTGGCGCTTGGGGTGGCGCAACGGCACGAACGGGGTCAGCGACCGCCACACGCGCGCTGGGCCGACGAGATGTCCCATGGTGCCTTGCGCTCCCCCCGTGGTGGCGAAGCCCAGCAGCAAGAGGCGGAGCTCCGGCTCGCCCTCTCGCGCGAAGAGCCTGGCCAGCGAGCCAAGCGCGCGCTGCTCCTGCTCGGCGAGGCCCTCCTCGGCCCAGATAGTCAGGTGGTCGATGCGGCCGTCGTCATTTTCGTCGGTGCAGAGGTAGTGGGCGTGGCGGTGGCCCTCCCGCGGAAGGCCCTGCTCGGACTTGCCGGAGAGGACGGCCGACTTCCCTCTCGCGGTGAGTCTCCCATACTGCGACATGGCGCCCCTTCGCGCCAAGTGTGCGACTATCACCGCGTCGGTGAGCAGAGGCAGGGGCCGGGCGTCCAGAGCATATCGAGCGACGGTGAAGGCGGGCGGCCGTCGCGGCGACCGGCGGGGCTGGGGGTCGGGTTCGAGCGCGCGTCGGCTGCGCGCGTACTCCAGCCACCGAGCACCGGGCGGCATGGTCTGCTTCCGTTTGCCTCGCATCTCGCTGGTGGTGATCATCAGCGCTTTCAGGAGCTTTCCCTCGTCTTGCTCGGCCGGGGCGAGGACCTGGACTCTCTCCTCGTTGTCTCCAAGAGCGATCTCGCCGTTGAGAGGGCAGCAATTCGGCTTGGGCGGCGCGCTCTCGAGACGGGCCTCGCACCAGGACTCGGCCCGCCCGAGGTAGGGCAGGGCCGTGAGAAGGGTTGCCAGCGTCTCGCGCTCGCCGGGGTCCAGCAAAAGCTCGGGCCACATCGCGACCACCGGCTTGTGGGGGCTGAGCGCGACAAAGGTGTCGAAGACAAGGGTGGGCTTGTACTTGCCACTCTCGATTGTGGGCATGTAGTGCCTGCTGTGAGCCAGCGTTGCCCGGGGAAGGTGGAAGTCGGGGGGTCGGGCCAGCTTGGCTAACAAGGGGCGGACCTTCTCCTCAGAGAGGGCGGGCAGCGCTCGTTTCCACGTGGCGATCAGTGCCCGCAGAATGCGCCACGGTGCAGGCGGCCACTCCGGCTCTCCTACGTTGACGTGCTGCCCCCAAGGGGTGGCGTGGAAGCGCCCGGCCAGGAAGCGGAACGAAAGGGCGATCATGCTATTCCTCCTCGGGTTCGCTCTCCGGTTCGGCCTCGCCTTTGCTCTCGCCTCCTCGCCTGGGCTTCGGCGTCTTCCAGGTGATGCGGGTGACCGGCGGATCGGCGAACATGCCGGCCTGCGCGCAGGCGGCGATGGTCTTGCTCACGGCCGCGTCGAGGTCGGCGAGCGGCGGGACCTCGAAGCCCTCGGGGCGGGTGACTGTCAGGCCGACGCAGTCGAGATCACAGGCCGTCCTTAGCCGGAGGCCCGTTTCCAGGAAGCGGCGGATCTTCCAGAGCGCCAGCGTGATGAGCATTCTCTCGGCCGCCTCGCCGAGGCCGTAGCCGCGAAGGCCGGTGAGGTCGAGGTTGAAGTAGGCGGTGATGCTCTCGGCCGTGAACTCGGTGCGGGGGAAGGTGACGTTGGTGTAGCCCTGTTCAGAGGTCACACCGGCCACCCCCTTGGCGGGGATCACGCGGTCGAACTTCACGCCTCCGCTCTCTGCGGCACGCACCCCCCGGGCCTCGATGAAGGCGGAAAGGAGACGGGAGAGCCGGAACCGCCCGGCGACCTTTTCAAGGAATACGCCATGCAGGATACAGCTTGGGTCGTACTGGAGGGCCGTGCGAGCCAGTTTGCGCAGGTCCAGCGCGCCCGGAGGCTCGGCGCCATCAGTCCCCTTCTTGCCCTTCCACTCGTCGCCCTTGAGCCCCAGTGACTTGCACACGGCGGTCCGGAAGTCGGCAGTCTTGCCATCCGGGCCATCCCCGCCCCAGATGTACGGCGAGTTCAGCCGGTGGAACTCTAGGACCGATGCCGTCTCACCGAAGTCGCCCAGGTCCACACGCACATATGGCAGGCCCTGGAGGGATGCGAAGAGGTCGCCCTTGGCTTCGTCCCAACACACCTGTTCCAGGCGGTTGGCCATGGATTGGGCAGACTCTACCAGTAGCATCTCAGTGCCGTCGGGAAGCGTGTAGGTGGCCGCTCCGAGGTCGGGGAAGCCGGTCGGCTGGAAGCGCTCGCCCTGAACCGGCTTGAGCGAGGCCTCCATGAGCAGTCGGGGTGCATCCTTCAGCGCGTCGAGGTTCACTGCCATAGCAGTCCTCCCTTTCGTTCAGGCTTGTTGTATCAGCACCTGGGCCTCCGAGGGCCGCAGGACCATGTCTGCCAGCTTCTTAGTCTCCCAAACGGGAATCAACAGCGCGGCTGCGAGACGGTCGGCTTCTGCTTCCGCCCAAAGGAAGCCCTGAGCTGTCACCGTGCCTCCGCGGCGAGTAGTCAGAGGAACCAATCCCGACCCACGCAGGCGTCGCCAGGCAAGTGCGGCTGCAGGCTGGATATCCCCTGCGCGAAGCCGCGCCAGGATTGCCAGATCCGCGGAGATGAAGATCTCCACACCGTTCCACTTCAGGGGATCGGGCAGGAAGCACAGCTTCAGCAAAGCATAGGCGCGGGAGAGATCAGGTGCTTCCTCCTCTGGAGCTTGTGGCCCAGATTCGTTCCGGTCGAACTTGGCCCAGTTGATCAGCGCGCATCCCCAGATCAGAGCAGCGATGCGGTCGTCGTCGAGCCCGCCGATGAGGAAGCGGTGGACATCTGCCAGCGAACCTGAGTACCGACCCGCAAACGGAGACTCCTGTTCCTCGCGTTGCTGTCTCTGCTGCTTGATCTGGGCCTCAACACACCGCCGCCAGGACATCGCCAAGAGGTTCCGGCAGAGGTCGCCGCCCGCCCAGACGACGCCGCGATTGTCCTCCGCCCAAACTAGACGGCCGGAGCGATCACGGGTCACCGGCTCCATTTGCGCGCGGATCATCTCCATGGAGGCAATGGCGGCGGCGAGGCGGAACTCCGCCGAGCCGTCGTCACAAGCACGGGCCCACTCGCGCCTCAACCCGTGGAGGGGCCGGACTCTGTCCTGGGCCTTGGGGCTCATGGCGATGGCCTGCTCGGCCCGGCCCAGCGCTGCGAGCAGGGTCTGTAGCCGGGAGGCCCCGGGCCGCTGGCAGTAGGCGAAGATGGCGTCCTCGACCTGTCGCAGTGCGCGGCGGTGGCGCTCAGGGGCCTCCTTCAGATTACCTACCCACGGGCGCAGACGGCCCAACCAGCCCTCCAGATCGTCCAGCAGAAAGGCGCTGGGAGGTGGGCCGGCGCGCACCTCCAGGCGACCCAGTGGGACGGCGAGGTGTGCTCTGCCCGAACGCCCGCCCGTGAGAAGTCCATATCGTCGGAACTCACGTACCCCACGATCTACGCCCAATTGGGCGATTGCTCTCGCGAAGTCTACACCCGTGCGGGCCTGGCGAGGTCGCCGGCCCACCTGGGCGCGGCCCTCGGAGAACACATGCTTGATCTCCTGGTACGACGCTGGCCGCTCCCAGAGCGGGAGCCACACCTCGGCCTCGCGTCCCGCGGTTCTGTTCCTACCGTCGGGAGTGCGTTCTTCAGAGGAGATGGCAGGCCAGCCGGCCGCGGACGCCGTGACCGTGAATGGAAATGTCGCCCTCGCCTCGGCATCCCCGCCTAGCCGGCGGGAGACCGCGCCCGCCAGCATGAGGGTTCCCTCAATCCCGAGGATGAAGTCCCAGGGGTTAAGGAGTGGCCTGCTCCTGAATCCCTGAACAGCGTTTGGTGCTTCGACGTTTGCTGGCGAGAACAGGCTTGGGGATACCCTTTGCTTGCTGTTCTCAACAAGTAGCTGAGGGTTGGCCTCGTGGAATAGAGCGTGAAGCAGCCAGGCCGGTGACTGCTCACGCTTGTCGGCATCCAGCAGCGTATGATAAACACATTGCATGAACCTGTTGGAGAACTCGGTTCGCCCGTCGTTGCCTCCGCTGCCGAGCAACGGCGCGAAGCGGAAGGATTTCCTCCGCTGATCACTCTCACCGCGGCTCTGGGTTGTGAGCGCATAGACAGCATCTAGCCACCCCACTGCTTCATCTGGGAATTCGGCTCTACAACGCCTCAGAGCGGCCAGCTTCTTCGCCTCGCTGGCGGGCTTCTGACCGCCGAGTTCCCGGCGCACTATCTCTTGAGCGACGTTGATGGCCCTGCGATAAGCTGCGAACTGCCGTGGCGTGCTACCTTTGATCGCCTCAAGTGCCTGCTTATGGTCCTTTGGGAAGAAGCCGCTTCCGCCATTCCAGGGGGCCAGGATCGGCGTGGGCTGGTACTCGTTGAGCAAGAAGTCCTTCAAGTCATCTCTGTCGAGCTTCGTCAGCAGGCAGAACGTGTCGCCGCGCCAGAAAGCGCGGGCGTCCGAGTCCGCCTGCTCGGCGACCAGGCGGAAGACGCCCAGCGCCTTGAGGTAGCTCAACAGCGGCTCCGGCCGGCAGCCGGCCAGCTCGATGTCATTCACCTTGCTCGCCTCCTTCGCTCTCCTTCGCGCTCGCGCGCCAATCGGCGATTCGCAGCAAAGCCTCCAGAAACGCGAGCCGGAACGGACCTAGTTCCTCGAGCAGCCCTAGACTGCGCTGGAGCCAGGAAGGGCGACCGAGGTCATCTTGCCCGATCTCCATGAGCGACAGATCCAGGGTCACTGGTGGCATGCTCACACCAAGCCCTAGATCAAGGGCTGGCAGTGGATCGTCGCCCCAAACACCCAGTGCGTAGCGGCGGTCTGCTTCGTCCGGTATTTTCTCCTCCTGCACCGAGCGGATCGCCAGCCGCACCTTGCCGTGGTGCGCGGCGATCAGGTAGGCAGTGAGGTCCGACTCGTGTGTTCCTTCACATTCCGCGAGGAAGGCGAGGGCGCTCGCCAGCTCGTGGCGGAAGTAGGGGCGCTCCGTGTTTCGTGAACTGCGGTGCGGGCTTTTCGCCCAGAGGGCTTTCGCCAGCTTGCTCCGTTCCGCTTCATCGGCCTGTGACAGAAGCATCTGTTGAAATGAATGGTGGGCCTTACCGACATCATGCCAGAGGGACGCTCTCAGCACGGCCGACCGGTGCTCGTCTGGCAGATCGAGACCCGATAGCCCATCCAGCAGTCGCTCGAGCTCCTCAACGACCGATGCGGTGTGTTGGGATAGCGAGATCCAGTCGCGCGCCCCAACTGTTTCGGGGTTATCGCTCACCGACTCTTCAGTTGTGGACGGCGACTCGCCCTCGATCGGAGCCACCTGCTGCTGGGTCCTCAGGTCCCAGCCGACTTCTTCCGAGTAATGGCCGGCCTTGGAGTGCAACAGCAAGACGCGACCCGGCCGTATGTCCCGCTCTTCCGCTGGCCGCCACTCCCCCTGAAGATGGTCCCACAGCCAGGCTTCGGCCAACGCACTCTGTTTGCCCTTCCTTCTGCGGAAGTCCGCGATTGGTGCCGGGCAGAGCTCGTCTCGCGAAGGCCGCCCGATCCGATCAGCGTCGGGCCTCCTGCCATCCCAGATCCGCCAGAACACCTGGACTTCGTGGTCGCTGGCTTCGCGGATGAACCGAGACACATCAACGTCGTTGCCGAAGAGGTCGGGGGTGGTGTCGAACAGCTCCGTCAGGTCTTTGTGGCGCAGAACGTGGTCCCGCGCAGGATGCAGCGTGACGGGAGGAAGATCTTTGGGCGCGACCGAGCTGCCGGTGAGGCGGTCCATCTGCTGCCTGGCATCTGCCAGCTCCCCAGGAGCGTACGGCGCAGCCTTCTTCTCGTCCACGTCCACCCAGAGGACCCGCCCCGACTCGGTCTCGCCGTACCGGTTGCACCGCCCGAAGCGCTGCACCAGGCTGGGCCAGGGGGCGAGCTCGGTGAACAGCGTCTGGGCCGAGATGTCCACGCCCGCTTCGACAACCTGCGTGGCCACGACAATATGGTTTACCTTGTGATTCCTCCTGATGCGATCACACAAGTCACTGAGCTGGCCGTTCAGGCAGGCACGCTCTTGAGGCCGGAAACGGGAGTGAATGAGCAGGACGTTCCCGTCACGCTGGTTGCGCTTGATGGCATTGTAGATCTCCTGCGCGCGCTCGACAGTGTTCACTATGGCCATCGTCAAGGCGCCGTCTCTATGCGCCTCGCAGACCGCGCCTGCCGCGCGTTGGGCGTAGTCCTTCGCGTCGGGGGCTATGTCGTAGCGCTCAAGCTTCTTGGGCGCCGAGAGGCGGCGAGCCAGCACCTCCACGGCTCGGTCATCGCCGGATAGGGTTTCCTCCCGCAGACCACGGGCGCGATCCGCGAAGTCCACCGTTTCCAGAGCACTCCGATCGAGTGTCGCTGACATCCACAGCGAATGCGTGGCGTCGGATCCGCCGATACCGCTGCGAAATGCCGCCAGCTGCGCGCTGGTCGCCAGCCCCGTGCTCATGAGCTGCACCTCGTCGAAGACCCAGAGGCTGTCGGTGTTGAGGAGACCGAATGAGACAGGCCAGCGGAAGCGCCTCTCAGCATAGCCCCTGTTGAGGGCGCGCGAGAGGAGCATATCCTGCGTGCCGATGAGGACCTGGTCGCGCTCGGGGTGCAACTGCCAGTCCCCATCCACATCACCGCCCATCAGAATGTGGACATCAGCGTCTGTCATGCTGAGGCCGAGCGGGACGGGCCCTGCGATCCATTGGCGCGCGTTCGCGTAGGTCTGCTCGACCAGCGCTCGTGTCGGCAGGCAGTAGACCAAGCGCCGCGGCGTTTGCTCGGGCCGCTTCTGACGCCGCCATAGCCATGCGAGCACCACCGCGGCCGTCTTACCGCAGCCCGTCTCGACCCGGACTAGGTCCGGAAAGCTGTCGGCCTCAGCAAGGCGCTGTTGGTACGGGAAGGGCTTGCGACCGCGACCGGTCGCTGCCTCGAAGGTCGCCGCCTCGAAGAACTGGTCGTAGCTGGCGAAGTTGCCCATCGGCACCCCCTTTCTGCGGAGCAGAGCGTCTAGCGGCCCTGACGGCTCTGCTGTGCCCTCTGGTCGGCCCGCTCCCTCACCCTCAGGGTGCGGCAGTACCAACTCTGGTGACATCTGTTTGACAGAGCCGCCTACCTTCCTTCCCTCGGCCACGAGCATCAAGTGCCCAGAGCTTCGGAAGGCTCGTTCGGTGGCCCTCGGCAGGCTGCCACATCCGTTGGGCGAAGTGCCCCCGGGTCGCCACCATAAGCTGGTGAGCGTGCACACGTTGCCGCGAACGGCGCGCCACAAGCGCCTGTGTGGGGCGTTCGGCGGCCGGGTGGGACTGTCCCTCGGCTTGCTGCTGTGCGCGGCGCTGTCGGCGCGTGTGGGCGGCCTGTCGTGCCGCCTGTGGACCTTGAACGATGGGCGCTACTCCCCCCGGGCCGCGCCTTCGGCCCCAGGGAGCTGCGACCGGCCTCTTGCCAACGCGACAGAACATGAACAAATAGCTTGCATAACTCGGCTTATGTGGCGCGCGACATAAGCCAACTTATGTAGCGCAAGATGTTATGTTGTGTTCCCTTGTGCAGACACGATCAGCACCCCTCGCAGGCTGAAATCGCGGGACTTTACGTGACATAACGCGCGCCCCATGATGGGGCCAGGGCAGCATTGCC
>Ga0315291_10011249_pt1 | contig 10914 bp, 10 predicted proteins | sample YL17G12_20_MG_FD_203070 | JGI IMG/M metagenome (GOLD analysis project Ga0315291, IMG submission 203070) | Sediment microbial communities from Yellowstone Lake, YNP, Wyoming, USA - YL17G12_20 | ecosystem: Environmental > Aquatic > Freshwater > Lake > Sediment | place: USA: Wyoming | collected... | reverse complement strand
AGGCGGTCGCAGATGACGCGAGCGCGCCCGGCGAGGTTGGTCTTGGGTCGGGCAGGCATGGCGGCTCTCCTTCCGCCTTTGCCCTGGCGAGCCGGGGCTACGGCGGACAGGTCCGAACGCGTGGATTATACCGCGCCGGCGCGGCCGCGCGGTATAATGTGTGCGTGGCACCGGTGCGGGGCGGCGGTATGCACATCGACGAGTACCAGTTCGGGCGGATGGTGGTGGAAGGGAAGGCATACCGCAGGGACCTCCTTGTGCTCCCCGAAGGCGTCCGGGCGGAGTGGTGGCGCGAGGAGGGCCATTCGCTCAGCCGGGCGGACCTGGCGGACGTCTTCGAAGCGAAACCCGAGGTCCTCGTCATCGGGACGGGGGCCGAGGGCGTGATGGGCGTTCCGTCTGAGACCCGCCGGGCGCTCGAGGAGGCGGGGATCCGGGCGATCATCGAGCGGACGGGGGCGGCGGTGGGGCGGTACAACGCCCTCGCGGCGGCCGGGACGCGCGTGGCCGGGGCATTTCACCTGACCTGCTGAAGTTCGCCTCTTGCGGGCGGGGCGTCGGCCGATAGAATAGGGGCGCGAGGGAGCGGGGCGAAAACCCTTGTATTATTAGGTTCGGGCGACCAAGGCGGAGCGTCGCGGCGCGCCGGGAAGAAAGCGGCGCGGACCGGGCTTCGCCTCTCATTTTGGGGAGGCCCCGCGGAGGCGTGGGGAAGGGCGGATGAGCGAAAAAGAATCCAACGCGAAGCCGACGCTCGCGGCGCGCCTGGGGCAACTGGACGCGCAGGTCGAGAAAATCGACGCGCTGGTCAGCCTGCCGGAGGTCGCCCGGGAGCCGGCCAAGATGGCGGGGCTGATGCGCGAGCGGGGGCGCCTGATGCGCATCGTGGAGCCGTACCGCCGGTGGCGCGCGGCGCGGGAGGCGCGGCGCGAGGCGGAGGAAATCCTGCGGACGGAGGCCGAAGACGCCGACATGCGGGCCCTGGCCGAGACGGAGGCCCAGGTCCAGCGCGACCTGGAGCAGTCGCTCCTCGGGGAGATTCAGGAGCGGATGCTGGAGCGCGAGGAAGGGACGGACGCGACGCGCGTGCTGGTCGAGATCCGGGCCGGAACGGGGGGCGAGGAGGCGGCCCTGTTTGCCCGGGACCTGTTCAACATGTATTCGCGGTACGGCGACGCGAAGGGGTGGAAGCGCGAGGTGCTGAGCGCGAGCCCGACCGCCCTGGGCGGCTTCCGTGAGGTCATCATGGCGATGGAGGGGCCGGACGTCTTCCGGTGCCTGCAGTTCGAGTCGGGGGGCCACCGGGTTCAGCGCGTGCCCGAGACCGAGGCCCAGGGCCGCATCCACACCTCCGCCGCCACCGTTGCCGTCATGCCCGAGCCGGAGGAACTCGACGTCCAGATCCGCCCCGAGGACCTGGAGGTCGAGACGATGCGCGCGAGCGGGCCGGGGGGGCAGAACGTCAACAAGGTCTCCAGCGCGGTCCGCATGCGCCACATTCCGACCGGCATCGTCGTCCACATGCAGGACGAGAAGAGCCAGCATCGGAACCGCGAGAAGGCGCTGCGGTTGCTGACGGCCCGGGTGTATGATCTGGAGGAATCGAAGCGGCGGGCGGAGCGGGCGGCCGACCGCAAGTCGAAGGTCGGCTCGGGCGACCGCAGCCAGCGGATCCGGACGTACAACTTTCCGCAGAACCGCCTGACGGACCATCGGATCAACTTCACGGCCTACAACCTGGACCAGGTGATGCAGGGCAACCTGGAGGCGGTCGCGGACGCGCTCGTCGAGCACGACCGGGCGGAGAAACTGAAGGCGCTCGGCCTGGCGGAGGACTGAAGCGGGGCGGGGTTGGCGGGGGCGGAGCATGTCGGACGAAACCGAAGCCTGGACGATCGGCCGCCTGCTCGAATGGACGCAGAAGTTCTTCGAGAAGAAAGGGATTCCGCAGGCGCGGCTGGAGGCGGAGATTCTGCTCGCCCACGCGCTCGGGGTGGAGCGGATCGGCCTCTACCTGGCCTACGAGCAGGCGGTGGACGAGGAGCCGCGGACGCGATTCCGCGACCTGGTCCGCCGGCGGGCCGAACGCGAGCCCTCGCGCTACATCATCGGCACGTGCGAGTTCATGTCGCTGGCGCTGAAGGTGGGGCCCGGCTGCCTGATCCCGCGCCCCGAGACGGAGTTGCTGGTGGAAGAGGTGATCCGGCGGACGGGCCGGAAGCGCGGCCTGGGGCCGCCGGCGCGGAGCGAGGGAGGAGCCGGGGGCGGGGCGAGCGTCCGCGCGATTGACCTCTGCACGGGGTGCGGGTGTGTAGCCGTCAGCCTGGCCGTCCACGTGCCGGAGGCACGGGTGGTGGCGACGGACCTTTCGGCGACGGCGCTGGCGGTCGCGCGGGCCAACGCGGAGGCGCACGGGGTGGCGGACCGGGTGACGCTGCTGGAAGGGAACCTGTACGACGCGCTGGACGCGGCGGACGAGAAACCGGCGGACTATCTGCTGGCCAATCCGCCGTACGTCGCCGAGGGCGAGTGGGAGACACTCGAGCCGGAAATCCGCAACCACGAGCCGCGAGAGGCCCTTGTCGCCGGGCCGACGGGCCTGGAGGTCATCGAGCGGATCCTGAAGGGGGCGCCGGCGTACCTGGCGGTCGGCGGGACGCTGCTGGTGGAGATTGGGGCCTCGCAGGGCGAGGCGGCGATGGAAAAGGCTTCGGCGGTGCGCGGCCTGGAAGCGATTGAGGTCCAGAAGGATTACGCGGGGCATGACCGGATGCTGACGGCCCGCCGGGCGTCGGCCTAAAGCCACGGGCCGCGCGGAGATGTCGGGAGGATGCCTATGGACAGCGTGCTGGTGACGGGCGGGACGCCCCTGCGTGGGCGCGTGCGGGCGAGCGGGGCGAAGAATGCGGCGCTGCCGATCATGGCCGCCGCGATCCTCGCGGATTCGCCGATGCGACTGAAGAACGTGCCCGACCTCGCCGACATCCGCACGATGAGCCGGCTCCTGGGCGACCTCGGGGTGAAGGTCGAAAGGCAGGCGGACGGCGACCTGGTGCTGGAGCCGGTGGACGACGAGCCGGTCCTGGCCGACCGCGATATCATGAAGACGATGCGGGCGGGCATCTGCGTCCTGGGTCCGCTGCTGGCGAAGCGCGGCCGGGCCAAGGTCCACCTGCCGGGCGGATGCGTCATCGGTCAGCGCCCGGTGGACATTCACCTGAGGGGTTTGGCGGCCCTCGGGGCGGAACTCGACGTCGAGCACGGCTACATCGTCGGGTCCGGCCGGCGGCTGCGAGGCACCGAGATGTACCTGGGCGGTCCGTTCGGCTCGACGGTGACCGGCACGGAGAACGTCCTGATGGCCGCGGTCCTGGCCGAGGGCACGACGGTGATTGACTGCGCCGCCTGCGAGCCGGAGGTCCAGGACCTGGCGCGGGCGCTGGCGGCCATGGGGGCGCGGATCGAGGGCATCGGCTCGCCGCGGCTGGCGGTCGAGGGTGTGCGGAGCCTGCGCGGCGTCGAGTACGCGATCATCCCCGACCGCATCGAGGCGGGGACGTTCCTGATTGCGGGGGCGGCGACGGGCGGCGACGTGACCGTCGAGGGGGCGCGGTGGAACGACCTCTTTGCCCTCATCAGCACGCTGCGCGAGGCGGGCGCCCGCGTCGAGCACTCCGACGACACCGTCCGCGTCCGCGCCGCCGGCCGGCCGCGGAGCGTGGACGTGACAGCCCTTCCGTTCCCCGGCTTCCCGACGGACCTTCAGGCCCAGATGATGGCGCTCCTGGCCGTGGCGGACGGCAACAGCATCATCATCGAGAAGGTGTACCCCGACCGGTTCATGCACGTGGCGGAACTGGCGCGGATGCGGGCGGATATCCGGAAGGAAGGCAACGTGGCGGTGGTGCACGGCGTGGACCGCCTCAGCGGGGCGGAGGTGATGGCGAGCGACCTGCGGGCCTCCGCGGCGCTCGTGGTGGCCGGCCTCATGGCCGACGGCGAAACCCGCGTCGAACGCATCTACCACCTGGACCGGGGCTACGAACGGATGGAAGAGAAACTGGCGAGCCTGGGCGCGCGCATCCGCCGCGTCAAGGAGGCGTAGGGGCCGGCACGGGCGGCGCCGCGGGGACCTGGCGCTCCTGCTGCTCCAGGAGCCGGTCGTAGGGGTTGTCGTACTTCATCATGCTCTCGAAGGTCGGCGCGCCCTGGATGCCGAGGAGTTCCCACGTTCCGCGGGGCGTCCGGCCGAGCGTCAGCCCCACCTGAAGGATCCGCCGCTCCAGGTCCACGTGCATTTCGGCGGGCGCGATCGTTGCGCCGTTCTCCAGATTCACGATGCGGAGCGACAGGAGGCGGCGATCGAGGACCGGGCCGGCGCCCTCGAAGAGTTCGGCCATCTGGTCGTGGAAGTGGCGGTAGCCGGCCGGCTGGCGCCGGCGGAAATCCTCCGGAATCCGCTCGTACACCGGTTCGTAGCGTCCGGCGAGGAGGTCGTCGAGGATGCCGTAGGCGGTCTTTTCGAGGTCGCGGAGGGTCTGCTCGTTGACGCGCCACTCGTAGGTGAGCCAGCCGGCCCACGCGGCCGTCAGCAGGCCGCCCGCGGCGAGGCCGGCCAGGGCGATCCGCCGGCCCGTCACCACGCCCCAGGATCGGCGGATTTGGACGAGGGCGACCAGGCTCAGGACGAGGCTCACCACCGGGGCCGCAACGAAGATCGCCATCATCACCGCCAGGTCGCGGGCGGAAGTGGGCGGCTCGACCCACTGCTTGCTGACGAGCAGGAGCGGCCACACGCCCGCCACCGCCGACACCAGGCCGATGACCGCCGCGCTGCTGACGGCGGCGTACTCGGGGTCGGTGGCCCGGTCGAGGGGCGATTTGTCGGGCGTCCGGCTCACGGGCGTTTCCATTGTCATTTCGGCGTTTCGGTCGTCGGCCGTGCGGCCCCGGGTCAGGCGGTCCGTTTGGCGATGACGGCGGTGCGGTCGTCGCGGAACCGCCCGCCGGGGTTGGTTTCGAGGGTGAGGCGCTCGAGCGCCTCGAGCAAGGCCCGGGCCGGGGCCGAGCGGTGTTGGCGCGCGGTCGCCAGGACCGCCTCCATGCCGAGCATCCCGCCGTCGGCCGTGTCGCACTCGTAGATGCCGTCCGAGAGGATGAGGAACGTGTCGCCGGGATCGAGGCGGATCGCCGTCCCGCCCTGGATCGGCGCCTCCGGCAGGATGCCGAGGGGAAGGCCGGTGGCGTCGAGCGATTCGTGGCGCCCGTCGGCCCGCAGGACGACCAAGGGGGCTTGGCCGGCGCTCGCGTAGCAAACGGAGCCCTTGTCGGTGCTCGCGGCAGCGAGGACGAGGGTGACGAACCGCCCGTCGGTGACGTCCTGGGCGAGGAGGCGATTGGTGTCGGCGAGGACCTGTTCGGGGCGGTCCTCGTGCATGGCGAGGGCGAGGACGAGGGCGCGGGTTTCGGCGGCGAGCAGGGCCGGCCCGACGCCGTGGCCGACCGCGTCGCCCAGCATCAGGCCGACGCGTCGGTCGCCCCAGGGGAAGAGGTCGAAGAAATCGCCGCCCGCGTATTCAGACGGTTCACTCCAGCCGGCCAGGTCGAAGCCGGCGAGCGGGGGCGGCTCGGCGGGGAGCAGGCCCATCTGGATGTCGCGGGCCAGTTCCATTTCGTTCTCGAGCCGCCGCTTGGCGAGGAACTCTTCCAGGAGCCTCGCCCGTTCGAGCGCGACGCCCGCCTGGGCCGCCAGCGCCGACAGCAGGTCGCAATCGTCGCCGGTGAACGCCCCGCCGCGCTTGTTCATCACCTCCAGGACGCCCACCAGTTCGCTCTGGAGGTTGAGCAGGGGGACGGCCAGGATGTTGCGCGTCCGCCAGCCGGTCTGGCGGTCCACCTCGCGGTTGAAGCGGGGGTCGGCGTAGGCGTCGGGGATGTTGAGGCAGAACGATCCACCCGCTTGGGCGACGGCGCCGGCGATGCCGGCGTGCGCGGGAATCCGAATCTCCTTGATCTCGCTTCGGGTGGCGATGCGGCTATAGAGTTCCTGCTTGGCGGCATCGTAGAGGAAGAGCGTCGCGCGCTCCGCGTCCAGGAGGTTGCAGGTTTCCTCGGCGATGTGCTCCAGCATCGGGTCCAGGCGCGGTTCCGACGCCAGCCGACGCGTGATGGATAGGATCGTCTCCAGGTGCCGGCGACACTTGGCGTTGTGGGACTCGGCGGTGTCGGCCACGGTCGGCCCTTCCTCTGGCTGAGCAGAGAGGATGATAGAGCGTCGGGCGGGGGGTCTCAAGCGAAATTGGCCGACGGTCGGCCGCCGGTCTCTACGGGTCGCGGAAGGCCATCGGCGGGCCGAGGATTTCCCCCAGGACGACGGCCCGGGCCAGATTCTTCGGTGCCAGAACGTCGCCGAGGAATCGCATCGGAGGATGTGGCTCGGCGGCCGCGGGCGGGTGTTTCTCGAGCCCCGGCATGCGCGGGGTCTTCGCCCCGAGCGTCTGGGCTTGCGCCGATGGCGTCGCCTTGGAAGGCTGCGGCGTCGTCGCGGCGGCGGCCGGGCGGCGCGTGCGATGCTGAACCCGAACGGCGGCAGGTCGCGCGTCGGCGTCGGCCGGCGCCGCTGCGGACCCCAACGGCCGGAGGCGCGGTCCGATGGAGCGGGTCGGCGAAGGGAACTCCGCTTCGGCTTCGGACGGAGTGACGGAGATCCGTTCGTCCGTCCGACCGTAGAAGACCGGGCGGCCGGGCCTCGCGACGGGCGCCTGGCGCTCGGCGGGGTGCGGCGCCGATTCCGCTTGTTCCTTCTGCCGCTGCTGGCGCTCGATGAGCCAGCGGAGGGCGTTGATGGCGCCAACGACCGCGAAGAACAAGAGGATGGAAAGCAACTCTTTCATGCCACGCTCCAATCGCGGCGGCCGGACCTGCGGCGGACCGCCGGGCCCGCTCCCCAACGGATGCGGGCGGCGCTAGGATTTTTCCGGATGGCCGGGCTTCGGCGGTTCGGCGCTTCGGCCGATGCTGCTGCGCATGCCCGTGTCGGCCTGGATGTTCTTCATGCGGTAGTAGTCCATGATGCCGAGGTTGCCGCTCCGGAACGCCTCGGCCATGGCCTTGGGGACTTCGGCTTCGGCGAGGACGACCTTGGCGCGGTTTTCCTCGACGAGGGCTCGCATTTCCTGTTCGCGGGCGGCGGCGGCGGCGCGGCGCTGCTCGGCCTCGGCCTGGAACATGCGCAGGTTGGCCTGGGCCTGGTCCGCCTGGAGGCGGGCGCCGATGTTGTCGCCGACGTCCACGTCCGCGATGTCAATCGAGAGGATTTCGAACGCGGTCCCCGCATCGAGGCCCTTCTCGAGGACCCGCTTGGAAATGGAGTCGGGATTCTCCAGAACGTTCTTGTAACTCTCGGACGAGCCGATGGTCGTCACGATGCCTTCGCCGACGCGGGCGATGATGGTTTCCTCGGGGGCCCCGCCCACCAGCCGCTCGAGGTTCGCCCGCACCGTGACGCGGGCCTTGGCCTTGACCTGAATGCCGTCCTTGGCCACGGCGTCGACGGTCGGCCGGCCGAGTTCGGGGTTCGGGCAGTCGATGATCTTCGGGAGGACGGAGGTGTGGACGGCGTCGAGGACGTCGCGTCCGGCCAGATCAATGGCGGCGGCGGTTTTGAAATCGAGTTCGATGTTCGCCCGGTCGGCGGCGATGAGGGCCCGCACGACGTTGACCGGGTGGCCGCCCGCCAGGTAATGGCTCTCCAGGTCGCGGGTTTCCAGCGGGATTCCCGCCTGGACGGCCATGATCTTGCAGCCGACGATGACGCTCGTGTCCACCTTCCGCAGCCACATGCCGATCAGGTCGCGCATGCCGATGTTCGCCCGCGTCGCGATGCAGCGGATCCACAGGCCGACGAACTTCAGCAGGACGAGCCCGATCACGAGCAGGACGACCAGCAGCAGGAGGATGCCGCCGATGGTCAGGGGGCCCATGTCGGCCAGAACGGCGACGGTGCACGGGGCCGGGGTGAACATGCGAGGCTCCTTTCATTCGGCGTTTCGGACGGTCCGCGGCGGTCGCGAACCGAGGCGTTCCGCACCCACGCATTCTATCATAGAAACGCGCGGCCGTCCCGCCCTATTCGCACGGTGCGCCGGCCGCGCGCTCGTCGCCGGCGCGGCAGCGTCAGGACGCTTCGTCGGGTTCCGCCACCGGTTCGACGACGACCTTGGCGCCCTCGACGGCGAGGATTCTGACCTTGCGTCCCGCGGGCACGAGGTCGCCCTGCGTCAGGCAGTCGATCGGCCGGCCGTCCAGCACCATCTTGCCCGATGGCCGGAGCATTGTCTTCGCGACGCCGATGCGCCCGACGAGTGCCTTGGGGTCCAGGTGGGCCAGGTCGCCCGCCTTGCCGATTACCGAGGGGCCCGCCAGGATCAGTCGCTTGGCGAGGGGCGTGTGCGGCCAGGCGCGCAGCAGGACGTAAATCAGGAGCGGCGCCAGGAGCAGCGTCGCGATCAGGGCTACGACCCCCTCCGTTTGGCCCATCCGAAAGGCGACGACGACGGCCGACAGGAACGCCCCCACGCTGAGCACCGTCAGCAGGCCGTGGCTGGGGATCAGCAGTTCGGCCAGGGCCAGGATCACCCCCAGGCCGAACAGCAGGCCGACCCACGTCCACGAGGCCTCCCAGGCGAGGATGGTCATGTGCGGCGTGCTCCCCTAGGTCGTCTTCGAGCCGGGCGCGTCCGGCGGGACCGGCTCCACGACGATGCGGTTGCCCTGGATGCGTGTGATGCGGACGGACTGGTCGGCGTCGAGGAAGTCGCCTTCGGTGACGACGTCGAGCACCTGCCGGCCGAAGCGGGCCTTGCCGGCGGGCCGCAGTTTGGTGTGCGTCCGTCCCACGTCGCCGACGCGGGCGGCCTCCTCCTGGCGAGCGGCGGCGGCGTGGCTCGAACCGTCGGAGACGGCCGACGAACCGAGCACCAGTTTGCCCAGCACCGGGACGTGTGGGAAGAATCGCCCCACTAGGAGGGCGCCGATGGCGAAGGCGGCCAGCACGCCTGCCGTCGCCAGCAGCGCCTGCACCAGTTCCGCGTACTCGAAGTCCCGCCGCGGCAGGCCGGTGAATCCCGACAGGGCCAGGACAACGCCCGCCAGCAGCAGAACGATGCCCAGCGTGCCGAGCACCCCGAACCCCGGCGTGACGAAGAGTTCCACCAGCAGCATCGCGAGGCCCACGGCAAAGAGGAGCGGGGGGAGCCAGTCCGGCCGGCCCGCCAGAAACGAGGCGACGAACACCAGCGCGAACGACACCAGGCCGATCGTCCCCGGCACGCCGAACCCCGGCGTCGTCATCTCGACGTAGAGCCCCAGCAGGCCGACGAGCACCAGGAGCGCCTTCAGCCACATGTTGTTCATCCACGTCACCAGCGTCTCGCTCCAGGTGACGGGATAGACGGCGATGCGTCCCTGGATGGGGTAGAGGTCGTAGAGGTCGTCGAGCCGGCCGGCGATGTGGCGCGCCAGGCCGTAGCGCTCGGCCTGTTCGCTGCCGACGGTGAGCACCTCGTCGGGCGGGACCACGACGCCGCGCTTCTCCCACTCGGTTCCATACTGGAAGAGGTCCTGCTCCTCGACGTACCGGTGCTCGTGGGTTTTTTTGTTCTCGATGTCAATGACCGTGGTGCTCATCTTGACCATCGCCTTGAGGATGGCCGGCGGGTAGCCGTATTTGCCGGCGAGGCTCTCCATCCGCTCGATGACGGCGCCTTCGAGTTTGGCGCGGACTTCCGGCTCGAGCGGCTGGGGGCCGGCGAGGGGCACGGCGGCATAGGGCGTACAGGCGCCGAGCGAGGCCTCCGGGCTCATCACGATCTCCTGGCAGGAGACGGCTGCGATGGCCGCCGCGCTGTATGCCCGGCTGTCCACGTAGGCGATTGTCCGGACGCCCTCGCGGCCGAGGCGTTCCAGCTCGCGGCTCAAGTCGAGGCCGGCGTCGAGGTATCCGCCGTCCGAGGTGATGTGGAAGATGACGATCCGTTTGCCGTCCGCCACCGCCTCGCTCGCCCGCCGCGAAACCGACGTGACGAGCGTCTCATCAATGACGCCGGAGACCGGGATGATCGCGGCCGGCGCGGGCGCCGCCGCCGGCGCGCCGGCGGGTTCTTCGGCCGGCAGCGGGGCCAGCAGGCCCGCCGCCGCCAGTGCTGTGAAGAGCGCGAGCCGCACCGCACATCGTGGTCTCAAGCGCCCGCTCATGCCGATTCACCTGCTTCACGAGACAAGGAACCCTCTTGGCCCCGAGTATAGACCGAACTTGGCCGGCGCACCACAACGAACCTGGACGGGAAACGCGGCACATCTACGGGAGCCGCGTGATGCACTCCGGCGGAATGGAATCGGAGAGCCACACGGCCGGGCCGGCCGGGTAGAACCGCACCCCCGCTTTCCGGGCCGAGACGGTGTCGATGCTCAGGATGACCGGCTCGGGGCTGTGGCGCCGTCCCACGTCGCGCGCCGCGGGCGTGTCCACCGAGAGGTGGACGTACTGCCGGCCGCCCGGCTCCAGGCCGTCTGTCAGGACCTGTTCGGCGATCTGGGGCGTCGTCCCGTGGAACAGGGCGTCCGGCGGGTCGGCGGGTTCGAAGCGGATTCGCTCCTGAAGCGTGTGGCCGTAGCGGGCCCGGATGCGGCCGCCGAGAATCTCGAACCGCGGCGGCACCTGGGCTGTGGCCAGGCGCTCGATTTGCTCGCGGGTCACGTCCTGGAAGCCGGGGCGCGCCTGGACGGCCCGGGTCAGTTCGTCCAGGTCCGCTGCGCCCTGCTCGTCGAGCGTCAGGCCGACTTCCTCGGGATGATGGCGGAGGACGAAGGCGAGCAGCCGGCTGAGGCGTTCTTCCGCGGAGGGTCGGGGCGGGC
>Ga0315291_10011245_pt1 | contig 10918 bp, 5 predicted proteins | sample YL17G12_20_MG_FD_203070 | JGI IMG/M metagenome (GOLD analysis project Ga0315291, IMG submission 203070) | Sediment microbial communities from Yellowstone Lake, YNP, Wyoming, USA - YL17G12_20 | ecosystem: Environmental > Aquatic > Freshwater > Lake > Sediment | place: USA: Wyoming | collected... | reverse complement strand
TTCGTTCATGAAATCAGCCAGTCTCAAAGAGGAGAAGGATTACCTGGCCAGGTACATGTGGAACGAGCGCTTCTTCCCGATGAAAGTGCGCAGGTTCGGCCCGGGCCTGCTCGGGTCGGAGGTGGTTGTGCCTTTGAAGATCCTCCCCGATGCGATCACGAAAGCGAAGGGATTGTGCGATCTGTTCGGGCTGGAGCCGCTGTTCGAGGTACACTTCCTGGACGACGGGAGCGGGCTGCTGTTGTGCTACTACATGACCGACCAAGGGAACACGATTCGGTACACGATGGACGCCCTGAAGTCGATGCTCATCACCACGATGCTTCTCGACATCGGGGCGAAGCCATACTCGATCGGGGTATGGAACTACCCGTTCTCGAACGCCGAGGACAAGTCAAGGGTCGACGCCCTCAGAAAGGCCAAGGCCACGCTTGACCCGAAAGGCGTGATGAACTCGGGGAAGTACTTCACGCTCTCTGGAAGGTTCGCGGGCCTGACCGGCTCGTTCTTCGGGCCGAGCCTCATGCGCCCGGTGCTCAAGACGATGGTGATGTTCTCTCCGATCACGTCTAGCCTGATGAGGATGGCCTACGACTTCTCCAGCAAGAGACTGAGACCGAAAACTAGGACCGACCTCCTGAGGATCGCTGACGAGTGCGCCATGTGCGGCGCATGCGTGAGCGTATGTCCAGCGTACATGGTAGTGGGAGATGAGAGGGTCACAGGGAGGGGGAAGCTTCTCACCTCGAAGGCGATGGCGAGAGGGGTCAGGATATCGACAGAGCACGCGCACAGGATATTCCTCTGCATGAAGTGCAAGGCTTGCGAGCAGGTATGCCAGTCGAAGCTCGAGCTCGTGTCCGCATACGAGATCCTCGAGAAGGAGCTCGAGAAGGAATACGGGAAGGATGCGGCCGAGATAGACAAGTTCATCAGATACACGGAGAACACGAAGGAATACGATGACCTGATCGAGCGCGGGCTAGTGATCGGCGCCCCGAAGCACGGGATGGGAGGTGGGCTCACGGATGTTTGAGCGATACCACGTCCTGTTAAGATCCATGCCTGGAAGGGTCAGCCCGGTTCCGAAGTTCGTGATAGTTCGAGCGGATAACTGCGTCAACTGCGGGAAGTGCGAGCGTTCGTGCATCTATGGGGTGCACAAGCGTAGCGAGCAGGACCCGCGGAAGATGGCAGATCCGATTAACAACCTGTGCAAGAACTGCTTCAGATGCATCGGTGACTGTCCGCAGAGGGCCTTGACCATGTCTCCTGGACCCGAGTACCGGTCCTTGGAGAGGGGCATATGGACCTCTCAGCGGATATTCACGATCTGGAGCGAGGCGGAGACTGGGAAGATACCGGTCTTCGGCGCGGGCTATCGGGGCATGTTCGCCGGTCCTGGGTACGATGGCATGTGGACCGACATGTCCGAGATCGTGCGGCCGACCAGGGACGGCATACACGGCAGGGAGTACATCTCGACCAGCGTGGACATCGGAAGGAAACCCTCGCTCCTCGAGTTCAACAAGGACGGCTCTTTGCAGACCAAGATGCCGCCCATCATCGAGCAGCCTATCCCAATGGTCATGGACATCACGAGGCTCCGGTCATTGTCGGATGCCATGGTCTCGGGATTCGCCCTCGCGGCAAAACACCTCGACACGATGCTGTTCGCTCCTGTTGATTCGCTTCCCAAGGATGCGAAGTCGGAGCTGAACGGCCGCTTCGTCCCGGTCTATAAGACGGGTACGGACGCGAAGACCTTGGCCGTCCCAGACGGCGTACGCATGATCGAGCTTCAGCACGGCCCATCTTGGAAGGACGACATGAAGGCGCTGAGGTCCAGATATCCAGGGCTGGTCGTCGCGTTCAGGCTGAGGTCTGAGAGCGATGTGGAGAAGAGGATACTCGAACTGGTCCGCGGAAAGGCCGATGTCGCACATGTCGTCTACAACGAGGACGGCCTCGAGGAGGAAGGAAGCGAACCGCGGCACGCCAAGGAATCACTCCGGGCGATTCACAGGTCGATGGTCTCGAAATCGCTCAGAGACGAGATCACAGTCATCACAGGAGGAGGCATCGCGGCCGCAGAGCACGTGCCGAAGAGCATCATATGCGGGGCCGATGCGGTCGCCCTTGAGAGGGCGTTGATGATCGCGCTCGAGTGCAGGAACTGCGTGACTTGCTCGATGGCCTCTTGTCCCGCGAACCTGGGGAACGCTCCCGCGGAATGGGTCGAAGGACGCATCACGAACATGGTGGGCGCGTGGAGGGACCAGATGCTCGAGGTGCTCGGGGCTATGGGCCTCAGGGAAGTGAGGCGGCTCAGGGGCGAGCTGGGAAGGGCGATATTCTTCGAGGACGTGGAACGCGAGGCGTTCGCTGACGTCCAGGGAGGTGCGGCCGATGGTTGATGCCGAGAAAAGCTGTTGGAAGAATCTCCCCGAAGCGTCGTTCACGCCCTCGGAGAAGCTCAAGTTCATGAACAGGTTCACCGTCACGAGAGCCTCGGCCTGCATCTCATGTGGCACGTGCGCGTCGCTCTGCCCGTACGGCGTCCATAAGCGGATAGAAGGCCATGCCAAGATACTCCCGCCGGATGACAGGAAGTGCATCGGCCCGTCCTGCGAGGTAAACTACTTCTTCTGCGTGGCGAACTGCCCCACGAGCTCGCTCTCCGTCAAGCCTAGCGAGACCTTCATCAGCATGGGCGACCCGCGCTGGACCTCGGAGATGATACTCGCGACATGGACGATGGCGGAGTCCGGAAAACCGCTGCCGCTTGGTCACCCAGGGAACATCGGGGCCTCCGGCGGAGGTTTCGACAGGCTCTACTTCAAGCTTCCAGAAGACGCCCCGAGATTCGACCCGGACAAGATATGCACGGCGATCGATCTGAATCGGCGCGCTTCCGGATCGAAGATCAGGATACCGATCCCCTTCTACGGAGGAGGGATGTCGTTCGGCTCGGTGAGCGTGTACACGATGGTCGCACGCGCAAAGGCGGCGAAGATGTGGGACACATTTACATGCACGGGAGAGGGCGGCTATCCAGATGCTCTCATCCCCTACAAGGACAACGTGATCACTCAGATCGCGACGGGGCTGTTCGGCGTGCGCGAGGAGACGATCCAGCGCACCAGGATAGTCGAGTTCAAGTACGCCCAGGGCGCGAAGCCCGGCCTGGGCGGTCACCTGCTCCATGACAAGAACACCCCGGAAGTCGCGAGGATGAGGGAGGCCGTGCCGTACACCAGCTTGTTCTCGCCGTTCCCGTTCCACAGCGTCTACTCGGTCGAAGATCACAAGAAGCATCTCGACTGGGCGAGCTCGATCAACCCCGAGGCGTTGCTCTCCGTAAAGGTTTCGACTCCCAACGATGTCGAGATGGTCGCCGTGGGTAGCTACTACGCGGGAGCGCACATCGTTCATCTAGACGGAGGCTACGGCGGCACGGGAGCCGCTCCAGAGATCGCCAAGAAGAACATAGCGATGCCGATCGAGTACGCCATCCCGAAGGTTCACAAGTTCCTGCTCAACGAAGGCATACGGGACCAGATCACGCTCCTCGCGAGCGGAGGACTCAGGACCGCCCTGGACGTCGCGAAGGCGGTGGCCCTCGGGGCGGACGGGGCGGTCATAGGCACCGCCGACCTGGTGGCGCTCGGATGCGTGCGGTGCGGCAATTGCGAGAGTGGCCGCGGATGCCCGAGGGGGATCGCGACCACCGACCCTGAGCTCGACAAGCTGACCGACGCTGACTGGGGCGCGCAGATGATATCGAACCTCTACGGTGCTTGGAGGCTCCAGTGGTGCGATCTGTTGGCGCGCTTCGGCATGGACGACATATCTCAGCTTAGGGGCCGGGTAGACCTGCTGCGGCACATGGACAGGCCCGCGAAGGAGGTGGGGAAGTGACCGACGAGATCAACGCCTTGGTCGACTCCCGGAGCTGGATGACCTCCTACAAGGCACTGGACACGGCGCGTTCCCAGGAGGCCGAAGGCGGATGCGGGGTCGTGGGCATCGCGAGCTCGGTCCCCGTAGCCGGGAAGCACATACTCGAGCCTCTCCTTCAGATGCACAACAGGGGGAACGGGAAGGGCGGCGGGATCGCGGCCGTAGGGCTCTCGCCCGAGCAGATGGAAGTCTCGCAGAAGATCCTCGAGGGCGACTACTTGATCCAGGTCGCCTACCTCAAGCCGGACGTCCGTGGGTCCCTGGAAGAGGAGTTCATCAAGCCGTTCTACAAGGTGGATAAGAAGTACAAGGTCGAGACATCGACGGACAAGTCGTTCATCTCATCACTCGAAGTGACGCCTCCAGAGGTGTGGAGGTACTTCTGCAGGGCCAAGAAGGAGGCCCTCGACGAATTCATCAAGAAGAACAAGCTCGAGAAGCTCGACCCCAAGAAGGCCGAGGACGAGTTCGTCTACCAGACCAGCTTCAGGACCAATTACAGGTACTACGCATCCTCGGACATGTCGGCATTCGTGATGTCCCATGGTCGGAACATGATAGTGATGAAGATCGTGGGATACGCCGAGGACGTGATAAGATTCTACAGGCTGGAAGAGCTGAAGGCACATATCTGGATCGGGCATCAGAGGTACCCGACAAAGGGACGCGTGTGGCATCCAGGAGGCGCGCACCCGTTCGTCGGTCTCGACGAGGCGCTGGTGCACAACGGTGATTTCGCGAACTATCATTCCGTCTCCGAGTATCTTGCTCAGCGGAACGTCGTTCCCTTGTTCCTGACGGACACAGAGGTCTCGGTCCTCTTGTTCGACGTCCTCAACAGGACCTACGGCTACCCGCTAGAGTACATCATCGAGTCTATGGCCCCGACGACCGAACGGGACTTCTACCTGTTGCCGGACAAGAAGAGGAAGATCTACAGGGCGATCCAGGCGACGCACATGCACGGGTCTCCCGATGGTCCATGGTTCTTCATAATCGGCAGGAACAGCGTCTACGAGAAGCGGTTCCAGCTGATGGGGATCACGGACACGTCGATGCTTCGGCCGCAGGTGTTCGCGCTCGTCGACGGCGATGTCCAGATGGGGCTGATCGCCTCGGAGAAGCAGGCAATCGACGCCGCGCTGCACAGCCTCTCGGCAGAGTTCGAGTCCGTGCCGGTTCATGCGGACATGTACTGGAACGCGAGAGGCGGCAGTCACACGGACGGGGGCGCGTTCATATTCAGCCTCTACGACGAGGAAGGCGTTCCGGGCAAGAAGCGCTTGATATGCACCAACAAGTTCGGGACAGCCGTGACCGTGCCGTACTCCGACTGGGACCGCACGGAGGATCTTGCGTTGGCCGGCCCATTGCCGAAGAAGCCGAGGGCGGACGCTCTCTCGAAGGAGATAGTGTCAAGGAAGAGCTCGCAGGGCTCTTTCGAGGTGTTCGTGAGCAAGCTGAAAGGATTGACTGGTAGCGAGCTCGCGAACGTCTTCTCATATGCGGTCCAGGAGGCGAGGAAGGGCGACCTGTCAATGGACGAGTGCATCGACCTGCTCACCATGATAGTCGACAGACGATATCACACGGGCAGGTTCCGAAAGAGCAGGATAGTCGAGAAGGCGAACGAGGCGATCGCAGCTATCCTGAGGACCACGGCGAGGATCGAGAAGAACGAACGCTCTCTGTATGCGTTCTTGGACCTACAGAACAAGGATCAGCTCCGTCCGCCATCATCTCCGTACGATAAGCTCGTGATCGATTGCCAAGGTTTCCCGATGGAAGGCAACGACGGCGTCTCGTTCCTGATCAAGAGCGCACGGGAGCTTGGCTGGAACAAGGTGATCCTTGTAGGGGTGCATGGCCAGAGGTTCATCGGATGCGGGCTGGGACCGAAGTCGAAGGGCCTGAAGATAGATGTCTACGGCAGCCCTGGAGATTATCTAGCGTCCGGTCTCGACGGCGCCGAGCTTGTGGTCCACTCTAACGGCCAGGACCAGCTCGGGCAGATACTTAGCGAGGGCAAGCTCGTGGTGCACGGCGATGTCGGCCAGACCTTCCTGTACGGGGCCAAGGGCGGGGAGGCCTACATCCTCGGGAACGCCGCTGGCAGGCCGCTCATCAACGCAGTCGGCAAACCCAAGGTCGTGATCAACGGCACATGCCTCGACTATCTGGCTGAATCGTTCATGGCGGGCAACCCTCTGTACGGCGGGGGGTTCGTGATCCTCAACGGCATCGCGTTCGATGCGATAGGGAACCCTGTCGAATTGCCCGCCCCGTATCCTGGAGGGAACTTGTTCTCGCTCGCATCTGGCGGGGCAATATACGTGCGCGACCCGAAGAGGCTCGTCGGAGAGGACCAGCTGAACGGCGGCAGGATTTCGAGGCTGACCGTGGCCGACTGGAATCTCATACTCCCGCACCTGAGGGAGAACGAGCGCCTGTTCAACATACCCGTGGAAGGATTTCTTCTGAAGGTCGATGGCGTCACTAAGCCTCCGGAGGAAGTCTACAGGAAGATCGAGGCGATCCCGCTCGTCACTCTCTCGGGCACCGTGCAGATGCAAGATGTAGGCGACTGAACATCCGTTCGTCTTCGGCTACGATCGCCTTTCAATCGAAGGGCCGGATATTGAAACGAGTTTCAGGCAGACAGTTGCTTCCGCCCTCGGACTTCGGAAATCGCATCCTTAATAATCGTATCTAAGGCAAAGTTAAATATTGACTTGGGAATGCAGCGGCCGCAGGCATCACTGCCTCGTTCCAGTCTCGTTGGCCAGGTTTATTGGCCGGCGGTAGGAAGGGTGTGCAAATGTACGAGATAGTGAAATCGGAGAAGCTCACGCCTGATGTCATCAAGTTGGAGATACAAGCCCCTCACATCGCCAAGAAGGCGAAGGCGGGACAGTTCATCATGGTGACACCAGACGAGCGCGGCGAGAGGATCCCGCTCACCATGGCGGACTTCTCTTCTCAGAAGGGGACGGTCACGATCGTAGCTCTCGAGGTCGGGAAGACGACCAAGCTGCTGGGCAAGCTCAAGGCGGGGGACAAGGTCTTCAGCCTCGTCGGGCCGCTCGGTCTTCCGACGGAGCTCCACAAGTACGGGAACGTCGTCTCCATCGGCGGCGGGATCGGCCTCGCGCTGATGTATCCAGTCGTGCGCGCGTTCAGGCAGGCCGGGAACCACACGATCAACATCATCGGTGCCAGGAACGAGAAGCTCCTGATCTACGAGGACGAGATCAAGTCCGTCAGCGACGAGTTCTACGTTTGCACGGATGACGGCTCGAAGGGCCACCACGGGTTCGTATCAGATGTTCTGAAGAAGCTCATCGCGGAGAACAAGAAGATCGATGTGGTCTACGCGGTCGGTCCAATCATCATGATGAAGGTCATAGCGAACATCACGAAGCCATACAACATTCACACTGTCGTCAGCCTCAACCCCATCATGGTCGACGGCACTGGCATGTGCGGTTCTTGTAGGGTCATCATCGATGGGAAGACGAAGTTCGGGTGCGTTGACGGCCCGGAGTTCGACGGACACAAGGTGGATTTCGAAAACCTCACCGCTAGGAACAAGAGGTACATCCCGGAGGAGCAGCTCTCAATGAAGCGTTTCGCGGAGGCGAAGTAGATGCCCGAGGAAGAGAAGAAGCCCCGGAAGATCATCCCGAAGAAGTATCCAATGCCCGAGCAGACACCCAATGAGAGGATTAAGAACTTCGATGAGGTGCCGATCGGCCAGGACGATCAGACGGCAATCCTGGAGGCCCAGAGATGTCTCCAGTGCAAGCCTGGACCCAACAGGAAGCTGTGCACGGACGGTTGTCCCGTGGAGATAGAGATCCCGCGGTTCATCAAGAAGGTCCAGGAAGGGGATTTCGAGGAAGCGATGAGGATCATCAGGGAGAAGCAGAACCTGCCAGCTGTGTGCGGCAGGGTCTGTCCTTACGAGAACCAGTGCGAGGGGAACTGCATCGTCGGGAAGAAGAACGAGCCCGTCGGCATAGGCAGGCTCGAGAGGTTCCTTGCGGACTGGGAGAGGAAGCAGCAGAAGCACGGCAAGATACAAGTGCTCCCATCGACCGGCAAGAAGGTCGCGATAGTCGGCGCTGGTCCAGCGGGCCTCACGGTTGCGGGAGACCTCGCAAAACTCGGACACAAGGTCACGATGTTCGAGGCTCTCCAGTACTGCGGGGGCGTGCTCATCTACGGCATTCCTGAGTTCAGGCTGCCCAAGGAGATAGTTAGGGCCGAGGTCGACTACATCAGGAGGTCGGGCGTTGAGATTCACAACGACTACGTCATCGGAAAGCTCGACACCGTCGATGAGCTCCTGAAGGACTACGACGCGGTGTTCGTGGCGACGGGCGCCGGACTTCCGGACTGGACGAACCTGAACGGCGAAAACCTCAACGGCATCATGTCCGCCAACGAGTTCCTGACCAGGGTCAACCTCATGAAGGCCTTCAAGTTCCCCGAGTACGACACTCCCGTCCGTGTGGGAGAGAGGGTCGTGACGATCGGCGGCGGGAACGTCGCGATGGACTGCGCGAGGACATCCCTTCGGCTCGGCTGTAAGGAATCGGTCATACTCTACAGGAGGTCCGATGCGGAGCTGCCAGCAAGGCGGGAAGAGATCCACCACGCCAAGGATGAGGGCGTCAGGTTCGAGCTCCTCGCCGCGCCAGTGAAGTTCATAGGTGACGACTGCGGAAACGTGAAGCAGGTCGAGGCCATTAGGATGCAGCTCGGCGAGCCGGACGCGTCAGGAAGGAGAAGGCCCTTGAAGATCGAGGGCTCCAACTTCATTATCGACGCACAGACCGTGCTCATCGCGATCGGCCAGAGCCCCAACCCGCTCGTCCCCATGACGACGCCTGACCTCAAGACCACCAAGGAAGGCACGATTGCAGTCGACGAGCAGGGCAGGACGTCGAAGAAGGGCGTGTGGGCAGGAGGGGACATCGCGTCGGGCGCCGCAACGGTCATCCTCGCGATGGGCGACGGGAAGCGCGCCGCGAAGTCGATGCACAGGTACCTCACGGAAGACAAGTCTTGGCCCGCGCCCGAGGTCTTCGAGAAGCTCTCGTGCGAGATGTAATCCCCGGGAAAACCCAGGAAACCCCTTCCGGTCTGCTTTTGTTCTAAAAAGTAATCATGGAACGGTCTCAGAGACCGATTGTGCGATAAAAGGTATGCTTCTCAGACGCTCTTCTTGATGGGTATCGCGAAGTGGAACGTGCTTCCGACGCCCTTGGAACTCTCGAACCACATGTCCCCGCCGTGCCGTCTTACGATCTCCCTGCTGATGTGAAGTCCCACTCCGAGCCGTCCGTCCGCGCGCGTGAGCCCCGCATCTGCCAGGAAGAACCTGTCGAAGATCTTGTCGTGGTCCTCGGGCGCGATTCCGGTCCCGTTGTCCCTGACCCAGAGATGCATCCTGCCGCCGAGTATGTCCGCGCCGACCGTTATCTGTCCGCCAGGATTCGTGTACTTCACCGCGTTGCTGATCATGTTCTCGATTATGTCGTGCATCCTCAGCCGGTCCGCATCCACGACGGGCAGCTCGTTCCCGAACAGCACGGTCACGGAATGCTTCTTCTCCCTGATGTCCCGCTCGAGGTCCTTCAAGACCTCTCTCGTAACCATCGCTATGTTGACCTGTTCGAAATCCAGCTTCAGGGTCTTCTTCTCGAGCCTCGACAGCTCGAGCATCGCAGAGACGAGCTGGTTGATCCTCTTGACTGATTCGAGCATCGTCTCGAACTTGGTCTTCATCTTCGGAGGAACTTCGCCGTACATGCCGACAGAGGCCATCTCAAGATATCCCAGCACTGTCGTCAGGGGCGTCCTCATCTCGTGCGAGATGGTGTCGACGAGGCTGTCCTTCATCTTGTCGAGGTCCTTCATGTCGTCGTATGCTTTCTGGAGCGATTCGAAGTTCTCCCCCAGCTCCTCCCTCAGCTTCGCGTTCTCGATCGCGATCGCAGCGTGAGCCGCAAATGGATCCACCAGGGTGGTCTCGACGTCCGTGAACTGCCTGCTCTTGTCGCGGTAGAGCTCGAGCACACCCTCGACTCCTCGCTTCCCCTTCAGCGGGATGGCCATCATGGTCTGGGCGACTTCCAGGTCCTCTATACCAGGGATGTCCTCTACGCGCTCGTCGAGTATGGAGTCGCGCACGATCTCGACCTTCCCGCTCTTCGCCACTTCTCCAGCGAGGCCTGACAGCGGTCCGATGTCCGCCATTACGTCCTCAGCATATGGTCCGGTTGCGAAGACGGGCAGGAGCAGCCCCTTGTTCCAGTCCACTAGGTACACGCTGAGCTCGTCGTGAGGAACGAACTCGAGCAGGTTGTCGGAGATTTTCCTAAGGGTGGTTTTCAGGTCGCCCGGTTCCTGCAAGACTGCGGTTGTGTCCAGCATCGTCTTGTACCGCTTGGCGGTCATGTCCAGCGTCGAGAGTAGCTCCGCGTTCGTGACCGCTATCGATGCCAGGCTGGCGAATATCTCGAGGTTGGTTACCAGGCCGCCGGAAGGCAACTTTCGGCTGTGCGGTCCGTCAGGCTCGAGGAATCCGATTATGTTGCCCTCGCTGTTCTCGAGCGTGACATATAGGACGTCGAGTTCGTGCCAATCGTCCTCGTGTTCCCTGGGCATCTTCGCCCGCTCCGGGTGAAGCAGCCCGTAATATATCGAGCCGTTCGTCCCGGGTTCGGCCTTGAAGAGATAGGTGAATCTCCCGAGCCGCTCGGCGTCGGAGAGTTCGTTCTGGAAGCTCTTCATCGCTTTCGCGTAGCCTTCGACCTTGTCCTTCAGCTCCACCGGGTAACCCTTCGTTACCCGGAGGGAGAAGGCGTCCGCACCTTCGTTCAAAATGAAGACATCGCATTGCTCGAAGCCGAAATCGTCCGTGATCGCGTCGGCGATCTTCTTGAGC
>Ga0315291_10011244_pt1 | contig 10918 bp, 8 predicted proteins | sample YL17G12_20_MG_FD_203070 | JGI IMG/M metagenome (GOLD analysis project Ga0315291, IMG submission 203070) | Sediment microbial communities from Yellowstone Lake, YNP, Wyoming, USA - YL17G12_20 | ecosystem: Environmental > Aquatic > Freshwater > Lake > Sediment | place: USA: Wyoming | collected... | reverse complement strand
AATTAACAGGTATGAGAATACCAGCAAAAACAAAGAAAATCTCAGGCGTTTGATTTTTTTCCCCATTATTGAATCACAGTTTTTAACAATCGAATTTTTCCGCCATTTCTTACTATAAACGGTGTTTGGATGAATGTTGTTTGTTAACTATCTTAGCTTCAGCCCCTTTTCTGACCTGGCGTGCCCGGGTCGGGGGATTCAACAGGCACGCGAAAGTTAGGATACCTCCGAAAGAGATTGGAAAGGTCGTCACGTCCGACCTCCCTAATCTTCGCCAAAAAAAGCTTGACAAGGTTAAAAGTCAGTATATTTTCTATATGATTTTCTATCTGGCCTCGAAATGGGAAATAAGCTGCTAAAAGTTAAAAAAAAGAAAGTTAACAACCTGCTCGCTTTGAGCCAGGAATAAAAAACTAAACGTCTTAATGGGTAGAGAAGTAACTTCCCATTAGGTTTAATGACGAAAGGAGAGCTCCATGAAGTCAAAATTCATTTTCATTGTCTTGTTATGCCTTGCTTTCATAGCTATGTCGTCCCCGACTATAGCGCAGTTTGGGAAGCTCAAGGACAAAGTAAAAGAAAAAGCAGAGAAGAAGGTTGAGGAGACAGTCAAGGGGAAGGATGAAACAGCTTCGGACACGTCCACAGCTAACAAAAAATCAACAGAAGAACCCGCCTCCGATACTGCGAAAGCACAGTCTACTGCTGCCGGAGCTTCAGAAGACATGTCGCTTTACACCAAGTACGACTTCGTCCCCGGCGACAAGGTCATCTTCTACGACGACTTCTCCAGCGAGGAAATGGGCGAGTTCCCCTCGCGGTGGAGGCTGGATGAGGGGGTTTTCGAGATTGCCAAGCAGGGGGGCAAGAACTACATCCTGTGTACGGACAAGGGTTCCATCCGCCCCAAGATCGCAACCGGAGCGCTTCCGCCGAAGTACACTATCGAAATGGAGTTTTACGTCAAGGGCGGGGAAGCGAAAAGCCACTGGCTCTTCATCAAGTGGTATGACGATCAAGGTCAAGAGATCGGCAACTTCAACCTAAAGGATAAGTTCAGAACCAACCTCAGGCTCTTGGATAAGGACATTGCCTCCAAAGAGCTGAGCGCGCCGCTTTCCGGTGGGATCCATACGATGCGCGTCATGGCCACACAGAGCACAATGAAGTGCTACATCGACAACGAGCGTGTAGCTAACGTCCCGGCCGTCGAAAGCTTCAAACCGGTGGACTTCGGGGTTTATATGGATCCCTGGCTGGACGAGCCCAACAATCCGATGCTGATCGGCACGTTCCGCTACGCCGAGGGAGGTAAAACGCTAAAGCAGCAGCTGGATGAGGCGGGACGGATCGTCACTCACGGCATCCTGTTCGATTCGGGCTCGGACAAGATCAAAGGTGAGTCATACAAAACGCTGGCGGATATCGGCGCGCTTTTGACCGATAATCCCGCTCTGCGTTTGTCCATCGAGGGGCATACGGATAGCGATGGGGCTGACGACTACAATCTGACGCTGTCGCAGAAGCGCTCTGAGTCCGTAAGGACCTATCTGATCGATAACTTCAAAGTGGATGGAAGCCGCCTGGAATCCAAGGGCTGGGGCGAATCGAAGCCGATCGACAAGAACATTACCCCCGAGGGAAAAGCAAACAATCGCCGGGTGGAGTTGGTGAAGTTGTAGCTTGGCAAATAAAATGTCAGGAGCAAGGGGCTCCTGTTCTATTCGATGGATAGAATAAAAAGAGAATCAATTGCAGTTCACTTTAGTAAACTGATAAAAGAAAATATAAACTGATTGGCTTTAGCCACACAAAAATTGAAGGTAAAATATAATGTGGCTAAAGCCAAACAGAAATAAAACATGTTTTGTCAGTTGCTTGAAAGCAACTGGAATAGATAGAATCAGAATCAGTCAGGAGCAGTGGACTCCTGACCTACCAACTAATTGCAGTCCAGAGTCCCACATGAGGAGGCATGGCATGCACAGGAAACCTGAGAGCTTGCCGATCATCTTCGAACAAGGCGAGGCATCTCTTCGTGGAGCCGAATGGGGCGGGATGATGGTGCTTCTCTACACGATCCCTGCTGGCACCGACATGAAACCTCTGATGGCCGGGATGCCCGGCGATCTCTGCCAGTGTCCACATTGGGGATACGTGCTGAAGGGACGCGTCCGCATCAAGCACGCAGACCACGACCAGGTTGTCACATCAGGCGAGGTGTTCTACGTGGAGCCTGCTCACGCGCCGTCCTTTGAAGAGGACACACAGATGGTCGAATTCAGCCCGAAGGAACCGTGGGTTTCCATGATGGCCACGGTAAGCAGAAACTTGGCTACATTGCCGCGAGAGGGCTAATCCGGGTGACAACGTGACCGGACCATTCTGTCAACTGGGGCTGGACCCGCACGCCCTCCAACAATGCATTGGTGCTGACGTCGCTTTTGTCGGGGAGGGGAGAAGTATGGGAGGCCTGCGGAGAGGACTCTTACGCCTTCGGCGCGGGCTCTCATGTGCCCGTCGGGGCTTGTTCCCTTGCTCCGGCATGGCCCTTCCTCGAAGGTACGTTCGTGGCCTGCCCGCGACGCAGTTTGTATTTAGTAGGTCAGGTGCCCTGCGCACCTGACAAAAAGATAATGTCAGGAGCCATAGGCTCCTGACCTACTGTGTGGATTTCAATAAGGAGGAATAAATGAAAGGTTATCGTATACCACAGCCGGTAAATGAGCCGGTCTGCGGTTATGTTCCCGGCTCGCCTGAGAGGGAAAAACTCAAAGCGGCTTTGAATGAGCTAAAATCAAAACAGATCGAGATTCCCCTGGTAATCGACGGTAAGGAGGTTCGCACTGATAAGAAGGTTAAAATCACTGCGCCGCATGACCATAGCCTGGTCTTAGGTTACGCTTACCATGGGAGTAAGAAAGAATTTCAGATGGCGATCGATGCGGCTTTAAAAGCCCAGAAGACCTGGGCTGCTCTGCCCGCACAGCAGAGGGTGGCAGTCTTTTTGAGAGCGGCAGATCTGCTGGCTGGACCCTATCGTCATCTGATGAATGCAGCCACTATGCTGGCGCACTCCAAAAATCCTTTTCAGGCTGAAATCGACGGCGTGTGCGAGCTGGTCGATTTCTTCAGATTCAATGCCTATTATATGCAGATGATTTCCGATATCCAGCCTTTTAATCCTGACCCTTTGATCTGGAACCGGATCGACTACCGACCTTTGGAGGGATTCATTTTTGCGGTCACACCTTTTAATTTCGTCTCGATCAACGGTAATCTCCCAACTGCTCCAGCACTGTGGGGAAACGTGGCTGTCTGGAAACCAGCATCCTCGGTTCTTTATACCTCCCATTTCCTTATGAAAATCTGGATGGAGGCAGGACTTCCTCCGGGAGTGATAAATTTCGTCACCGGCAAAGCCTCAGAGATCAGCGAGGTAGTCCTGAATGACCAGAATTTAGCAGGAATCCATTTCACCGGCTCAACTGCGGTTTTCCAGAATATGTGGAAGACCATCGGGCAGAACATAGCTAAATACAAAACTTATCCGCGCATCGTAGGTGAGACCGGAGGGAAGGATTTCATCTTCGTGCATAATTCTGCAAATCCGGCTCAGGTTGCCACAGCTATAACCCGCGGAGCTTTTGAATACCAGGGTCAAAAGTGCTCTGCGGCATCCAGGGCTTATATCCCGAAATCACTCTGGTCAGGGATCAAAGAAATTTTGCTGAAGCAGATTAAGGAAATCAAGATGGGTGATCCTTGTGATTTTTCCAACTTTATGAATGCCATCATTGACCGGGGTGCCTATGATAGTATAAAGTCTTATGTCGATTATGCCAAAAGCTCATCCGATGCCAAAATCCTGACAGGCGGTAATTGCGATGATTCCAAAGGATACTTTATCGATGCAACTGTGATAGAGACTTCAAATCCTAAATTCAAGACTATGGAAGAGGAAGTTTTCGGGCCGGTGATGACCGTTTACGTTTACGAGGATGCGGATTACGAGAAGACTTTACATCTATGCGACCAGACCTCACCTTACGCCTTGACCGGTGCAGTTTTCGCCACTGATCGGAATGCTGTTGAGCTGGCTGAAAATATTCTGCGCAATGCGGCTGGAAACTTTTACATCAACGACAAGCCCACAGGTGCAGTGGTAGGCCAGCAGCCCTTTGGCGGGGCAAGAGCCTCAGGCACAAATGACAAAGCCGGAGCTTTGCACAATATGATTCGCTGGACCTCACCCCGTGCAATAAAAGAAAACCTTTTGCCCCCTAGCGATTTCAAGTATCCTTTTATGGGGCAAGCGTAAAATCAGACTTTCAGACTAAATGAAAACTCCCCACCCTGCTAAAACGGAGTGGGGAGTTTTTTTAAGAACACAAAAACTTCGATTTTCTTTAGGAATTATTTTATCAATATCATTTTCCTCGTCTCAGTCGAGTAGGTCAGGAGTCCTGAGCTCGTGACTGAGGAATAGTATTAAAAACACAGAGCTATTGAACTACTGCCTAAAACTCACCCCCTTAATCCCCCTCTCTTATTAAGAGAGGGGGCATAGGGGTGAGTTCTGTAATAGTGGCACGAGCATCGTGCTCCTGACACAACCTCCAATTACCATGATTCCCCGTATGGGGAAGAGTAAGCTTCTGATGCAAACTTTAATGAATGGTTATTTTTCATCCGGTTTAGGATATTCCATTTTTTCGATAGTCATACCAAATTCCTCGTTAAATTTCCGTGCCTTTTCCAGATCCACTTCTGGAATCTTAAGAACCTTCGAATGATATTTCCCAAATGCATCTTTCACACGGACTTTAATTCTTACATTTCCCTGTGAAATTCTTGGACGAAAACCGCCACAACTTTCAAACTGCTCGAAATATTCTATTCCACTTGTAATTCTTCCAACATCTAGAAATGATGTGATTTCATTTACCATCAAAAAATTTTTTTGGGTTAGGAATGGATATATTTTTAGATCACCATGTCCCATATCCACACAGAAATCTCTAAGAGAAGTTGTCTGTTTAATCCAGTACCATAAAAATGTATACTTGAAAGTATAATTGTGAGATCCAACCTCTATACTATCAATACTCGACGAAGCAGAACCTCTGTTCGTAATCTTTAGATATAGAACGATGGCTGTGCGATGAGTTTTATAACCGTTTCGTTCTCGTCCTGTATCGAATGTACAGCAAAATGCCGGTTGATCAACTATATCAATAATGAACTTAGGACGATTTCTCAGCGCTCGAAAAATACCGCTCAACCATCCAAATAAAAGAAGAGCAATGAAAATTAGCAGTGACAAAAAACCTGTATTTTCATTACACCATTTTATCAATTGGCTCAAGGCATCTGCCATTTTTATACCTTTATGTTATATCAAGACCTGTTTAAAACAAACGTACCCTGGCGTCCAGTGCAGCCAATAGTTAGTCATTTAAGAATTTATTAATTTTGTCTTGCACATACCTTTGAGTTAGTTCTTCTTTATAGTCAAAATATAATAATGGAGTCCTATTTTCTTTACATAATTTTTCTTTTCTTTTGTCACGCTCAACCAGTTTCTCAAAATTTTCTATACCACCAAAAAACTCTATTGGTTCAAAATGCTGTTGGCCTTGGTATTCAATTCCAAGATTCAAGCCTTCTATGAAAATATCCAATTCTTGTCCCCCTAAAAACTCTGGAAAATAATGATGAATAATTTCGTAATTAGGAAATATTTTTCTTACCAGATTAAACAACAGTGTTTCTTGGATCCAGCCTTCGCCGATCAATGGATAATCCAATCTTTCTCGAATCTCATTCTCTAACGCCCTTTCGAGATCTCCCATCGCTTTATCGAACTCTTGGTTGCACCCCAATTCTGGTATTTTTATATTCTTAAAATACTTTTCTCTTATCTGGCTAGGAATCAACTCCTCATCGTAATAAATACCCGTTAGGCCCCATCTAGACAATTTTCTATAAAAATATGCGCCATATCTTTGTTTGAATTGAGAGCCATACGTATCTCCACAGAAGTAGTGCTCCGAAATATCTGGAGAACAAACATGACAAATTCCATCTAAGAAATCAAATCTTGGTGAAGTCATAAATGTCTCGAACCATTTTGCTCCAATTTCCCGTCCGTTTCCATTAAATTCAAATATAGGCTGCTTGGTATGATAAACTGTGGTTGCGACGTTTTCACCAATTAAATCATTAATAAATTCTGATGGAAAATTATTAGCAAAAATTGAAAAAGAGGATAAATAAGAATGATGTCTTTTTTTTATTCTATAGAATAGTGTATCTATATATTCCTCAAAACAATTACAGAGGTAAAACCTACCAGAGTTTTTACAATACCACACGATACCCCACGACCAAATTTGAGGATACCGGGCAATCAGATCATGTTTTTTGTTTTTCATACCTCCGTTTTATATAGGCTAATTTCTGTTTATATGGTTTTCAGATAAACTCGCTTTGGGTTTCGCTTCCAGATGACGCTCAGCACCCGGTTCCGGCCAAGCCACTTTTGTCATCGGATTACAAGCCGAACATTGAAAATTTGTTATAACTTCACCAATTCTACCCGGCGATTGTTTGCCTTTCCCTCGAGGGTACAGAAATCCGTTATACTTATATGTAGTATTTTAATCATTTATACAGCCTTGTCAAGCAACTTTTTGGGAATGCCCCAAACGAGATTTGAACAGGAGGTGAGAAATGACGCTTGCTAAAGCCCAGGGGCTCATTAAAAAGCTTTATAATGAGCTAAAACAGGGGAAAAGAATCGAGTAGGTCAGGAGCGTCGCTCTCCTGACCTACATTTGGGGTTAAATCACTTCATCAAAATCATCTTCTTCGTCTCGGCAAATCCCTCGGAGACTATCTGATAAAAATAGATTCCGCTGGCGGTGGTGAGTCCGTCTTTATTTTTTCCATCCCAGGTTATTCTATGATGGCCAGCCGGGGTATATTCATTCATTAGCTCGCGAACTAATTCTCCTTTGATATTATAAATCCTCAGGGAAACCTCTCCGGATTTGGGCAGTTCGTAGCTTATCTGGGTAGAGGCGTTGAACGGATTGGGATAGTTCTGGTTCAAACTATAGGCAGAGGGAATCTGCTGGTTGTTTTCATCTCCAGGGTCCTGGTTAACATCCAGGGGCTGTCCGCTTACGTCTCTCAGATCGACCAGACTGAAAGCTAAATATGGCTCTACCTGCTGCACCAGCTCAAAGGTTATCACCGCTATCTCTCCGGAGCCGATTATCGGGGCATTAGCTCCAAGAATGGCAAAACTTACATCCACTTTGCCTAAGGTATCTTTTCCATAGAAGAATACAGGCTGGGTGCTATCGACTAATTGATAGCTTCTTTTCACATCTATGAACTTGACCTGCAAAGAATCATAAGGGAGAATAAAATGGATGCTTTTTACAGTATCTTGATTGTTCACCAGAGATATTTTCACTTCATACTGATTTCCCAGTAAGAGACTGTCAGTTGAGCCGGCCAAGGAAAGTCCTAAATCACCTGAGGAAATTTTTCCGGAAGGTCCTGCCAGAACCTTTGCCCTGGTTGCGACCATATAATTCATGGCAAAGATGACTAAGTCCTCAAAATCTACTTTATTGTCAGTAAGCGGGATATCTTCTGAGCTATTACTGACAGTTGGACCGATATCAAATGCAGGCAGATACCCTGCGTCACCCTGTCTGGTATCATAGGTTCCAGCAAAAACTGCTAAGTCACCAAAGTAAACTATGCCATCTCCATCCACATCCCCAAGCCAGTAGTTGGTAGCCCGTGAAGTGTCCCCCGCCAAGAGCCTGGAGTAATTTCCGGCCCGGTCATAAGCGAAAATGCTATAGTAATAAACATTTCGAGGGAATTGTGCCACATCGTTAGAATCCCGGTAACTTGTTCCGCTTCCTCTGTAGGCCAGTTGTCCAGAGGTCCGGTTTTGCGGATATCCCAAAGGAGTGGGATAAGAATCATCATATTCCGGGTAAGCATTGGTAGCCCAGGGGTTCCTGCGGATTTCCACACCGCGTAAATCACCGGATGGATTAGTCCAGCTCAATTTACATTTTCTGTTCCCGGGTTTGGCAGTAAAATTGGTTGGAGGGTTGGGTGGTGTAGTGTCATAAGTCAAATTCCAGGAATAAGAACAGGTGTCCAAATTTACATTTCCCCAATCGTCCACGACTTTGAAGAAGATAGTATGTCTGCCTTCAGATATGGCTGGCACTCTCCACGAAATGGTCGTGTCCAGTGAACCGGAGTTATATGACCACAGCTCAGTCCAGGGAGTTGAGCAGTTGTCCAGATGGTAATATCCCCGGTTAAAGCCCAGATTGTCCCGGAATCTGATCGATAGGGTCGGTCGAGAGTTGACCGTATCGCCTGAGGCCGGCGAATTGACCAGAACTGTTGGGCGGGTGGTGTCCGGGATTTGAATCTGGACAGAAGCGCTGGAGTCAGTATGGGGTATGTCCTGATTAGCTGAGTCACGCAAAACCGAATTGTTAAAGGTCAAATTGGTCGACCCTGCCTGGGTAGAAGTAAAGATCAATCCCAGCAATTGTCCGGTTCCGGTGAAAACGCCATTAAGAATGGCAAGACTTGCCACGACTGAATCCGGATAGATATCATAAGACAAAAATGAGTTATCCGGGGGAACTAAGGCGGAGCCTTTAATCACACTGCTCATCGCAATGAAGTTGTGATTATAAGCGATGTTGAAGAGTGCAGCTTTCATCCGGTTTCCAGTTCCACCCAGAGAGATCCAGAGGGTATCAACATCCCCTACATTTGCTGAGATAGAAGCTGGTGTCAATGACAGAGCCAGGATAGGTTGTCTGATATTGAGAGTAAAATGATAAATGGATGACCAGTTAGAGTAAGTCGTATCTGCTCTAAGTCTGCCCCTCCAGTAATAGGTCATACTCGGTATGGTGTCCGGGAAAGTGCCATTGTAGGTAAACTGGCTATTAGGCTGACACTTCAGCCAGCCGGACTGGGTCAAATTTCCATTAAACAGACTATCAGTTGAGGTCTGAATCAGAATTGTTAAAGAGGTATCCCCTGGTACCGGGTTAGAGCCTGTCTGAAATATAAGAGGCACCTGTACCTGAGCAACTGTGCTCCCAGCGATGAGCACAGCCAATGCTAACAAAGTTAATGAAAACGTTGCGAGATGCTTCATCTAATCCCTCCTTTAAAAGGGTAACGTTATCTTAACTCTGGCTACTTTGCGGATTTCCTGAGCAGAAGAGTTGTTTGGGTGGACCTGGATGATAAATACTCGCAATAGGTGCGACTGAGTCTATATTCCTTAAAGTTGCATTGTTGATTTTTCTCATAAGCCCACCTTTAAGATCAAATAATATCCTGATATGAGATAGCAAACAGTATGCCTGATATTAAGTCGTTATAAATCAAGTTGTTAGATTTCGGGATGAGTCTCAAAAATGCGCAAAGTTTGAACAACTCTCACATTTCTCTTAGAATGAAAATGGTAAGTTCTTTGACCAAAAGAAGTTGATTGGTCCAGAACATACTGAGTTAGTTTTTCACATTTTCTTAAAAAAGTAGATTCTTAGCTGGGATTCTCAAATTTTTTCTTTGGGAACGACAATTCTAAATCTTGACACATCTGAGTAAATGGATATAATTAAGGGATAGGAATAAGGGCCGGCAAAGAGAAGCCAGCGGAATGACCCTTACCGCAGAGTCAATATAGGAAATAATTAACTAAAAAATGATAATCGTAAGAAAAGCGACCCCGGATGACTTAACAGCTATTACCGAAATCTATAACCAGGCTATTCTTAAAACTACAGCTACTTTCGACACTGAGCCAAAGAGTTTAGAAGAGCAGGAGGTCTGGTTTTCAAGTCACGATCATAAATACCTGGTCTTAGTCGCAGAGGAGGATGGCAAAGTCATCGGATGGGCATCTTTAAGCAAATGGTCTGACAGATGTGCCTACTCTGACACTGCCGAGATTTCCCTTTACGTCGATGAGAAAGAAAGGGGAAAAGGGATTGGCAGAAAGCTCTTAGAAACAATTGTCCTGGAGGGTGAAAAAGCAGGGCTTCATTCAATGATTGCCAGAATAGCTGAAGGTAATGAGATGAGTATTCATCTTCACCAGTCAGTCGGGTTTGAGCATATCGGAATTATGAAAGAGGTCGGTCGGAAATTCGGCAGGCTTTTAGATATATATCTTATGCAAAAAATTTATAAAAGTTCCGCGACTTCATAGGAAGTAAATGAACTGCCCTTCCATTGTCTGATCTTTGTAGCCAGTTGTTTTTTCTCTTCACGCCCGTCATTCTTGAAGGATTTTGGACAATATTTTTTGCTTGACATTAAAATGAATTATTTCTATATATCTTACAATCGGGATTAAACTTTTAGAAAATGAAGATATTCATCACCGGAGCAACAGGGTTTATCGGGACTCATCTGGTCAGAAGATTGGCACAGACAGAGCATAAGCTCTGTTGTCTGGTGCGGAAGACCAGTAAAGTCAGCAAACTGAAAGAGCTTGGTGTAACACTTGTTTCCGGGGATGTCACTGACAGGGATTCTCTGCTTGAAGGGATGAAGGGTTGTGACTGGGTGGTCAACTTAGCTAATGTATACTCCTTCTGGGAGCCGGATAATCGAGTTTACAAAAAGGTCAATGTTGAAGGAACCAGAAATGTAATGGAGTGTGCACTGGAAACAGGTATCTCCAAAATGGTGCATATCAGCACTGCTGGAATCTACGGCAAGCCAGCAGATTCTCCTTTTACAGAGGAAAGCCCGGTAGGCCCGGTTCGCTTTAGTCAGTATTTCCAGACCAAGTATGAGGGGGACCTTATAGCCTGGGAGTTTTTCGAGAAAAAAAGAC